>ERZ1370068.9326-contig-8112_pt1 | contig 91469 bp, 142 predicted proteins | sample MGYA00561227_ERZ1370068 | MGnify/ENA primary metagenome ERZ1370068 (study PRJEB38410, sample SAMEA6850437) | metagenome | study: Metagenomic assessment of the ecological functions of the soil: analysis of the soil microbiota associated with the... | reverse complement strand
CCGTATTGCTCGAACCGTTCAGCCCGGTGCGCTGGCCAAGCCCGCGGCCGCCAACTACTATCCCCGACGGCGCTTCGAAGGCGGAGATCGCAACGCTGGATCTGTAACATCGCTGCCGGAAGGTGAACGCGCCAGGCGAATTGATTCTTTACTGGTGATCCGCCGCGCCCGGAAACAGCTTCGCGGCCGTGCCTCAGCGCTAACGGAATAACATCAGGCGCATGCGCCGGCGGCGCCGCCTGCGCAAGCGGCCGGCCTTGCCACCGAGCCGACGCTGAAGGCGTTTCTCACCAAGCGCGCGGACGCGTTCCTGTCGAACGACTACTACGACAGCGACGTCGCCTGGATGGAACTGAAGGGCGCGATCGAACCGACGATCGGTCCGTACGAGGTCTACGAGGACGAGTGGTTCAACTACAAGGCGGCGTTCGAGTCCTTCATCACCGCTGCGCGACGAGTCGGAGAGCGCAAAGCTGCAGCGGTTCGCCGGCGAGCTGCAGGACATCGAGAACCACCTGCCGATCGATCCGTCGTTCCGCAATCCGAAGCTCGGAGCGCTGGCGCCGATCGTCGTCGTCAACGAGCTCTTCGCCGCCGGCGACGCGCAATCGCGGGGTGCAGACCGCGGCGTTCAACCTGCCGAACGACGAGCGCGTCGACCCGCGAAAAGGGCGCCAAGCGCGTCATGCTGAAGAACGTGCAGGACGCGAAGTTCGCCAAGACCCTGGTGCCGATTTCGAAGGTCGTGCTCACGGCCGACGATCAGAAGGATCTGTCCTTCGAGGCGTTCTTCACGCACATCCTGATGCACGAGCGTGATGCACGGGCTGGGACCGCACAACATCACGCGGTGAACGGACACGACGACCGTCCGCCAGGAGATGAAGGACAGCTCCAGCTTCCATCGAAGAAGCCAAGGCCGACATCTCCGGACTCTTCGCGATTCAGTTCCTGATCGACAAGGGCGCGCTGCCAAAGTCGCTCTGAGCAGTCGCTGCGCACGCTGGCGTTCCCCGCGTCCGCGTTCCGTTCGGTCGACCTCGCTTCCGGCGTCAGCGAAGCGCACAGGAAAGGCATCGCCGTGCAGCTGAATTTCCGGTTGGAGGGCGGCGGCTGAACTGTCGCCGAACGACGACGGCACACTCCGTCGCGTGGACCGGACCGAAGATCGAGGACGGCGTTCGCGAGACCCGACCTCCACCAGCATGGCCATCCAGGCAGCGGGCGAACTACGAGAAAGCCAAGGCGCTCGGCGATACCCGCTCGGCGTCGCGCGGCCGGCGGTAGCAGGCCGCAGCTCGACAAGAACTCGCCAGCGTGCCGGTGGACATCGAGCCGCGTACGCGCACCGCCGCCGAACTCGTGCGGTAAAGTCGTGCGCGCAGCCTGCCAGGACTGAGGCCGCAAGCGCTAGAGACGCCTGCGCCACGTTCTGACTCTTCAATACAGTGGCTCTCGATCCCGTTTGCGGCGCTGACCGTCGACCCGCGCGCGCAGCGGGGCAGTTCGGAGCGACGGCACGACATACTACTTCTGCTCCAAAGGCTGCCTCGCGAGTTCGGCCGCCGATCCTCAGAGTAGATCTGTTCAGGTGCCCCGCGAGCCGATAATGCCCAGCGCGCCGGCCTGTCATCTCCGATCGGGTCGGGCTGAAGAAGAGCACCCAGCATCCAGCACCCAGCACCGAGCACCAGAGGCACCGGCGCCAGCACCGGCAGCACCGCCCACACAGCACCGTGCGCGCCCCATGCACCCCGAAGTCGTGCAGGATGGACCCGGCGCCTGTCCGAAATGCGGCATGGCCCTCGAGCCGCGCGTCGCCCGACCTGACCGACGCGCCGAACCCCGAAGCTCGCCGACATGACGCGGCGCTTCTGGATCGGCGTCGCCCTTGGCGCACCGGTGTTCCTGCTGACGATGGGCGACATGCTGACGGCGGGGCAGTCTGGCACCGTCTTGGCGCGGGAGCTGTCGAACTGGATTGAGCTCTGGTTCTGGCGACTCCGGTCGTGCTGTGGTGCGGCTGCGCCGTTCTTCGGCACGCATGTGGCAGTCGTTCGTGAACCGTCAGCCCGAACATGTTCACGCTGATCGGCCTCGGCGTCGGCGCGGCGTGCAGTGTACAGCGCCGTCGCGACGGTCGCGCCGCGGCTGTCTTTCCGGACGGCTTCCGGCATGCACGGCGCAGGTCGACACCTACTTCGACACCAGCCGTCGTCATCACCGTGCTCGTGCTCCTCGGCCAGGTGCTCGAGTTGCGCGCGCGCCGCCGCACCGAGCGCGCGCGATCCGCGCATCTGCTCGGGCCTGACGCCGAAGACCGCGCGCCTCGTGCTGGGCAGCCGCGAGGAAGACGTTCCGCTCGACGTCGTCCAGCCCAGGCGACATCCTGCGCGTCGCGCCCAGGCGAGAAAGTGCCCGGTTGACGGCCGCGTCGTCGAGGGGACGCGCGTCGCTCGACGAGTCGATGGTGACCGGTGAGTCGATGCCCGGTCGACAAAGACGCCCGGCGACCGCGTGACCGGCGCGACGCTCGGTCGTGAACGGGACGCTGATCGATGCGTGCCGAGCGCGTCGGCGGCGACACGCTGCTCGCGCAGATCGTCCGCATGGTCGGCGAGGCGCAGCGGACCGCGCGCCGATTCAGCGGCTGGCCGATCGCGTCGCCGGCATGCTTCGTTCCGCCGTGGTGCTCGAGCGCCATCGATCGACGTTCGTCGCCTGGAGCCTGTGGGGACCGGAGCCGCGCCTCGCGCATGGCGCTCGTCAACGCCGTCGCCGTGCTGATCATCGCGTGCCCGTGCGCGCTCGGGCTCGCGACGCCGATGGCGATCATGGTCGGCACCGGACGAGGGCGCCGAAGGCCGGCGTGCTGATCAGGAACGCCGAGGCGCTCGAGCGGCTGGCGCGTGTGGACATCGCTGGTCGTCGACAAGACCGGAACGCCTCACCGAAGGCCGGCCGCGCGTCGTCGTCATCGAAGCGGCCACAGGCTGGACCGACGATGACACTGCCGCTGATCGCGGCTGCCAGTCGAGCGCGGCAGCGAGCATCCGCTGGCGCTGCGATCGTCCGCGCCGCCGAGGACAGGGCATCTCGAGATTCCGCCAGTCACCGGCTTTCGATCGGCGACTGGAAGAGGCGTCAGCGGGCGGGTCGCGCGATCGGCAAGTCGACATCGAGCCTGCGCGCCCAGGCGCGGGTCTGCCGATCTGCTGGCGGCAGGACGGGCAGACACGGTATGATGGCCGCGTTGCCGTCGATCGTCTGCCGGTTGGTCCTGCATCGGTGTCGCAGATACGATCCGCGCCTCGTCTACGAGGCGATTCGGCAAGCTGCAGGACGAAGGGCTCACGATCGTGATGCTGACCGGCGACAACCGCGTCACCGCCGAGGCGATCGCGCGGCAACTGGGCATCACCGACGTGCGCGCGGAGGTGTTGCCGTCCAGACAAACGCGAGTCGTGAGCGTCGCTGCAGAGCGAGGGTCATCGCGTCGCCATGGCGGGCGACGGCATCAACGATGCGCCGGCGCTGGCGGCGGCCGACGTCGGCATCGCGATGGGCACCGGCACCGACGTCGCGATGGAGAGCGCGGGCATCACGCTCGTGAAGGGCGACCTGCGCGGCATCGTGCGCGCGCGCAAGCTGTCGCGTGCGACGCTCGCGCAACATCCGCGCAGAACCTGTTTCTCGCGTTCGTCTACAACACCGTCGGCGTGCCCGATCGCGGCAGGCGTGCTCTATCCGTGTCGCGGGCGTGCTGATCAGCCCGATCTGGGCCAGCGCGGCGATGACGCTGAGCTCGCTCTCGGTGATCGTCAATGCGTTGCGGCTCCGACGGCCGTACGGCTGTAGGTCCGCCTGAAGGCGGACCCCACGATGCACGCGTCACGATGATGGGCGTGGGGTCCGGCTTAGCCGGACCTACGGCGTCTCGCCGGACCCTAACCTGTGGCGATACAATCCGTTACAACGGCCGGCGCACGTTCGAGGGGCGACGTATACTTTCGGGTTTATCACTCCAGGGGTCGGACCACCTATGAACCGATGGGTTGATCGCAAACGGTATCGCCGTGCGCGACCGCTGCAGCGCGATGTGCGCCGCCGCGGCGAGCGCGCTGCTCGAAAACCGAAACGGCGCAGGCGCGCGGGCGAGAAACCGCGGCCAAACGCGTGAGCATCGAGCCGGTGAGCAGCAGGAATCGATGCGTCGCAGCGTCGGACGTGGTCGGTACGCTCGCGGCCGTCGATCAGGTGACGATCTCATCGGAAGCCGACGGGAAGGTCAGCCGCATTCTCGCCGACCTCGGCGATCGCGTGACGGCGGGTGACAGCGCTCATCCGCCTCGACAGCGAGAAGCAGCAATACAGCTTCGACCAGCAGAAGGCGGCGCTCGCTCGCGCATCGGCGCAGTCGGCGCGCCCGACCCGCAGCATCTGCCGGACATCGAGAAGACGCCGGACGTTCAGAAGGCCGCCGCGGAACTCTCACCAGGTCCGCGCAGGCGTTCGAGCGCGCGCAGGAACTCCACAAGCGCGCGCTGATTCCCAAGCAGACAGCTGACGATGCGGAGGCGGCGCTGCGAGTCGAAGCAGGCGCGGCTACGACTCGTCGCTGCAGATCGGCGAAGAACTTGCGCGCCAGCATCCAGGCGTCCGAAGCGAGCGCGAAGCTGGCCGGATCGGCAGCTCGCGCGACACCGAGATTCGCGCGCCGTTCGACGGCTACGTCGAGAAGCGTCTTGGTCAACCTGGGCGAGCTGGTCAAGACCCAGATGCCGGTGATGACCGTCGTGCGCGTCGACCCGCTGAAGGTGATGGCCGAAATCCCCGAACAGCATGGCGCCGTGGATCAGCGGAGGCCAGGCCGGTGCGAGTTGCGCGTCGACGCGTATCCGGACAGGACGTTCACCGGCAAGGTGTCGCGCATCAGCCCCGCCGTGAACACCGCGACGCGTGCGTTTCCGTTCGAAGCGCTGGTGCCGAATCGCGACGCGACGCTCAAACCCGGCACCTTCGCCCGCGTGCACATCGAAAGCGACAAGCACGACGAGGTCCTCACGCTGCTCGTACGCGGCGCTGCAGTATCGCTACGGCGTCAACCGCGTGTTCGTCGTCGACGGCGACAAGCTGGCGGTGCGCGAGCTGAAGGTCGGGCGATCGCATCGGCGATCGCATCGAGATTCTGAGCGGCGTCAAGGCCGGCGAGCGCGTCGCCGTGACCGACGTGGAGAAGCTCGCGGACGGGATGAAGGTCACGACACAGTCGGACAAAGCCGCTGGCCAGCGAGCTCGGGCTACAGCTACCACGAGGCTGAAAGCTGATGCTGTCCGAAATCTGCGTCCGCCGCCCGGTCTTCGCCACGATGCTCGTCATGGTCGCTCGTGGTGCTCGGCATCTTCTCGTTCCGCGACCTCGGCGTCGACCTGTTCCCGCGCGCCGACCCGGCGACGGTGAACGTGAGGCTGTCGCTGCCCGGCGCCAGCCCGGACGAAGTCTCGTCGTCGGTGGTCGAGCCGATGGAGCAGGCGATCAGCGGCGTCGCCGGCATCGACGAGATCTCGGCGCGCATCAGCGAGGGCAACGGCAACATCACCGTCCGGTTCGTGCTCGAGCGCGACCTCGACGAAGCGGTCAACGACGTGCGCGAGAAGGTCGCCGGCGCGATCAAGAGCGTGCCGCCGGAGCTGCTGCCGCCGGTGATCACGAAAGTCGATCCCGATGCCGATCCGGTGATGTCGGTGATGGTGTCGTCCGGACTCGATGAGCCTGCGGACGCTGACCGAGATCGCCGACAAGCAGGTCTCGCGATCGATCCAGACGGTCAACGGCGTCGGCCAGGTGACGATTGCCGGCAGCCGCGCGCGCGAGATCCACATCGTCGTCGACATCGAGAAGCTGAACTCGTACGGGCTGTCGATGGCGCAGGTGCGCGACGCGGTGGTCGCCGAGAACGTCGAGATTCCCGGCGGCGCCGTCGAACAGGGCAAGGGTCAGCTGCTGCTGCGCACGATGGGCCGCATCGACGCGGCCGAGGACTTCAACAACATCGTCGTCGCCACGCAAGAACGGCACGCCGATTCGCGTCTCGGATCTCGGCTACGCCGAGGACAGCTCCGAGCGGCCGACCTCGTCGGTGTGGTTCGGCGACAAGCCGGCGGTGCTGCTCGACATCCGGCGCGCGATGGGCGAGAACACGGTCGCGGTCATCGAAGGCGTTCGCGCGCGGCTGCCAGACGATCGAGCGATCGCTGCCCAAATCGGTGCGCGCTGACGGTCGTCCGCGACGACTCCAAGTTCATCTACGCGTCGGTGGCGTCGCTCGAAGAGCACTTGATCTTCGGCAGCCTGTTCGCCGCCATCGTCGTGATGTTCTTCATCCGGAACATCCGCGCCGTCATCATCGCCTCGCTCGCGATTCCGGCGTCGATCATCTCGTCGTTCACGCTGATGCGCGTCATGGGGTTCACGCTGAACAACATGACGCTGCTCGGCATCACGCTCGCCGTCGGCATCGTCATCGACGATGCGATCGTCGTGCTCGGAGAACATCTTCCGCTACATCGAGGAGAAGGACGTGACGCCGTTCGAGGCGGCGATTCAGGGGACGCGCGAAGTGGCGCTGGCGGTCATGGCCACGACGCTGTCGCTGGTCGTGATTTTCCTGCCGATCGCGTTCATGACCGGCTATGCCCGGCGCTTCATCAACCCGTTCGGCCTGGACGATGGCGTTTTCGATCCTGGTGTCGATGCTCGTCAGCTTCACGCTGACGCCGATGCTGAGCTCGCGGTTCCTGAAACTGGCTCGGACGGCGTCGCGCGACCACAAGACGAAGGAGTCGCGGATTCTTCCACTGGATCGACGGCGTGCTACGCGCCAGGTCAGATGGGCGCTCGACCATCACGGCCGTCATCCTGCGGCATCTCCTTGGTCATCTTCCTGCTGACGTTCCCGCTGAATCGCCTGGTCGGCCGCGAGTTCGTGCCCAACGAGGACATGGGCGAGTGGACGGTTCACCTCGGACGCGCCTGAGGGCACGTCGCTCGCCGGGACCGAAGAGCTCGCGTTTCGTCGTGCTGAAGGACCTCGCAGGGCATCGAAGGCGTCGCCGACATCGAGCCGATCGTCAATCCCGGCGGCAGCGGCGTCGCCGGCGGCGGCGGCGGCGCGCGCGACGCACGTCCACTTCAACTTCCACGCGCTGCCGCCCGAGGAGCGCAAGCACACGCAGAGCGCAGATCATCCAGGAACTGCGGCAGCGCCTGACCAAGTATCCGGCACGCGGCCGAGCGTCACCGCGCGCAACGCGCTGGGGAGCGGCGAAGGGCAGGGCGGCTATCGCGATTTCGGCCAACATGCTCGGTCCGGACCTGCTGCAGCTGACCGGACTACTCGATGAAGGCGCTCGAGGCGGCGCAGAAGGTGCCGAGCATCACCGAGCCGAAGCTGAGCCTCAGCGTGTCGAACCCCGAGATTCACGTCGCGGTCGATCGCCGCCGCGCCGCCGATCTCGGCGTGCGGATGGCGACCATCGGCAACACGCTGCGACTGGCCGTGGCCGGCGACGATCGCATCTCGTTCTACAAGGAAGGGCAGGAGCAATATCCGGTCAAGATCCGCGTGCTGGAGAATCAGCGGCGCGACGCGCAGGAAATCGGGCGGCTCACCGTGCCGTCGGTGAACGGGCCGGTGCGCATCGACAACATCGCGCGCATCGAGCGCGGACTCGGACCGAGCGCGCTGCAGCGCTCGAACCGCCAGTTCACCGTGCAGCTGACGGCGGATCTCGCGCCCGGGCACGCGCTCGACGAGGCGGCCGAGCGACGTGCGCAAGCTGTTCGCCGGCCTGAACATGCCGCCCGACATGTCGTTCCGCCTCCAGGGGCAGTCGAAGATCCTCGACGAAACGACCGGCCAACATGATCATGGCGATCGGGCTGGCGATGATCTTCGTCTACATGGTGCTGGCGTCGCAGTTCGAGAGCTTCATCCAGCCGATCGTGATCATGCTCGTCCTGCCGATCGCGGTGCCGTTCGCGCTGTTCACGCTGTGGGCGACCGGGCGGACGCTGAATCTCTGGAGCGCGCTCGGCATGCTGCTGCTGCTCGGCATCGTGAAGAAGAACTCGATTCTGCAGGTCGACTACGCCAACACGCTGCGCGCCGCGGGGATGCCGCTGCGCGAGGCGATCGTCGAAGCGTGCCGCACCCGTCTGCGTCCGATTCTGATGACCGACCTTCGCGATCATCGCGGGCCTGATCCCGACCGCGCTCGGCATCGGCATCGGCGGCACCGGCCGCGCCGCGATCGCGGTAACGGTGATCGGCGGCCAGTCGCTGTGCCTGTTCCTGACGCTGCTGCTCACGCCGGTGGCCTACGAGCAGTTCGATGCCATCGAGCAGGCCGTCATGGGAGCGAGGCAGGGCGTGGCTACGAAGAGCCAAAGCCGTTGCCGTTCGTGTGGAGACGGCCTGCCTGACATGGCTAATGGCTAATGGCTGGGTGAGGAGCGACATGGCTGATGGCTTATGGCTGACGGCTAAACATTTGGGTTAACCCCATCTCCTCAGTTATTCGAGCTCTGGGCCGTCTTGATCAGCTTGCGTGATCATTGCTCTGAGTTGTTGCGCCTCGTCCAACTCCCACGCAATCCGCTCTTTCGAGACAACATCGGTCGCAACCGCAAGCTTCAGCCAGTAATCGTTTCCCAGCTCTCCTTGCGCGCAACCGCCAGACGCGCTGTGAAGTCCGGTTTGGTCTGTCCACCCTGAGACTCGGCAGCGTTTGCACCGATCGAGGTGCCGGAATCGAAAAGTTGATGGGCGATCTTGCGAGCAGCCGGTCCCTGTGTCCACAGCCACTCGCATAATTTCACGATGCGACAGGCGAACTTGAACGCACGCTGTCCGATGATTCGGCTTTCCATGGCGCGCTCGCACGTATCAAGAGTGGCGCCGTCTGTAAGTTGTTGATGCGCAGCTGAAATGACTGAAATCATGGCAGAATCTGCAAACGCTACAACAATCCAAATGGCGACTTTTGCCGAGATGCTTAGCCATCAGCGATGAGCCATGAGCCATGTCATGTTCACCGAGCCATTAGCCATGACGAGGATCACCATCGCAGCGCTGTCCCTGCTCGCCGTCACGGTCTCCGCGCAGCCTCCGTTAGATATCCTGAGCGGGATTCGCGCTGAAGGGACAGAACACTCGCAAGCGCAGCGTGTCTTCGACGTCCTGACGGTCGACATCGGTCCGCGGCTGACCGCGTCTCCGGCGCACAAGACGGCGCGGTCGACTTCGTGCGCGCGGAACTGGCGTCATACGGCCTCGACAACGCGCATGTCGAACCGTGGAAGTTCGGTCGCGGCTGGACGCTCGAGAAGCTCGCCGTCGGAGATGATCGAGCCGCGATATCTGCCGCTCATCGGCTACGCCGACGGATGGTCCGGCGGCGACCGGCGGCGAGCTCGCTGGCCGCGCCGGTGTTCATCGGCGGCAAGATCGCCCGAGGAGGTCGAGGCGATGCGCGCGCAGCTCAAGAGGCGCCATCGTCATGACGCAGCCGATGCTGACCAATTTCGTGCGCAAGGATCGGCCGCAGCCGAGCGACCCGAGCTACGAGCCGAACTCGGCCGCCTACGCCACCAGCGTGGGCCGCGGTAAGCGCGCGGCGGCGAGCGCGGGCCGGCGGCGCCAGCCGACCCGGCGCAGCGCAGTCGCGCAGACGCTGCGCGACGCCGGCGCCGGCGTGATGCTCAAGCCGAGCACCGGCGAGCACGGCACCGTGTTCGTCACCGGCCGCGACGGCGGACCCGGCGCGGTGCCGTCGGTGACGCTCGTCGGCCGAGCACTACAACATGCTCGCGCGGCTGCTCCAGCGGCAGAACATCCCGTGAAGCTGCGCGTGAACGTCGAGTCGACGCTTCTACGACGCGGATGGCGGCAACGCCTACAGCGTGATCGCCGAGCTGCCCGGCACCGATCCGGCGCTGCGCGACGAAGTCGTGATGATCGGCGCGCATCTCGACTCGTGGCACACCGGCGTCGGCGCGACCGACAACGCCGACGGCATCGACGACGGTCGATGGAGGCGCTGCGGATTCTGAAGGCGGTCGGCGCGCGGCCGCGGCGAACGATTCGCATCGCGTTGTGGGGCGGTGAAGAGCAGGGCCTGCTCGGATCGCGCGCCTGGGTCGCGCAGCACCTGGCCGGCGACGCCAACGCGGCGGCGCGCGACAAGTTCGACGTCTACTTCAACATCGACAACGGCACCGGCCCGATCTACGGCTGGTACTGCAGAACAACGAGGAGGTGCGGCCGATCTTCGACGGCTGGCTGGAGCCGCTCAAGACCGATTGGCGCGCGGCGCAACGTCAGCGAGCCGGTCGGATCGACCGACCATCTGCGCTTCACCGACGTCGGCGTGCCGGGGTTCAACCCGATTCAGGACTACGTCAACTACGACATCCGCACCCACCACACCAACATGGATACCGTCGATCGCGCTGGACATCAAGGACATCCAGCAGGCCGCGATCGTCATGGCCACGTTCGTCTACAACGCCGCGAATCTCGATCGCAAACTGCCGCCAGCCGAAATAGAATCTCGGCACATGACTCTGGCTGCCGGCACCCGGCTCGGACCATACGAAATCCTTGGATCGATCGGAGCTGGCGGCATGGGCGAGGTCTTTCGCGCTCGCGACACGCGGCTCGAGCGCGAGGTGGCGCTCAAAGTCCTGCCGACGTCGGTGTCGGGCGACGCCGACCGCCTGCTGCGCTTCGAACAGGAAGCCCGCGCGACCGCCGCGCTGAATCATCCCAACATCCTCGTCGTCTACGACATCGGCGCCGACGCCGGCGTCTCTATGTCGTCTCGAGCTGCTCGACGGCCAGACGCTGCCGCCAGGTGCTGGAGGGCGGGCCGCTGCCGTCGCGCAAAGCGACCGAATACGCTGATGCAGATCGCGAACGGTCTGGCCGCCGCGCACGAGCGCGTGGCGTCGTCCACAGAGACCTGAAGCCCGAGAACGTGATCGTCACGAAAGACGGCCGAGCCAAAATTCTCGACTTCGGCCTGGCCAAGCTGGTGGCGCCGACGTCGCCGGGCGCGTCGCAGGCCACCGCGCTGCGAACCGACCCGGGCACCGTGCTCGGCACCGCCGGCTACGTGTCGCCCGAACAACTGCGCGGCGAGGACGTCGACAGCCGGTCGGACATCTTCAGTCTGGGAGCGATGCTCTACGAGATATGCTCCGGCCGACGCGCGTTCACCCGGCCGCTCGGCGGTCGAGACGATGAGCGCGATCCTGAAGGAGGACCCGCAGGAGCTCGGATCGTCGGTGAAAGGATTGTCACCGGCAATCGAGCGCGTCGTGCGTCGCTGCCTCGAGGAAGTCGGCTCGAGCGGTTCCAGTCGGCGCGCGACGTCACGTTTTGCGCTCGACGCCGTGTCGAGCGTCACCAGCGCCGAGCATGCGCCGCTGCCTGCGGCCGCGCCGGCGGCCGGTCGTCGCGTTGGCTGGAGCGCGGCGATCGCGCTCGGAATTGTCGTCGCGGCGGTGGCGGCTGGCGCCGCGTGCGCGGTTGTCGGCGCCTGACGCCGGACCCGTGCAGCCGACAATCAAGCAACTCACGTTTCGTTCCGGAACGGTGCGCGGCGCACGATTCGCGCCCGACGGCAAAAACGTGATTTACGGCGCGGCGTGGGAAGGTCGTCAGTTGGGCTCTATGCCGTGCGCGAGCAGAGCCCCGAGGTCGAAGCTCAGTGTCGCTGCGCCAGCCGATCCTCACCTGGCGATTTCTTCAACGGGCGAGCTCGCCATCGGCCTGAAAGCGGCGAGCAATGGTCCGTTCGTCGTCGCCGGCACGCTCGCGCGGGCGCGATGGCCGGCGGCGGCGCGCGCGAGCTGCTCGAGGACGTCGTCTCCGCCGATTGGAGTCCCGACGGATCGCAGCTACGCCATTGTGCGTGCGTTCGCCAGCCCGCGGACGACGCGTGTAGCGTATCCAAAGTCGGCACCGTGCTTGTACCGCGCGCCGTTCTGGATCTCAGACGTGCCGGATCTCGCCCGACGCGCAAACAGCTGGCCCTTCGTCACTCACGCAATCGGCGGCGACGAGGGTGACGTCGAAGTGATCGACCTCGGCTCGAAGGGCGGCGGACGCTGTCGAAGGGCTGGATCAGCATCAGGAGGACTCGCGTGGGCGCCCTGGCGGACGTGAGACCGTCTGGTTCACGGCGACGCGCGCTGGGGGATGCGGGCGCTGTGGGCCGTGTCGCTCACCGGACAGGAGCGCCTCGTGCACCGGGCGCCGCAGCGCATGCTGCTGCGGGACGTCACGCCCGCGGGGCGGGTGCTGATGACAGGTCAGACCATGCGTTCCGAAACGCAGTTCGGTTCGCTCAGGAGAAGGTCGAGCGCAAGCTCGTGTGGTTCGACTGGGCTACGCAGGTCGGTTTGTCGGCGGACGCCAGGCTCATGGCCTTTACCGAGAGCGGCAGAAGGCGCCGGCGAAAATGCGGCGTCTACGTGCGCCCGACCGACGGATCGCCGGCGATTCGCGTCGGCGACAGGATCCGGTCGCGCGATCTCGCCCGATGGCAAGTGGGTGGCCGCCCAGTTCGTCGATGGCCGTGACGGGATTCAGATTCTGCCTACAGGAGCCGGCGAGGCGCGAACGCTGCCGATCGAGCCGATCGAACGCGTCGTCGGGTGCGCGCTGGTTCCCGGATAGCCGGCGGCTCACGTTAATCGGCGCGGAGAAGAACCACAAACCACGCACCTACGAGCTCGCCGTGGCCGGCGGAGCGCCCAAGCCGATAGCCCGGAGGGCGTCACCGGCCTCGCCGTATCGCCCGACGGTCGATGGCTGGCCGCGTTCAATGCGGACCGGCGCGCCGGGCCTCCTGCCGATGGATGGCGGGCCCGATCAAGCTGATACCGGGCGTGGCTCGCACCGACTCCTTCTCGAGGCTGGCTCGCCGATTCGCGAGCGCTTCATAGCGCCGGTCGAGCGGGTCGCCGGTGCAGGTCTCCAGGATCGACGTGGCGACGGGCGCTCGCACGCCATCGCGACCATCAGCGTCAGCGATCCACTCGGGCGTCGTGTCGCTCGGCTCGGCTCAGCGTTCGCTCCTGACGGCGACCATTATCGTGTTCAACTACTTCCGCGTCTTGTCACGGGCTGCTGCATCATCGATGGATTGAAATGGTCATGACCAGCACGATCGCCGTTCGTCTTCAGCCGCGTCTGCCGTGCTCCGCCATCCCATCGTCGTCACCTCTTGCGCAGGAGCGCGAAGATCGCACGCTCCTCAGGCCACGAGCAGATGCGGGCGATCATCAACGAGGCCTCGGGCGAGCGCGCGATGCATCACGTGCTCGAGCTCGTGCCGTATCCGCGCATCCGGCCGACGTCGGAGTACACCGGGCCACTTCCGCGAGAGCGACGTGATGGCCGGCTTCGCGAAAGAATGCGGCTACTCGACGGTCGAGATCGAGTCGTTTCCGGCGCCGAAGCGTAACTGGGCGCCGACGACGGGCGAGCTGTGGATGACGGCGCCGGCGAGCGTGAAGCTGTTCGACATCCACGACGTCGCCGCTGTCGGTGGCCGCCAACAGCGCCAACGGCGACGATCACCGGCGAGCTCGTCGACGTCGGCGCCGGCACGCGCCAGGACTTCGACGGCAGGGACGTCAAGGGCAAGATCGTCGATCGGCTCCGGCGGCGTCGGGCAGATCTACGCCGCAAGCCGCGGAGCGCGGCGCCGTCGGCGCCGATCGGCTACAACGCGCTGTATGCGGATCGCCAGCCGGACGAGATTCCCGATCAGTCCAGCATTCTCGCCGGACGCCGAACGGCTTCGGCTGGGCCGGTGTCGCCGCGCGTACCGGCCGGCAGTCTGGTCGGACGTGCTCGCGCGCGGCAGAGGACGTCACGATTCGGTCGATCGATCAAGAGCCGAGACGTTTCCCGGCGAGCTCGGAAGTCGTGCACGCGACCATCGCCGGCGATCCGTCGTCAGACGCAGGACGTCATCGTCTCGAGCCATCTCTACGAGGGCTACCTCAAACAGGGCGCCAACGACGACAACTCGGGCTGCGCGCTGACGCTCGAAGTCGGCCGCGCCTACATCAAGCTGATCGCCGAAGGGAAGCTGCCGAAGCCGAAGCGCACGATCAACTTCCAGTGGGTGCCGGAGATCAGCGGCACCAACGCGTGGCTGAACGCGCATCCGGACAAGGCGAAGCGCGATCATCGGCGATCTGAACTTCGACATGGAAGGCATCCGCCTGTCGCCGCAGCCGCAGCTACTGGATCCTGCAGCGCACGCCCGACACGTTCCCGTCGTACCTCAACGACATCGGCCAGAGCATGATGGAGTATCGTGTCCGGACATCACGCGCGAGCGCGTCCGCTACCGCGCGAACGGCTACGCGCCGAGCGTCAGCCGTCAGCGCGCCCAACGGCAGCGACGACGCGTTCTACATCAAGATCGACAAGCACTACGGCGCGAGCGATCACGTCACCTACATGCAGCACGGCATTCCCGCCGTGATGTTCATCACCTGGCCCGACATGTGGTACCACTCGTCGCAGGACACGCCCGACAAGCAGGACTCCGACGCAGTACAAGCGCGCCGCGGTCGTGGCGCGTCGGGCGCGATGACGGTGCTGCGCGACCGGCCGATGACGCCATGGCCGCGCGTGTCGCTGTCGGAGAACCTCGCGCGCGGCGCCGAGCGCATGGGCGACTCGCAGCGCAAAGGCCTCGCCTACATGGCGGATGCCAGGGACGCGGCGTCGCTGCCGGCCGCCTACAAGGAAGCGGTCGTCGCGATTCGCCATCAGGCCGGTGTCGAGAAGGCGCGTGATCCGGTCCGCGAACGTGCTCTTCAACAATCCGGCGGACGGCGCAGAAGAAGGTGCAGGTGTTCGAACCGCTCGATCGACAAACGCGCGGCGGCGCTCCTCGACGAAGCCAAGGCGGCGTACGCGCTGCAGGCGGCGCAACGGCGCGTGGCCGCGAGCGAACCGGCGATGACCGCGGAGGAGCGTGACGCGTCGACGCTGGTCGTGGAATGCGTCCACGGCAGCAGTTTCTCCGGCTGCAATGCCGCACCCGGTGCAGGCGGTGGACGCGGCGGTGGCGGTGGCGGCGGCGGCGGACGTGGCGGTCAGGCGTCCGGCCTGCCGCAGCACATGACCGCCGAAGCGACGATTCTGCTCGGCAAGAAGCAAGACCGCGCTCGAGATTCGCGACTTTCTCGTCAGGCGAGTTCGAACCGATTCCGCTCGCCGACGTGATGCGCTACCTCCGGGCGCGAGAGCTGCCGGAGTGATCAGACTTGTAAAACGACCTTGACTGCGCCCATTTAAATAGGTCATAATTATGACCATGAAGATGGTCAACATAAACGAGGCCAAGGCCGAAGCTGTCGGAATTTCTCGACGCGCGTCGCGGCAGGGCGAGACCGTGATCATCTGCAATCAGCAATCAGCCCGTGGCCGAGTTGCGTGCCGATTCCGAAGAACGGACCGAGCCGCGGCCGATCGGTCTGGCCGAAGGGCACGATCACGATTCATCCGTCGTTTTACGATCCAATGACCGAGGAGGAGCTCGCCGGAGTTCTACGATGGCCGATTTTCTCCGAGACGGCGTCATCGACCCGCGTTGCTGAGCCGGCACCGACTTACGGATCGTCGCGTCGCAAGAAGTCGCGGGCGTGAAACTCCTCCTCGATACCTGCACGTTCCTGTGGATGGTCGACCAGTGCGCAGAGTCTCTCCGCTCGGGCGATAGAGCTCGTTCGGTCGCCCGACAACGAACTCTGTCTTGAGCGCAGCGTCGGCGTGGGAAGTCGGCACGAAATGCACAGCGGCGGGCGGCTCTCGCTCAGCGAGTCGCCGGACCTTTACGTGCCGACGCCAGCGCGACGCCCACGGCATTCTTGCTTTGCCCAATCGACGAGGAGTCGGCGCTCCACACCGCTCGCGGCTCCCTCGCACACCTTCATCGGGACCCGTTCGATCGGATGCTCGTCGCGCAGGCGATCGTGCACGGCATGACGATCGTCACGCCAGATCCCATCGTCCGACAATACCCTGCCCGGTCACGTGGTGAACCGGAGATGAATCTCGCCGAGCAACTCGCGCGCGCGCGCGTCTTCGATCTCGAGCAGCCGCGCTTTGCCGGGATGCCGGTCCATCCGGCACACAAGCCGGGCTATTTCTACGGCCTCCATCGTCGTCATCGCGATTCGTACCAGCCGGAGCAGTTCGGTCCGCGGTCCGGCGCGTCAGGCGTGCTGACGATGATGGAGCACAGCGGCACGCACATCGACGCGCTGTGCCATCAGGCCTGCGGATTTGAAGTTCTTCGGCGGCGTGTCGCGTGGACGATGTCGAGCGCACCGACGGCTATCGCGAGCTCGGCGCGGAGACGATCCGGCCGATCCTCGACGCGGCGGTGTCCTGCTCGACGTGGCCGGCTGGAAGGGCGTCGATCTGCTGCCGCAGCACTACGCGATCACCGCGGACGATCTCGAGCGCTGCGCCACGCTCAGCGAACGTCGTCGTCAATCCGGGCGATGTGCTGCTGGTTCGAACCGGCTACGCGCCGCTGCTGGAACGATGAGGCGACGTACCTGAATGCGGCTGGGGTGTCGAAGTCAGGCAACGCTGATGGGCCGCTGAACGGCGCGTGGTTGCGGTTGGCGCCGACAACATGGCGTGGGATTCGATGGAAGAGCGCGATCCCGACACCAACATGATGCTCTTCGGCCACGTGCATCTGCTCGTGACGCATGGCATTCACATCATCGAGAATCTCAATCTCGAGGCGCTCGCCGCGGCCGGCCACCGCGAGTTCTGCTTCGTCGGTGTCCACGCTGAAGTTCCGCGGCGCGACGGGATCGCCGATCCGCCGCTTATGGCCCTGGTGGACGGCTAGTTCATCGAGCAGGAACCCGGGCCGCGCGGGTCGCCGCAGCTGATCCACCGGTTCCAGCGGCGAAGACGAGAACGACTTCGCCGGGCTGTCCGAGTGGGCGGCGAACACCGACAGGAGCTTCTGCAGGTTCTCGCCGCGGCACGACGGGCACGTCGGCGACTGCTCGGCGCGCGTCAGGTACTCGAAATGGTGGCCGCAGCTGCGGCGTTCGTATTCATGCAGAGGCATCGCGCTATTCTACATCCGTGACCACCTACCAAGCCGCGGTGATGCCAGCCCCGCGAGTCCCTGTGGAGCTGCGTGAGTTTCCCGAGCCGGCGCTCGAGCCCGGATCGGTCCTGCTGAAGACGCTGTTTTCGGAGATCTGCGGGACCGACGTGCACCTCTGGCACGGCCGCCTCGCGGGCGTGCCGTATCCGATTATCCCGGGCCATGTGTCGGTCGGCGTCGCCGACAAGGTGCGCGGCCGGCGTCCGCGGCGTGGACGGTCGTCCCGTCGCCGAAGGCGATCGGCTCGTGTTCTTCGACGTCCATCGCACGTGCGGCCGCTGCCGCGCCTGCACGGTCACTCGCACCCCGACGCGGTGCGAGGCGCGCGCGTGTACGGCATCACCGATCCGGCGAGCGAGGGACTGTTGCGGCGGCTGGGCCGCAGGCGATCTATCTCGAGCCGGGCGTCTCGATCGCGACGCTGCCGGCGTCGGTGCACGCTCGACGACCTACATCAGCGGCGGCTGCGGCCTGCATCACCGCCGTGCACATCATCGATCGCGCCGCGATCGCGCTGGGCGATTCCGTGTTCGTGCAGGGCGTCGGCGCCGTCGGCCTCAGCGCGATCGCGCTGGCCCGGTTGGCGCGGCGCGGCGCGGGTCATCGCCTTCGGCGCGCCGGCCGATCGGCTCGCCCTGGCGCGCGAGATGGGCGCCGATCGCGTCGTGGACATTACCGCGACCAGCGGCCGAGGAGCGGCGCGACATCGTGCTGCAGCGAGACGCGGCGGCTACGGGGTGGACGTGGCGATCGAGGCCGCCGGCTCGGCGCGGGCCGTCGAGGAAGGCGCTGACGCTCATTCGCGACGGCGGGCGCTACGTGATCGCTGGGCACTACACCGACGCCGGGCCCAGCTCGATCAACGTCGCATCAGCAGCATCAACCGCAAGCACCTCGAGATTCGCGGCTGCTGGGGCAGCGAGGTCGGACACTTCGTCCGCGCGCTGCGCCTGCTGGAGCGTCACCACGCGACCATTCCGTGGCGCGCGATCGGCGCCCGCGTCGTACGGACTCGGCGACCTGAACCAGGCGCTGGCGGACGCCGAGGCGATGCGGATCCCGAAGGCGCTGGTGCAGCCAGGTCCGCCTGAAGGCGGATCGTCCACGTGCGCAGCTGGGCTGCTACACGGCGTGGCAGGACTAATCCTGCGCTCGGTGCTAATCCGCCAATGCGCCGCTGTCTGCTCCTGCTCGTCGTCCTCTCGGCCTGCGCGCACCCAAGCCGGCACCGCCGCCGCCCGACCTGCACTCGGCGCGCCTGGCCGCCGCCGCCGCACAGGTGAGGGCCGGCTGCCTCGACTGCCTGATGAGCGCGTTTCGCGAATACGACGCGCACTGCGCGCCATCCCCGCGGCCGCTGACCGACGCGACCGCTGGCGTCGTGCGCTCCGCGGCTCTGATCGCGATCCGGGAGCGCGAGGCTCGGCATGGTCGACGAGGGATATCTTCAGCGCGCGCGCGACGGCGGCCGTCGGGCACACCGCCCTGCCGGCGTCTCTCGTTGGCGCGCTCGACGTCATCGACGCCACCTCTCCGGCGAGCGTCGGGGCCGGACGCGCGACCAGCGACGTCGATCTCGAGCGCATGCGCCTGATGCGAACCAATCGCGAGGCGTGGACCGCGATGCTGAAGGACGGCGCCGCCGTCCGAGATCGCCGCCGCCTACACCTGGTTGTCGTTCGCCTGTGGTACGAGCGATTTCCGCTCGCTCTCGCGCGACGATCTGCTCGCGCCGACGGCGCCGTTCGGCGACACGCCGCTGCTGCAATATCGGAAAGCCCTGTGCCGGACCGTCGAGGGCGAGCGGTTGCAGGCCCTGCTGGCCGCCGAGCCGCGCTTCCATGAAATCGAATTCGCCCAGGGCCAGGCGCTGGTCGCGAGGCAGCGGCTCGATGACGCCGACGCGGTGTTCGACAAGGCATATCGATGGCATCAGGCATGGCCGACGCCTCACGCTCGCCATCGCCAACGTTGGGCATGACCGCCGAAGAGTTCGAGCGTGCGGTGACGATGTGCGACGAGACGCTTGAAATACGAACCGCAGGCGGTCGACGCGCTGCTCGGCAAGGTCCGCGCCCTGACGTTTCTCGGCCGCAACGAGCGAGGCCATCGCCACCGTCGACTTGCTGCTCGCCGAGCGTTGGTAACATCGGCGACGGCCGCTACTGGCGCGCGGTCAACGAGACGCAGCTCGAACGCTTCGACGACGCGTGGACCGACATCGAGCTGGCGGCGAAAGCTCCTGGTCAACGCTGAGGTGCCGAAGCTCGCCGGCATCATCGCCTACCGCCGCCACGAGCTCGAGGTGTCGCGCGCGAAGTTCGACGAATCGCTCAAGCGCAAGCAGAACGACTGTGAAACGGGCTACTACCTCGGTCTCGTGCTGCGCGGAACTGAGCCAGTGGCCGCGGGCCTCGGAGATCATGCCCAGTGCCGCGCGTTGTCTGCAGGACGCCGAAGAGCGGATGAAAACCGAGATCGCCGAGATTCGCGCCGGCGACGACCCGCCGGCACGCAAGGAGCGGAAGATCGCGAAACGGGAGCAGAGCATCGTCGACCGGGCCGCCGCTGGATCGCGCACGTCGTGGTTCAACACACCGCGGTCGCGTTCTACAACCTGGCGCGTCCCGGCGACGCTCGGGAGTAGCTGAGCGAATCGTCGGCGACGAGCAGTTCGGCGATCGCGCGCGCGACCTGCTGTCGAGATTGCGGATAAGACGCACAAGGCACTGCAAGGCTCCAAAGAATAGCTGATCTGGCGTGCCTTGGCGTCTTGCGTCCTTGTGGGCAACACTGTTTGGATCGTGATCGCCAATCCCCTGCGCCGCAACGTCGCCATCATCGCCCACGTCGACCACGGCAAGACCACGCTCGTGGACGCGCTGCTGCACCAGAGCGGCACGTTCCGCGCCAACGAACGCGCGTCGCCGAGCGCGCGATGGACAGCAACGAACTCGAGCGCGAGCGCGGCATCACCATCCTCGCCAAGAACACCGCCGTCCACTATCAACGACATCTCATCAACATCGTCGACACGCCCGGGCCACGCCGACTTCGGCGGCGAGGTCGAGCGGACGCTGTCGATGGTCGACGGCGTGATGCTGCTGGTCGATGCGTCGGAGGGACCGCTGCCGCAGACGCGATTCGTGCTGCGCAAGGCGCTCGAGCGCCGGCTGACGCCGATCGTCGTGATCAACAAGATCGATCGCGCCGACGCGCGCGCGCAGGAGGTGCTGAACGAGGTCTACGACCTCGTTCATCGATCTCGACGCGGTCGAGGATCAGCTCGACTTCCCGGTGCTCTACACCAACGCGCGCGCCGGCACGGCAGCCACCGACATCCGAACAGCCGGGCCAGGACCTGCGGCCGCTGTTCGACGCCATCGTCGACGCACGTGCCGGCGCCGCGCGGCGATCCCGACGCGCCGCTGCAGCTGCTGGTCGCCAATCTCGATTCGAGCGACTACCTGGGACGCATCGCGATCGGCCGGATCTTCAACGGCCGCGTCAAGGTCGGCGATTCGGTCGTCGTCTGCAAGCTCGATCGCAGCGGTGCAGGAGACGAAGGTGACGAAGCTGTACGCCTTCGACGGCCTGAAGCGCGTCGACATCAACGAGGCGTCCGCCGGCGACATCGTGCTGCCTGGCGGGGATCGAGGACATCACGATCGGCGAGACGATCGCGGACGTCGAAGCACGCAGATTGCGATTCCGCCGACCGCGATCGACGAGCCCACCGTGTCGATCGATCTTCGGCGTCAACACCTCGCCGATGGCCGGCCGCGAGGGCCAGTACGTGACGTCGCGCCAGCTCAAAGATCGGCTCGATCGCGAGCTGCTCGGCAACGTGTCGATCCGGCTGGAGCCGACGGAGTCGCCGGAGCAGATGAAGGTCGTCGGCCGCGGCGAGCTGCAGCTCTCGATCCTCATCGAGATGATGCGCCGCGAGGGCTTCGAGATGCAGGTGTCGCGGCCCGATATCGTCACCAAGCAGATGAACGGCGCAGACCGTCGAGCCGGTCGAAGAGCTCATCATCGACGTGCCCGAAGACCATCAGGGCATCGTCATCGCGCAGGTCGGGCGAGCGCAAGGGCGTGATGACCAAGATGGTCAACAACGGCAGCGGCCGCGTGCGGCTCGAGTTTCGCATTCCGGCGCGCGGGCTGATCGGGTTCCGCTCGCAGTTCATGACCGACACCAAAGGCACCGGCATCATGAACCACCTGTTCGCGAGCTGGGAGCCGTGGCACGGCGCGATTCCGTCGCGCAGCCAACGGCGCGCTCGTGGCCGATCGCGCTGGGCCCGGCGACGTCATTCGCGATCTTCAACCTGCAGGAGCGGGGCGAGATCTTCATCGACCCGGGCACGCAGGTCTACGAGGGGATGATCATCGGCGAGAACGCGCGGCCCAGCGACATGGACGTGAACGTCACGAAGGAAAAGAAGCAAACCAACATGCGCGCCTCGTCGCGCCGACGAAGCGATTCGCCTCGATTCCACCGCGCCGCCTCGGCCTCGAGCAGGCGATCGAGTTCATCAACGACGATGAGCTGGTCGAGGTGACGCCGTCGAGCATCCGCCTGCGGAAGCGGATCCTGGCGGCGAACATGCGGCCGAAGCCTGCGCGCGATTAGGGAGCGTCAGGTCGCGAAACGTTTCGGCCGATCCGCGCGCGGTGAAGTCGAGCGCGCGATCGCCCGTCTTTCCCGTCACTCGATACGTTCCGCCCAGCTGAAGGAACGTCATCGTTTGCCCGTTGGCCAGGCGCGTGAGCCCCATGCGGGTGCCGACGGTTTCCTCGACGGCGAGCGCGAGGGTGATGTCGAGGCGTTGGCCGCGGGCTCTGATCGTGACGCGGTGCGGAGCGGGTGTTTCCTCGATCGAGACGTCGGTGGCGAATCCCAGCGGGCCGTTCGGGCCGAGGACGGCGAGCACGCCAGGTGTTCGTTGCGGATCCGCGACCGACGCCGGAGGAAAGACGCGGCCGAAGACGATCGAGAGATCGCCGTGCGCCACCTGTCCCCACTGCCAGCGGACGCCTTCCCAGAATCCCCAGTTGTGATCGTGGTAGCCGATCGCGCCATCGAGATCGATCGTCTCGCCGCCGGCGCGCAGGCTGCCGTGCACCGCGCCTGACAGCACGGGAACCACGTAACCGGACACCCAGCCGCGCGCGCCGTGGATCGCGGTCGGCGGCAGCGTGAGCGTCCGGGCGGCGCGTCGAGGACCAGCTCGCCGTCGAGCCGCGAGTGCGCGTCGCCTTCCTTCGCGAGGGCCAGCGTGATTCGATATTGCGAGCCGTCGAGCCGGACGCGATTGCCCGCGATGTCGAGGTCCGGCGCGCGAGCGATCAGGTCGGCGTCTTCCACCAGGCGCGCCGGCGGAATAGTTCGTCGAGCGCCCGTCGCGCCTCGAGTTGCAGCCGTACGAACGCCGGCCGCTGCGGCCCGGGGGTCTGACTCCCGGGTCCCGCCGCGCCCGAGGAACTCGGAGACCTGGGGTCTGACCCCAGCGGCGGCGTCGGTGGGTGCGTCCAGCAAGAAACGTCAGGTAGAAGCGCAGCCGGCCGTCGGCGCTGCGGCCGTTGAAATAGAGCCACTCCGCCCACGACTGCGCGAAAACTGTCCGAGTCTGGGATCTGCTCGGGTCAGACCCGGGTCTGACTCGCGGCAGCCTTGGCAGCTTTGGCTCGTTGGGGTCTGACGCCGCTGGAGCAGCGCGTGGAAGCGATCCATTGCGCGCAGGATGTCCTCCTGCCGCGGAGTTGACCAGCCGGCGTCCGCCGGCGTGTCGGTCCACGCCCCGACGCCGGCCACTTCCGCGTCGCCGACGGCTCGTTCCAGACTCGGAATGCCGCCGCGCGCGCTGACCGCGATCGAGAGCCCCGGCTTGACCAGGTAGAGCCGGGCGCGCCGAGCTCGGCGACGCCGCGGTCTGCTGTGTGCGGACCGCCGGCGAGCCGAGCACATGCGCGAGAACATAGCGCGCGTTCTCGACGGGACCGAAGGCCGCGGACACCACGACGTCGCCGCCGCCGCGCAGCGCCGGCGAGTGCGCCTGCTCGATGATGACCTCGCCGACGCCGAGCAGCGCCACCATCACCGCGATGCCGAGGCCGAAGCCGGCGGCGAGCACGGCCGTGCGCAACGGGCGGACGGCGAGCGACCGCAGCGCGAGTCTGAGAATCACGACGCCAGCATCCCGTTCTTCATGGCGAAGCGCCGCGTCGCCCGCGCCGCCAGCGCCGCGTTGTGCGTCACCATCAGAATCGCCGTGCCGTCGGCGTGGACGCGATCGAACAGCGCCGCGACGTGATCGCCGGTCTCCTCGTCGAGCTCGCCGGTCGGCTCGTCGGCGACGAGCAGCGCCGGCCGGTTGGCCAACGCGCGCGCGATCGCGGTCACGCTGCATCTCGCCGCCGGAGAGCTGCGAGGGCAGATGGTCGGCCCGGTTGGCCAGGCCGACGTATCCGAGCAGTTCGCCGCGCGGGCGCGCGCGGGCGGCCGCCGAGACACCGGCCTCGGCCTGCGGCAGCTCGATGTTCTCGCGCGCGGTCAGCATCGGCAGCAGGAAGAAGCGCTGGAACACGAATCCGATCCGCGTGAGCCGGATTCGACTGCGCTCCGCTTCCCCGAGCGACTGCACGTCGCGCTCTTCGAACACGATCGATCCGCTGGTTGGCGCGTCGACGCAGCCGACCAGATGCAGCAGCGTCGATTTGCCGCACCCCGAGGGGCCGGTGATCGCCACGTAGTCGGCCGCGTCGATCCGCAGCGACACGTCGCGCAGCGCGGTCACCGGGCCCGCCGGCATCGGAAACACGCGTCCCACGCGCCGCGCCTCGACGATCGCCGGCGGTGTCATCCAACCACCTCGCGCCGCAACGTCGACGCGATCGGCAGCCGCGCCGTCAGCCACATCGGGTAGAGGGCGGCGACGAGCGCCGTGGCCGACAACAACAGCGCGTGCAGCGCGACCGCGCGACCCTCGAAGACGAAGAAATGCAGCGCGTCGGGGATGCCGGGCATCTGCTTCAGAATCCCGTCGAGCCCCACCGCCACCAGTCCGCCCAGCGGCAGCGCCAGCAGACCTCCGCCGCCGACGATCAGCAGTCGATTCCCACAACAGCATCGTCGCGATGCGCCGTCGCCCGATGCCGAGCGCGCGCAGCGCGGCGATCTCGCCGAGCCTCTGGTTGGTCGACACGGTCAGGATGGTGGCCACGAGCAGGACCGTGAACACGATCGTGATGCTCGACAGGACCACGGAGATTTGACGGAAGTAGGCGAAGCCGTTCTGGTTGAACTGTTCGACGACGTCCTCGTTGGAGTAGACGTGAAGGTCCGGACGCTCGGCGGCGATGGCGCGGACGGCGGCGGATGGCCCGCTGTCGGGCCGCGACGCGACGAGCACGACATCCGCGGTGTCGTCATCCGCGCCGCCACGCACCTCGCGCATTCCCGTCATCGTCGTCAACACTTCGTATTCGTTGCCCGCCGAAAACGGCGACGAGCCGATGCCGACGACGCGGCAGGGAACGGCCGGGCAGCACGGATCGCTCGCCGGACACGCCCGCGCGCATCGAAGCGTAGCGCCCGGTTGCAGGTGCAGCGAGGCGGCGAGGTTGCGGCCGATGAGGAGCGGGCAGCGATCGGAGGATGGCGCTGTCAGCCGGCAAGTCCGCGCCTCTGAGCAGCGTCCACGCGACCTGTGTGCCGCTGTGCGTGCTGCCGATCAGCACGACGTTGGTGTCGGATCCTTCATGCACCGCCGTCGCCGGCTCCAGACGAATCCGCGCGACTGAGGCCACCTCCGGCAAGCGCGCGATCGCCGCATCCACATCCGACGGCGCGCGGAATCGACGCGCGTGACAGCGAGAAGCCTTGCGAGTTGAGGACGCGGATGTCGTAGCCGCTGTGGTTCAGCAGATCCGCGAACGAGGTGACGAGCCCACGCGACAGCAGCAGCATGTCGAAGAGGAGCGCGCCGATGATGGCCACGCCAATCGTCGCCAGCGCCGTTCGTGCCCGATAGCGGCGCATCGTGCGCCAGGCGAGCCACGCCGACGTCATCGACCGACCAGCGACAGGATGTCGCGGCGCAGCAGCGTCCACGACGCGGCGATCCCGGCCGCGACGCCGAGGGTGCGGCGAGCGCGAACGAACGCAGCGCAATCGAGCGCGTGACGCGAAGAAACACGAGCGTTGTGTCGTAGCGCGACTGGAAGATGCGGTTGACGAGGCTTTCCGCGGCGAACGCCAGGAGCGCGCCGAACAACGCCCCGGCCGCGGCGATCAGCAGTCCTTCGATCGCCACCTCCATCAGCAGCGATCGCCGCGAGATGCCGAGCAGGCGCATGGCGCCGACCGTTTCCCGCCGCTCCTCCGCGCGGATGATCATCAACGCCAGCAGGAAGGCGGTGCTGCCGCGCGACCGTGACGAGCGAGATCGCCAGATGGAATCGATCGAGCACTACGAACGGATCGCCTTCGGGCGGCCGCGACGTCGGGCGGACTTCCGAGCCCCGGCATCCGCGTGCGCACATCGTCGGCAAATCGCCGCGCGTCGGCCGGTTTGACCAGGCGAACGTTGATGGCGTCTACGGTGTCCGCTCCAGCGAGGTCTTCCGGAGTTGCCTCGAGGCCCGCCAGATCCGCCAGATGAAGGCGCGTTTCCAGCCGTAGTGCCGTGAATCGCATCGGATCCGGTGTCGGTTCGTAGATCCCGACGACCCGGAACGTACGGCCGGCCTTGCCTGCGGCGTCGGACGCAAGCGTCGACCTCGTCGCCGACCTTCACGTGTGCACGAGTCGCCAACTGACGCGACAAGAGCACGGAGGTGGTGCTACGTTGGTAGTCGCTTCTTGCGCACGTGCCGGTGTGACAGCGGGGAGCGCGAACACGAAAAGAACGCAAAGCGCTCGCCGCAAGCTGTTCTTTGGCCCACGGATCGATTGTACCGTCGGTGTGGCTCTTGCCTTGAGCAGCTGATCCCATGCGCACCTCCGGTTACGCTCCCATCGAGGACTACGCGCTGATTGGCGACGGCGGGACGGCGGCGCTGGTAGCGCGCGACGGCGCCATCGACTGGCTGTGCCTGCCCAATCTCGATTCGCCCAGCGTGTGCGCGTCGATCCTCGACGCGGCCAAGGGTGGCGCGTTCGAATTGTGCCCGACGCGCCGTTCACGACGTCGCGCCGTTACCTGCCCGGAACGAACGTGTTGGAAACGACCTTCGCGACCTCCGGCGGATCGGTTCGCATCGTGGACGCGATGACGATACCCAACGGCGAGTTGAGCCCGATGCGCGAGCTGGCGCGCTCGATCGAGGGCCTCCGGGAACCGTTCCGATGCGATGGCGGTTCATGCCGCGGTTTGAATACGGACGCCGTCGACCGCGCTGCGAGTGGCGGCACGGAGTGCGGTCGCCGCCCTCGATGGAGAAGCGATCGCGATCCCGAGCTGGAACGCGGGGTCACCGGCGTGGCGCGACGACGCGGTTGAATCGCGATTTGAAATCGCGGCCGGCGGGCGTGCCATGGTCGCGCTGGCGAGTGCGTTCGCGGAGCCGTTGGTCTTTCCGGGCTGGCGGAACGTCACCGCGCGGCTCGAAGACACGATCCGATTCTGGGAAGGATGGTCGCGCGCCGATCGCCGCATGCGACGGTCCGTGGGCAGACGCGGCGCTTCGCAGTGCGCTCGTGCTGAAGTTGTTGATCTCGCGCCATCCGGCGCGTCGGTGGCGGCGCGCCGACGAGCGTCGCTGCCCGAAGCCATCGGCGGCGTGCGCAACTGGGACTACCGCTGGCTGCTGGATTCGCGACTCGAACTTCCTGCGATCGACGCGCTCCTGCAATTCGGGTGCGCCGAGGAAGCGCGGTCGCTGCTCTGGTGGTTCCTGCAGGCGACGGCGCTGACGTCGCCGACGCTGCACGTGTGGCTCTATCGGCTCGATGGTGGCGTCGGACCCGCAGCGCGAGTTGGCCTCGACGGCCATCGCGGTTTCGACCGGTGCGCATCGGCAACGCCGCCGTCGGCCAGGCGCAGCACGATGTCTACGGCGACCTGCTCGCGACCGCTTGGCTGTACAGCGAGCGGCATCAGCATCTCGATCGCGCGACACCGGCGGCGGCGCTGGCCGAAATCGCCGACCATGTCTGCGACATCTGGCGCGCGCCCGATCGCCGGCATCTGGGAGGTGCGCAACGGCCCGTTTCACTTCACGCACTCGAAGATCTTGTGCTGGGTGGCGCCTCGATCGCGCGGTCGGCTGGCGTGAGCGGCACGAAATGCCCGTCCCGGCATGCTCGACCGATGGACGCGGAGCGCTCTGGCCATCCGCGAGTTCGTCGGGAGCGTGATTGCTGGTCCGACGCGGCAGGCAGCTACACTCGGTTGCCGGCAGCGACGACGTCGACGCCAGCCTGCTCATGATCCCGACCGCTGCGGATACGGCGACGCGCACGGCGCGAGAGTGCGGTCGACCGTTGACGCGCGCGGTGACCAGCGCCTCCTGCGGAAGGCGCGATCTCGTCCTTCGCTATCGCGCCGACGATGGCGTCGCCGGTGGGGAAGGCTGCTTTTCCTGAACTGCTCGTTCTGGCTGGTCAGCGCTCGCGCGCACCGGCCGGGCTCCGCGAGGCAACCGCGCTGATGGATCGACTGGTCGCCGCGTGCCAACGACGTTGGCTTGTTCGCCGAGGAAATCGATCCCCGAAGCGGCGCGTTCCTCGGCAACCTTCCCGCAGGCCCTCGTCCACCCGCGCTGATTGACGCGGCATTCACCTGCCGAGCCGCGGCGTCGAACGGTCTGGACGCATGAATCTCGCGGGATCCGTCCTCGTCGCCGGCGCGGTCGCCACCACATCGTCCTGGACGACGGTCATTCGCGCGGGCAGCAGAGCTGGGGCTGACGCGCATGGACTGGCGTTTGTGCTCGGCACCGCGTTCACCGAAAACAGGACACGGGCCAAGGCGATCGGCTACGCGTGCCATTTCTCGCGATCGGCCTGTTAATCGCGTTTGCCACGCCGCGGCGTCGTCGTCGTCGGCCGCAGCACCTGGTGGCTCGGCGCGATCGGTGGTGCGATCCACGCGCTCTCGGTCGACCGTCCTGGTCGATCGTCCTGCTGCCCGTCGTGCATCCACGGCTGAAGAAACGCCCGACACCGCCGGCCAACCAGTCGTGCGCGCTGCTCGAGGCGCCGCCTGGGTTCCTGATGCTGAACTACGGCGCAACACGTTCTGCTCAACTTCGTGGCCCATCTCGCATGGCGCGATCAACAATGTCGTGGCGCCGCCCCGTCAAGGTGTAACAACGTCCACGCCGAAACTTCGGCGGAGCCGCGCAGAGAAGAACGTGGCTCTGCGTGCTCTGCGGTCTCCTGCGTTAAACGTCGCTGAGCTCGGTGCGCTATGATGTCGGGATGCTCGGTCGAAAACGAGCGGTTCTGCGGTCTGTCCGCGTCGTGCGGGTCGCTCGTCGGCGTCAACGACGATCGTGCATGTGCAACACCTGCAGGTAGCGCCGCGCCAACCCGGACTGGCTGGGGCTGCTGGGCTGCTGCTGCGACTTCGCCGGCGCCGACCTTCGGCTCTCGTGCCGCTGGTCATGGGGCGCCTCGGAGCGCCGATTTACCCTCGTCATGCTGGATTGCGCGTCGGGCAATCGGCAAGGCATCCGCAGCCGGGACGGCTGATGTCGATGTCTGGCGCCCAGCAGCACCGGGCGTCGTTCTGCCTGCGCGCCAGTGGCGCGGCACCGGCAGTGTTCGGTGCTCGGGTTCGCTCGGTGGACCGCTCAGCGCCAGGTGGCTTGCACAGCGGTGCTGCTGCACATCCTCTTCACCATGCCTGCGTGCGGCAGCTGGGGCCCGCGTGAATCGCGGACGTCCTTTCGGTCCCGCGCGACGGTGATCGTCTATACCGTCGTCGCTGGCAAGTCGCCGCGCTTCCTGCTGAGTTCCATCGCCGGAACGGTCATGGCGGCAACACGCCGACCTTCCTGCGCGGCGCCGGTAGCCACGGTCGGCGCGTCGGCGCCGATCTTCGGCCGTTGTGGCGCGCTCGTGCACTACGCTACGGCCGGACTGGCAGCAGCCTGATGAAGCAGCAGGCGATGGGCTACGCGGCCAGCGTTGTTCGTCTGGGCTGATCATGCCCGGCGTGATAACTACGCGCACGCTGGGGGCTTCGCTGCGGTTATTTGACGTCTGCCTTTTCAACCCGATGACGCGCGAACGGGCGATCATCTCGTCGTCGCGGTCATCCGCGCGTCGCGTGCCACGTTCGCGGCGATCGGTCTCCATCTCTCACCGGCTCGGCGCTGTTCGCTAGCCCTGGCACTAGCCCTGCGACTCCGAGCGGTTCAAAGGAGGGGTGAATGGAAAAGCGTCAGTGGCGACGGCTGTGTTCGTTCTTGCTACGCCGCCGCCCTCGCAAACCACGGCAGCCAAAGCCCGTTCAGTTCGGCGGATCGACGTTCATCCTGAACACGTCCTAAGGCCGGCATGGCCGAGGTCGAGTTCGGCAGGGTGGCCGCGCAGAAGCGCATCGAGCGATGCGCAGTGAAAAATTCGGTCAGAAGATGGTGGACGACCACTCCGAGCCAACGACGAGCTGAAGGCGTTGGCGGCCTCGAAGAACGTCGTCTGCCGAGCGAAGTCGATGCGCAGGACAATGCGATGAAGGGACAAGCTTGGCGGCGATGAAGGGTGAGGCCTTCTGACCGTGAGTAGCATCGACGATGATGAGTGGCTGGCGGCTGCTGTGCGGTCGTCGAGCTCGTTCGAGGACTGAAGCCACGTCGGGCCAGGACGCCGATCTGCAAGGCGTGGGTGACGAAGACGTTGCCCGATCGAAAAGCACCCCAAGCTGGCAGGACACCAGCCGCGTCGTCGGTACGTCCCGGCGTGAAGAGCAGCCGCTACGCTTCGAATCGCAGGATGCGCCGACGCCGCCGATCGGTGGCGGCGATCGACGCGTCCTCGACGGATCGAATCGCCGCCCCCGTCTTGCGCGCTCTGCAGAATCAGTTCGTTGGCGGCCTGCTCCTCGGCGCCTGAGCGCGGTCCCGCCCTCGCGTCCCCTGCCTGACGCTGCGCGATCAGGCTCGGCGAGGCGACGATGATCATGTTTCGTCCACTGCCGAGCCGAGGGCTGCGTGCGTATAGTCCAGGCCGACGCACGCGAGGGCCGTTCGCCCGATAGCGCGTCCAGCAGTTCCTCGACGCGCTCCTCGTCGGTCTGGCGTCCTGCTCACGCAAAGCTGCGAGGGGTCGTTTCCAATCGTGCGCTCGGAGGCGTTAACGTTCAGGCGCAGCACGTCGACGGCCCCGCGGTGATCGCTTGGGCAGCTGCTCCCGCAGCCGCGCCACCTTGTAGCGTCAGACCGCTCGCAATAATGATGTGATCGATCTTCTCGTCGCGCAGCGGTTCGCGCGATGACGTCGGCGATCTCGGCGGCGCGCTGGAGGTGGTGGTCGACGCGGCGCTGATACCGCGCCTGCGACGTGCCATCTACCCTGTGCCGCTTCGGTCCTTTGCCTCTTCAATCTCGCTCTTCCGCTCGAGCTTCATCCGCTGCGAACACGAGAAAATCGCGCGCGGTTGGTGTCCGCCAGGAGCACGAGGTAGCGGCAGCGTACGCTCAACGTGCCAATCGTGCATTCGTAAATGGGGCTGGTGGATGACGCGTGAGAGGTCGCGATCGGCGCGGCGAGCTGCAAACGCTTCCGGAACAGCTCGGCTCCATGGCACATGCAAACAGCGCCAGACCGTCTTGGCCGATCGATCGAGACCGTCGAGGCCAGGCCTCGATGCGCTCCGCATCGCGCTCGAGGCCTCGCGTTCCGGCGGCGGCGGTGAAGTGTTGATCCGTGCGGCCAGCTCTTTGCGCACAGAACGGGCCGAACGAATCGCGCCCGCGCGCATCGGCCTGCGGGTTCAGGTAAAGGCGTGGACGACGGGGAAGGGGCCGGCATTTGAAAGCAGCAGGCCGGTCCACAGCTGAATGCGACAAGTTCATCGAGCTGTGGCATGCCTGAATGATTCGCAAGCGCCTCGTGCCCACGGCTCTGTCACTCGTGTCAGGTGCAGTGCAGTAGGCGACTGTTCCGGACATTGAGAAGAAACGATGCACTCTGGCGCTCGGCATCGTGCGTGGCGTCTTGAGCTGTGTTTACGCCACCGCCTCGACGTCGCGCCTCCGGCGCTGCTTCCGGACGAGGCTGCGGCGATTCGCCACGCCGGAATCCAGCTAGCTCAGGCGGGCCGCGACCTCGACGGTCGCCGGTTCCCGGTTGTTCGGTTCACCTGCACGACAACGTCTGGACTCAACCGCCGCCGGTGTATTTCGACGGCGCCTTTGGGGCCACTGTCGTCGGCTCGAGCGACGCGGCGGTTCGTGTGCCGTCCGTCATCGTCGCCGCGCTCGACGCGGCGCTCATCTATCTGTCAATCGCCGGCGGCGGTTCGATTTCGCGAGCTGCCGTATCGAAGGACTCAGGTTCGTGATCCCGCCGTCACCGTCATCACGCTCGGCGTGCAGATCATCTTCTTCCGAGCTTCTTCCTGAGCGTGCTCGGCCTCGGCCGCAAATGAAGGACCCCGGGTGATCTACATCGTCGGGTCGGGACCGGCAGGGTCGCGTGCGCGCATCGCGCTGGTCAGCCGCGGAATACCGGCGACGCTGCTCGATGCGGGCATCGACGATGGAGCTGGACCTCCGCCAGGTGCTGACGACGCTGAGCGCGCAGCCGCCGTCGGCCTGGGATGCCGCCGACGTGGAACGGATCAAGCGTCCAACAGAAGTCCAGCGACCGCGCCATACCGCTCAAAGCCGCGCACGGTTCGCTGTTTCCGTATCGGCATGCGGCGAAGCGCCTGTCCTTCGAAGTCCACGGCGTCGATGCGTGCCTCCTGCACGCGCGAGGCGGCTTCAGCAACGTGTGGGGCGCCACCGTGCTGCCCTACCACACACGCGACATCGTCGGACTGGCCCGTTCGTGCCGATGAACTGGCGCCGCATTACCAGGGCGGTCGCGCAACTGATGCCCATCGCCGAGCGGAAAGATCGGCTCGCGCCGGAGTTCCCGTTGTTCACCGACGGCTCGCAACCCTGAAGGCGAGCCGGCAGGCAGACGCGCTGATGCGCGACCTGGAAGCGAACGCCGATGCGCTGGAGCGGGATGGTTGGCGATTTGGCCGCTCGCGGCTGGCCGTCGTGGCGAACGCCGCGGGTTCAGGCGGGGATGCATCTATTGCGGGTTGTGTCTCTACGGGTGTCCGTGCGGCCTGATCTACCTAACGCGAACGCGACGCTCGATCAGCTGCGGCGATCCGACGGCTTCACGCGTATCGGCCGGACGTCGTCGTGTCGCGCGTCGAGGAATCCGGCGGTCGCGCATGCGGATTCAGGGCGAGCACCGGACGAGCGGGGAGGCGCTGTCGTTTGTTGCGGACCGCGTCTATCTGGCCGCCGGCGTCTTCAACACGACCGCGATTCTGCTGGCGTCGCTCGACGCCTACGACGTGCCGGGTACCGGTTCTGGACAGCCAACTGTTCCTCGTGCCGACGCTCCGCTTTGCAGGGAGTGCCCGCGGTGGCCGAGGAGCCGCTCTACACCCTGTCCCAGATATTCTTCGAACTGACCAAGCCGTCGATATCGCCGAAGACGATTCACATGCAGGTGTACAGCTACAACGACTGGTACGTCACGGCGATCAGTCGTCGCATCGGCGCGCTGTTTCCACTCGCGCGGCCGTGGATGACCGGGCTGCTCTCGCGACTCATGGCGGTGCAGGGCTACCTGCCGTCCGAGCTTCGCCACACATCAAGGCGACGCTTCGGCGTTCTGGCGCCGGCCACACGCTCGTCCTGGAGGCGGAAGGGAACGAGCGCTCCGCGGCCGCCATCGACGAGGTCGTCGGCACGCTGCGGCGTCATCGGCGTCACTTGCGCGCCGTGGCGCTGACGCCGCTGCTCGAGAGGGGAGCGCCCGGTCGCGGCTACCACAGCGGTGGCAGTTTCCCCATGCGCGCGCCAGCCGTCGCGGTTCGAGAGCGATCGCTGGGGGAGACCGCATGGGTTCGAGCGGGTCCACGTCGTGGACGCGACCGTGTTCCCAGCATCCCGTCCGGTCCGATTACGATCAGTGTCATGGCCAACGCGCACCGGATTGCGGCGGAGTGCGCTGGCTCCCGAGAGCGGCGAACGGTTGTCGTTTCCTTCTCTGGCGCTCGAGATCGCGCTGCCGCGTTGCAAGTAGGGGCGGACCCGCGTGTTCGCCCCGGGCCGACAGCATGGGGCGGCCTCTACGGCTTCAATCGGAACACGATTTACGGCGGAAACGGCCCGCGAGCTCAGTGGTTCGCCAGCAGGGTCGGCGCGAACGTGTCGCCGCATAACGCCGGCATCGCGTTCACGTCCGACTGCAGCACGACGGCACCGAAGTATCGTTCGAGCGATCTTTGACTGCAGAGCCGGTCGAACCGCGGATCCGTCCGCCGCAGCATCTGGCCATCCAGTTGTCGAGCATGAGCTGCGCTCGTTCTCCGCCGATGGAATGAAGCCGTCGAGGCGAGGATCGGCTTGCTGTTCCGCACCTGACGCACCAGCTCCGGACGACGGGGCGGTTGCTGATTTCGCCGTCGAGCATCGAGTGCCGCACCGTCGAGATAGGCCGCACTACAATGTGAACGCCACGCCGACCGCCATCGTCGCGCGTCGCGAGCGCCGGCGCCAGGCGTTCGCGCACCACCTGATAGCTGATGAACAGCGTTGTCATCGAATAGAAGTCGAGGAGATGGTTGATGTCGACGCCGGGCGAGGCGAAGAGAGGCACAGTCATCGCCAGCGAGCCGATGGCCAGCCACGTGAGCGGCCCTCCACCCGTCCCGCGGCATCGTCAGGAGCGAGACGAAGAAGAAGATGAGCAGCAGCGAACAGAGCGGATCCTGGCGAATCAATACGAAGACGGCGGACATCGGGGCGCGCAGCGTATTCGAGAGTCCACCGCCGAACATGCACGCGCGCATCGACTCGAGCATCCGGCCGTCGCTGGCGGCGTTGGCGACCGCGAGCAGCAGCGCCGCTGCTGAACAGGTCGGCGGCGGCCAGCATGAAGCCGCGCATTGGCTTGCGGGTGGAAGATGATCGCGATCGCGACGGCGCCGACGGCATACGCGGCCGTGGCCTTCGCGAAAATGGCGAGGACAAAGAAGCCGGTTGCGGCGAGAAAGTCAACGAGCCGCTCCCGCTTGAACATCCGCCACGCGAACACGACGCCCCAGAGGTTCAGCGCGACGCGGCAGCAGGTCGCCGCGGATCGTGTTGATTGCAAACACGCCGGGGCTGGAGCACTAAGCGTCAGTGGCGCGACGACGTACGCCCACCGGCGAGGGACATCGAGTTCCTCGAGGACGCGCGCTGGCGGCCCAGATCAACGCGACGGCTCCGACGACCGCGATCGTCCGGCCGGCGATGACCGGACTGAAGCCGAGCCGGATCAACCAGGCGTTGAGGACGAACACGAGCGGGAAGTAGCGGCGCGCCGCCGATGCCGGTGTCGTCGAGCAGGGGCCGGTAGAAGATACCGTGATTGAGATCGACGGCGAGGGTGAGAACGCGCCGGCGCCTGAACCGAGCATGGCGTCGGTCGACCACGTCATGATCAGCGTGGCGAGCGCGAACAGCAGAAACGCGCCCGACGCGAGCGCAAGGGGTCGCCGGTCCATGTGACCGACAGTCTCAGCGAGTTTTCTTCAACTCCAGTTCTTCGTCGATGATCCGCTTGAACGCCTCGTACGGCTGCGCGCCGCTCAGCGATCGGCCGTTGATGAAGAACGCCGGCGTGCCGTTGACCCCGCTTCCTCGCCCGCGCGCATGTCGGCGTCGACCCGCGCCTTGGTCGCGTGGCCGTCCAGGCACGCATTGAACTTCGCGGTGTCGATGCCGATCTCCACGGCGTGCTGTTTCAGGTCGGCGTCGGTGAGTCGTCGTCTGATTGGTGAAGAGCCGGTCGTGATACGCCCAGAACTTTGCCCTGGTCGCCGGCGCAGGCCGCGGCCTCGGCCGCCGGCCGCGCGTTCGGATGGTTGGGCAGTGGATAGTGCCGGTATACGAACCGAATACGATCGCCGTAGGTCGCCAGCACCTGGCGGACCGTGGGGTCGGCGCGCAGACAAAACGGGCACTGAAAATCGGAGAACTCGATGAGCTCGATCGGGCGCGTTCGCGGGGCCTCGCGCGGGACTGTCCGCGGTGCGCGACGCGCTGCGCGCGGCGGCTCGAGGTTGATGCGCACCGCGGTCTTCGCCCTGAGCGTGTTCAGTACTCCGGTCCGGATCGTCTGCATCCGCTCCTGGGTCAGATACGCGCGAATCGGCGCGCGCACCTGATCCAGCGTCGCCCCCTGCACCCGGCTCTGGTTCGCGCTGATACCACTCGCCGATCTCCGCTTCGGTGACGTCGCTTGATCTTGCGCGGTGATTTCCTTCTCGATGAGCGCCGTGCGCTCGATCCCCTGCGCCTTCGCCGCCTCGTCGAACAGCCGATTGGCGACGATCTCGTCGACCGCGGCGCGGCGCGCGTTGTAGAGCGCCTGCGACAGTTTGACGGATCCGAAATCCGACGCCGGCTGCTGCAGCGCGCGCTCGTCCACTTCGGCCAGCGTGATCGACGACGAGCCGACCGTGGCGACGACGTCGGTCGGAGCCGGCTGCGGCGTCGACTGTTGAGCCGCCGACGAGCATGCGGTGACGAGGAACAATCCGAGCCCTACGAACTTGGCGTGGCGCATGATGATCAAAGTATCCGGACGGTCTAGCATGACGCGTGGTGTCCGCCTGGGCGGACCTGAGGCCGGCTAAAGCCATCAGTCATGCGCTCATTCGCCGAGCCGTTTGGGCAGATCCGCGACGACGTAGGCCATCACCGCCACAGCCGCCGCGCATTTGGCCATCTCGACCGGGTCGATCTTGTCGATGGTATCGGCCTGCGGTGTGATGGATGAGGAAGTCACTTCGAGCCGTCCACGTCGAGCGACATGCCGGGGATATGCCCCTCCTGCAGGCTCGGGCCGATGTCGGCGCCGCCGCCGCCGGTGCTGATCTGATTGGCGCCGATGCCGGTCAGCAGCGAGGCGATCGCGCGCACCGTCTCGCGCGCGCGATCCGATCCGCTGAAGCCGAAGCCGAGCGGCCGGAACACGCCGCCGTCCGATTCGAGCATCATCACGTGCTTGCTCAGTCCGGCGCGATGCTGATCGCGGTAGGCGAGCCCGCCGCGGCCGCCGTTCTCCTCGTTGGTCCACAGCACGACGCGCACCGTGCGCCGCGGCCGCAGGTTGAGCGCCTTCATCAGCCGCAGCGCTTCCCACGTCACGATGCACCCGCCGCCATCGTCGGTCGCGCCGGCGCCGACGTCCCACGAGTCGAGGTGGCCGCTGACCACGACGACTTCGTCCGGGTTCGTTCGGCCGCGCAGCTCGCCGATGACGTTGGCCGATTCGGCGTCGGGATCGAAATGCGCCTCCATGCGAAGCTCGACGACCGCGCGTTCGCCGCGGTCGGTCATCCGCTGCAGCCGATCGGCGTCCTCCGAGGAAATCGCCGCGGCCGGAATCTTCGGCGCGTCGTTCGTGTATTGCAGCGCGCCGGTGTGCGGAAGGCGCAGCCCGTCGGGTCCAATCGAGCGGACGAGCGCCGCTAGCGCGCCGTAGCTGGCGGCCCGCGAAGGCCCGTTGGATCGGAATCGAACGGTCTCGCCGTAATTCGGTGAACGCCGCGTTGAAGAGCACGATGCGTCCGCGCGCCATCGCCGCCTTCGCATCCAGTTCCTCGAAGCTGTGGACGACCACCACTTCGCCGCGCACGCCCTCGCGCGGCGTGCCGACGCTATTGCCGAGTCCGAGCATGGCCATCGGATGGCGCACCGGCTCGACCAGATCCGCGGTTTCCGCGCCGCGGACCCATTTCGGCACCATCACGCGCTCGGTGTGCACGTTCTCCAGACCGTCTTTCTTCATCTCGGCCACCGCCCATTCGATCGCGCGATCGAGTGCCGGCGAGCCGCTGAGCCGGTTGCCGATCGTGTCGGTCAGGACCGCCAGGCGCTGCCACGCGAACGTGCTCGACACCGCTTCGCCAATGAGGCGGCCGGCCGGCTCGCGATAGGCGTCGAGCCAGGTCGTCCGCGTCCCGTTGCCAGTGGGATGGGGGTTGCGCTGCCACATGTGTAAGTGCCAATGCCAGAAGGGGAAGTGCCAGGACCACGCCTGCGCGCTGCATCATTCGCCGAACCTCCACGGATTCCACAGGGTACCCCAGATTCCGAGTGCGCCGAGTCGGCTCATGGACCGTGACTTGCACTGCGGCGTGCCAACAAGAGCCGCAGTGAGCGGCTCGCAGACAGTGGCGACGGTGAGGACCATGAAGACGCGAGCGTGTTTGTTTGGAATCCTGATGGCGACGGCCACGTTGCGCGCGGGCGCGGGCGAACCGATCACCCTGAGCGTGTCGCCGGCCGTGGCGTTTGCTCCTGCGACGCTGATCGTGCGCGCGAAGATCGAAGCGGATGCCCGCAATCGAACCGTCGAGATCGTGGCGGAATCGCCGGCGTTCTATCGCTCGAGCGAGATCCAGCTCGACGGTGATCGATCGCCGCGGACGAACACCTTCGAATTTCGAAGCATGCCGCCGGGGACCTACGACGTGAGGGCGACGCTGCGCGACTCCAGCGGCCAGGCGCGCGCGCTGGTGCGATCGACGGTCAACGTGATCGCGGCCGGCGGCAGCGACCGGTAGACGCGCCGACTGGGTGGTAACATCGCGCCATTCCTGACGCCGATCCACTCATCGATCGCCGATTAAGCCACTACCGGATCCTGGAGCGAATCGGCGCCGGCGGGATGGGCGTCGTGTATCGGGCGCGCGACGAGCGTCTCGATCGCGACATCGCCCTCAAGCTGCTGCCGCACGGCAGCCTCGCCGACGACAAGAGCCGCACCCGATTCAAGCAGGAAGCGCTGGCGCTGTCGCGGCTCAATCACCCGAACATCGCGACCATTCACGACTTCGATGCCGATGACGGCGTCGATTTCCTCGTGATGGAGTTCGTCGCCGGGACGCCGGTCGATACCCTGATTCGCAAGGGCGGCCTCGCCGACGACGAGGTGCGGCGGATCGGGGTCGAGCTGGCGAACGGTCTGGTCGCGCTGCACGAGCTCGGCATCGTGCACCGCGATCTCAAGCCGGGAAATCTCCGGCTCACCGCGGATGGCCGGTTGAAGATTCTCGACTTCGGTCTCGCGCGCCTCCTGCAATCCACCTCCGAGAACGTCACCGCCCTGCAGACACGACGCCGCGCGCTTCGCCGGCACGTTGTCCTACATGTCGCCCGAGCAGGCGCGGGGCGAGGAAGCCGATCCACGGACCGACATCTATGCGGCCGGGGCCGTCCTCTACGAGCTGGCGACCGGTCGCGAGCGCTGTTCCGTGGCAAGCGCGGCGCGCGAACTGTTGGCTGCCATCCTCGGCCAGACGCCGCCGCAGCCTCGGGCGCTGAATCCCCACCTGTCGGAGTCGCTCGACCGCACCATCATGCGGGCGCTGGCGAAAGATCCGGTCGGGGAGGCATCCGTCTGCGCGCCGATCTACGCGGCGCGCTCGAGCATGGAAGCGCAGGCGGCGCCCCTGCGCAGGCGACGCGGCCACTTCTCATCGGCGCAGCAGGGTTGCTGGCGCTTGCGGTCGTCCGACGGGCGCCATCTGGCTGGCGCCGCGTGATTGGCGCGCCAAATGGGCACCGACGCCCGTCAGTCAAACGAACAGGATCACTGTCGCTGTGCTGCCGTTCCATCGGACAGAACGTTCCTGACGCGATCCGGTTTCTGCAGGTCGGGGATTCCCGACGCCATCATCACGCGGCTTGCTGGCTTGCAGCAGCTCGTGCCGCGGCCGACGAGCGCGCATCCTGCGCTACGAGAACCAGAGTGATCGATCCGCAGGAGGCTGGGCGCGCGCTTGCCGAGTGATTACGTGGTCACCGGCCTCCTGCTGCCGGACGCCGATCGGCTGCGGATCAGCGTCCAGCTCACCCGCGCCAGCGACGCCGCGCCGATGTGGGGCGAGCATTACGACGTCGCGCGCGTCCGACTTGCTCGACGGTTCAGGGATCGGATCGCCATCGTCGATCGCGGAGGCGCTGAAAATTCAGACCACCGCCGCCGAACGCGAGCGGCTATTCCGCCGATATACCGAAAATTCCGCGGCGGCCTATGAGCTCTATCTGCGAGGGCGCGCGCAGCTGCCGCGCTACACGCCCGACGCGCTCCGTGCCGCAATTGCCGCGTTCGAGCGCGCGCTCGCGATCGATCCGGACAACGCACCCGCTCGTGCCGGGATTGCGCTGGCATCGGCCATCATGCGGCTTCGGTTCGCGCCGCAGTCGGAAGCGTCGATGTGGACCGAGCGCGCCGAACGCGAGGCCCGTGCCGCTCTGCGCAGCGATTCCCAGCTCGCGGAAGCACACGAGGCGCTCGCCGCAGTCTATCGCGCGGTCGAGTTCGATTGGGAACGAACCATCGAGGAGAGCGGGCTGGCGCTCGCGTTGAATCCCAACCTCGATCAGCCGCACTTCTATCGGGCCGCCGCTTTTTATCACCTCGGATTGTTCGATCTGGCCGATGCCGCCGTGCGTGCGGGCTTCGCCACCAATCCAGCGAACCGTCTCGATACCGCTCGCACCGCCGGGAGCGCCGCGATCCTGGCGGCGCGGTTCCAGGAGGCCGTCCCCTGGCTGAAGAAGTGCGGCAACTCGTCGGCGATTCCTCGTTCAATTTCATTCTGGGGCAGGCGTATTTCTACACGGGTCAGGCAGCACGAGCCGAGGAGGTGCTGCGCGCGGCCTCTGGAACCTCCACCGGCGATCGGCGCGCGCGCGCATTTCTGGCCAGCATCATGGCGGCGCAGCATCGTGAGCGCGAGGCAAAAACACTCCTCGACGCTGTCCGCGGGGCGTCGATTGATCACCACATCGCAGACAATCTCGCGACCGCATATGCACAGCTTCGGGAGCCGGGGAGGCGATGAAATGGCTGGCCGAAGCCGCCCGGACCGGCTTGCCGTGCTATCCGTGGCACGCACGCGATCCGCTGCTCGATCCGCTCAGGAACGATGCGCAGTTTCAGCAGTTCCTGGGTGAGCAGCACAGCACGTGGCGCGCGTATGCGGCGAAGCTACGGATCGAAGATCGCGAACTGATGGAAGTCCGGCTGAAGCCGGACGCCACGTACTCAGAGCGTGTTCGAGACGCGGGCCGGCGCCGCCACCGCTTCCGGCTCCGGCGTGAAATCCTCGCCTGGATTGATGAAGCGGTCGCGCTCGAACCGGCACTGCTTGTCGTACAGCTGCCGATAGCGCCCGCCTGTTGCCAGCAGCTGCTCGTGCGTCCCGCGCTCGACGATCTCTCCGTGCTCGAGGACCAGAATCTGATCCGCGCTCTGAATCGTCGAGAGCCGGTGCGCGATGACGAACGTCGTGCGGCCGCGGCGGAGCGATCGCAGACCGTCCTGGATGAACGCTTCGCTCTCGCTGTCCAGGCTCGACGTCGCCTCGTCGAGGATCAGCACGCGCGGGTCGGCCAGGATCGCGCGCGCGATCGCCACGCGCTGCCGCTGGCCGCCCGACAGCCGGACGCCGCGCTCGCCGACGATCGTGTCGCACTGCTTCTCGAACGACTCGATGAACTCGTCGCAGTGCGCGATCTTGCTGACCGCCTTGATCTCCTCGCGCGTCGCGTGCGGATTGCCGTAGGCGATGTTCTCGGCAATCGTCCCGTCGAACAGAAAATTGTCCTGCAGCACGACGCCGAGGCGTGACCGGTAATCGCGCACCTTGATCGCTCATCAGGTCGTGGCCGTCCACCAGCACGCGGCCCGTGGTCGGCCGGTTGAAGGTCATGACCAGGCTGATCAGCGTGCTCTTGCCCGGATCCGCTCGACCCGACGAGCGCGGTCGTCGACCCGGCCGGCGCCTGGAACGCGACGTGCTTCAGCACCGGGACGCCCTCGTGTGTACTCGAAGCTCACATCGTCGAACGTCACCTCGCCGCGCAGCTCGGCGCAGCGCGGCCTTGTCCGCGTCTTCCTGATCCTCGGTCGCCATCCGCCGGATCTCGCGGATGCGATCGAGGCCGGCGAACGCCTCGCTGAACTGCGTGCCGATCGACGCCAGCTGAATCACCGGCATCGTCATCAGCGCGGTAAACGACAAGTACATGACGAGATCGCCGATCGTCATGGTCCTGGTTACGGATGGCGTTGCCGCCGATCAGCATCATGGCGATGCCGGTCAAGCCGATCACGACGGAGGAGAACGCGGTGATGGCGGACACGCCGGTCAACGATTTCGCGACGTTGCGGAACAGCCGGTGCACGCCCTTGGCGAACACCAGTTCTTCGCGCTTTTCCGCCAGTGTACGCCTTGACGATGCGGACGCCGCCGAGCGATTCGGTGAGACGTCCCGTCACCTCGGCGTGGATCTGGCCGCGCTCGCGGAACAGCGGCCGCAGGCGCTTGAATGCCGTCGCCATGCCGCCGCCGAACGCGCCGAGGATCACGACGGTGACCAGCGTGAGCTGCCAGTTCAGATAGAGCAGGACGCACCATCGCGATCGATGCTGTCAGGATGGAGCCGGTCAGCTGCACGAGGCCCGGTGCCGACAAGGTTCCTGATGCCTTCCGCGTCGTTCATGATGCGCGAGATGAGGATGCCGCTCTTGGTCGAATCGAAGTACCGGATCGGCAGCCGCAGGATGTGCGCCTCGACGTCCTTGCGCATCTCGGTGATCGCGCGCTGCGCGGCGACGCCGAGCACCTGCGAATTCGCGAACGCCGTCGCCGCGTCCACGGTTGTGGCAATGGCAACCGCGCCGGCCAGCCACGGCAGCAGGTCCCAGTTCCCGCCGCGGATGACGTCGTCCATCAGGTACTTGGTCGTCGTCGGGAGCACGAGACCCGACAAGCGGTTGATCATCATCAGGCCGAGGCCGAGCGCGAGCCGCTTGCGATGCGCCCACATGAGCCCGCGCGCCTCTTCCCAGGCGCCGGCGGTGAATGCGGTTTCTTGGCGCTTTCGGATCCTTGGGATCGGAGAGGGCCGCGGGCACTGCGGTCTGGCGCATGAGGAATCCGTTCACCGATGAGGCATCGGTTCTGATGACTGGAGGCACGTTCTGATCATAACCATGGCTGATGGCTAATGGCTAATGGCGAAACGCGATCTACCCAAATGGGTGGCGTGAGCCATCAGCCTCAGCCTCAGCCATTGTCGCGGATCACTTCGAGCGCGTGGCTGCAGGCGCGACGTGCTTGTAGACCTTGCCGCCCTTCATGACGAACGCGACGCGGGTCACCGCCGTGATGTCGGTGAGCGGATCGCCGTCGAGCGCCGACGAGATCGGCGTCGTAGCCCGGCCGCGAGCGTGCCGATCGTCTTGTCGAGGCGCATCGACTTGGCCGCGAGCGAGCGTCGCCGAGATGATGGCGTCCATCGGCTTCTGATTGCCCTGGCGCACGCGCTCCACGATTTCGTCGGCGTTGTGCCCGTGCGCGCCGGCGACGGCGTCGGTGCCGAGCACCATCTTGAGGTTCGGCGTCGCCACGGCCTTCTTGATCATCGCGGCGTTCAGCGCCAGGCCCTTTTCCATGTAGGCGAAGCCCTCTTCGTTGTAGTTGCCGATGCCGAGATACTTCGCCTTGTTGCGCAGATAGTTCTGCAGCACGACGCCCACGTTCGGGTCGAAGTAGACGCCCTTGTCGGCCATCAGCTTGAGCGTCGGCTCGTCGGCGAACACGCCGTGCTCGATCTGATCGCAGCCCGCGTCGACCGACGCTTTGATCGACTCCGGGCTGTGCGCGTGCACCATCGTGCGCAGCCCTGCGCCTTCGCCTCGCCGCACGCGCGCCTCGAGCTGCGCGTCGGTCATCGTCTGCTTGCCGCCGTCGCGGATGCTGGCCGACGCGAAGATCTTGACGACGTCGGCGCCGTCTTTCTTCAGTTGCTGAACCTTCGTGCGAATCTCGTCGGGCGTGCCGCTGCCTTCGTTGAGCTGTCGGATCGACGTGAGCACGCGCGGGCCCGGGGAAGAGCGCCGCGCGCGATCGCGTCGCGCAGCTCGACGTCGTTGGCCTGGCCGGGACTCTGAATCGTGGTGAAGCCGGCCATCAGCGTCACGTAGGCGTTCTCGGCGCTGTAAAGAATTTCTTCTGCCGGCGTGCCGCGCCGCGCGGCATAGCGGCCGTCCTTGTCGAAGTGCCAGCCCAGGTGCGAGTGGACGTCGATCATGCCGGGGATCACGGTCAAGCGTCCCGAGATCGTAGGTGGCCGCGCCGGCGCTTGCCGTTTCGATCGACGTGATTTTGGATCCGCGCACGACGATCGTCGCGTTTCGCAGCGTCTTGCCGGCGCCGTCGACGACCGTCGCGGCGCGAATACGCACGGTCTGGTCTTGCGACAAGCAGCGTCGCCGGAACCATCAGCAGTGCGCAACGAGAACAGCCGGTAATCGCATGGCGCGGATTATAATCCTCCTCTCGGCACATGTTGAAACCGGCCATCGTTCTTCTCGTGCGGCTGGGGCTGCCTTGTCGGAACCCCAGAACGCAGAACGACTGAACCGCGAACGACGAACGCCGCGCCGGCCGCTGACTGGCCGTTCTATGGCGGCGACCAGGCGGGGACGAAGTTCTCGCCGCTCGCCGACGTGAACGCGACGAACGTCGCGAAGCTGGCGGTCGCGTGGGAATGGATCAACGGCGAGAAGGCGCTCGAGGACTTCGGCACTCGCCCCGGCAACTTTCAGACGACGCCGCTGATGATCGACAACGTGCTCTATCTGAGCACGCCGCTACAATCGCGTCGTCGCGCTGAACGCCGAGACCGGCGCCGCAGCTGTGGGCGTTCGATCCCAAGGCGTACGAAGACGGACAGCCGCCGAACGGGACCGGCTTCGTGCATCGCGGCGTCGCCGCCTGGCGCGACGGCGCGAACGGCAACGCGCTGCGCATCTTCATCAACAGCCGGTATCGGCTGTTCGCGATCGACGCGAAGACCGGCCGGCCGGTCGAGTCGTTCGGGTCGCATGGCGTCGATCGACCTGAGCGAAGGCCTCGTCGTGGGCGATCAACAAGAAGCACTACACGAACACGTCGCCGCCGGTCGTCTACAAGGATCTGGTCATCCTCGGCAACGGCGTCGGCGACCGGCTCGTGTATCGCAACGATCCGCCGGGCGACATTCGCGCGTTCGACGCGCGGAGCGGCCGGCAGCGTCTGGTCGTTCCATACGATCCCGCAGCCTGGCGAGGTCGGCAACGACACGTGGGGCGCAGATTCGTGGAGCTACACCGGCCACACCAACGCCTGGCCGCCGATGACGCTCGATGCCGAGCGCGGACTGGCTCTACGTGCCGCTCGGCACGCCGAGCAACGACTTCTTCGGCGGCCGCCGGCCGGGCGCGAATCTGTTCGCTGAGTCGCTCGTGTGCCTGGACGCGAACACGGGCGCCCGCAAGTGGCACTACCAGATCGTTCACCACGGTCTGTGGGACTACGACAATCCCGCGCCGCCGAACCTCGTCACCATCACACGTCGACGGCCGCCGCATCGACGCCGTCGTGCAGCTGACAAAGCAGGGGTTCGCGTTCGTGTTCGATCGCGTCACCGGCCAGCCTGTGTGGCCGATCGAGGAGCGGCCGGTGCCGGCGAGCGACGTCGAAGGCGAGCACGCCTGGCCGACGCAGCCGTTTCCGACCAGGCCGCCGGCATTCACCGAGCAGGGCGTCACGCTCGACGATGCGTTCGATCTCGACGCCAGAGCCTGAAGGCCGCGGCGCAGAGCGGAGCTGCAAGAAGTACCGGATCGGTCCGCTCTTCACGCCGCCAAGTCTTGCAGGGCACGGTGCAGCGGCCCGGGCTGATCGGCGGCGCTAACTGGGGCGGCGCTGCGTTCGACACGCGCGCCGGCGTGCTGTATCTTCAAAACGACCAACCAGGCGAACGTCGGGCGCGTCGGCAAGCCGGATCGCACGCAGCGCCAACCCGCGGGCCTCGGAAGTCGATGCGGAGTTCACGCGCGTCGGCGACACCAACGCCGAATTCATGAACGGCCTGCCGCTGCTCGAAGCCGCCGTTCGGCCACCTGGTCGCACTCGATCTGAACCGCGGCACGATCAAGTGGCGCGTGCCGTTCGGCGACACGCCGTCGCTGCGCCGCCATCCGGCGCTGGCCGGCGTCACGCTGCCGGCGGTGCTCGGCGCGGCCGGCGCCCCGGGGTACTGGCCACGGCGGGTGGACTCGTTTTCGCCGGCGGCGGCGACGTCGCGTTTCACGCCGTCGATGCGGCGTCTGGCGCGCGAGTTGTGGCAAGACGGCGCTGCCGCGGCGCGCGAACGCGCACGCCGATGACGTATCGTTCGGCCAGCGGACGGCAGTTTGTGGTCATTGCCACAGGCGGCGGGGAAGACGCGGCGCTGGTGGCGTTCGCGGTGCCGCAACAGGTCCTGAGCTTGCAGGCAGCGTAGCCGATTAATCTGGGCGAGCGGAGGCGGAAGGCGGACCCCACGATGATAAGAGCTGCGTTGGTTCCTGTGCAAGACTAACAGTCGTGTCCGGCTTTAGCCGGACCTGGGAGGGTGAGCGTGATCGCTGCATTCGTGCTGACTCTGGCGCGGCAGCGGTGTCTGGGGTTGTCCACGATTCGAGCGGCGCCGTCGTCGTCGGCGCATCGGTGATCGTGCGGCCGGCGACCGGCCCCGAGCGGCAGTCGCAGACCGGCCCCGACGGCCGGTTCACGATCGAGACGCCCGACGGGCGAAGTGACGGTGATCGTGCGCGCCGGCGGCTTCGCCGAAAACGTGCGCCAGCGTGTCGAGCGACGGACGCGCCGCGACCTGGACATCGAGGTCGTGCCGGCCGGCGCTGCTCGAAACGGTGACGGTGACGCCGACGCGCACCGACGCAGCGGCTCGGCGACATGCCCGCCAGCGTCAACGTCGTGACCAGCGAGACGATCGAGAGCTCGCCGGCCGCTGCTCGCCGACGACGTGCTGCGGCAGGTGCCGACGTTCAGCCTGTTCCGGCGCGCCAGCGGCCTGCGTCGCCAATCCGACCGCGCAGGGCGTGTCGCTGCGCGGCATCGGTCCGAGCGGCGTCAGAGCCGGACGCTCGTGCTGCTCGACGGCGTCCCGTTCAACGATCCGTTCGGCGGCTGGGTGTACTGGACGCGCGTGCCGCTCGTGAGCGTGGATCGCATCGAGATCACCGAAGGCCCGACCTCGAGCCTCTACGGCAACATACGCGATGGGCGGCGTCATCAACATCATTACCAGCCGGCCGATCGCGGCGGACGATCGAGCTGAAGCCGCAGTGACGGACAATCACAAGAGCCCGAAGCTCGACTTCTTCGCCAGCGATCAATGGAACAAGGTGCGCGGCGGCGGTCGAGGGCAGCTTCCTCGACACCGACGGATTCCCGATCGTCGCGGCACATCGAGCGCAGGTCCGATCGACAACAACGCCGACGTCGTTTACAAGAACGTCGACCGGCAAGCTCGAGTATCACGCCGTCGGATCGCCTCAACATGTTCTTCCGGGCCGGCTACTTCACTGAAGCACGGGTCAACGGAAAGGTCTGGCGAGGTCAACGACACGAGGTGGACGACGCTCAACGGCGGCGTCCGGTGCGCGACTGCGCGACTATAGCAACCTCGAAGCGCGCCTGTTCGTGCGACGATCAGAAGTCGCACACTTCAACTTCCTCGCGGTCACCAATCCCGCGACGACCCGCAACGTCGTGCGCCTGGCGACCGACCAGCATGTGCCGACCAGCGGCGTGGGCGGCATGGCGCAGTGGACGAAGGCGTTGGGCCGCGCCCACGCCATTCAGTGCCGGGTTCGACTTGCGGTGGGTCGACGGCGACAGCGAGGAGGACGGGTATCGTCGCACCGGTCCCGACGTCAATCGTCGGTGTCACGCAGGCGGCGACGCTGTCGGTCCAACGGGTGTCAGGCGGCACGCAGCAGAGCACTCGGGCGCGTTCGTGCAGGACATCTTCACGCCGAACCAGCAAGCTGGTGCTCACGCTGCAGCGCGCGTCTCGATCGCTGGCGCAACTACGACGGCCACAATCTCGAGACCACCGTCGCCACGGGGCAGCCGACGACCAACAACCGAGCCGGCGTTGCCGGACGAGAGCGACAACGTCGCCAGCCCGCGCGCGGCGGCGCTCTATCACGTGTCCGATCGCGATCAGCGTGTGGGGCGCCGCGAATTCGGGCTTCCGGGCGCCGACGCTGACCGAACTGTATCGGCAGTTCGCGGTCGGTGCGGTGACGACGCGTCCCGAACGACGCTCGGGCCCGAACGCCTCGTCGGCGGCGAAGCCGGGCTCAACCTCGCGCCGATGCGCAACCTGACCGTGCGCACGACGTGGTTCCACAATCGTGTCAGCGATCCGGTGGCGAACGTGACCCAGATCGCCTCGTTCTGTTCGGCTCGCGCGTACCCGCCGGCTGCGCGCAGAAGCAGAACCTCGGCAAGACGCGCGTGCGGGGCATCCAGGCCGATGCCGAGTATCGCCCTCGGCACGTTCTGGCGAGTGTCGGGAGCTTACATGCGCGACGATGCGAAGGTGACCGATGGTGGCACCGTGCCGGCGCTCGTGGGTAAGTTTCTGCCGCAGGTGCCGAAGCATCGCGGGTCGGTGCAAGTCAGTACAGCAACCCGAAAGTCGCCACGGTCGCGCTTGGCATCCAGGCCGCAGGGCTGCAATTCAACGACGACCTGAACACGCAGTTCATTCCGGCGGCGACGCTGGCCGCGGCTGGATACGATCCGGTGGCTGCGGGTTTACCCGGCTACGCAGTCGTCGATCTGACCGTCGCCCGCGACATTGGCCGCAATATTCAGGCGTTCGTGGGGGCGCAGAACTTGTTCGACGCCGACTATTTCGTCCAGACGAATCCGTCCACTGTCGGAACGCCGCAGGCTCGTCAATGTCGGCATTCGCGTGCACCTGGCTGGACGGTAAGCGCAGCTATCCACCGGTAACCGCCATCGCGCCAACGCGTTCCTTACGGTCAACTCAACCGTGGCTGACTGGCCAGGATGTTGCTATCCCTCAACGGGTATGAAGTTGATCGTTCAGCCTGACGCAGGCATGGCACCAGTCGTGACCGCGATCAAGCAGGCGAAGAAGAGCATCGACGTGCTCATCTTTCGGCTCGATCGCGCTGGAGATCGCGCGCGCCCTCGAGGCCGCGGTCGCGCGCGGCGTCCGCGTGCGGGCGCTGACCGCGCATATCAACCGCGGCGGCGACGAAGATCCTTCGCAAGCTCGAGATGCACCTGCTCGAGTCCGGCGTCACCGTGTCGAGGACGGCCGACGATTTGATCCGCTATCACGGCAAGATGATGATCATCGACGGCCAGCCTCCTGCACGTCTACGGCTTCAACTTCACGGCCTTCGATATGGAGAAGAGCCGCAGCTTCGGCGTGATCACCAAGAACCCCAAGCTGGTGAGCGAGGCGATGAAGCTGTTCTGCCGCCGACTTCGATCGGCAGCCGTACGTCCCGTCCTAGGAACGCCTCGATCGTGCAGTCCCGAGAACGCGCGCGAGCGTCTCTCGCAATTTCATCAAGCGGCGCGCGCAAGGAACTGCTGATTTACGACCCGAAAGCGACCGACGATGCGATGCTGCGGCTGGTCGAGGATCGCATCTGGCTCTGGCGTCGACGTGAAGATCATCGGCAAGGTCGAAGCGAAGTGGGACAAGATCCCTGGGAACGGTTTCCGGGGAAGCGGCTGCACGTGCGCGCGATCATCCGCGACGGACGGCGCGCCTTCGTCGGCAGCCAGAGCCTGCGGCGAATCGAACTCGACAAGCGCCGCGAAGTCGGCGTCGTCATCAACGACCAGGCGGTCGTCAACGAGATGCAGCGCGGTGTTCCAGAGCGATTGGGCGAGAACCGACTCCGGGAAGAAGGAAGCGCAGAAGAGCCGAGAAGGCGTCGAAGAAAGAAGAGAAGCTGCTCGCGGCCGCCTCTGAACCCACGCGACTCACGCGACCTACCTGATCCACGCGACCCGCGTCAGCCCGCGCGGCCTCCTGGCCTACTTGACCCACTCGCCCTGCGGCTCGCGCCAGAAATCCATCGTCGACACCCGGTGCACGCAGCCGACCGTGCAGTACGGCGCGCACGACTTGGGTGTCGCAAATTCGCGACGGATGTCGTCGACCGTGTACGCCTCGAGCGGCGTGCCCGGATAGCCGCGCTGCTGCGAGCAGTAGTGGACGAGGCCGTCTTCGCAGATGTAGAGGTAGCGCGCGCCCGCGCGGCAGCGCCAGTCGTTGGGCTTGCCGTCGGCGAGATTGTCCTGAAGCTGCGAATGCCCGAGTAGAGGTTCTGGAACACCTGACGCGGCCCGTTGATGGCCGCCGACACTTCGTCGTAGACCTTGCGTTCGGTGGCGGCCGAGCGGTTTCAGGCGCCCCGAGCCGTCGTGAATGATGCCGATCGAGGTCGAGAAGCCGAGCTCGCGCGCGCGGTTGTTGATCGTGCGCGCGTCTTCGGGGTTCTTGATGCCGCCGCCCAGCACCGAGTTGATGTTCACGTCGAACGCCGCGTAGCTCTTCAGGTCCTGCAGCTTCCGATCGAGCACGCGCAAGCTCTTTTTCGACACATCGTCGGGCTCGACGTTGTCGATGCTGATTTGCAGGAAGTCCAGGCCGGCGGCGTTCAGTTCCTTGATCCGCTTCGGCACGAGGAAGTAGCCGTTGGTGATCAGCCCGGCCATCATGCCGCGGCCGCGAATCTGGCGGATCAGGTCGATCGAGATCGGGGTGGAGCATCGGCTCGCCGCCGCTGAAGGCGACGACCGACGTGCCGAGCTCGGCCAGCTTGTCGATCCGGCGTTCCATCAGATCGGTCGGCACCGGCGCCGACGACCTTGTCGTACTCCGTTGCAGTAGCCGCAGTCGATGTTGCAGCGGCGGATCGGAATGATCTGGACGAGGAGCGGGTGCGCCGTGGCACCAGTCCGCGCACGAATTCGCGGACCGAGCGCGCCTTCCGGCCGACCGTGGGCAGCAGCATGGACGCGGTAGGCATCAGGCCGCGTGTTCCTCGGCCGGACGCAGCCGCCTCACGCGCGCGCCGAGTTTCAGCGACCCGTTGAAAATGTGTCCGATCGGGATGAAGCCGAACAAGTGATGCCGCGCGACGGCGGCCAGGCCGGCCGACGCCATGCAGCCGCAGTTGCTGCAATCGGGCGCGCCGCCGAACTGGCACGGCGTGATGCGCGTCGTCAGATCGGCGGAAATGGTCGTCGTCGTCCGCGCGAAGACGCACTCGTCGGGCGACTGCGGCGGCTCGGCGTACACGTCGAGCAGCCCGCTGGGCAGGTTCAGTTTGCGATATTTCAGCCGCAGCGCTCGCAGGTCGCTGACCACCCGCTCGCGATCGACCGGACGAAGCCGTTCCTCGGAGACTTCGCCGATCTGCGGCGTGTACAAGCTGACCCAGATCTTTTCGACCTCGGGCCGCGCCGACCAGAACTGGAGGAACTCGTCGATGTAGCCGTCGCGGTTCACCTGCTGGCGCGTGACCGTGCAATGGACCGTGATGCTGTGGCCGACGATGTGCTTCAGGATGCGATCGTAGGTGGCCGGCGTGCGCCGGGCGTCGTGCTCCGGCTGCAGTCCATCGATCGAGACGACGATCGACAAGCGGTCCAGCCCGTGCCATTCGGCTGGGATTTCGCGGACCGGCGCTCGTCACCAGCTGGACGTGGATGCCGCGCGAGGCGAGGATGCGGCAACAGCGTTTGCAGTTCACGATATCGCACGAGCGGCTCACCGCCGACGATCGACAGATGCAGTGGCCTCAGGCGATCGACGACGCCGAGCACGCCGTCGATCAGGGCCTGGCCCTTGAAATCGCGAACCTCGCGCGAAGCGTCGATGCCGCCGCCGAGATGCTCGTCGTTGTATGCGTAACAACCGGGACAGCGCAGCGGACACTCGCGGGTTATCTCGATGGACAGCGCTGGGGTGTAGCCCGTCAGGATGCGGCCCCAGGCCCCCAGAATCCACTCCGTCGGGACCATCGCTCAACTATAACGTAGAGTGCGTTAGGGATCCCGCCATCATGCGGCGATCGTACGCTCTTGCAGTGGCTGGCGTCGGCAACGGCCGTGCTGCCGTTCGAGCGGATTCGCCTGCTCGCGCAGCCGCGCGATCTGACACCGGAGTCGATCGCCATTTTGCGCGAGATCGCGCCGACGGTTCTGCCGACCTCGCTTGGCGGAGCAAGGACCGCACGCCGTCGTCGACAAGTTCGTCGCGTGGACGCGCGGCTACCGCGAAGGCGTGGCGATGACGCACGGCTACGGTCATCCGCGCTTGCAGAAAACGGGCGCATCGCCGGTGCCGGGCTACGGTCTGCAGCTCGCCGCGCTGGACGCGGCGGCGCGCGCGAAGGGTGCGCGTTGGTCGGCGCTCGATCAGGAGACGCGCCGCGCGTTGCTCGATGCGGCGTTCACCGCGGCCGGCGTGCGGAACCTGCCGCCTCGCCCGATGGGCCAGCACGTCGTTGCCGATCTGATGGCGTTCTACTTCCGCAGCAGCGAAGCCAACGACGACTGTTATCGCGCGCTGATCAATCGCGAAGTGTGCCGGCCGATTGAGGTCACGATCCGAAGCCGGCGCCAGCTGGCATGAACCACGACGATCACGCAGTGCGCGCTGAACACGCAGAAGGTCTTGCTCTTGCGGATCGGCGTGTTCTCGTGCGACGATGGCGCACCATGGGGATAGCCATGGCCGTCCACGAATCCGACATCTGCATCATCGGCGGCGGCATCACGTCCGCCATGCTGGCCGAGAAGCTGTCGGAGTTGCGCCCCGGCGCGTCGATCACGGTCGTCGAGGCGGGCCGCTCGATTTTCGACGCGCAGAATCGCGGCCGCTATCGCGAACGGGCGATGGCCTACGGCGAGCATCCCTGGCCCGACGACTACATCGAGGATCAGCAGGCCGACGGCATCATCTCGATGACGATGGCCGTGGGTGGGCTGGCGCTGCACTGGGGCGGCGCGTGCAACCGGTTTTCGGAAGAGGATCTACGCCTCAAAGTCGCTCTACGGCCTCGCTGTCGACTGGCCGATTGACTGGACCGAGCTCGAGAAGTTCTATTGCGAGGCGGAGCGGCGTCTCAACGTCGTCGGGCGAGCCGAGCCCGCATCCGCGAGGATCGGCGCTCCGAGCCGTACTCCGCAGCAGCCGATTCCGCTGTCGCTACAACCTGCAGCTGCTGAAGGCGTGGGCGGAGAAGAGCGGACTGCCGTTCGTGGGCCTGCCGATGGCGCGGAACCTGACGCCGTTCGGCGGCCGCGGCGGTTGCTGCGTCTACGACACGTGCGGCGAGGTCTGTCCATCCGGCGCGCGCTACTCGCCCGACTTCACGTTCCGTCAGCTGATGAGCCGCCTCGCGAGCTACGGCGGGTAAGCCGAAGATCGTGCCTGCACGATCGGACGCTCGTGCGGCGGCTCGGTGCTGGACGATCGGCGCGCGACGATCGTCGCCGCGCAGGGCGTTCATCAGGATCGGCCGTCCGACCCGATCGAGTATCGCGCGAAGACGTTCGTCGTCGCGTCCGGCTATTGCTGGAGCTCGCATCTGCTGCTGCTCTCGGCGAATGCCCGATTCCCGAACGGGCTCGCCAACAGCTCCGGCCTGGTCGGCCGCTACATGAACGGCCACACGTTCATCTCGGCGACCGCGAACATCGACGATCAGACGTATCCCGGCCAGAACATGACGCACAGCCTGATCTCGCGCGCAGTACTTCCGCTGTCCGACCGACAAGCCGTTCGTCCGCCACGACACGCGCGTGTGGGAGAGCTCGGCCGGGCGCGATCCGCGGCTGCGCGCGCCGGACGGCAAGCTGCTGCTCGGCGACGAGCTGATGGCCGACTGGCGGTCGCGGACCACAGGGCAGTTCCGTGCGGCTGCGTGCGTACGTGCGACGTCCACCCGTCGGCCGACAGCCGGCTGACGCTCGATCGCGTCGAAGAAGAACCGCTACGGCGATCCGATGCCGAAGATCGAGCATCGCTTCGACGCCGCGACGCAGGCGCGACGAGGCGGCGACCAAGGCGCACGTGCTCGGCGTGTTTCAGACGCTCGCGAAAGCCAGCAACGGCCGCATCGTCAACACCGGCGAGGGCGACTACCTCGATCACCCTGGCGGCGGCTGCCGCATGGGGTCAGACCCCGCGACGAGCGTGTGCGACAGCTACGGCCGCACGCACGACCATCCCGAACCTGTTCGTGGTCGGTGCGCCGACGACGCCGACCGGCGGGTGCACGAACGGCACGCTCACGTTCGTGGCGCTCGACGCTTGCGATCTGGCGAACGAAATCGCTAAATCAATCTGAAATCTGAACTCTGAAATCGACGCGATTCACTTCACCGCCGTGAACATGATCTCGACCATCCGCGTCCGCGCCCATCAGGCCCGTGCCCACCGTCGCGCGCGCGGGAAGTCCTTCGTGAACACCTCGCGGTACGCGGCGTTCATGTCCTGGAACTTCGTCATGTCCGGCAGATAGACCACGCCGTCGACGACGTGCGCCCAGTCGAAGCCGGCGGCCTTGAGCGTCCGCCCGACGCGCGCGAGGAGTTCGGCGGTCTGCGCTTTCGCGTCGCCCTTGTTCGCCGCGGTGTTGCCGAGAATGCCCGCGACATACAGCCGGTTGCCGACCTGGATCGCCGAGCTCAGATTCGGATTGGCGGTGCCGGCCGTGCCGTCGGCGTTCGGCGTCGTGATCGCTTTGCGGCCCGGATCCTTCACCGCGACCATCGTGATCTCCACGAGGTAGTCGGGACGCCGCCAATCCCGTCTTCACCGTCGCCCGCGCCGGCGGCAGGCGTCGGAAAAGCGGTGCGATAGGCGGCGTTCATCGCCTGGAACGTCGTGTCGTCGGTCGAGGAAGATCCGCGACGACACCACGTCGGCGAAGCTCATGCCGGCTTCCTTCAGGATGGCCGCGCCGTTGTCGAGCACGGTCTTGGTCTGCGCCGTGATGTCGCCCTTGACGGGCGTGTTGTCTTTGCCATTCCGGCTGACGAGGCCCGACGAGGAACAGCGTGTTGCCGCTCTTGATGCCGTAGCTGTACGGATTCGGCGACTTGCATCCAGTCGCTCGGATGAACGACGACGCGCTCGCCGCCGTTGGGAATGGCCACCGCCGAGATCTCAATCAGCCCGTCCGGCGAGCGCGAGCGGCTGCGTGACGACGACCGTCGTGCGCGTCGGCGGATCCTTCGGCCAGTAGGTCGCGTAGACCTCGTTCATGGCCGCGAAGTCGGCGGCGTTCCGCAGGTAGACCATCATGCTGGCGACGTTCGCGCATGCTGGAACCGGCGGACGTCAGCGTCGCGCTGATGTTGTCGAGCGTCTGCTTGGTCTGGGTCTTGATGTCGTTTCCCAAGCGCGCCCGATGCGGGTCCGATCGAGCCGGCCGACGTAGATGAGGCCGCCCGCCTTGACGGCGCCGCTGAACGGCAGATTCGGGTTGGCGCCGAAGGTTTGCTTGGACCCGGACTGTGCGAAGGTCATGACAGATCCCGCGATGATGAGGGACACGAGGACGATGGCTCGCATTACGTCGCTCCTTGAAAGTGTGCGTCATTCTACTACCCGCACCTTGGGCGTGAGGTTCCAGTCGAACTCGGCGAGGCGGTCGGCACCGAGGCGGTTGACCTCGCGCAGCGCCGCGGCCGCGGCGTCGAGCAGCGCCTGCACGTCGACGCGCTGGCAGCGCGGCGCGAACGGCGCCAGGTAGCTCTGGCCGCGCGTCAGCATGTAGACGGTGCCGTGATGATTCTGTTTCCGCAGGTGATGGAACGCGACGCCGATCTGCAGGATGCCCTGGTATAGATACCGAATGTTGCGGGTTTCGGCCCGCCACAGGAGTTCGAGCGTCTCGTGCTGCTCGAAGAACTCGCCGCGGTTGAACTGCGCGATGCCTTCGAGGAGCAGGGGCGGCGGCGGTTCGTCGCACGACATGCGCCAATCTTATCGAGGTTGATCGGACCGGTCTTCTACCTGCATGGATTCGCCTCGTCGGCGAAATCGACGAAGGCGGCCTATTTCGCGGCGCGGCTGCGCAAGAGCGCGGCGTCGCCCTCCGGTGTCCGGATTTCAACGAACCCGACTTCGCGACGCTCACCATGACGCGGATGCTCGAGCAGCTCGATGGCGAACTCTCTGAACAGGGCGCCGCCCCGTCGACGCTGATCGGATCCAGCCTCGGAGGCGCGCTCGCTGTGTTGGCGGCGGCGCGATGGCCGGACCGCGTCGGCCGTCTCGTGCTGCTGGCGCCGGCGGTCATGATCGCCAAGCCGGGTCATCATCTGTTGCCGCCGGAGAAGATGGACGAGTGGCAACGGCGGGGAACGCTGCCGTTCTTTCATTACGCGTACGGCGAGGAGCGGCCGCTCGATACGGCTTCCACCTGGACACCGCAACGGCAGGATCCCTTCGAGGCTGTCTTCACGCAGCCCGCGCTGATCTTTCAGGGTCTGCACGATCGGTCGGTGGATCACGTGACGGTGGAGGCGTTCGCGCGATCGAGGCCGAATGTCACGTTGTCGCTGCTCGAGGATGATCACCAGCTGATCGCGAGCTTGCCCGTCATCTGGGATGGCACGGCCCGCTGGCTCGGGCTCGCGGCATGAGGCGCGCACCATGCGCGATCCTCATCGGCGTGATGCTGGGTGCGAGCGTCGGACTCGGTCAGCAGGCGCCGGAGCGCGTGTTGCGCGTGGGGATCGCGAAGCCGGGCGGCGGCTACACCGTCACGACCGCTGCCGCTCGAAACCTACGTCGCGCGCGTGCTCGCCGGCGAGGCGGCACGCGCGAAGCAAGCCGCCGGCGCTCGAGGCGCTGGCCATCACCATCCGCACGTTCGCGCTCGCCAACGCCGGCCGCCACCGTGCCGACGGCTTCGATCTCTGCGATCAGACGCACTGTCAGGTGCTGCGTGCCGCCAACGCCAGCCACCGAGCGCGCGGCCGCAGGCGACCGCGGGCCGGATCCTGCTGCGCAACGGCAGTCCGGCGTCGGTCTATCTACTCGGCGTCATGCGGCGGGCATACGGAAATTCCGTCGCGCGTCTGGCCGGGCGCCGAGGATCCGCCGCTCCCGCCGTCGCAGGAAGACGATGCGTGTCAGGGCGCGCCGGCGTGGACGACGGAGATCGACGAGCGGGATCTGCTGCGCGCGCTGCGCGCGCGGGGGTTTACCGGCGATCGCCTGCGCGACGTGCGCATCGCGTCGCGGAACCGGTCGAGCCGCGTCGCGCGGCTGAAGCTCGAGGGTCTGCGGCCGGACGAGATCTCCGGTCAGGATCTGCGGGTCGTGGTGGGGCGGACGCTCGGGTGGCAGCGCATTCAGAGCACGGCGTTCGAGCTGGACAAGCGCGGCGACGCCGTATCGCTTCGCCGGCCACGGGGCGGGGCACGGCGTCGGCATGTGCTGTCATCGGGTCGGCGCGGCTGGCGGAGCGCGGAGGTGTCACCGCGGGAGCATTCTTGCGCGATATTTCCTGGGACTGCAGATATCGGCAGGCAGCTGACTGCAACCGCGGGGCCACGACCGGTCGCCACCACGGTCTGACCCCAGCGCCCGTCCCCGGGCATCCGCGCAGAGCCGGGTCTGACCCTGCGTCCGGGGGCGGGTCAGACCCGCTCTCGATCGCCAGGCCGCGCGGCGGCGAGGGCTGCCCGAGCCTGCGCCAGCCGCCATCCTCGTCACTCTCCCCGACGAAGACGAAGGCGAGGCGCGACGCCATCGTCAAGCAGACGCTCCGCGCGCGCGCGACGATCTGGCGCGAGACGCTCGGCGTCCCCGCGCCGGCGCGCGGTGACTCTACGTTTCCACCCGACCACCGACGACTACGAACGGGCGACCGATCGCGCGTGGTTCACGTCGGGCGCGCTGGTGAAGGCGTGAGCTGCACCTGCTGCCGCTGGCCGTCCTCCGCGAGCGCGGCGTCCTCGACCGGACGATTCGGCACGAGCTGGTTCATCTGATGACCGACGCCGTCTACGATCGGCGGCCGCAATGGGTGCGCGAGGGCGCCGCGATCTACTTCGCGGGCGCGAAGCCGACGTCCGGCGAAACACGCCAGCGACCGTGAGGTTCCGTCCCGAGCCGCGCGGATCGTGTCCCAGCGACAACCGAGCTCACGCGGCCGGTGTCGGTCGGTGCCGCTCCACCAAACGCCTACACCCGCGCCCGCAGAGTGTTTCGCGAAACAGATGCAGTCGGGGAAATCGTGGAAGCGACGTCAAGTAACGATGACTGAACAAGTCTCAGAAGTCAGAAGTCTGAATTCAGATCTGAAGTCCAGAGTCGAACCTTTCGACTTCTGACTTCGAACTTCTGGACTTGCTGGCTTCTACCAGCAGATCCCGCGATAGTCCGCCTGCAGCAGCGACCCGACGATCGGCAGCCGCACGAGGATCGATCACGATCTGATCCGGGCGGCACGCGGTGAGCGCCTCCGCGAATTCTGGGGACTGGTTGCCCACCACGATCACCTCCGACGACGGCGATGACCACGTCGAGCGATGTCGGTGGAGAGCAGCGACGACAGGTGCGGGATCTGGTTCTCGATGTATTCCTTGTTCGCGCCGACCAGCTTCGCCAGCGAGACGTTGCGGTCGTAGATCGCGAGCGTCGAGCCCTTGCCGAGCAGCGCTTCGGCGAGAATCACCATCGGGCTCTCGCGCAGGTCGTCGGTGCCGCCCTTGAAGCTGAAGCCGAGCAGGCCGACCTTCTTCTTGCCCGTCTCGAGCACCTGGTCGAGCGCGTGCTGAATCTGCAGCCGTGTTGCTCGGCAGGATGTGCGAGATGACCGGCAGGTCGACGTCGACCTGCTTGGCGCGATACTGCAGCGCGCGCACGTCCTTCGGCAGGCACGATCCGCCGAACGCGAACCCGGCTTGCAGGTAGCATGACGACAGGTTCAGCTTCTCGTCGCGGCAGAAGATGTCCATCGACGTCGTGGCTGTCGAGGCCGATCCGCTTGCACAGCGTTGCCGATTTCGTTGGCGAAGCACACCTTCGAGCGCGTGCCACGCGTTGCTCGTGTATTTGAGCATTTCGGCGACGCGGATGCTCGTGCTCACGAGCGGCGCGTCGATCGACTGATACAGCGCGATCGTGCCGCTCGCGTCGGCGGCGTGGTTATGGCCGACCAGCGTCAGCGGCGGCTTCGCGGAAATCCTTCAGCGCCGTGCCCTCGCGCAGGAACTCGGGATTGACCGACACGCCGAACCCGTCGCCGTATTTCTTGCCCGACTCGCGCTCGAGCGCCGGGATGATCATCTCGTGCGTCGTGCCCGGCAGCACCGTGCTGCGCACGACGACGACGTGGTAGTGCGGCAGTCGTGACGCAGCGTGCGGCCGATTTCTCCGCGCACGCGCTCGAGATAGGTCAGATCGAGGCTGCCGTTGCGCCGGCTCGGCGTGCCGACGCAGAGCAGCGACGCTTCGCTGGCCTGCACCGCTTCCGCCGCGTCGGTGGTCGCGCGCAGGCGGCCGCTGGCGACGCCCGAGGCGAGCAGCTCGTCGAGCCGGGCTCGACGATCGGACTGCGTCCGGCGTTCACCGCCGCGACCTTGTCCGGCGTTCACGTCAACGCCGATCACGGTGTGGCCGTCTGCCGCGAGCGACGCGGCCGACACCGTTCCGACGTTTACCCCAAGCCAAACACAGACACCTTCATAAGGGCCCCAGTCAGTTCTGATCGCTCGCCGAGCGGACGCCGCCTCGCCAATTGACGAGAGGCCGCGTCATGGCCTCCCGCCGCAGTGCTCCGGCGTCTGGAGCCATGCGTCGGATAACAGGCGGCGCCAACCGCGATCCGCAGCGGCGCCGGGAAGTCGTAGTGCTCGATGTGCGACACGACGCGATCGATCACGCCGGCCGAGTGTTCGAAGTCCGCGTCGAGCAGCGCCAGCGCGAGCGCGCCTGCTCGGTGTGGCCGATGAGATCCGGTATCGCGCACTTCGCGGCCGATGATTTCGGCGCACTTCGTGGACGGTGCCTTCGTCGGCCGTCACCAGCACGCCGTCCCATTCGCGGGCGGCCTCGACCATGACCAGCGTGATGAAGCTCTGCGATCGCCTGCGCGCGCTTCAACTCGGTGTCGAGCACGAACTCGAACGCCCCCGGCGTCAGCAGCTTCGAGCCTTCTTCTTCGTAGAACTCGTGTTGCGCCATGTCAGGCCTTGTCCAATCCGTTTTCCTTGATCTTGTAGAGCAGGGCCTTGTAGCTGATGCCGAGCATCGCCGCGGTCTCCTTGCGGTTCCAGCGCGTCTGCTGGAGCATCTTCAGAATGAGCTCGCGCTCGGCCTCGCGCGCCGCGGCTCCGCGAGATGTCTTTCAGCGAATACGAGCTCGGGTTCCCCGTCGGCGGCCAGGCGGCGTGGGCGGCGGTGACGCGCGCGGCTGGCTGAGCGCGGCTGGACGCGCCGCGCGGCAGCCGATGACTGCGCCATCGAGGCGCTCGCCGGACGGTGCGCGAACGACTGCGCTGCGCGCGATCTCCTTGCCGATCGCCGCGTCGCTGCCGAGCACCACCGCGCGCTTGATCAGGTTTTCGAGCTCGCGCACGTTGCCGGGCCACGTCGTAGTCCATCAGCTGACGCCTGCGTCTCGGGCGACAGCTCGATGCAGCGCTTGCGGTAGAGCACCGGTGACTCTTGAGGAAGTGGTCGGTCAGCGCCGGAATCTCCTGCCGGCGATCGCGCAGCGGCGGCAGGTTGATGCACACGACGTTCAGCCGGAAGTACAGGTCTTCGCGGAACTGGCCGTCGGCGACGGCGCGATCCAGATCGCGGTTGGTGGCGGCGAGCACGCGCGACGTCGACTCGCACGTCGCGCTTGCCGCCGAGCCGCGCGCGAACTCGCCGTCCTGCAGCACCTGCAGCAGCTTGGCCTGCAGCGCCGGCGGCAGATCGCCAATCTCGTCGAGGAAGAGCGTCCCCTGATTGGCGAACTCGAATTTGCCCGGCTTGTGCTGGATGGCGCCGGTGAAGGCGCCGCGCTCGAAGCCGAACAGCTCGGATTCGAGCAGCTCCGTCGGCAGCGCCGCGCAGTTCACCTTGACGAACGGGCTTGTCGCGCCGCGAGCGAGAGGCCATGACTGCCCGCGCGACCAGCTCTTTGCCGGTGCCGCTTTCGCCGCGAATCAGCACCGTGACGTCGGTGTCGGCGATCCGCTCGATCAGATCGTGCACTTCGGCCATCCGCTCGCTGTGGCCGATGATCGGATTACTCCGTAGCTTCCGACTCCAGCTCGTCGCTTGAGCACGGCGACGTCCTGCTGCAGCCGGCGATGTTCGAGCGCATGCGCCGAGCGGAACCTCGAGATCGGCCTGGCTCGAACGGCTTGCTCACGAAGTCCGCCGCGCCGAGCTTCATCGCCTGGACCACCGTGGCGGTGCTGCCCTGGCCCGACAGCACGATGACCGGACGTCGCGGTCGATTTTCTTGAACGCCGCCAGCGCCTCCAGTCCATCCATGCCGCCGGGAAAGGCCATGTCGAGAATCACAGCCGCCGGCCGCTCGGTCTGATAGCGTGCGATCGCCTGAGACGGCGTGCTGAGCGTCACTGCGTCGTAGCCGCGCTCGGCCAGAAACGCCCGCAGGAACTCGCACATCACGGCGTCGTCGTCAACAACCATCACCAGTTGTGTGATCGTCGTCGGAGAGTCGCCACGCACGCGGCGTCGTTCGGCTGAGTCAACACTGCCTCGACACGCTGTTGAGCAAGGCAGGTGCCAGCGCGGAAAACGTGTCGCGCGAAAGAGGGATCTCTAGTGCGCTGAAAGGGAAGACGGAAGAAACTTTCTCAGAGTAGGGCGATCGAGCAGCTCATCTAGTCGAAGTCCTAGTTGCGTGAGATGCCGCATTCCTTGATCTTGTTGAGCAGCGTCTTATAGCTCACGCCGAGCTGCTCGGCCGCGCGGCGGCGATTCCAGTGGACCTGCCGGAGCGTGTCTTCGATCACGGTCCGCTCGGCTTTCAGCGCGGCGGCCTTCGACACGTCGGCGAGACGCCCGCCCGTTGGCGCCGGCTGCGGCCGGTTCGTCCTCGGAGTCGTCCTCGTCGGCCACGGCGACCGCGCGTGTCAGCCTGCGTCGGCATCCACGGGTGGATGTGACTGCGGTCGCGGCAGCGTAGGCGGGCATCGCGCGCGGCGAACGCGTCATTTCGCGAATGACGAGCTGCTCGTCCTGGAGGATCACGATCCGCTTGATCATGTTCTCCAGCTCGCGGATGTTGCCCGGCCACTCGTAGGACTGGAACAGCTCCGCCAGATCGGGCGACAGCTCGCGCGTCGGCCGGTTGTAGCGGCGGGCGTAGCGATCCATGAAGAAGTGCGTCAGATGCGAAATCTCCCGGCGCCGCTCGCGGCAGCGGCGGCACCGTGACTTCGATCACCTTGAGCCGGTAGTAGAGATCCTCGCGGAACTCGCTGCGCAGCATCATCGCCTCGAGGTCGCGGTTGGTGGCGGCGACGATGCGCACGTCGACCGTGATCGGTTTGTTGCTGCCCAGCTTGGTGAACTGCGCGTCCTGCAGCACGTGCAGCAGCTTGGCCTGCAGCGACGCTTTCATTTCGCCGATTTCGTCGAGGAAGATCGTGCCGGTGTCGGCCTGCTCGAACTTGCCGATGCGCGTCATCGCCGCGCCGGTGAAGGCGCCCTTCTCGTGGCCGAACAGCTCGCTTTCGAGAAGCTCGGACGGCAGCGCCGCGCAGTTGACCTTGACGAACGGGCCGGTCCTTCCGCGGCGACCGCTGGTGAATCGCCCGCGCGACGAGCTCCTTGCCGACGCCGCTCTCGCCGCGGATCAGCACCGTGACGTCGTTGTCCGACACCTGTTCGATGACCTGCGCGATCGATTTCATCTCGGGGCTGTCGCCCCAGAACAGAAACGCGCGGTCCTCGTCGTCGCTCAGCTGCCGACGCAGCTCGGCTGATTTCCGACACCAGGCGGGTCTTTTCGATCGCGCTCTTGATCGCGGCGTCGAGCGCGATTTCGCCGAGGCCCTCGGGGTCGTCCGGCTTGACGACGTAGTCCGCGGCGCCAAGGCGCACCGCTTCGACGATCGTCGACGCCTGCTCGCGGCCGGACAGCATGATGGCCTGCAGATCCGGCTTCGCGCTCTTGAGCGCGCGCAGCGTCTCGATGCCGTTCATCCCCGGCATCATCACGTCGAGCAGCACGATGTCGGGCGGGTCGCCTTGCTTGACCGCCGCCAGCAGCTCGTCGCCGCGGGAATACGAACGCGTTTCGTAGCCGCGCAGCGAGAGAAAGGTCCGCAGGTAGTTGGAGAAGGCCGAATCGTCGTCGACGATCGCCACAAAGGGCTTTTTCAAGGCTTCGACTCCGTGATCGGCAGGGAGATGACCGCCGATCCTCTTGCCCGATCTTCGCCGGCATTCGGTGACGGCGCCCAGATCCGGCCGCCGTGACCTTCGATCACACGTCGCGCCAGCGGCAGCGCCAGCCCGAGCCCGCCGCGTCGTTCATCGAACGCGCCGGGAGGCTGTCGACTACCGCCTGTACATCGGATTCGTCGGCGACGACGACGACGGCGGAAAGCTGTCCGTCGTGCACGACCTGCCGCCGATCGGCAATCACCGTCGCCGGTCCGACTTTTTCGCGCAAGATCGCTCGGAAACGGCCTGGAAAGCAGCCCGAAGTCGACCGGCATCCCCGGTTGCCGGCGCCCCCGTCGCCTCACCTTTCAGCGTCAACCGCACGTGGCGTTCACTCGCCTCATGCACATGCTCGGCCAATTCCTCGACGAGGGTGAAAATGTCGATCGGCTGGTGTGCCAGGGCGATCGCCCCGCTGTCGAGTTTCGAGATCTCGCTCAGCTCGCTGATCAGCGCGATGAACCGCGCGCACGACTTCTCCGCCTCCGACATCATCTTGCGCTGATGATCCGTGATCGGATCGCCGCCATCACGCTGCAGCAGACGCAGATAGCCGGCCACGACGCTGCAGGGCGTGCGCATCTCGTGCACCGCCAGCGACAGCAGGTTGAGGATAGTTTTCCGTCGGTGGTGTCGCGGTCGAGCTGGGAGAAGCCGCCATCCGTTTCGAGCGTAGCATACGTCGAAACCCTTCATGAGGCGCTGGCATCGAACCTCCAGCGCGCCAATTCAGCTAACCCATCCATCTTCGGATCGCGCTCGTATAATAAGTAGGTATGTTGATCAAGCAAGCCGCCCGACATTCGCAGCTCGGAAATCACCGATCGGAAGCTGTATTTCAACCGGCGGGAGTTCATCCAGGCGGCCGCCGGCACCGCAGCGGCCGCGGCGGCGGGCGTCCTGGGCACGGAAGCCATTCTGCAGGCGGCGCCAGCCCGCGCCGCACGGTCGCAAGCTCGAAAACGTCAAGCTGAGCCCGTTCAGCCTCGACCCGAGCGCCGAGAAGGCGAACAAGTGGGAAGAGATCACGACCTACAACAACTACTACGAGTTCGGCATCGACAAGGACAGTCCCGGCGCAGTACGCGAAGAGCCTCAAGCCGGAACCGTGGACGGTCACGGTCGACGGTGAGTGCAACAAGAAAGCGGCATGGCACCTCGAAGACATCCTGAAGGGCCAGACGCTCGAGGAGCGCATCTATCGGCACCGCTGCGTCGAGGCGTGGTCGATGGTCATTCCCTGGGTCGGCTTCCCGCTGTCCGACTTCATCAAGAAGTGCGAGCCGACGGCGAAAGCGAAGTACATCCAGTTCACGACGCTGAACGATCCGAAGCAGATGCCCGGCCTCGCGCGTCGGACGTCCTGCGCTGGCCGTACGTCGAAGGGCTGCGGATGGACGAGGCGATGCATCCGCTGACGATTCTCGTGGTCGGCCTGTACGGCGAGGTGCTGCCGAATCAGGACGGCGCGCCGCTGCGCCTGGCGGTGCCCTGGAAGTACGGCTTCAAGCACATCAAGTCGATCGTGAAGGTGAGCTTCACCGAGAAGCAGCCGCTGAACACGTGGCAGGAACAGGCGCCGGGCGAGTACGGGTTCTACGCGAACGTGAACCCGGCGGTCGATCACCCGCGCTGGACCCAGGCGACGGAGCGGCGCATCGGCGAGTTCTTCCGGCGCAAGACGCTGCCGTTCAACGGCTACGCCGATCAAGGTGGCGCAGCCTCTACACCGGCATGGATCTTCGGAAGAACTACTGAGCGGATTCAGATTTCAGAGTTCAGATTCAGATTGATTAGGATTCCTCCGTGACCTTCGGATTTCCGTAATCTGCATTCTGAAATCTGAATCTGCAATGTCCGATCGCGCACTCGATTGCTTCAAGCCGGTGGTATTCCTCGCCTCGCTCGGACCATGTCGGCTGGCTGGTCTGGGCGGCGCTCACCGGCAATCTCAGCGTCAATCCGCTCAGCGACCTCACCAACGAAACCGGCGTCTGGGCGCTGCGCTTCATCTGCATCACGCTGGCGCTGACGCCGCTGCGGCGGCTCACCGGCTGGAACGCGGCGATCCGGTTCCGGCGGATGGCCGGGCTGTTCGCGTTCTTCTACGGCACGCTCCATTTCCTGACCTACGTGATCGCCGACCGCTTTGCCGGCCTCGATTTTCCGGACGGCATCGTCGCGCTGTCGACGCGTGCGCAACCTGGCGAAGTCGGTGGGCGAGGACATCTACAAGCGCCCGTTCATCACCGTCGGCTTCACGACGTGGACTCGATGGTTCCGCTGGCGCTGACGTCGACGGCCGGGTCGATTCGGCGGCTCGGCGGCAAGCGCTGGAATCGCCTGCATCGCCTCGTTTATGTCACCGGCGTGCGCCGCGGTGCTGTCACTATTGGTGGCTCGTGAAGGCCGACATCCAGCGTCCGCTCGTCTATGGCGATCGTCGTCGCGATCCTGCTCGGATTCAGGATCTACTGGACACGCGCGCCACGCACGCAGCACCGCGCGCAGTGGCCAAGCTGCGCTCAGATGATGCCGATCGATGCTGCGCTACGCCGGTTAGCCATGTGCTGTTGAATGCGGACGCTGTTCACGGTCGTCGCCCTGGCGGCTGGAGCCGCGACGTCTGTTGTCGCGCAGGAACCGGAGCCAGCGACGCGCGAGGCGGCGATCGAGAAGGAGCAGGCCGAGAAAGCCAAAGTCGTGCACCCGTACGTCCCGGGCAAGCTCGAAGGGCTGATCAACCGAGCCGACGACATCCTGAACAACGGCGTGCCGCGTTGGCACCCGTTCCTCGAGAGTGCGTACTATGGCGGCGGCGTCACGCTCGGCGCCGGGCTACGCGCATCACGTGAGCCCGCACAACCTGCTCGACGTGCGCGGCAGCTATACGATCCTGGGCTACAAGCGCATCGAAGCGGAGCTCACGGCGCCTCGTCTGTTCCAGCGCCGAGGCTCCTTGACGCTTCTCGGCGGCTGGCGCGAGGCGACACAAGCGGCCTTCTATGGCATCGGGATGGACACGTCGCTGGACGACCGCACGGACTTCGATTTTCGACAGCCTGCGGGTCGGCCATGCTGACCGTTGTGGCCGACACGGCGTCTGCTGATGCTGCGCGGAGGTCTGGAACTGTCGCAGTGGGCGCAGCGGCCCGCCGAAGGCGGCGACTCTCCCATCCGTCGAGACGGTGTACACACCGGCCACGCCTGCCGGGTCTTGGAACCACGACCACCTATCTCCATTCCGCAGGGCACAGTCGGGCTCGACTGGCGAACGTCTCCAGGGTATACGCGCCGCGGCGGCTTCTACGGCGTCTCGCTGCACGATTACGCCGACAAGGACGAGCGGTTCGGCTTCCGGCAGATCGACTACGAGGCGATCCAGCACATTCCGATCCTGCGCGAAGCCTGGGTCATTTCGCTCCGCGCCATCGCGCGGACCACCGAGAACAAGACCGGTCAGCAGGTGCCGTTCTTCCTCCTGCCGTATGTGGGCAGTGGATCGACGTTGCGCGCCTACACCAGCCACCGCTTCCGCGATCAGAACGGCCTGACGCTTCAGGCGGAGTGGCGCATCATGGTCAACCGCTTCATGGATACGGCGGTGTTCTACGACACCGGGAAAGTCGCCGCGCGCCGCGCGGATCTCGATCTCCACGGGTTGAAGAGCGATTACGGCTTCGGCTTCCGTCTCCACGGACCCTTTCGCCACGCCGCTGCGCATCGAGCTCGCGAGGAGTCCCGAAGGTCTGCGGACTGATCTTCGCGGGGACGCGATTTTCTAAGGCACGCCATGTCTACATCATCGTTTGCGTCACGTCTCCACCGCGGCGGCCGTTCTGACGCTTCTGGTCGCCGCGCTCGCCATGTTGCGCCAGCTCCGTCTCGACGAAGGGTCTTCATTTCTATCCGGACGATCCGATCGCGCGCGAACCGGAGTCCCAGGACGCGTCACGCATGCAGCCCTATGGCATCCGGGATCTCTACGAAATGTCGGTCAATCTGTTCGTCACGGCGGGCCACAAACCGTCTGGCACTGCGTGCGCAGAACATCAACACGATTGACGAGGTGCCCGACTCGAGCTGGTTTACGAACCGGATCGGTTCGACCCCGTCACGGTCGATCAGCTCGTGCGCGGCCCTGTCATCGGAGCGCCACCCGATCCATCGCGTTGGGTGCTCACCGGGAGAAAACCGCCGGCGCCCATCCAGGCTTCACGGCGAGGGACGCGAAGGGCGAGACCTGGTTCCTCGAATTCGATCCGCCGCACTTCCCGGAAGGGGCCACCGGAGCCGTAGTCGTCGCGACGAAGATCTTCTGGGCGCTCGGCTACAACCAGGTGGAATCGTTCCTGACCACGTTCGATCCGAAACGCGTCGGACATCGACCCGAAGGCCACGCTCCGTCGCCCGTCCGGCGCGAGGACCACGGTTCACGCAGGACGATATCAACGCGATCCTCGAGCGCGTCGCGCGGAACGCCGACGGGACCTATCGCGTCGTCGCCGGCCGGCTGCTGCCCGGCAAGATCCTGGGCGGCTTCCGGTATGACGGCACGCGTCCCGACGATCCCAACGACGTCGTCCCGCACGAGCATCGCCGCGAGTTGCGGGCGCTGCGCGTCTTCGGCGCGTGGACGAACCTCACCGATCTCAAGGCGGCGAATACGCTCGACACGCTCGTCACGGAGAACGGCCGCTCGCGTCGTCAAACATTACCTGCAGGACGTCGGATCGACGTTCGGCATGTGCAACGATCTGCACGAGTGGGATCTCAGTTACGAGCACTTCGTCCAGGGAGATACCACGCGGCGCCGCCTGTTCTCGCTCGGATTCGCGCTCAGCCCGTGGCAGACGGTCGACTACGTCGAGTACCCGTCGATCGGCAAGTTCGAGGGCGACGTGTTCGATCCCAGAAAGTGGCGGCCGCAGACGCCGACGACGGCCTACCTGGAGCTGCGTGACGACGACGCGTTCTGGGCGCGCGCGGCGGGTGGCGGCATTCACAGACGACTTGATCAGGGCGGCGGTCCACACCGGACAGTACAGCGATCCCGCGGCGGAGAAATACCTCGCCGACGTGCTGATCAAGCGCCGCGACAAGATCACCAGCATCTATCTGAACGCGGTGAACCCCATCGTCGCCCCGCGCCTGGATGCGAACAGCCGGTTGACGTTCGAAAACGCGGCGATCGCGGCCGGTGTGGCGAGCGGCCCGGCAACATACCGCGCCTCCTGGTTTCGCTTCGATAATGCGACCGGCGAGACGCAGGCCCTTTCAGAAACGCAGAGCCCGACGACAACCATCGAGGCGCCTGCGCGGCTTGCCGACGGCGTCCGGCAGTTTCGTCGCGGTGGACATCTCCGCCGACAGCGAGGCGCACCCGGCGTGGCGCACGGCCGGTTCGTACCGTTTTCCGCCGCGGGAGCGAGGGCTGGACGCTGGTGGGACTCGAACGGTTGCCGGAAGGATCGTCAACCCAAGTCAGCGCACGACAATCCGTCCCTCGACCTTAGGCGACACTTGCTCGGCGGCCGCCAGGTATTGTTCCAGAGCGGTGACGATCAGGTCGCCGGCGCTCGGGCCCGATCAACGTCCGCTGATTGGCAAACATCGTGTACCCGTCGCCCCCGCCGATCTGGTAGTCGGACGTCGCCAGGGTGTAGCGGCGATCCAGCGCGATCGGTGCTCCGGCGACGCGCACGTCGCCCACCCGATCGCCAGCCGGCTTCGCGCGATCGAGCGTGAAGGTCAGCCCGACACCTGCGGAAAGCGCCCGGCAGCCGCCGGCCACGACTCAGTGGCCGACTTGAGCGCGTCCACGATCGTCCGGCCGGTCACCTCGATCTTGCATAGCTTGTTGCCGAACGGCTGCATCGTCAGCAGCTCGCGGCGGGATAGCTGGCCCGCGGCGAACGTGCGATCGCCGCGAATCGACCCGGAGTTGATGATGGCCACATCGGCCCCGACATGGGCGCGCATCGCGTCCGCGATCAGGTTGCCGAGATTCGTTTCGCTGCTGCGGAGCTGGCGGATTCGCCGTCGAGCGGCGTCAGGCTCGTCGCGACGGCTCGCTTCCAGCGCGGTCCCCAACCGGGTTTCGTAGTCCGCCACGATGCGCGCGGTCTCCGGATCGTCGGAGATGTCGGCGTCGATTGGAATCAAGGCGAAGTGGCGATCGACTCCGTCGCGTCCTTGCGCAAGTCAATCCGAGCCACCGATTTCGCGTCGGAATCCGGCCTTTGCTGATCAAGGTCTGGCCCACCACTGCGGTGATTTGATAGTGCTCGTGGCCTCCGGAGGATCACGCCGATATCCGGATAGCGCAGCGCCAGCTGTCGATCCTCCGCGTAACTCAAATGGGTCACGGCGACGATGATGTCGACGCGCTCGGCGCGTAGGGACGCGACGCCGCGCCGGCGGCGTCGAGGGGCGGCAGGAACCGGAGTCCGCGCCGCCTGTCGGGGCTGACCTCCTCGCTGTTGAGACACAACCCGAAGAATCCCACCTTCAAACCGTTCACCGTTCGCACGACGAAGGGCGCGGCGCTGCCGATCGGCTTGCCCGTCGAGGCGTCGAGCACGTTGGTCACGACGCATTGAACTTCGACTCCGCCATCCGCTGCAGGAGGACGTCTTGCCGAAGTCGAACTCGTGATTGCCGAGCGTCGCGATGTCGAGACCCATCGCGTTGAAGCCGATCGACCATCTGCTTGCCCATGAAGACGGTCGAGGCGACAGACGACGACAGGAAATCGCCGCCGAGCGTGACCAGGGGCGTGTGCCCTGACGCGGCGACGCGGCGTTTCAGCGTGGCGATGCGCGCGAGGCCGCCCCGGCCGTCGATCGGCATCGTTTCGTAGACGTCGTTGATGTGGAGCAGCGTGAGCTGGGCGCCGCGGGTCGGCGGATTCGGCTCCTGCGCCGCGGCGTGGCCCGGCGACCAGAAGCGCCAGGGCGACGATCCACGCGGCGAACCGCGTCACGGCAATGCGAGCCATGATGCGATCTGCGTCAGGTCCACGTTGCCGCCGCTCAGAATCACGCCGACGCGTGCGCCGCGGATCGACGTCGTGCCTTCGAGCGCCGCCGCCGCGCCCAAGGCGCCAGTCGGGCTCGACCGACCAGCTTCAACCGCTCCCACAGATAGAACATCGTGCGCAGCAGCGTCGGATCGTCGACGGTGACGACGTCGTCGACGTGTTCGAGGACGAGGGGGAGTGTGAGTGCGCCCAGCGATGGCGTGCGCGCGCCGTCGGCGACGGTTTTCGGATTGTTGACCGTCTGCAGGCTCTTCGTCCGGAACGATCGCGCCGCATCGTCGCCCGCGGCCGGCTCGACGCCGATGACGCGGCAGCCGGGCGCCAGCGCGCGCGCGGCGAGCGCCGTGCCGGAGAGCAGCCCACCGCCGCCGCAGGGCGCGAAGAGATAGTCGAGCGCGCCCGACCTCCTCGATGAGCTCGCGCGCCGCGGTGCCCTGGCCGGCGATGATGTGCGGATGATCGTACGGCGGGATGAGCGACAGTCCGCGCTCGCTGGCCAGCCGTCGTCCGATCGCTTCGCGGTCCTCGCGCTCGCGGTCGTAGCTGGACGACTTCGCCGCCGTATCCTTCCGTGGCGCGCCGCTTCGACCGCCGGCGCATCGGTCGGCATCACGATGACGCGCGGGATGTCGAGCACCTGGCCGGCCAGCGCGATCGCCTGCGCGTGATTGCCCGACGAGAAGGTGACGACGCCGCGGCGTCGCGCGTCGGCATCGAGGCCGCGACAGCGCGTTGTAGGCGCCGCGGAACTTGAAGGCGCCGCCGCGCTGCAGGTTCTCGCACTTGAAGAACACGGTTGCGCCGGTTCTGGCGTCGACCGTGCGCGACGTCGCGACCGGTGTCTTGTGCGCGACGCCGGCGATCTGGCGCGCGGCCGACCTCGACGTCGGCGAAGGTTGGGCAGTGATTGTGGTGATGCTCATCGAGCGTATCGATGGGCTCCGAAGACACGCAGGACCTCAGCCGTGGCGTCCGGCTTTAGCCGGACCTACCTCAGTGTACCGTCAAGCTCTTCGTACACCTTCGGATCGCGATCGGCCCTTGCGACTTCGCCAGCGTCCACGACGCGTATTCGCCGAAATTCGCCTGCTTGATCGCCTCGTCGACCGGCACGCCGGCCTTGTGCAGGCGAGTCGCCTCGGCGATCACCGCTTCCATGCGCTTTGCGATACGCGCGGAGCTCTTCCTTCGAGACCGGGCCCGTCTCGGTGAAGCCGTGGCCGGCGATGTTGATGTCGGCGTTCATCTGCTCGGCGGCGTCGAGCGCCTTCATCCACTCAGCTCGGGTACGCAGACCGCATCGCGGGAAGACGCGGTTCAGAAAGATCTCGCTCAGGAACAGGATCTTCTGTCGCGGCAGCCACGACGGCCAGGTCGCCCCCGGTGTGCGAGCGGCCGAGGAAGCTGACGCCGATCAATTCGCCGCCGAGGGTGATCATCTTGCGATCGGCGACCACGTCGGTGCGGTCGGCGGGCGGCTTCCACCCGTTCGGCCGACCGTTCGAGAATCGCCTTCGACGTCGGATGGATGACGTAGCGGACGCCCGCCGGAAACGACGCGTTGCCGGCGGTGTGGTCGCCATGGTCCGAGCAGATGGCGACGTATTTGATGGGCTTGGGCGTCACCTTCGCGATCGCGTCGACCGAGGCCTTTCGTCGTCGGCGGGACTGCCCTGGCCGTCGGCCACGAACACGCCTTCGTCGGTGACGACGAACATGTTGGTCGTGGTGAACTTCTCGTCGCCGGCGTGGAAGTCCTCGTAGGTGTAGACGTTGTCGGTGACCTTGATCGTGCGCGGGAATGTCGGTTCGCTTCAGCCCGCGCTTGATCGGATCCGCGGTGCGGACGACGGATTGGGCGAGGAGGGCGGCGCCGAAGCGTGGCGGAGAGGCAAGACCGTGACGCAGCATGCGCGCGCGTGGCATGCGCCAATGCTACAACGGGCTGCTGCGGCGTCCGGCTTTAGCCGACCCGCGGAAGATGGAGCGAGCTCGCTCAGGTGCAGGCGTTAACCGAGGGGGTTTCGGTCCCGTGCGACGGCGGTCGGAACGCGGGGTTGGAGACGAGACGGAACATCTCGCCGACGGCCAGGCGCGAGAGCCCGATGCTCAACGCGACGCTGGAGACGATCAGGAGCAGGACGAGCAGTGCCGACATAACCTCATCCCTCGCAAAGTGTGTACTGAGGTGTATCGGTCAATGATGCGGACTTCGTGCAGATGCGGTCTCATTCTGAGATCAGCGCGGTCGCGATCGCGGCGAATCCGAGTGGCTGACGATGGCGCCCAGGGAGCGTTCCGATCGAGCGTGTAAATCGTGCTACACTAAGTATTCCTTACGCATCTGTAACGCGGGGTGGAGCAGTCCGGTAGCTCGTTGGGCTCATAACCCAAAGGTCGCGGGTTCAAATCCCGCCCCCGCAACCAAATTTCGAGGCTCGCGAACGTCCCGTGTGACAAATATGGGACAACGCAGAGAGCCAAGCGTCGGGCCGATCGTTCTTCCTCGTAGCGGTTGAGCATTTCACGCTCCCGCGGCGAGTCGAAGCGGTCGGCCTTTGTTGTTCCAGCTCACCTCCAGTCCTCTCCTCAGTTCCTCGTCGGTCACGTTCAAGTAGCGCTGCGTCTGCTGAATGCTCGCGTGGCCGAGCATCAGCTGGATGATGCGGATGTCGACGCCGTCGGCCAGCAGCCGGCAGGCGCCTTCGTGCCGCAGGTCGTGCCAGCGGAGATCGATCCGCTGCGAGCTGCTTCACGATTCCACGCGGCGCCCTTCCTGGTCGGCCGCGGCTCGATGCCGTGCGCGAGCAGTCGCAGTGTTTCCCAGGCCGTTTGAATGTTCCGGCTGGTGCATGCGCCGTTTGCCGATCCGAACACGTAGCGCGTCGGGTCCGAGCGTCGCTCGGCGTTCGAGGATCGCGGCGACCCGTCCCTTCGGGTTGAACGGGAATTCGCCGGTTCTCCTTGTCCTTGGCGGTCGCGCCTGGGATGCCGATCTGGAACGTCTCCCAGTTCACGCGCTTGTTCTGGATCAGCAGCATCTCGCCGCGCCGGCAGCACAGCTCCAGCGCGCCGATGATGCGGTCGTGGAGCAGCGGTCCGACGAACTGATGCTCCGACGTGTTCATCTTCTGCAGCGCGGCGTCGAGCAGCAGCTTCTCCTCGTCGCGCTGCAGCCGCCGATCCGCGCATCGTCTCCGCCTTCTTGTTCATCCGCACACCGTAGCGGTGGAACGGTGATTTCTTGAAGAACGGCGGCGTCTGCGCCATGCCCCAGTTCATCGCGGCTCGCAGCGTTTCGAGCGCGCGGTGCAGCGTTGCGATCTCGACCTCCTCGGCGTAGTCCGAGTCGGTCTTGAAACGGTTGATGTCGTCGGCGTCCTCGAGCGCCGTCGAGCGGCAGCTCGCCGAGGTGCGTCTTCGAGCACTCCGACGCGGCTGATCAACGACTTCTCGCTCTTGAGTCCCGCCGGCTTGACGCACCGCTCGACGTAGGCGAGTCCAGGAAGCTCGGCGACGTCCTTGCGGTGCGACGTCCGTGGCTTTCCGTGGCGTTCGGGGACGTCGAGGATCGCGGCCGGCCTGACCTCCGCCGATGAAGAGCCGCTCCCAATCGCGAGCTTCCTCCATCGACTCGATCGGCCGCTGCTTGCCGACTTCCATCCGCGGCACCGCAAACTCGTTCACTGTCATGCGGCACCGCTGGCCGCGATACATCACGTCGAACCACAAATGATCGAGACACCTCCTCCCCTTCTTGCACGTCCGTCCGTTGCATCGTCGTCTGATTGCCATCTGACCTCCTTCATGCGTGTGAGCCTCCATGAGTTGTGGTTTACGAGATCGCGTCGGCGCGCCGCGCTTGATCCAGTCGAGCACGTCGGCTGGATGGAAGCGTCGGCTTCGCACGCCGAATCGCTGTGAGGTTAGCAGGCCGCGCAGCATTACGCACGCCGGACGGTCTCCTCGTGACAGCCGACGTACTCCCGCAACCTCGAACGCGGTCATCAGCCGATTCGGCAGTCCGCGGTTCGCCAATGAGCTGTCGACAGACAGCTGCGCGTCGGCGACGCCATTCGCCGATTCCGTGTAGGTGCTTCTCCGCATCGCGATCCTCCGCAGTTCTGGCGCCGACTCGTCGCCGGCGCCGGATGTTGGGTTGAACGAACCGGAGCCTCTGCGGAAGTGCCGGTCAGCGCGATCGACCTAAGGTCGGTCGTGCCGGCGGCGGGCTCGGTGGCGGGATTCGAACGGAGCCGCTAAGCGTTCCGTCCGATCTGCCGCCGTATGCGGAGGAGGCGGTCGCGGGTCGCCCTGAGGGCGGCTCCGCGAGCCTCCGACGAATGCCTCGGTGGTCGCGTCGTCGTAACGACGAACTCGCGGCCTGCGGCGTCTACGTCGGGTTTACCGGCCATCGGCGGTGCGCTCGGCGAGTTCAGCGTCTGCCGAACTGCGTTGACGAGCGCGACGTCGGTCGCCTGCAGTTGCATCGGGTGGCCTAAGGTCACCTCGCGCTGGCTGCGGTTGCCGGCAGACCGCGATCCGCCGATTCGGTTTTCCGGGTGCTTGCTGCCGTTGCCCTAGGGCAGCTGACTCGAAGCGCTCCATCGTGGCCTGAGGCCAGCGCGGAGGGGTGGCGATCGATCGCCACTGGAGATGGTCCGAGATTACGCGCGTCGCAGGATCGTGTCAAGCAGGCTCACGGCTCGATGACGTGCCGGGACGAAATGCATTTCTCTATCTCCTCGCCCTGGTCCGCGCACCGTTCGCGGCCAAGACTGATCGCAGGCGGCATTCACGGCGGGACGACTTATTACGATTACTCGGACACGCCCTAGCGTGCAGTCCATCCGCCGTCAATCGGCATGACGTGTCCTGTAACGTGTGAGGCCGCATCCGAGCATAGAAAGACGACCACCTCTGCGATCTCTTCAGGGGCACACCACCGGCCCTGTGGAACTACTGACAACATCGCCTGCTCGGCACCCGCGCGGAAACGAAGTCACCATGCGTTCAGCAAAGAGGAGTGCGGACCATTCCTGGCGCCACAGCGTTCACTCGGATCCCACGCGCTGCGCGTACTCGAGTGCTGCTGCCTTTAGTGAGACCGGACACCCCGTGTTTGCTCGCTACGCTACCCACGGCCACGGATGAGCCGACCAATCCGACCACAGAACCATTGTTCACAATGACGCCCCCTTGGCGCTTGAGCATCTCGGGGATTTCATATTTCATGCACATGCCACATCGCTCGTCAGGTTCGTCGCCAGAGCGTGTTGCCAATCTGCCTCGCTCTGTCTCGACGACACCGGCGGTCGACCCCACGAACCCTGCATTATTGAACGCATAGTCCAAGCCGCCATACTGATCGACTGCACGCTCGACCATCTGCCGCACGTCAGCTGATTTGGTTACATCGACGCACATGCAGCTCGCCTCACCGCCATTCTTTCGAATCATCGCGGCCGTTTGCTCGGCTCCGACGACATCGATATCTCGCTATGACGACGCTGGCGCCCTCACGCCCGAAGGCCAAGGCGCTCGCGCGCCCGATGCCCGATGCACCCCTGTTATCACGACGACCTTTCCGATCATTAGATGTGCACACAGAACTCCGATCTTGTGCGCAGTCAGTTCGGAATATTTGGGTTGGCTGACTCATCGTAGTTTGTGTTAGACGGCCCAAAGGATAGTGTTCACCAGCGGCCGCGCACGATCCTCGATCGTCCACTTTCGCCATCACGCGGTCGTCAGCGGTTTCGCGGTAGTAGCCAGCTCTGTCCTCGAACATCACCTCGAGATAGTCGCCGCGCCCCGTCATAACAGATTTTCAGGCGCCGATCGGCCATTGGACCCGGCCCTTCTTCACGTCGTGTCGATCAGGAACGACGAACCGAACGGCGCCCTGTGCGGCGCTTTGACCGTGCGCTTCGCTTCATTTCGACGAACGTTACAGCTTCCGGCTCGGTCACCGACTTCCCACGGTTTTCGCGGTGCGCGCGCGGAGCGCCGGCGACAGTCGGAACCGAACCACTTTGCCGTTCACTATCGCTGTCGCGTCATGCAGTCAGAGTGACGTGAAGAAGACGCGCGCCCAGCTCGCGGCGCTGGCGGCGCTCGGAATCGAGGCTGGAACCCCGGCGGATCTCGCTTCGAACCGTTCTGGCCGGCGACTGCAATTGTCACGCCGTGCTCGGCGCGCGTCCAGGCGCTTAGCCCCGCTCGGCGGGCGCCTTCGGCGGCCTGGACGCGGCCTGCGCGCGGCGCGTGGTTAGCCATTGCCGCCGGCGGTTTTCGGACGTCGCTGGTCGGGGGTTACTTGCCGACGTATTGGACCATGCCTGGTCGGACGCGCGCCAAGGCATCCTGATCTCGCCGACCAATGGCCGGAGATCTTGCACGCGATTCGAGTGCGCGCGAACCACGATCAGCTCGGAAAGGCAGCACCGCTCATATCGTGCTGATGATTCCAGTTCTGCGATCCATCGTCAGGAGGGGCGTCAATCTGCCCGGCGGTACGGCGGAGTAGTTCACCATTCTTTACGCCGGACCAGCCCCAGCCCTGAACAGTGCTGATTTCGTGGCCGGCGAGCTCGGCGACCAGATCGTGGAGGAGGTTCTCGTCGACGCAGGACGCGCACTGGTCAGGAGCTGGTCGCGCGCGAACTCGAGCGCCGCGACGGCTTGCTTGCGTGTAACGGACGGGAACTGGCGCAGGAACTCGTCCAACGTCGCCGGCTTCGAGGTAGTCGAACAGCGACTGCACCGGCACCCGCGTGCCGACAAACACCGGCGTGCCGCTCAGGATGTCCGGGGTCGCTCTGCACGACGTCCGACTTGCTTGCCATCTCGATGTTCCTCGTGTTCGAAGGTATACCGCTCTCGACCGCGACGAGGCGCGGTGCGCCGACGCTCCGATAACTGCGGTCTGCCGGAAGCGCTGGCGCGCGTCAACGGCCGCGCAGCGCCGACGGACACGGAGGGCAGCCTGTACGCGCGGCAGCGGTTCCGAAACAATCCGTGTCGGAGCGTTGGCGGCGGTGATTCGGCGTCGCGATTTGACTGCGACATGAGCGCCGGGAACCGAGGTGGAACGACCCTCGGGGCGGAGCCCGGGGCGAGGCTCGGGGCGAAGGGCGGGGTCGTTCACACTCGGTTCCCTCTCTGTCGCTGGTGGAACCGCTGCGCGGGCGGCACGAGAACGCCGCCCGAGCCTCCGCGCGTCTCAAGTCATCGCGAGGACCACAACTCAGTGAGGCGCCGGGCGCTTGATGTCGTCTTCGACCAGTAGACGGTAGTCGCGTGCGCATCGTTGTTCGATCGTCAACTCCTCCTTCTGAGGGGTTGAGCGAGGGGTTGAGGGCGGGTCGCAGTCTCTTCACCCCTCTCTTCCGCCTTCTCAACGGCCTCGACCGCGGTCGGAGGCGGCGCCGCGACCGGAGCGAGATGGCGGTGCAGAGTGGGGAGGACGAGGCTCTCGACGCGGCCAGCGCCAGTGGTCAAGGCATCGGCGAGCACCGATGACGTGAGCCCGTCGAGGACGACGTCGCCGTGCTTCAGCCAGCGGCGATACATCGACTCGAACCGCGGTGCACTGAACACCTCGGCGCCCTTCGCCAGGAAGCGCCGCGTCAAGCTGTCGACGGGCGCGTCAGCTTTCTCGGGCCGATGCTCGCGCACCACTTCAGCTCCTGCACGGTGGCGGACTGCAGTGGCGTCTCGAACTCCTCGCGGATGACTCGCTGGTGCGCGTCGTAGGTGCGGTCGAGCGGGCGCGGGAAGACGAGCCGAATCGTCCACGACCGAAGCCGCTGAAGCCACGCGACATGGGCCTGAAGCCAGGCTCTGAATCCATCTGTCCAGGGCTGCAGCACGAGGTAGAGCAGCACAGTTCGGGCCTCGCCGTCGACGCCGATCGGAAACCCACGCGAAACGCCGACGAGGGTTGGCGGGACAGGGGCCACCGGCTCACCATGGTGTTCGGCGCTACCGCAGCCGGCCCATCGCAGGTCGACTTCCGCCACGTGCGCAGGCTTCAGTCTCGGTGGCGAGCCAGCTCGACGTCGGGCGCCGTCAGCACAGCATCGAGCGGCATGAGACGCTCGATGGCCTGACGCCGCCGGGACCGGTCGGCGGTATCGGCGTCTCTTGCCCTCGCCGATGGCTTCGTAGAGGCGTCGGGTGATGGAGGTGGCACAGCGAGGCGCGGCTGTGAACGCAGTCGACGCGGACGGCACGACCGCGGAACACCAGTTTCTGGAAGAACTCGTTGCACTTGTCGCCGCCATTGGCCACGCCGGCGAAGCTGAGCGTCACTGGCGGGGGACGCACACCCGCCCATGCGCGTCACCAGGTCGAGGAAGCGCGCCTGGCGCTCGGTGAAGCGAGAGCCGATGATGGCCTCGATGCGTTGTTCTCGAGTCAATCCCATAGTTCCTCCGCAAGGCCCGCCAGCGTGCCCGCCGCCCCGTCCACCACCACCTCCGCGCCCGCCAACACGTGCGCTGGAACCCGCGGTGACAGGTGAAGCCGGAACGCGCCACGGCCGCGCCGTGGGCGCTGCGGTAGTGCATCGTGACAACCTCGACGTCTTCATGGTCGTGGCGGCCTTCGATGTCCCGGGGTACCGATCCGCAGGTCAGGGAAATGCACCTGCTCATCGAAATACGGCATGCTCGTGTCTGTGCGCCCAATCTTCAATCTCCCGGTCGGTTCGGTCGGGGTGCCCGTCGTAGTCGTCCCGCCCCGGTCACGAGCGTGCAGCCATTCCTGCGATACTCGCGCTTCAGTTCGTAGTCGAGGACCACGCGCTCGATCTCGGCGCCGCGTTCCGCGAGCCGGTCGGCCGCTTGCAGGTAGGCGTCGTAGATTTGCGCGTCGTGCTCGAGCCCCGCTCGCGCTTCACGCCGGCGTAATACTCCTGGCGCGGGTCGCGACCATCCCGTTGGACGCGACTCCGGGAGCTCGCGACCGCGGTCAGTCAGCGTGACCGCGACGTCGCGCTGACCGTGGACGCGAACCGTCTCAATCGAGTCCCCTGTTCGCGGAGGTGGCGGAGGTCGCCTCGGCGCGAGTCGACGGGCCGTCCGTCATGGTCGCGAAGCTCTCGCGACGGAACGACCACACGGAAAGCACCGGCGGTCGACAGCGTGACTCTCGGAGCCGCGCAGCGTGATCCGCGGCCCGCGCATCGCGGACGATTTCGCGCTCCTGGCCGCGCGGCAGATCGAGATCGCGCATGAACACGTCGCGCGGATCATGTCCACGTTCGTCGCGATCGCGCGAGCGTCCATCAGCCCGATCGCGCTGACCTGACTCGTCGACGGATCACGCCTGTCGGAACTCGGGCCGCGCCCAGTTGCCTCGAGTCGTCGTCGCGATCGCGATGTCGGTCACCGAGATCGTTGCGCTGGCCAGGCTGATCCCATTCCTCATCGCGATCGCCGCGATCACGCTCTGCGGATCGCCGTCGCGATCCCGTGGGTCGTCTCCCATCGCGGATCGTCAAACATCGCGACCTCCTTCGGTCTTTGAGATCCGTCTCGTCGCGCATCGCAAAAGAACAGCGCGCGAGGCACGACGACGTGACGTCAGCTCACGTCGATTTTCCGGTGACAAATATGGGACAACCGCGCGCGGTTTCGCGGGCGGCAGTTGCCGCCCACCGCGAAAAGATCAATGAAACCGGGCTCGTGCGTTGTCGAGTTGCCTGAGGTAGGTTCTGTCGGGCCTCTCTCATAACCCAAAGGTCGCGGGTTCAAATCCCGCCCCCTGCAACCAATACTTCAAGGGGTTACGGCGATTCGCCGCAACCCCTTTCTGTTCCATCTAACAGCCATCTAACATCTGCGACACACGCAAGCAGCCACAGGTTGTCGTCAGGGAGCGCCTGCCGCCCAAAGCGACTTCAGCCAAGCCAGAATCGCTGCGTCCACGATGCAGCAGCTGAAGATTCGGGCGGACGGCTGACCACGGTGACACGCCGATTACTGACAGAGGCGGTGACGGGATTCGCGCTCCACATCTCGACTGTCACCGGGCGGAACTGGAATACCTTCACCCATCCGAGGAGTCATCGTCTCATCCCACGTAACATCCTGTCGGTCACCCTCAGCGCGGGAATCCCTTCACGGATAGCTGCCACACCACAAATGGATACCGCTCTCCGGCCGCCGCAGGTTCGCCAGCGCCGATGAGTGCGCCCCTCAGGTATTTCACGATGGGTAGAAAGGTCATCGGTTGCGCCAGCTTCGGCCCAAGCAGTTCCGACAGAGCTGGCTCGTCAATACCGGCGAGCACGAGAATCCCTCGCCGAAGGTGCTCACCAGTCCGGTCGGCACTTCCGCAGCCAAGCGATGGACCTCCGTCGAGGGGCAAGAATGCGTGCTCGAAACCATCGCTCGCTTTCTTGGCCTTGCGTAGCAATCCTCGTCGCTCCAGAACAGAACCTGCTTGCGAATCGTCGGATCCAAGACCTTGAGGTCAACACTCAGGCGTTCCGCCAGTTCACCGGCTGTGGCCAAACCCAAGTCTCGCATTCGTGCACGGACGGCAATCGGCGTCAACGCTTCTCGATACGCCTGAAACGATGATTGATTGTATCGTAGTTGTCCGCAGGTCTTCGGCTGCGGTTCTTCAGGCACGGCGAGGAATGGCGTGTCGGTCTAGAGACGAAGAACACCGCGTCAACGCGCACTCGCCGTTGGCTGCGCGGTCCTTCGTTGGCTCAAGACCGACGGTCTTCAAGCGATTCACCCCGAGGAAACTGACACACTCCCTGACACACTAACCGGCGCAGGAGATGCAGCGAACACCGGCGGTGGCCGCCCGCTGATGCGGCGGTGACCACTCTGAATGCACGCCGCCGCGTAAAGGCAGTGAAGCACGCCATGCGTCCATTCAGTTGACCGCTGACATCTACGGCCACCTGTTCAAGGAGACCAGCAACGCAGGCAATGCGGCGTCTCGACAAGATGATTCCGAGGTCGGACGATGCCGACGGCGCAGAAACGACCGCCAAGGAAACGGTTCAAAAGAAAGCGCGAATGCGGGATCTTAGGTTCTCATACACGTGCAGACAGCGGCGCATCGCGTTCCGGCCTGACGACTGCAGGTCGCATCTAGCGCCGACGCGGTGATGAACCTCGGGGGCACTGCGATGCCGATGACGCCCGAACAAGCGATCTTTCCCGGCGGCTACCACGTCTTCGACATCGTCGTCGCGTGTTGCCCGCGCGTCGGCGCGCTGCACCGGTGTCACCGACCAAGGCGAGACGGTGCACGCTGCCTTCGAGAACTACTTTGAAGACGCTGGTCGAGCGGCATCCGGAAATGCCGCTGCCGACCCTGATGGCGAACGCTGTACACGATCACGCTGCACGACTATCGGCTCGCGCGCTTCGACTGGCTCGGCGAACCGCTGCGAGCCGCGTGGTTCGGAGGTCGCGCACGAAAGCTGGCTCCTCGCCGCCGCGGTGCGGGATCAGCGCCGCGCAGGCCGAGCGCGACGCGGCGCTGGCACGCGTTCGGGCCGCGCTCGCCGGAGCTCGCGCGTCGACGCGAGCGCCGATACCCGCCTGGCCGAGATCGACCGCTTCTGTCCCCGTCGCGGGCAGCCGCCGCGGCGAGCCGAGCCGCGAGGTGTTTTTCGCGGCCTCCGCTTCGTGAAAGCGATGCGCTACGCTCATCTGGCGGCGCTCAGGCACCGGCGGCGGGTAAGCCTGGGGTTCGTCGAGGCCGGCGTGCTGATCGCCGGTGCGGACCTCGCCTGACCGGCTCGGAGCAGGACATCGCGTCCTACCTGCGATCACACGGCATCTTCGCCGGGAACGACCCGGCAGCGGCGCAGGCCGGCGACCGGCTACTTTGCAATCTTCTCCGATGCGACCGTCGCCGCATCACCTCCGTTCTGGCGCACCGTCGATGCCGGCCTCGGTCTCGGCCTGCGCCCGCTGGTGCTGACGTTGCTTCAACGCGGTGCGATCGACGGTCTCCGGGCTCGCGTTCCGGCCGCGCACCGGGCTGCATTCGCGCACCTAGCCGAAAGCACTGTAGTCGAGTTCAGTGATGGCGTCGCGCGCTTCGTGCCGCTGTTGCGGGCGCTCGACAGCGTCGATGCACGGCGCTGGTGGTGGCGCGACGACGCGATCGACATCGGGACCGCGCTCTGCGGACATCTTCCACCCTTCTCGACCGTAGAGATGGCCTGGCGCCGCGCGGTTCAGGCCACATTGGCACGGCGCCGTATCCGCTGCCGCCGGCGCCGGCGGACATTGCGCTGGGCCTCGATCTCGGCGCGCGCTTCGCGTCCACAACCGAACCCGAGTGGACGGCTGCGCACGACGCCGCCGGGAATGCGCTCGAGCTCGCTGCGCGCCGACTTTCCTGACGGTCACCACAGGCTGCCGTGGTTCGTCGTCGCGTGTTGGACGCGAGGCGCCAGCTGGCCGCGCGCGTCTTGCGCGTCGCCCTGCCGGAACAGATCGGGGCGCGCGCGCAACGCGAGATGCAGCTCGGCCTTCTTTTCTCTCGGTATGGGGACTGCCCCCGGGTCGCTCGACCGCACGCTGGGCGCCATCGCCGACCTTCCCTGGCCTCCATCGCGACGACTCGAAGACGATCGTAAACATGCGCAGTGCTGGCGCACGTGGTCATCGCCCTCGTGCGCCACCTGGGCGAGCGGCGGTGGCATCGCAACCAGCGCGTGCCGCTGGCGTTTCCTGCTCCGGAGCGCCTTCCTCAGCTATGCGCGCGCGCCGACGAGGCACTGGCCCGGCGACTCGTCACGCACGTCGAGGCCAAGAACGTTGCCGATGTCTGGGCGGGACATGAACTCGATCACGATGGGCAGCGTGTCGCCAATCCAGATGCCGCGCGGCGCGGTCGAGGGCGCCGAACGCGCGTGTTGCCGCTCGTTTCGCCGGCGTCGATCGCGAGCCGGCTACGCTCCCGGATCGAGCTCGACTGCGCGCTCGACGGCGGCCTGAAGTCGTTCCGCGATCTTGCTCGGGGCCGAGCCGGATGCCGGGTCGCGGCGGCGTTCGGCCATGCGGAAGCGGCAAGGCGCATTCCGGACTCCGCTGCGGATCGTGATCCTGCCGACGAGCAGGACATCTTTCCGCAGTGGTTTCGGCGCAGCGCTGGCGCGCGACGCCGAGGTGCGACAGCACGCTGGCTCACGGCGCTTCGTGGAAACCGCCGGACTCCTACCGGAGACGCAGGTACGCCAGCAGCCTCGGCGCGGCGAATGACGATAGCCAGGGATTAGCAGCCTCGGCAGCCTCGTGCTCGCTAGGCTCGATCAGCAGCGTTCTCGATGTGAATCGCCGGACGAACTCGAGTGGCCTTCTCGGCGACACCTCCCGCCAGAGCGTCGATCGCCAGCGCAGTGCCCGCGGCTCGGCGATCTTGACGATCTCGGTCTACGCCAACCGTCTGTGCTGAGGATCGGCGCGTCGGGATCTGCAGATCGCGAATCAACGCGCGACGGTGACCGCGATGCGGCGTCGGACCGCGTCGCAGTCCTGACGACGAAATTTTAGGCGGAACGACGTGCGCGCGGTTCAGCGGCGGTACGCTCATCTGAACGCAGCGGCGGCTGGGGCGTTGCGCGTACTCAATAGTTTCCAGACGCAGCCACACGCCACGCACCAGCGGTGGTTCGATAGCCGCGTCGCGTGCAGCGGCACGCTGCCGGATTGATGGCATGAGGGGCAGAGTAGGTACGCGGGAACGGGCAAGGCACTCACGGGCGGAGCAACGGTAGCAAGTGCGTGTAACAGTTCCAACACAATCCTTCGTAAGGAAAATTCATCGTAAGGAAAACGTGTGAGCGCGACACACCGTTCGTTCACTCTTGGGCATTGCGCCGCCGATGCGACTCGATCGAGCGACAAACCGAAGACAAGAGGAGACACACTCATGAAGAACACTCCCCCCCACCGCCAACGCAACACGTCATTCCGTCGTAGAGCACGGTCTCGGCCACCTCGTGCCCCGGCCGACATCACGCGGCGCGGATCCGATCGCCGGAAGAGATCGGGAAGCGGGCGGAGAAAAACCGCATCCCTGACGAAGCAGTCGAGCGGCTACTCGGTCCGGATGTGGCGCGGATGCGCCTGAGCACGGCAACTGTTCGTTGGGCACTCATCGAACGGCGGACCATCACGCGCATCGGCCGCATTCGCGATCGCCGCGCCTCCATCGCGACGAGATCGCGCGCGGCTACGATCAGATCCCGGCACCTGGCGGACAATGCGCTGATTACGCGTTAGATTGAAGCAAACGCGCGCGCGACGCGGCCGTTTCCATCAGGCGAACGGATGAATCACCACAAACGCGTAGTGTGCGCATGAAGCCCGCAAGAGATCGCGGATGCGCCGAGGAAAAGTCGCGGCGTCGGAGCTCCTCGCACAAGCGATGGCATTTCCCGGCGAAGCGTCGACGCGTCCGCCTTATCCAACCCCGCTGGGGTCTCCTTCTCCGTCCTCCTTCCGCGCAGTCTCGTAGAGGATCGCGAACGCGAGCGCGGGCAGCAGCGGTCCCCCAGCCGGCGGAGTCTCTCACGCGAGCGCCACCAAAGTCGCAGGTTTGTCACCCATGCCGCCGTTACCATCACCGCGATCGTGTCGACACTGAGGCGCATCGCGCTCCGTACAACGACCGGCCCATCAGGATCGAAGATCGTGAAGCTTCATCAGCGCTGGTGGCCCGCGGCGGCAATCCCGCGCCAAACGAGCGTGGTCTCGCGCCAGCGATCGAGCACGCAGAGGATTGCCGGTGTCGCGAGGAGCAACAAGTAGTCCCAACCCTGGGGCGACAGCACCGGCACCAGCATCATCAACAGACCGATCCCGAGATACGAAGGGCTCTCGACCGACTGCCGGCGCGCCAGCACCCACGCGGCGACGGCGATAGCGACCAGGCTGGTGATGATCGCCAGGTGGGTGGCCCTGGGACCTTGTCCGAGTCCACTTCGCCCACGCCGTCGCGAACGAGATGTTCTCTTCCTGAGCAGGTTGGGCGCGCTGGTATCCGGTGAACGGTCCGGGCACCACCCGTGGAGTTGCTGAAGTTGCCGGACCAGCCGTACACGAGCGCGGGCGCGAAAAGGCCAGCCGCAAGCTACGGCGGTGAACGCCAACAGCCCCGGCAGGCCCGCCGCCACGGCCAGCCACGGAAGGAGAATCAGTCCGCACGGCTTGACAGAAGACGGCAAGAGCCGCGCACACGCCGGCGGTTTTCTCGTGCGCCCGCCGCGAGTCGCGTGAGAGCGCGCCGAGCAACGTCATCGCGAACAGGAGATTGGTCTGGCCGAGAAACAGCTCGCGCGCGTGAACTTTGCCGACGAACAGCACCGTGAGCCAGCCCAGGGCGCGGCGGCTCAGGCGCGGATTCGGGCACGCCGAATCGCGCCGCGCACGAAGAGTACAGCAAGAGCGAATGAGACACGCACCACGCGCCGCGCCGTCGTCTGGTCGACCCATGAGAGAGGCGCCATGACGATCGCGAAGAGCTTTGAAAGCTAACTTGCATTGATAGTGGCCGTCCTCGGGTCGGCAGAGACTCTCAGCGGCGACCGCGCGGCCGGCGGCACGCCGATAGACCCTCGAAGTCCGCCATACCCTCGCGGACTTTGGCGAAATACTAACACGACGGCGAGGCCCACGATGAGGCCGCGACACCAAGCCGCTGCGTTGCCCGACCGCGCGCCGTCAGGCACGCCGTGCCGAGCATAAGGCCCCGAGCGCCCGCGGCGCGGCGTCGGCGGGTGCAGCCAGCTGTTAACGCTGGCGCGGCGTGGATGAACGCGGTCATCGTCGCGCTGACCGCGTGGGTGAACGCCTAACCTTCGATGTCTTGGCGGTATGGCTCCTTCTTGCCGCAGCTGGCCAATATGCATCCAGAATCGGCCATGCGGCCGTGCAGTGGTAGGCCACGAGATCGGCGCGGACGTTCGCTGGGTTGGCGTAATCGCAGGATGCTCATGGCCGATGCCGCAGTGGGGACAGTTCGGCGCGATCGCGGGATCGGATGCGGGATCTGGCATGGGCAGCCACCGTCGAGGTCTCCGTGCTACTAGAGGCGGCCCATATCCTAGATCATTTCAACGGGCGGCTTTTCTCAGCGGTTTGTCGAGCGCTAGCGACGTGGAATCTCGAACTCGAACTCTCGATTACAGCTCTCGCACATGCACGCGATCACGTCTGGTCAGGCGTGCCACGCGCCTGATTCGTGGTGAGCGTCAGGTGGGGCAAATCAGCGGCTCTCGGACGGGGGTGTCGACGGTCACGGTCTTGAGGTGTTAACAGAGGTCGACGGGTCCGGCGACGATCCACGGAATCGCAGTGTAATCGCCGATCGCACTACTTGTCACTAGCATCAAATGCTGAGCTAATTAACTGAGCTGAAGTAGTTACACTACGAAGTCAGATGGACCTTCGGAGGCGTGGGCTTCGTGAACAGCATAATTACCTTATCTGTAACCATTCTTCTTAACCTGCTTCGCTCGCGATAAAGGCGCGCGGTGAGCATCAAGCGTTAGACCGGCTCCCGCGAGAGTCCTTGCGGTGTCGGACTCTCGACGCGGCCATGATTGCCAACAACAACATGTGTTCCAGTGCCGATTTCAGACGCGCCTATAGCATCCGCCTCCACAACGGCCTTCGGAAACGTTGCCTTCAGGTCCCGGTCGAACGGCAGCTGAGGGCCGTCCATAACAGATTGTGGCGTGACGGGCTGGCATTTCCGGCGGTTCCCCAACATCTCGATAAATCGATTCAGGGTCGACACCGAGTCGCTGAAGAATCTGGCGGACGCGCCCGTCTTTCCACAACAGACCGACTACGAGATGACGCGAACCCAGATCCGATCGGATCGCTCACAGATGGCGATCCACCGCCCTAGCAACAAAGCGGTATCGTGCCGAATCGGTAAACCTCTCGAACATGGCCGTCACTGCCCTCTGCGCTCCCGGGAGGTGGAAGAGCCCGACGGCGCGTAAGCTGCCACGTCTCCGGGCACTTGCCACGAGGAACCTCCCGGACTCAACAGGTTGCGTCTCATACGCTGAGCCCGGGTCCATCGGAGCACGTTCTGCACGCCTAACCTTCCGGCATCAGTTTTTTGGCGTCGCGGAATGCTTGACGCTCAGGGTATGCAGCGCCACGACGCGATCCAACAACGCCTGCCATCTGAGTCGCGCTGGTAGCCGCCACCCATGCACCAGACCAACGGGAGGTGGTGTTCGATTGCCGCGTCGAACACTAACCGCTCCCGTTCACGCAGCTCGTCGTCGGTGAGCCAGCCGCCTACTTGGTCGTCGAGATGCACGTCGACTCCCGAATGGTAGAGGACGATCGCATCCTGCGAATCCAGCCACACGCCCGGGGATGCGCCGCAAGAACTCCGCAGCCTGACTACGCGCACGTACTCGTAGCCTGCAGAATAGTGACGTAGTCGCGCAGTTCCAACGTGCGAAGGATATGCGCGGTCCCGTCGCCTTCATGAAAGTCGAAGTCCAGAATGCCGATGTGCCGCGCGTGCCTTCTGCGCCGCAGAAGCTCTCCGACCACGATGCCGCAATGAAACGTGCACAATCTGGCGCTCAAGGCTGTGGTGGGCGTGGTGGCCGAGGAAAGCGAGCGGCAAAGGTGATGCTGCGGCGCTCGATCGCAGTCCGCGCGGCGGCGCAGAGCGCGCCCAGCGCCAGCCAATTCAGCCGAGAGAACCCGCGGGTCGCGCGCGAGAAGAACGCGTTGTCGCGGGTGGCCGTCGAAGAGCTGGTCCACGTAGGCAACGTCGTGGGCAAGTAGCAGGGCGCTCCGGTCGATCGCGCCCCGCTGCGACGAACTCCAGGCGGACGATCGAGGTGCTGCCAGGACTCGTAGAGGGCAAGCGGCTTGAGCAAGTTGTAGCGAAACCCCGTATCGGCACGAAGGAAGTTGCCGGTGCAGTAGAAAACGGTGGGCGGCATGGGTCTCGATCGCGTCGGAAACGAGAATACCACCGCGATGAAAGAGGAATCAGCGCGAGAGACTGCGGGCGGGCGACACCTGGTGGCCCTGGCCCGACGTGTTCGGCTCGGCGAGGAAGTCTCGTCCCCTTGTCGTCACCGGGTCGTCATTCCCGCCCGTACCGCTTCGACAACCGCTGCGCCCTTAAGAAGGTGCCGCCCACTAGAGTGACTCGCCGCTGGCACTGACGTGGCGCCGCGGCGGCGTATCCGGGACCGGCGCTTGTTCGCCATTGGCATCATCTCGCCGGCGGGATGAGCATGTATGAACAATACGGTCGGGCACCGGAACGGAGCCATCACCGGCCAGCATCCGACGCGGGAATCGCGTCGCGTAAGCCCCAGAGCAATGCGGTTTTGCTCGGTGTCTGCCTCATGCGCGAATGATTGACGTCATCAGGCTGTGGCGAGCCGCGCGCGGCTGAAACGCCGGGCTCACTTGATCGCGATCTCGGTGCCCGGCGGCATGATGAACATCGGTCCCGGCTCGACGGCGTCGAACTCCATCGCCTGCACCGCTCGCCCATGAAGCCGATCGGCGAGTTCCGACGCCGCCGCCAAGCGATCCTGAATGCGCGGCTTCACGCCGCACCGTTTCAGAACGGCTGTAGCGGACCCTGAACGCGACGACGCTCCAGAACTCGACAAGGTCTGCGTCGACCGTCGGCCGCTGCTCGAGGATCATCGCGGCGATCGATTTTGAATCGCGATCTTGTGCCCGGCGGCACGCGCTGGTCCCTACCGAGAAAGGCCAGCAGAAGACCTTTCTGCGCGCCATCCTTCCGCCGGTCTTCCTGCCTTTGCCATCTAGATCCTTTGGCTGTGGGCGTCGGTCGTGTCCTGAGTGCTGCAGTGTTTGCGGAGAGTCGTCAGTCTCTTGAAGCCGAATCGTGCTTGCCAGCTACTGACTCTTGGCCTGTGCCTTCCGCCGCTCAGCCCAGCTACCGTTTCATCCGCGCGGAGACCGCCTGCGAGCAGCCGCCGACAGTGCGCCGAGTCCGACGAGTCGCTGCGTTGACGGACTGTCGCACTGCTCGGCGTGCTTGCAGGCAGCTTGAGTTCCGGGAAGGTGCGCTCGATAGCGATGATGCGCACTCACGAGTGGTTTACGACCCTTTCCAGATTCGACGTTTGAGCGCCGAGTCGGTCATCACAGGAAACCAAGTCGTCCTAACCGGCGACAGTTCAAGGGACGGATACGGGCGGTCTCTAGGCCAGGCGCCGCACCGGCAATGCGTTTCTGCTTCGTTTCCGTTCGATTTTCGACGTCAGTGATGCGCCTAATCGTGCGCGAGCGCCGCGTCTATGATGTGAATGGCTCATGCTGCAACCTGCTACGAGCGGCGGTGTCGTCGGCGGGGCCGCTCACCCGTACCGCACCATGCTAGTCAGGGCACGTATGGAGCAAGACCTGGAAGATCGCCGCCGCAGATTCAGCGCGGGCATTGATGCCGAGGGCTCACCACACGGACTCGGATTCGAAGTCGCAGCCGCCTCTTCGCCATGCCGTGCGATTGGTGGCGATTTTCTCGACTACTTCGCTCTTCCAACCGGTGCCTTTGGTTTCGTCCTGGGCGACGTTTCGGGAAAGGCCCCCCGCGGCGTTGCTTGCCGCCAAACTTCAGGCCTGCTGGCGCGCTTACTCCAGCTCGACGCACCACCGTCGCAAACCTTTGATGCGTGTAACCAGGAGCTCCGTCCGCCGCATACAGTTGGAACGCAGGAGGTTCCGCAACTGTCCTATGCGGTGTGCTGCTCATGCGATGGCCGCCTCACATACTCCAATGCCGATGTCCATCATGCCACCTCGGCACGGAGATCGGCGATCAAGTGAGTCCCCGCTCTTCTCCAAGCGTGGATGCAAGGCCGTGGATGACCTGACTCGAGCTGCAGTAGCGGGCTTCACCAAGTCGAGTTCTGCTCGAATAGATCGCACCGTCGGCGCACCCCCAGCCGGCCTACCGCGTCAATTCTGGTGTCGACGGCGTGGCCCCGCCAGACCATTCGAGCGCCTGCGGCAGCGTCTGCATCTTGACGGCGCGGTCGCAGTGGCCGGCATTGCGAGTGAACACGAACTGGTATGTGTAGTTTTTGGCGGCGAGCACCTTGCGCCATGTTCTCGTTCGCGCAGCACCCAATCGTGCATGCCGTCGATCCTGAAGGCCAGCGAGGAGATCGCGATCGCTCACCATGCATCCAGATGCGGATCGGTTTCGCGGGGCTGTTCGGAATGAGCGGCGCGGTGAAACTCCCATGCGCCGCCGGAGTCTCCGGATTAGCGGCCACTGCTGGTTGACGAACGTCCCTCGAGTACGATGCAGCACGCGGTGCGTACAGATCGCGTTCGATACCACGCCATGCTCAACGCCGCCGCCGCACCCCGAGCTGCACCCCATCGTCGCGCGCGATTCCGGATTCCGAGTCAGCTTGACGTCTGCACTGCTTTTCGACGAGCGGCAGCACTTCCGTTTCCACGAACTCGGCGTACATCGCCAGGACATCGTGTCGTATTCAGACCGCGCTCGCTGCCCTGCGCGTCGCCGCTGCCGTTGACGATCGACACGGCGCAATCATCACCGGCACGCGTTTCTGCGCTGATCAGGTTGTCAAGCGCCGTGAACAACAAGGATCGGGACCGTCGGCGCCGACGATGAATGGCGCTGATTGTGCCGGGCACGCACTGGCTCGGCACTCGCCACGGCAACTTATGGCGCGTGTAGGGCGCTGGATGGCTGGTCGTGACGACCACTACTGGCCGGATCGCTCGGGTCCTGCTCTCCGCGTGTGCCTTGCTCGCGTGCGATGCCCGGGTAGAGCTTGCTGTCGATCGAGTTCATCGTAAGGGCGTGAACCGTCCCTCGGGCATGGCGCTGGTCAGCCGCCATGTCGGGCGACGGCGGATGCGTGGCGCCTGATGATGAAGTTGCCGTTCGCGCTGACGGGCGGCACGGCGCCGTCCGGCAGTTCGGTGGCCTGCACGTATCCCGGTCGTAGCGGGTCGCGCACCGCGGTCCTTGCGGCGGTTCGCGGGTTGTGGATTCTGGGCCAGCACAGGCCGTCGCGGCCAGGCCCATCACGATCGTAACGCTCGTTCGTGTCATCTGACCCTCCTACAGCCATCCGACGGTCGCGCATGCTGGCGCAGAGTATACGGTCGGCATCACCCGGAGTGGAATCGTTCAGTCCCGACCTCGGGAGCGCGCAACGTGATCCGACGGTGCCGGCTGCGCTGAGGAAAGCGGGTCTGAGAACGGTGTGTTGCGGCCCCACGATCGCCGCGGACGGCTGCAGGCGCGAACTCAATCCCGGCTCCTATCGTTCGCCCTCCTGAAGAGGTAAGATCGCCCGGCCATCCCAGTTCTGAAGGACTCGCCAGCGATCGTGCCGGTGATCGGGGGTTGTTGAACGGGAATGGACGATCCGCTAGAAGCGGCCCCAGAAGCCTACGCGTATGATCGTACCGATGTTCATCATGCCGCCGGGCACCGAGATCGTCAATCAAGTGAGCCCGCATAACGTTCCTGCCGCCACCGCAGCCGGATGTGTTGGTGTGAGCAATACGTAACTGAACGAAGTAATACC
>ERZ1370068.1478-contig-11376_pt1 | contig 91576 bp, 110 predicted proteins | sample MGYA00561227_ERZ1370068 | MGnify/ENA primary metagenome ERZ1370068 (study PRJEB38410, sample SAMEA6850437) | metagenome | study: Metagenomic assessment of the ecological functions of the soil: analysis of the soil microbiota associated with the... | reverse complement strand
GCTTACGTATTGCTTCGATCTCTTGACGTCGTGGTGCGGCCAGTTCGCGAGCTGCGTCCGCGACGCACCAGTGGTCCCCGGCCGCACTGATGAAGATGCCGTGCGGACGTGCTGGAAGATTTGCGTTGATACCGCTGGCAGGCGAGCCCGACCGTCGGCGTGTAGACGATGGGCAGCATTTCATCCGGGATGGTCCATCAGCAGGCGGAAGAAGAGCGCCTCGTTGCGGTCGTGCAGCGCTCGCAGGTTGATGTACTTCTCGAGATCGCTCGACTTGCGGCGGAAATTCTCGAGCACGCGCCCCATCTGCTGTTCCTGCGACGAGACGTGCGGCGGCAGCAGGCCGCGCAGGTGCAAGCGTATCGCGCTCGGCTTCGGTGAACGCGGTTCCCTTGTTGAGCGCCGGATCCTGCAGCAGCGCGACGCCTTTCGGCAGCGCGGACGGCGCGTTCGCCGTTCTCGTCATCGACCTTTCTGCAACATCGCTCGTTCTCCTCGTCGTTCGCTCGCGCTGCGATCGGCCGCGGATCCGCGCCGGCTCAGGTTGTCTCCGGAACCATCTTGATCGCGCCGCACGGGCACTCGGACACGCAGATGCCGCAGCCCTTGCAGTAGTCGAAATTGAACTCGAAGCGCTTGCCCGGCCCGAGCTTGATCACCGCGTTGTCGGGGCACACGCCGTAGCAGTTGTCGCACTCGAAGCAGTTGCCGCAGGACAGGCAGCGGCGCGCCTCGAACAGCGCGTTGGTCTCGTCGAGGCCGCTGACGACCTCGTCGAACGTCGAGGTGCGGCGCGCGAGCTCGAGCATCGGCCGCACCGTCTTCGGCGCGTCGCTGTAGTACCACGGGTTCATCTTGTCGAACGTCGCCAGCTCGTGCTTCGGCGGCGGCGCGTAGACCGTGCCGGAGAGCCACGCATCGATGTGGCGCGCGGCCTTCTTGCCGTGGCCGATGCCCACCGTCACCGTGCGCTCCGACGGCACCATGTCGCCGCCGGCGAAGATTCCCGCATAGCCGGTCATCATGTTGGGCCCGACCTGCACGGTGCCGTCCTTGATCGCGAGTCCCGGCACGCCGTCCAGCAGCGACAGATCGACGTCCTGGCCGAGCGCCAGCACCAGCGAGTCGGCTTCGAGGGTCTCGAACTCGCCGGTCGGCTGCGGAAAGCCCTTGGCGTCGAGCGCCATCTTCTCGACGGTGAGCGTGCCTTCGTCGGCCATGTTCTTGATCGTCGACAGCCACTTGATCAGGACGCCTTCCTGCAGCGCCTCCTCGACCTCGAAGTCGTGCGCCGGCATCTTTTCGCGGGTGCGGCGGTAGACGATGATCGATTCGGTCGCGCCCAGCCGCTTGGCCGTGCGCGCGACGTCGAGCGCGGTGTTGCCGCCGCCGTACACGACGACGCGCCGGCCGAGCATCGGCTTGTCCTCGCCCTCCATGCCGCGCAGCACCGACACCGCATCGAGCATGTGCGCGGCTTCGCCCGCCGGGATGTAGGCGCGCTTGGCGATGTGCGCGCCGACCGCGAGGAACGCCGCGTCGAAGCGCGCCCGCCTTCATCGTGTCGAGGATGTTGGTGACCTTGCAGTTCGAGCTCGAGCTCGACGCCCATGATCGAGGATGCGCTGGATCTCGGCATCGAGCACGTCGCGCGGCAGCCGGTACTTCGGGATGCCGAAGCGCATCATGCCGCCGGCGAGCGGACCCGCCTCGACGATCTTGACGCCGTGGCCGAGGCGCCGCAGGTGATACGCCGCGGACAATCCCGAGGGTCCGGCGCCGACGATGAGCACGCGCTTGCCGCTCTCGGCTTCGGGCGGCGCGAACTTCCAGCCGCGCTTGATCGCCTCGTCGCCGAGAAAGCGCTCGACCGAGTTGATGCCCACCGTCTCGTCGAGCTTGCCGCGGTTGCACGAGGTCTCGCAGGGGTGATAGCAGACGCGCCCCATGACGGCGGCCAGCGGATTGTCCTCGGTCAGCACTCGCCACGCCGCTTCGTAGTCGCCGGACTCGGCGTGATACAGCCAGCCCTGGATGTTTTCGCCGGCCGGGCAGGCGTGGTTGCACGGAGGCAGGCGATCCACGTACAGCGGCCGGTTGGTGCGCCACGCGCCGGTCTTGTTGGCGAGGCTCGAGCCGACATCGAGGCGTGATTGCGTACGGCTTGTCCATGGGCCGTCCCTATTGCAGCAAGCCGTAACTCGGCGATGTTGTGGTCGGCCATCATCTGAATCCGCGCAATGCGCGTCGAGGTCCGGCGGATTGCCGAACAGATGGGCGTAACGTTTCTGCGGCTTGAGGTATTCGGTCACGGGAACCTTGTGCCGGATCGGCGTGCTCGCGATGACTTCGCCGTCGCGCGCTTCGAACAGCGGGAAGAGGCCGGTCTCGACGGCCAGGCGCGCGAGCTTGATCGTGTCTTCGGACGCCGAGCCCCAGCCGAGCGGGCAGGGCACGAAGATGTGAATGTAGCGCGCGCCGTGAATCTCCATCGCGAACTTGACCTTGCGCTCGAGGTCGCGCAGATTGGAAACGCTCGCGGTCGCGACGTAGGGAATGCGGTGCGCCATCGCGATGCGCGGCACGTTCTTGCCGGTGCCGAAGACATTGCCCGGGGACGGCCCCATCGCCGGGGTCGTGGCGGTACGCGCCGCCGGCGGCGTCGCGCTCGAGCGCTGCACGCCGGTGTTCATGTACGCCTCGTTGTCGTAACAGATGTAGAGCACGTCGTCGTTGCGCTCGAACATGCCGGACAGGCAGCCGAAGCCGATGTCGGTCGTGCCGCCGTCACCGCCCTGCGCGATGACGCGCACGTCGGTGCGGCCCAGCGCCCGCTGCGCCGCGGCGACGCCCGACGCGACCGCGGCCGCATTGCCGAACAGCGAGTGGATCCAGGGAATCTGCCACGACGTCTCCGGATACGGCGTCGAGAAAACCTCCAGGCATCCCGTCGCGTTGACCGCGATCAGCTGGTTGCCGGTCGCCTCCATCGCCGCGTCGATCGCGTACCGCGCGCCCAGCGCTTCGCCGCAGCCCTGGCAGGCGCGATGCCCGGAATTGAGCGAGTTCGTGCGGTGCATGTCCGCCTGCACCGAGCGCTGATTCTCCGCGAGCAGGCGGTTGCCGACGGTGAAGGTGCCGGTCTGATAGAACTTGATCATCGTCGTCTTCCACGAAGCGTCCTCCCGGTTCAACCGATGCCCGACGCGACCGTGCCGATCCGGCGCAGGATCGCCTCGGCCGTGGGGCCGGTGCGCCGCGACTGTGCTCTCGCGCTCGAGCTCGTGGCTGATCGACGTCGGCGTTCAGGTCGAGGAACGTCACCTGCTCGAGCTCGTCGCGTTCGGCATCCTCGAACAGCCGCGTGAGCGACACGCGGGTGATCGCGCGCCCGCCCAGGCCCGCGATGACGGTGTAGCCGTTGAGCACGATGCCCGACAAGCGACTTGCGGACGCCGTCGGAGACAATGCCGCCCAGGCCGACCGCCAGGCATTTTTCCAGCACGACGACGCGCTTCGCGTGCTGCAGCGCCTCGCGCAGAGCCGCGAGCGGAAATGGCCGGAACGAGCAGATCGAGACCGAGCCGATGCGCGAGCCGTCGCGCGCGCATCTCGTCGACGACTTCCTGGATCGGTGCCGTTCACGCGAGCCGAGCGCGACGACGATCGTCTCGGCATCCTCGGTGCGATAGCGTGCGGATGAGCCCGCCCGAATTGCGGCCGAATTGCTTCTTGAACGCCGCGGCGAGCTGCGGAATCAGACCCAGCGCGCGCAGCTGCTTGTGGTGCGCAGGTAACGCACCTCGGTGAACGCTTCCGGCCCGACCATGGCGCCGATGCTCACCGGGTCGGCCGGATCGAGAATCTGCCGCGGCTCGTACGGCGGCAGGAAGGCATCGACGTCCTGCCTGCGTCGGCACGTCGACGCGGTCGTACGCGTGCGTCAGGATGAAGCCGTCCATGCAGACCATGACCGGGCACGACAGCTCCTCGGCGAGGCGGAACGCCTGGATGTGCAGGTCGAGCGCTTCCTGGTTGGTCTCCGCGTACAGCTGGATCCAGCCGGCGTCGCGCATCGACATGCTGTCGGAGTGATCGTTCCAGATGTTGATCGGCGCGCCGATCGCGCGGTTGCCGATGGTCATCACGATCGGCAGCCCGAGCCCCGCGGCGTTGTAGACGGCTTCGGCCATGAACAGCAGTCCCTGGCTGCTCGTCGCCGTATAGGTGCGCACGCCGGCGGCGGACGCGCCGATCGCCACCGACAGCGCCGCGAACTCGGATTCGACGTTGATGAACTCGCAGCCGGCGAGCTCGCCGGCCTTCACCATCTCGCCCAGGCCTTCGACGATGTGCGTCTGCGGCGTGATCGGATAGGCGCAGATCACCTGCGGCCGGCAGAGCGCGATGGCCTCGGCGACCGCGCGCGAGCCTTCCGTCTGCTTAAGCATCGATCGTCTCCTTCGCCTTGCTGCGCGATGCTCGAACGCCTCCGTCGCCGCGGCGACGTTCTTCTCGGCCACCGCGGCCGGAAACTTCTGCGCGGATCGCGGCAGACGACCGATGCCAGCATGATCACGCCGGTGACCGCGGCGAAGCCGCCGAGCAGCGCGGCATTCGGCACGGGACGCCCGACGTGCTTCATCGCGAGTTCCGTCGCGGGAAGCGTGACAGACGCGATAGTGCTGGACGCCGCGCGCGAAGCCCGCCGAGCCCGAGCTCGTCGAGGCTCTGCGTCGAATTGATGCAGGATGTACCCGCGCGCGCGGCAGGCCGCTGAACAGGTCGACCTGATGCAGAAGCGTCGCGTCCTGCATGATCAGCGCGTCGGGCTCGAGCACCGGCTCGCGCAGGCGGATCTCCTTGTCGTCGATGCGGCAGAACGCCATCACCGGCGCACCCATGCGCTCGGAGCCGAAGCTCGGGAACGCCTGCGCGTAGCGTCCCTCGAGAAAGGCCGCGACCGACAGCATCTCGGCGCCGGACACGACGCCCTGGCCGCCACGACCGTGAATTCGAATCTGGAACATGTCTTGTCGCGCTTTCGTGATCCGCTCTTGCGCGGGAATCCGCTATGCGACCGGCGGCCACCCGTCGCTCACCGGTCATTTTCACCATAATGCCGAAGGCCGCCTTGACGCAGGTCAACGCCCGCCGATGGCTCGCGATATACGCTTCACCTCGGGCCCGCGATGTGCCCCGGGCCGGACCTGTTCGGTCGAGCGGCGGCGCCATAGCTTCCGGGCGCGGCTACGACGATGGAGAGATGAATCGCTCGAAGCAACGTGGCGGCCCGACCTGTTGCCGGTGTGGATTTCGCCGATCCCGCGCGCGCGAGTCACTGGCCGGCGCGGCTCGATCTCGTCGCAAAGCGCATCGGGACTCGTGCTCGCGCTCTTCATGTGGGGGCACATGGTCGTTCGTCTCGTCGATCCTGCTCGGCAAGGACGCGATGTGGACGATCACGAAGTTCTTCGAGGGCTATTTCTTCTTCGGCCGCTCCTATCCGTGGATCGTCTCGCTGCGTGGTCGCGATCGGTCATCGCGCTGATCGTCGCGCACGCGCTCCTCGCGGTGCGCAAATTCCCGATCAACTATCGCCAGTTCGCGACCTTCCGCGGCCACATGCGGACGATGCGGCACGAGGACACGACGCTCTGGTTCTGGCAGGTCATCACCGGTTTCGCGCTGTTCTTTCTCGCCTCCGTGCACCTTTACATCATGCTCACGCGGCCCGAGCGCATCGGGCCGTTCGAGATCCGCCGACCGCGTGTGGAGCGATCACTTCTGGCCGCTCTACATCGTGCTGCTGCTGACGGTCGAGGTGCACGGCGGCATCGGCCTCTACCGCCTCGCGGTGAAGTGGGGCTGGTTCGCCGGGCGCCGACGCGAACGCGACGCGGCGCAGGCTCAAGGTCGCCAAATGGGCGCTCACCGTCTTCTTCCTCGTCCTGGGCTTTGCGACGCTCGCGGCCTACGTCAAGATCGGCATCGAGCACCGCGACCGGTACGGCGAGCCCTACGTCCCGGCGCACCTGCAGAAGCGGCCAGCCGGCCGGCGGCGCACGGCTCGCCGGCGGCGACCCGATGAACGTGATCTACACCGACGTCCTCGTCATCGGCGGCGGCCTCGCCGGGCTGCGCGTGGCCATCGGCGCCAAGCGCCGCGGCCACGACGTGATCATCCTGTCGCTGGTGCCGCCGAAGCGCTCGCACTCGGCGGCCGCGCAGGGCGGAATGCAGGCCTCGCTCGGCAACGTGATCAAGGGCCAGGGCGACAACGAGGACGTGCATTTCGAGGACACGGTGCGCGGCAGCGACTGGGGCGCCGACCAGCGCGTCGTGCGGATGTTCGTCAACACCGCGCCGAAGGCGGTGCGCGAGCTGGCCGCGTGGGGCGTGCCGTGGAGCCGCGTCCGCAAGGGCGACCGCACCGTCATCATCAACAATCAGAAGGTGACGATCACCGAGCGCGACGAAGCGCACGGCCTGGTCGCGCAGCGCGACTTCGGCGGCACCAAGAAGTGGCGCACCTGCTACGTGTCCGGACGGCACGGGCCACGCGATGCTGCAGACGATGAGCGATCAGGCGATCGGCGCGGCGATTCCCGTGCACGAGCGGACCGAGGCGATCGCGCTGATCCACGACGCGGGCCGCTGCTACGGCGCGATCGTCCGCAACCTCGTCACCGGCGAGCTCGTCGCGTACGTCGCCAAGGCCACGGCGATCGCGAGCGGCGGCGCCGGCCGCCTCTATCGCGTGACGACCAATGCGCGTGATCTGCGAAGGCATCGGCAGCGGCATCGCGCTCGAAACCGGCGTGGCGACGCTCGGCAACATGGAAGCGATGCAGTTCCATCCGACGGGCATCTTCCCGGCCGGCATCCTGGTCACCGAAGGCTGCCGCGGCGACGGCGGCCTGCTGAAGGACGTCGGACGGCCACCGCTTCATGCCCGACTACGAGCCGGAGAAGAAGGAGCTCGCGTCGCGCGACGTCGTGTCCCGGCGGATGGAGGAGCACATCGCCAAGGGCAAGGGCGCGAAGAACCGCTTCGGCGAGCACCTCTGGCTCGACATCACGCTGCTGGGCGAGAAGCACATCCGGCACAACCTGCGCGAGGTCTGGGAGATCTGCCACCACTTCCTCGGCGTCGATCCCGTGAAGGACTGGATTCCGGTGCGCCCGGCGCATGCACTACACGATGGGCGGCGTGCGCACCGATCACACCGGCGAGAGCCCGACGCTCAAGGGACTGTTCGCGGCGGGCGAGGCGGCGTGCTGGGACATGCACGGCTTCAACCGGCTCGGCGGGAACTCGGTCGCCGAAACCGTGGTCGCGGGCATGATCGTCGGCGAGTTCATCGCCGACTTCTGCGACCGGGCCGAGCAACGACCTCAACATCCCGACGGGTCTCATCCACGACTTCCTGCGGCACGAGCAGGCGAAGCTCGACGCCCTCGTCGACGGCGGCGGCACCGAGGACGCGTCGGCGCTGCGCGTGGCGATGCAGGAGATCATGACCGCGAAGGTCGGCATTTTCCGCCGCGGCGAGGACCTGAAGCACGGCGGTCGACGAGCTGCAGCAGCTGCTCGTGCGCAGCCGCAACATCGGCGCTGCGCTACAAGTCGCGCGGCGCGAATCCCGAGCTCGTCACGGCTTACCGCGTGCAGAAGATGCTGAAGGTCGCGCTGTGCGTCGCCTACGGGGCGCTCACGCGCACCGAGAGCCGCGGCGCGCATTACCGGCAGGACTTTCCGCGCCGCAACGACGCCGAATGGCTGAAGCGCACGCTCGCGACGTGGAAGGGCGAAGCGGACACGCTGCCGTCGCTCGCCTACGAAGGCGCTCGACGTCAACGCAGATGGAGCTGCCGCCCGGCTGGCGCGGCTATGGCGCCAAGGACTACGTCGATCACCCCGACACGCCGAAGCGCGCCGCCGAAGTCGAAGCGCTGAAGCAGAAGATGGCCGGCGCGCCGCGCTTCGCCGTGCAGGAAGCGCTTGATGCCTTACGAGCGCGCTGCTGCCCGAGCCGTTGCGCGGCCGCAACGAGCGCATCGACGAACCCTTCGCGAGGCCGCCGCGGCCATGAACGACGCCGAGTCATCAACGACGCGATCTCGCCGCGAGCGCAGCGCCAACGCGCGCGAACGGCGGCAACGCCGCTGCACCGCAAGCTCACGATCAGCGTGCTGCGCTACAACCCGCAGGAGCCGTCGCGTCCGCCGCGCATGCAGACCTACGAGCTCGAGGAAGCCGACGGGATGACGCTGTTCATCGCGCTGAACGAGATCCGCGAGAAGCAGGACCCGTCGCTGCAGTTCGACTTCGTCTGCCGCGCCGGCATCTGCGGCAGCTGCGCGATGGTGATCAACGGCCGGCCCACGCTCGCCTGCCGCACGCTGACCAAGAATCTCGGCCCCGAGATCACGCTGGCGCCGCTGCCGTTCTTCGAGCTGATCGGCGACCTGTCGGTCGACACCGGCAAGTGGATGCGCGGGATGAGCGAGCGCCTGCGAGGCCTGGCTGCACATGAAGGATCCGGATCCGGACCTGCGCCGGATCGAGGAGCGGATGGATCCGGATCTCGCGCGACAGGATCTACGAGCTCGACCGCTGCATCGAGTGCGGCTGCTGCGTGGCCGCCTGCGGCACCGCGCGGATGCGCAAGGATTTCGTCGGCGCGGTCGGGCTGAACCGGGTCGCGCGCTTCCGGCTCGACCCGCGCGATGCGCGCACCGACGACGACTACTACGACGCTGATCGGCGACGACGACGGCGTCTTCGGCTGCATGTCGCTGCTCGCCTGCCACGACGTCTGCCCGAAGAACGCGTTGCCGCTCGCAGACGCAGATCGCGTTCATGCGCCGCAAGATGGTGACGAGGTCGGCTCGCGAAATGTAGCCGCGCGGCGCCATCGGACAAAGTTGACGGACGCCACATCCAGCAAGTCCTGAAGTCCGGGCATCGAGAAGGACTTCCTCGGCGAGAAGCAGATCCCGGACGACGCGTACTACGGCGTGCAGACGCTGCGCGGCAAGGAGAACTTCCACATCACCGGCATCCCGATGTCGCTGGAGCCGAACTTCGTCAAGGCGTTCGGCTACGTGAAGAAGGCGGCGGCGCTCGCGAACCGCGACCTGGGCGTGCTCGACGCGAAGATCGCCGATGCGATCGCCGGCGCCTGCGACCGGCTGATCGCCGGCGAGATGCGCGACCAGTTCGTCACCGACTTCATCCAGGGCGGCGCCGGCACGTCGACCAACATGAACGCGAACGAGGTGATCGCCAACCTCGCGCTGGAGGCGCTCGGCCACAAGAAGGGCGAATACCAGTACGTCAACCCCAACGACCACGTGAACTTCGGCCAGTCGACGAACGACATCTATCCGACGGCGTTCCGGCTCGCGCTGATCCTGCGGCTCGACGAGCTACATGGACGCGCTGCGAGCGGCTGCAGGACGCGCTTCTACGCCAAGAGCCAAGGAGTTCGACCGGGTGCTGAAGATGGGCCGCACGCACCTGCAGGACGCCGTGCCGATGTCGCTCGGCCAGGAGTTCCACGGCTGGGGCACGACGATCGGCGAGGAGGTGCAGCGCATCGCCGAAGTCCGCCAGTTCCTGCACGAGATCAACCTCGGCGCGACGGCGATCGGCACCACGGTGACCGCGGCGCCGGGCTACCCGGAGCTCGCGACGAAATACCTGTCCGAGCTGACGGGCACCAAGTTCATCCTCGCCGGCGACCTGATCGAGGCGACGTCCGACACCGGCGCCTACGTGCTGCTCTCCGGCGTGCTGAAGCGCACGTCGTCGAAGCTCACCAAGATCTGCAACGACATCCGGCTGCTCGCCTCGGGCCGCGCTGCGGCTTCAACGAGATCAACCTGCCGCAGATGCAGCCGGGCAGCTCGATCATGCCGGGCAAGGTGAACCCGGTGATCCCCGAGGTCGTCAACCAGGTCGGCTTCCTCGTGATCGGCCTCGACCTCACGGTGACGCTCGCCGCGTCGGCGGGACAGCTGCAGCTCAACGTGATGGAGCCGGTGATCACGTTCGCGCTGTTCACGTCGATCGCGACGATGGAGCACGCGGTCGACAGCCTGCGCGTCCACTGCATCAACGGCATCACCGCGAACGCCGAGCGCACGCGCGACATGGTGCTCAATTCGCTCGGCATCGTGACGGTGCTGAAGCCCTCGCTCGGCTACAAGCAGTGCGCGGAAATCGCGCGCGAGGGCTACGAGACCGGCAAGTCGCTGCACGACATCGTGGTCGAGGAGCGCAAGCTGCTGACCCAGGAGAAGTGGGACGAGGTGTTCTCGTTCGAGAACCTGATCAGCCCGAAATTCGAGCAATAAGCGCCGGTCTGGGGCGCATGCGCTCGCGGGAGAAGGATCATGACGCTGTCGATCGTTCTGCAGTTCGTCGTCGTGCTCGCGGCGATCTGGATGGGCGCGCGCTACAGCGGCGTCGGACTCGGGCCTGTGGGGCGCGGTCGGCCTGCTGGTGCTGGTCGTCGCCTTCGGCGTCAACCCGACCTCGCCGCCGATCGACGTGATGCTGATCATCCTGGCGGTGATCATGGCCGCCTCGGTGATGGATGCCGCCGGCGGCATCGACTTCCTGGTGCGCATCGCCGAGCGCATCATCCGCGCCAATCCGAAGTACGTGACCATCGTGGCGCCGCTCACCACCTGGAGCTTCACCTTCCTCGCGGGCACCGGGCACATCGTCTATCCGCTGCTGCCGGTGATCTACGAGACCGCGCACCAGAGCGGCATCCGGCCCGAGCGGCCGATGGCGGTGGCGACGATCGCCTCGCAGCAGGCGATCACCGCGAGCCCGTCGCCGCGGCGACGGCGGCGATGATCGGCCTCTTCGCGGAGAAGGGCATGACGCAATGGGGCCTGCCGCAGATCCTGATGGTCTGCGTGCCGGCGACGCTCACCGGCGTCGTCGGCGGCGGCGATCGTCTCGATGTTCGTCGGCAAGGACCTGAAGGACGACCCGGAGTACCAGGCGCGCCTGACGGCAGGCGAGGTCCCGGCGCCGAAGTCGGCCGCCGAGCGGCCGCCGCTCAAGCCCGCCGCGAAGCGCATCCGCGTTCATCTTCCTGGCCGGCGTCGCGCTGGTGGTGCTGTTCGGCTTCTTCCCGGAGCTGCGCACGCTCCCGGCGCGAAGAGACGCGCTCGCAGATGCCGATCGTGATCGAGATCGTGATGATGTCGCGTCGCGGCGGTCATGCTGCTCGTGACGAAGGTCAACGTCGACGACGATTCCGAAGACGTCGACGCTGCGCGCCGGCGTGGTCGCGGTCATCGGCATCTTCGGCCTCGCGTGGCTCGGCGACAGCTTCATCGCCGCGAACAAGGACGTGATCGTGCCGGCGATCGGCGCGCAGGGCGGACGCCGCATCCGTGGACGTTCGCGTTCGGCCTGTTCTTCGCGTCGGTGCTGCTCTACAGCCAGGCCGCGACGACCCGCGCGCTGATGCCGCTGGGCATCGCGCTCGGCATCCCGCCGCAGTTCCTGATCGCGATGTTCCCGTCGGTCAACGGCTACTTCTTCATCCCGACCTACGGCTCGCTGATCGCGGCGATCAACTTCGACCTGTCGGGCACGACGAAGATCGGCAAGTACGTGCTCAACCACTCGTTCATGATCCGGGCATTGTCGACGGCGGTGGCGGTCGCCACCGGGCTGTTCCTCGCCAGATCATGTTCTGATGATAACGAAGCGGCGCGGGCTGGAAGTAGGGACGCCGTCCGGGCCGTCCCGTGCTCCCCGCGTGGCGGCCCCGACGATGCTAATATCAGACTCTTCCGCCGTCTCCGGCAGGTCGAGTGCGACAACCGTGCGATTGGCCAAATTCGTCAAGTTCCGCGAGGAGAAGTTCGGCGGCGTGCTGTTCGAGACGCGCTCCGAGAAGGTCTTCACGCTCAATCCGACCGCGGCCGCGGTGGTGCGCGAGATCAGGCGGGCGGCGACGAGGCGCGCGATCACCGCGCGGCTGAAGGACCGCTTCGACGACCGCGACGGCGCGATCGAGCGCGAAGTCGCCGCCTTCATCGCCGACCTGCGGCAACAGGGACTCGTCGAGGATTGACCGCGTGACCGATCGGCGACGGATGCGACGTCGGCGCCGCGACCCGGCGCCGACGCCGGCCGCCACGGAGTCCGAGCGATCTCGCGCGCGCCGCTCTACGTCGCCTGGCAGATCACCAACGAGTGCAACCTCGCGTGCCTGCACTGCATCGAGGAGAGCGGGCCGGGCAAGGCGTTCGCCGACGAGCTCGACGACGAGCAGGTGTTCGCGGTCCTCGAGCAGCTGATGGACCGCGAGGTCCCGTACCTGTCGTTCTCGGGCGGCGAGCCGATGGTCCATCCGCGCTTCTTCGAGATGGTCGAGTACGTCTGCGCGCGCGGCGGCGCAGCTCAAGATCGAGACCAACGGCCACTACCTCGACGCCGGAGAACTGCGCGCGCCTGAAGGAGCTCGGCGTCAAGGCGGTGCAGGTGAGCCTCGACGGCGCGTCGCGCGCGACGTTCAACCGCATGCGCGTGCGCGGCGACTTCGACACGGCGCGTCGACGGGCGTGCGGAACCTGCGCGCCGCGGGCGTGCCGATCGAGATCAACTTCTCGCCGACGCGCTTCAACGTCCACGAGATCGGCGCCGCCGTCGACCTCGCCTGCGAGCTCGGCGCCTACAGCTTCTACACCGGGCGCACGATGTACACCGGCAACGCCGTCAAGGCCTGGCGCCACCTCGGCGCCGTCGCGACGAGCAGTACGACGCGTTCTTCGAGACGCTGCACGCGAAGGCCGAGGAGTACCGCGGCCGCATGCGCGTCTACTTCCACGAGATGGGCCTGCTCGAGGAGCTGCGCTACCGCCTGCAGCATCCGGCGGCGCTGCTGATCGTGCTGCCCAACGGCCTCGTCAAGCTCATCAACGCGCTGCCGTTCGTGTGCGGCGACCTGCGGCGGCAGACGCTGCGCGGAGATCTGGGCCAACTTCCAGCGCGCCTGGCAGGACCCGCGCGTCGCGCAGTTCGTCGAGGATCTCGCCGCCGGATCCGCGGCAAGACGCGCGACGCTGCACCAATGGGTCCATCTCTGAGCCGTCGCCGCCGCACCAGCACGCCGGCGCCGCGCTCGCCGCTGGCGCCGCCTGCTCGCTGGTCGTGCAGCCTGGTGCGCTACCGCTTCTTCCTCTACGCCGGGCTGCTGCCCTACCTGCTGGGCGCGGCGTGGGCCTACGCGATCGGCGGGCGCGTTCGACGCGCCGCTGTTCTGGAGCGGCCTCGGCGGCGTCGTGCTCGCGGTCATCGGCGTCGAGGCGTTCAACGAGTACTTCGACGCGCGGATGGGGACCGACCGCGTGTTCAATCCCGGCCGACGCTGCCGCCGATGTCGCGACGCGGTGCTCTGGCTCGGCATCGCCGCCTTCGCGGGCGCGCTCGCGGTCGGCGTCTACCTCACGCTGCGCGGCGGCTGGCCGATCCTCGCCTTCGCGCTGCTGGGCGGCGCGGCGGCGATCTTCTACGTGGCGCCGCCGATCCGCTGGGCCTACCGCGGGCTGGGCGAGACTGGTGATCGCGCTGTCGTACGGGCCGTGGATGGTGCTCGGCAGCCTCTACCTGCACACGCGCGCGCTGTCGTGGGGCGCGTTCTGGCGCGTCGCTGGTGCCGGGATTGCCTGATCATGGCGCTCGCCGTCGTCAACGCGATTCCCGACTATCCACCAGGACCGGCTGGTCGGCAAGCGCAACCTCGTCGTGCGGCTCGGCCGCCGGCGCGCGCGTCTGGCTCTATCTCGCGCTCGCGGCAGCGGGGCTTGCTGATCGTCGCCGGTCGGCGTCGCCGCGGGCGTGTTCCCGTCGCGTGCCTCGCCGCGCTGCTGGCGCTGCCGCTGCTCGTCATCGAGCGCGCGCGCGCGCGCTGCGCACCTACGAGTCGCCGCGGCAGCTTCGTGCCGGCGATCCGCGCCATCGTCGCGCTGCTATCTCGTCGCGGTCGTCGCTGTTCACCGTCGGCATCCTCGCTGCGGGCCTGCGGCAGTGGCCGGACGAATCGCATCGACAGCCTGCGCGCGCCGCTGTTCGTCTCGTGGCAGCTCACGCGCGATTGCGACCTCTGCCTGCCTGCATTGCTGCACCGATTCGGCGCCCGGGCAAGCGCCTGCCGGACGAGCTCGACGCGCGAGGAGGCGCTGCGCGTCGCCGGCGAGATCGTCGCGCAACGACGTGCCCTACGTCATGCTGTGCGGCGGCGAGCCGCTGGTCGTGCCGCATTTCTTCGCGCTGGCCGAAGCGCTCGGGCGGCGCGGCGTGCAGCTCAAGATCGAGACCAACGGCCAGCGCTTCGATGCGCGGCGTCGCCGAGCGGCTCGCCCGGCTGCCGATCCGCTCGATCCAGGTCAGCCTCGACGGCGACAGCCAGGAGGTCTACGAGCGCCAGCGGCCCGGCGGCTCGCTCGCCAAGGCGCACGCCGCCTGCCGCGCCGTGCGCGACGGCGGGCCTGCCGCTCGAAGTCACGTTTGCGCCGACGCGGCTCAACATGCACGAGGCCGGGCGGTCATCGAGCGCGCGCGCGCGCTCGGCGCCTTCCGCTTCAATACCGGCCGGCTGATGCGCATCGGCACCGCCGCGCGGCTCTGGGACAGGCTCGAGCCGACGGCGCGCCAGTACCGGGACTTCCGCGCAGCCTGCTCGCGCGCGAGGCGGCGCGCTTGCAGGCGAGCTGGAGCTCTGCTACGTTCCGTTCGACATCGAGGAGGCGCTGCGCGCGAGCCTCGCGCGAGCCGCCGGCGACGCTGCTCGTGCTGCCCAACGGCTGGGTCAAGGTGGCGGCGGCGCTGCCGCACGTCTGCGCCGATCTGCGCCGCAGACGCTGGCGCAGGCGTGGGAGGCCTACCGCAGCGCGTGGCAGGATGATACAGTGCTGGCGGCATGCGCCGGACGCGGTGGCCGATCGATCGCGCCACGCGCAAGCCAACACGTGGCGGTTGCTGTCCGTTGCGCCAATGTCTGACCTGAAGGAGCGAAAATGAGCGAGCATGAAGCTGACGATCGAACCCGCGAAGACCGGCGACGAGCTCGAAGACCGACAAGTCGAACGCCGGCCGACAAGCCCGCCTGGGAAACGCCCAAGCTCGAGGACGTCTCCGAGCAGGTGATGGCGCAGCCGTACATCCGCTTCACCTGAAATCCGCGCTGCTTCGATGCCGGGGCGCTCGGTCGACGAGTACCGGGCGCCCTTTTTCTTGCCTGGCAGCTGACCAACCGCTGCAGCGCGCGCTGCATCGCCTGCTGCGAGGAGTCCGGCCCCGACAAGGCCTGGCGCGATGAGCTTCGCCGCGACGAAGCGCTCGACCTCGCGCGGCGCATCGTCGAGTCCGGCATCCCCTACGTCGCCTTCGGCGGCGGCGAGCCGCTCGGCGTGCCGCATTGCTGGGAGCTCTTCGAGCGTCCTGCGCGGCGGCCGGCGTCGCGCTCAAGATCGAGACCGACGGCAGCCGCATCGACGACGCGGCCGCCGACCGCCTGGCGCGCGCTCGCCGTCGAATGCGTGCAGATCTCGGTCGACGGCGCGACCGCCGCGACGCACGAGCGCGTGCGCCCGGGATCGAGCTTCGCGGCGGCGATCGGCGCGATCGAGCGCCTGGTCGCGCGCGGACTGCGCGCCGCAGTTCGTGTTCGTTCCCACCCGGCTCAACCTGCACGAGATCGTCGCCGCCTACGACCTCGCCGCGACGCTCGGCTGCGGCGCGTTCGTCACCGGGCCGCTGATGCGCATCGGCCGCGCCGCGGCCGACTGGGAGCGCATCGCCTGCACCGACGAGGAGTGGCGGCGCGCGGTCGGCGCGCTCGCGAGCGCGCGCGCGTCGACGCGACGCCGCAATCGCGCTGTCGATCTATCCCTGGGACATCGTGACGGAGATCGAGACGCGGCTCGAGCAGCCGCAGGCGATGCTGCTGGTCGTGCCCAACGGCAAGGTCAAGCTGCTGAACGCGCTGCCGTTCGCGCCCGCCGACTTGCGCCGCGACTCGCTCGAGACGGCGTGGCGGGCGTATCGCGAGGCTTGGCGCGCGCCGGAGGTGCGGGAGTTCGTCGCCCGCTGCGCACCCATCCGGCGCTGCTCGCCCATGCCAGCGAGACGTGGGAGATGGCGGCGCAGCGCTGACTCGATCTCATGAATTCCGCCGCCGACCTTCGCCTGCCATTTTCTGTGCGCACGCCTGACCCCATGCTCGAGCAGAGATCCTGGGCGTAAACCCGGGAGGGCGTTTCCTGATGACGTTTTCTCGCGGGATCTACCAGGCATTTCTGCGGTATCATGCTGTTGTTTCCGCTGCAGGACTTGGCGCCGGGTCGTCAGGTCGCGTTCGCCCGCCAATTCGGCGAAGTGCAGATTCACGTGATGAACCAGTATCACGCCGATGGGTTTCCGGAGTTGTATCGCCTCGAATCTCGATGAGTGGCAGAAGGCCGAACGGCCGCCATCCCTGACAAAGGGACGCTCGCGTGGCACCACGGATGGCTCCTGGTCCCGCGTCACGGGCCAGCCACGATCATTTACGGCGAAGTCATGCCCGAGACCGGCGGCGAAACGCATTTCAGACATGTACGGCGCTTTACGAGCGCCTCGATGCGTCCCGGAAGGCGCGCATCGCCACCATGCGCGCGGTGCACAACCTGGATTTTTTCACGCACCCGCCGTCACGGCGAGGATCCCATGACCGACGAGCAGCGGTTGGCGAAGCCTCCGGTCGACCACCCGATCGTCCGAACCCATCCGAAACGGGGCGCGCGCATCTATCTCGGCGATCACGCGGAGTAAGCATCGTCGGAATGCCGTACGCCGAAGGACGGCGCTCATCGAGGAATTGAACGCGAGCTCGCGGTCCATCCCGACTCCGCCTACGAGCATCGCTTTCGAAACCCGGCGAGCTGATCGTGTGGGATAAACCGCCGCCCACATCGCGCAACGGCGTATGACGTAGCCAAGGAACGGCGGGTGATCCGCCGTTGCAACTGTTCTGGGCGAGATTCCGGTGTGACAGGGTCGCGAACCACGCTGCCACGCTGTGGCGAGGCGTACCGTCGGTCGCGGAAATGTAGCCGCGCATGCGGTGAATCACGTAGACGACGATCAGGATTCCCACCAGCACCAGCCCGAATTTCCAGAACCGATTGGAGGAGCCTCCTCCGACCGCGTCCTGCAGCAGGAATTCCATCCTCACGTCGGCGAGCTCGAACGTGTCGCGATCCTTGAGCTGGTGCGGCGTCGCGGTGATCGGGCGGCCATTGACGAGCGTGGGCGTCGCTCCCTCGACGTGGGCGATGAAATAGCCCTCGTGGCGGCGCGTCACGACGGCGACCTGCGTTCCCGGCTTGCCCAGCGTGGTCAGCGGCTTGAGAAGCCTGAGCTCCCGGCCGGCGCGTGCGCCGGAGAGGTAGCGGATGACGCCCTGAGCGTGTCCCGTGGTGTGCGCGGTCGCCGCGGCGGAGCCGGTGCCGGCGCTGGAGTGATCGCCGGAGCGGCTGCAAAGGCGGCCTTGGCGGCCACCGGCGCCGGAGTGGCCGGGGAGGAGGAAGGCTGGCCGGGCGCGAACGCCCTCGGCAATCCGTCCGCCGACGGCGGCGCCGGTGGAGCGCCCGGTTTCACTCCGCCCGGACGCCATACCATCGTCTTTTCGTAATCGGCGGGCCCGGGGCGGGCGTCGGGGCGGCCGCCGCGGCAATGCCGAGGAACTTGAGCTTGTACTTGCCGAGCTCGATCACGTCGTTGTTCTGGAGGATGTGCTTCTTGGCGAGCACCCCGTTGACGAGCGTCCCGTTGGTGCTGCCGAGATCCTCGAGGATGCAATCGTTCATGATCGTGACGATCACCGCATGCTCGCCGCTCACCGCCAGGTTGTCGATCTGAATGTCGTTGTGCGGCTTGCGGCCGATCGTCGTGCGCTCCTTCGTCAAGGGGATCTCCTGGAGCACGAGATCGTCCAGACTGAGTATCAGTTTCGCCATAGCAGACCCCGATCGGTCATTCTCGCCATCCGCAAAGCGATCACCTTGACGACGCAGGCGCGGGGAACCCCGCGACGACCCGCCCGAGTATAACCGAAACGCTATTTCGGGCAGGATTCCGGACGCGGCGATAATGGTCGAGGTCGAAAACCGGGGCGCGCGATGAACTTGAGCGATTGGATCGGAAGGTCGGAAACTGCTTCCGACGTGATCACGGCGACGCCGTATGCGGGCCTGTCCGGCACGCTCGACCGGCCGGCGTCGCGCCCGCCGGTCGGCACGCCGTTGCCGGCGCTGTGGCATTGGCTCTACTTCCTGCCGCTCGCACCGCCAGTCGGAGATCGGCCCCGACGGCCATCCGCGGCGCGGCGAGTTCCTGCCGCCGGTGCCATTGCCGAGGCGCATGTGGGCGGGCAGCCGGTTCGAATTTCGGTCGCCGCTTCGCGTGGGCGACGCGATCACCCGGATATCGACGATCGACGAGTCACCGCGAAACGCGGGCGCAGCGGATCGCTGGTGTTCGTGAGGGTGCGGCACGAAGTTCGCCGCGAGGGGCTGCCGGAGACTGCGCTCGTCGAGTTCCACGACATCGTCTATCGCGAGGCGCCGAAGCCGGGGACGTCGCGCCGCCGCCGTCCGCCGCGCCTCTCGCGCGCGGCTTGGCAACGCCAATGGATTCCCGACGACGTGCTGCTGTTCCGGTATTCGGCGCTGACGTTCAACGGCCACCGGATCCACTACGACCGCCGCTATGCGACCGAGGTCGAGGGCTATCCGGGGCTCGTCGTTCACGGCCCGTTGATCGCGACGTTGCTCCTCGATCTCGTGCGCCGGAGCTGCCGGAGGCGAGCATCGAGCGCTTCGAGTTCAGGGCGATGCGGCCGATCTGCGACCTTCATCCGTTCTTCGTGTGCGGCGAACCGCAACCGGACGGGAAGACGATCCGGCTGTGGGCACGGGACCACGAGGGCGCGTTGGCGATGGAGGCGAGTGCGGTGACCGGGCGACACGACAGTGTGCCCGGCCCCTGACGGCCGGGGCGGCGCGCGGAAGGCGCTCAGGACTTGACGCTTCGCGCGAGCACGTCGGACTCCGCGGCGTTGGGCGGCCGGTTCTGCAGCGCGTATTCGCCGTATTGCTGGATGAGCTTGGCGACGAGACCGGTCCAGCCCGTCTGATGACCGGCGCCGAGCCCCGCGCCGGTATCGCCGTGGAAATACTCGTGGAACGCGATCAGGTCGCGCCAATGCGGGTCGCTCATCGAACTTCCGGCGGCCGCCGTTGACGGGCCGGCGACCGTCTTCGTCCCTGCAGAAAGATACTGATGAGGCGTCGCGTGAGGTCGGTCGTGACGTCCCAGAGCGTGCACCTCGGCCGCGAGCCGGCGGGGCTCTCGACCTTGAAATCGTCGCCGTGAAAGTAGTGGTGCTTCTGCAGCGCCTCGATCAGCAGGAAGTTGATCGGGAACCACATCGGCCCGCGCCAGTTCGAGTTGCCGCCGAAAAGCGGCGTGGTCGATTCGCCGGGCTCGTAGTCGAGCACGAAGCGCTGGCCGTCGAGGGCGAGGACGAACGGATCGGCCGCATGCCGCTTCGACAGCGAGCGAATGCCGTGCGGGCCCAGAAGCCCGTTCTCGTCGAGCATATGCGAGAGGATGCGCCGCAGCTTGTCGGAATCGACGAGGGCGAGGCGCAGCCGCTGTTCGATGCCGCGGTGCGTGAGGTCGGCGAGGCCGGTCAGCAGGTCCCGGCGGTATTCGAGGAACCACCGGAACCGCTGCGCGAAGTCGCGATACTTGCGCAGGCTGTCGCGCTCGCCGACCGCGATCGCCAGCAACGGGATGAGGCCCGCGATCGTATTCGCGCGGATCGGGAAGCAGCGCCCGTCGGGCAGCTTCAGCGCATCGTAATAGAAGCCGTCGTCGTCGTGCCACAAGCCGCCCTCGCGGTCCCCGATGCGGTTGACGGCCGCGCCGATGTAGACGAAGTGCTCGAAGAATTTGGTCGCGACGTCCTCGTAGACGGGATCCTCGCTGCGCGAGCTCGAGCGAGATCGCCAGCAGGTTGAGGCAATACATCGCCATCCAGCTCGTGCCGTCGGCCTGCTCGAGCCGCCCGCCCGACGGCAGTCCGGACGACCGGTCGAACGCGCCGATGTTGTCGAGGCCGAGGAAGCCGCCTTCGAAGATGTTGTTGCCTTCGGCGTCCTTGCGGTTCACCCACCACGTGAAGTTGATCAGCAGCTTCTGGAACACGCGCTCGAGGAAGGCGCGGTCGCTCGCGGCCGTAGATCTTGCCCTCGATCTGGTAGACGCGGATCGCGGCCCACGCGTGCACCGGCGGGTTCACGTCGCCGAACGACCACTCGTAGGCGGGGATCTGCCCGTTCGGGTGCATGTACCACTCGCGCATCAGCAGGAGCAGCTGGTCCTTGGCGAACTCCGGATCGATCATCGCCAGCGGGACGACGTGGAACGCCGTGTCCCACGCCGCGAACCACGGGTATTCCCACTTGTCCGGCATCGACAGGATGTCGCTCGCGGCGAAATGCGGCCAATCGTGATTGCGGCCGTGACGGCGCGCTTCGGGCGGCGGCGGTCCGGCGGCATCGCCCTCGAGCCAGCGATGCACCGAATAGTGGTAGTGCTGCTTCGACCACAGCATCCCGGCGAACGCCTGCCGCTGCACGTTGCGCATGTCCTCCGGCAGCTCGAACGGCGTCACGCGCCGGTAGAACTCGTCGGCTTCCCGCCGGCGCAACTCGAAGGTCGCGTCGAAAGCGCGCGCCGAGCGGCTGCGCGAGATCGTCGGCAGCGCCGGCGAGGCGCAGCCGGAACTCGGCGGTTTCGCCGGCGCCGATCGTGCGGCGGAAGAGCGGCGCGGCCTTCGTCCCGCTGCGCGCCGGATTCACCGCATCGTCGTCGCCGTGGACGACGTAGCGATCGAACGCGTCCTTCGCGAATGGCGCGGCGTTCCGACGCACCCGAGATGCCGCACCGTGTTCGTCTCGTTCTCGGTGAAGAGCGCGGCGTCCGGTGCTTCGCTGTAGAGCCGGAACGCGCTCGCCTTCGCGGTGACGTTGCCTCGATCACGAGTCCGCTCGCAGCGGAGCTGCCCGATCTCGATTCGCGGCTTCGGCGTTGCCGGGATACCACGACCAGTCGTTGCGGAACCAGAGCGTCGGCAGCAGATGCAGCGGCGCGGCATCCGGGCCGCGGTTGACGGCGCGTGATGCGAATCAGGATGTCGTCGGGCGCGGCCTTCGCGTACTCGACGAACACGTCGAAGTAGCGATCGTCGTCGAAGATGCCGGTGTCGAGCAGCTCGTATTCGGGATCGTTGCGCGTGCGCCGCCGGTTCTCCTCGACGAGATCCGCATAGGGATAGGCCCGCTGCGGATACTTGTAGAGCATCTTCATGTACGAATGGCTGGGGACGTTGTCGAGGTAGAAGTAGCACTCCTTGACGTCCTCGCCGTGGTTGCCTTCGTGGCCGGTGAGGCCGAACATCCGCTCCTTCAGGATCGGGTCGGCGCCGTTCCACAGCGCGAGCGCGAAGCACAGCCGCTGGCGGTCGTCGCAGATGCCGGCGATGCCGTCCTCGCCCCAGCGGTAGGCGCGCGAGCGCGCGTGGTCGTGCGGCAGGTATTCCCACGGCGTGCCGTCGGCGCTGTAGTCCTCGCGCACCGTGCCCCATTGCCGCTCGCTCACGTACGGGCCCCAGCGCCGCCACGGCGCCTTCCGGCGCGCGCCTCGGCGAGCCGCGACTCTTCGGCGGTCAGTGGGATTTTTCGCGAGGGCATCGGGCGCGCAGCGTCTTTCGGAAGGATAGATCAAGAAGGCTTCTCCCGGCGACAGCCGACGCCGCTTCGACTATCATCGGCGGGACGCGGCGCTCCCGATGCCGCGCATCGCAAGCAGCGACGACCCATGGCGTTATCCCCGCTTGCCGGCAAGCCGGCGCCGAACGAGATCCTGGTCGACGTCGCGGCGCTCGAGCGTGCTTTCCTCGAGCGCCAGCCCGACCTCGCCGATCCCGCGCAGCGGGTGAGCTTCGGCACCAGCGGCCATCGCGGCTCGGCCGCTGACCGGCGCATTCACCCGGGCGCACATCCTCGCGATCACGCAGGCGATCTGCGATTACCGGCGCGCGCAGGGCATCGAGCGGCCCGCTCTATCTCGGCAAGGATACGCATGCGCTATCGGGTCCGGCGCAGGACGCGGCGCTCGAGGTGCTCGCCGCGCAACGGCGTCGAGACCGTCATTCCAGCGCGACGGCGGCTTCACGCCCACGCCGGTCATCTCGCGCGCGATCCTCGTGCACAACCGCGGCCGCACGGAGCGCCTGGCCGACGGCATCGTGATCACGCCGTCGCACAACCCGCCGGAGGACGGCGGCTTCAAGTACAACCCGCCGAACGGCGGCCCGGCCGGACTCGGCGGTCACGACGTGGATCCAGGATCGCGCGAACGCGCTGCTGCGAGGCGGCAACCGCGGCGTGCGGCGCGTCGCCGCTCGCGCGCGCGCTGCACGCGCCGACGACGCACGCGCACGATTTCGTCGCTGCCGTACGTCGACGACCTGCGCCAACGTCATCGACATGGAGGCGATTCGCGCGGCCGGCCTCTCGCTCGGCGGTCGATCCGCTCGGCGGCGCGGGCGTCGGCTACTGGGAGCCGATCAATCGCCGTGTACGGTCTCGACGATCGCGATCGTGAACACGGTCGTCGACCCGACGTTCGCGTTCATGACCGTCGATCACGACGGCAAGATCCGCATGGACTGCTCGAGTCCGTACGCGATGGCCGGCCTGGTCGCAGCAGAAGGACCGCTATCGCGTCGCGTTCGCGAACGACACCGATGCCGACCGGCACGGCATCGTCACGCCTTCGGCGGGACTGCTCAATCCGAACCACTATCTCGCGGTGGCGATCCGCTATCTGCTGACGCACCGCCCGGAGTGGCCGCGGTGCCGCGGCGATCGGCAAGACGCTGGTGTCGAGCGCGATGATCGATCGCGTCGTCGCGTCGCTCGGGCGGCGCCTGTGCGAGGTGCCGGTCGGCTTCAAGTGGTTCGTGCGCGGGCCTGCTCGACGGCTCGTTCTGCTTCGGCGGCGAGGAGAGCGCGGGCGCGAGCTTCCTGCGCCGCGACGGCAGCGTGTGGACCACCGACAAGGACGGCCTGATCCTCGAACCTCCTCGCCGCCGAGATGACGCGCGCGCACGGGCACGCGACCCCGGCGAGCATTACCGCGAGCTCGCGGCCGAGTTCGGCTCGCCGGTGCTACACGCGCGATCGACGCGCCGGCGACGCCGGAGCAGAAGGCGAGGCTCGCGAAGCTGTCGCCGGCGGCGCGTCACGGCGCCGCTGCTCGCGGGCGAGCCGATCACGGCGCAAGCTCACGCGCGCTCCCGGCAACGACGCCGCCGATCGGCGGGCTCAAGGTCGTCGACCGCGAGCGGCTGGTTCGCGGCGCGCCCGTCGGGCACCGAGAATCTCTACAAGCTGTACGCCGAGAGCTTCCGGGACGAGCGGCATTTGCGAGTTGATCGTCGACGAAGCACGGAGATCGTGCGGCTGGCGCTCGCGGCGCCGGCCTAAAGTGGAATCACCTGTGTACGGCGTCCGAAAGTTTGCCAACCACCCCGAAGTCATTGCATCCTACGGATTGCGGTCTCCGGCGCGCCATGCGCGGCGGACGGCGAAACGCCAACTCGAAGGGGCGGCACCATGCAGATGACGCGAGCAGCTCCACGACTCTGGGCCAGAGCCTCTGGCTCGACAACATCACGCGCGACCTCCTCACGACCGGCACGCTGCGGCGCTACATCGCCGAACTGTCGGTGACCGGACTCACGTCGAACCCCACGATCTTCGATCAGGCCATCAAGGACAGCACGCGCCTACGACGCGGCGATCCGCGCGAAGCTCGCGGAGGGCAAGTCCGGCGAAGCGCTCTTCTTCGAGCTGGCGCTCGAGGACCTCGACACGAGCTGCCGATCTGTTCCGGCCGGTCTTCGAGCGCACGGACGGCGTCGACGGCTGGGTGTCGCTCGAAGTCTCGCCGCTGCTCGCGTACGACACGCAGACGACCATCGCAGCGGCGCAGCGAGCTGCACGCGCAGGCCGGACGGCCGCAACCTCTTCATCAAGATCCCGGAACGAAGCGAAGGACTGCCCGCGATCGAGGAGGCGATCTTCGCCGGCGTGCCGATCAACGTGACGCTGCTGTTTTCGCGCGGAGCAGTATCTCGCGCGCGGCGGAAGCCTATCTGCGCGGCGTCGAGCGCCGCATCGCGGCGGGATTGAACCCCGACGTGGCCTCGGTCGCGTCGATCTTCATCAGCCGCTGGGACGTCGCCGTGGCCGGCAAGGTGCCCGCCGGCGCTCGTCAACCAGCTCGGCATCGCCATCGGCCAGCGCGCCTACAAGGCCTATTGCGAGCTTGCATCGCATCGCCGCGCCAGCAACGGGCGATGAACGCCGGCGCGCGGCTGCAGCGGCTGCTGCTCGCGAGCACCGGCACCAAGGATCCGAAGGCGTCCGACATTCTCTACATCAAGGCGCTCGCGGCGCCGCTCACGATCAACACGATGCCGGAGGGCACGCTCAAGGCGCTTCGCCGACCACGGCGAGATCGGGCCGCCGATGCGCGCCGATGGCGGCGACTGCGAGGCGGTGCTCGCGCGAGTTCGCGAAGGCCGGCGTGGACGTCGACGCGCTCGCGGCGAAGCTGCAGGAAGAGGGCGCGGCCGCGTTCGTCCAGCTCGTGGAGCGAGCTGATGAACGTGATCGCGTCGAAGAGCGCGGCGCTCGAGGCCGCAAAATAGCTACGGCGACGTCCGCACGCGGCGTCGCGCCACGCGCGTTCGGAGGCAACCTCATTCCACGAGGCGCCTGCCCGCGATGAAGGTTCTGGTGATCGATGTCGGCGGCACCCACGTCAAGATCCTGGCCACCGGGCAGAAGGTCGCGCGCGAATTCGAGTCCGCGCCGCGGATGACGCCGGAGCAGATGGTCGCCGGCGTGAAGACACTCGCGGGGCGTGGCGCTACGACGCCGTTTCCGATCGGCTATCCGGGCGCCGTCGCTGCGCAACCGGCCGGTGGCCGAGCCGCTACAACCTCGGCCGGGGCTGGGTGGACTTCGATTTCGAGGCCGCATTCGGCTGCCCGGTCAAGGTCATCAACGACGCCGCGATGCAGGCGCTTGGCAGCTATCACGGCGGCAAGATGCTGTTCCTGGGCTTCGGCACCGGGCCTCGGCACGGCGATGATCGTCGAGGGCGTCGTCGTGCCGATGGAGCTCGCGCATCTGCCTTATCGGAAGGCCACGCTACGAGGACTATGTCGGCCGGCGCGGACTCGAGCGCCTCGGCAGGAAGAGATGGCGGCGAGCACGTGGCACGAGGTGATCGAGCTTCTGCGCGCGGCGCTTCTGCCCGACGAAATCGTGCTGGGCGGCGGCAATGCGGAGAAGCTCGCGGATCTGCCGCCGTCGCTGCCGGCGCGGGCGACAACGCGAATGCGTTCGTCGGCGGCTTCCGGCTGTGGGAGGCGAAGCGAACGGGCAAGGGCACGCCGCGCCGGCGGACCGGCGCGCGCGCCGCGACCAAGGCGGAACGCGCGAAGAAGGCGCTGAAAATGACGGCCGCCGGGACGCCCGCTACAGCGCGCAGGGCATGGCAGCGCCTCGCTGCGCACGAGCGGCAGCTCGGCGCGACGCTCGCTGCGGGAGCTCTTCGCCGCCGATCCGGCGCGCGGCGAGCAGCTGACGGCCGAGGCCGCCGGCGTCTACCTCGATTACTCGAAGCAGCGGATCACCGACGAGACGATACGCCTGCTGCTCGCGCTCGCGGAAGAATCCGACGCTGCGCGCGCGCATCGACGCGATGTTCCGCGGCGAGAAGATCAACGTCACCGAGAACCGCGCCGTGCTGCACGTCGCGCTGCGAGCGCCGCAGGGGCGTCGATCGTCGTCGACGGCGAGGACGTCGTGCCCGGCGTCCATCGCGGTGCTCGACCGGATGGCCGGCGTTCGCGGAGCGCGTTCGCAGCGGCGAGTGGAAGGGCCACACCGGGCAAGCGCGATCCGCAACGTCGTCAACATCGGCATCGGCGGCTCCGACCTCGGGCCCGGTGATGGCCTACGAGGCGCTGCGGCACTACAGCGACCGCGACGCTGACGTTCCGCTTCGTGTCGAACGTCGACGGCACCGACTTCGTCGAGGCCGACGCGCGACCTCGACCCGGCCGAGACGCTGTTCATCGTCTCGTCGAAGACGTTCACGACGCTCGAGACGATGACCAACGCGCAGCAGCGCGCGCGACTGGTCGCTCGCGGGACTCGGCGGCGACGCGAAGGCCGGTGGCCAGGCACTTCGTCGCCGTGTCGACCAACGCCGCGAAGGTCGCCGAAGTTCGGCATCGACACCGCGAACATGTTCGGCTTCTGGGACTGGGTCGGCGGCCGCTACTCGATGGACTCGGCGATCGGCCTGTCGACGATGCTCGCGATCGGCCCGGAGCACTTCCGCGCGATGCTCGACGGCTTCCACGCAGATGGACGAGCACTTCCGCACGCGCGCCGTTCGAGCGCAACCTGCCGGTGCTGCATGGGGCTGCTCGCCGTCTGGTACAACGACTTTCTTCGGCGCGCAGACGGTCGCGCGTGCTGCCGTACGAGCAGTACCTGAAGCGCTTCCCGGCCTACCTGCAGCAGCTGACGATGGAGAGCAACGGCAAGCACGTGACGCTCGACGGCGACGCGCGTCGACTACGACACCGGCCCGATCTACTGGGGCGAGCCCGGCACCAACGGCCAGCACTCGTTCTACCAGCTGATCCACCAGGGCACGCGGCTCATCCCGTGCGACTTCATCGCGTTCGCGCAAGCCGCTCAACCCGCTCGGGCCGGCACCACGACATGCTGCTCGCGAACGTGCTTCGCGCAGGCCGAAGCGCTGGCCTTCGGCAAGACGCGCCGAGCAGGTGAAGGCCGAGGGCACGCCGGACTGGCTCGTGCCGCACCGCGTGTTCGAGGGCAACCGCCCGTCGAACACGATCCTCGCTCGACGCGGCTGACGCCGGCAGTCGCTCGGCAAGCTCGTCGCGCTCTACGAGCACAGCGTCTTCACGCAGGGCGCGATCTGGGACATCGACTCGTTCGACCAATGGGGCGTGGAGCTCGGCAAGGTGCTCGCGCAGCGGATCATCCGCGAGCTTGAGAGCGCGACGGAGCCGCCGCTCGCGCACGACAGCTCGACCAACGCGCTGATCCGCCGCTATCGCGCAGCGAAGGGCCGCGAGATCCTGAACGGCGCGGCCGCCCCATGCGCGGCGGCGCGTCGCAGCTTCGATCCACGCGCACTATCGCACAGGGAGTCACGCATGCAACTCGGAATGATCGGACTTGGGCCGGATGGGCGCCAACATGGTGCGCCGGCTGATCGAGCGGCGGCCACAGTTGCGTCGTCTTCGACATGGTCCCGAAAGCCGTGCAGGACCTCGTCGCGCGGAGAAGGCGACCGGCGCGTCGTCGCTCGCCGATTTCGTCGCGAAGCTCGCCAAGCCGCGCGCGATCTGGCTGATGGTGCCCGCCGCGGTCGTCGACAAGACCATCGCGGCGATCTGCTGCCGCATGCTCGAGGCGGGCGACATCGTGATCGACGGCGGCAACTCGTACTACGTCGACGACATCCGCCGCGCGAAGGAGCTCGCGCCGCAAGGGCATCCATTACGTCGACGTCGGCACGAGCGGCGGCGTGTGGGGCCTGGAGCGCGGCTACTGCATGATGATCGGCGGCGAGACGGCCGTCGTGCAGCGCCTCGATCCGATCTTCGCGACGCTCGCGCCCGGCATCGGCGACATCGACGCGCACGCCGGGCCGCGACGAAGGCGGCGGCACCGCCGAGCAGGGCTATCTGCACTGCGGGCCGAGCGGCGCCGGCCACTTCGTCAAGATGGTCCACAACGGCATCGAGTACGGCCTCATGGCGGCGTACGCCGAAGGCCTGAGCATCCTGCAGCGCCGCGAACGTCGGCAAGCAGGCAGCACGCCGTCGACGCCGAGACCACGCCGCTGCGCGACCCGGAGCACTACCAGTACGACCTCAACCTGCCCGACATCGCCGAAGTGTGGCGGCGCGGCAGCGTGATCGCGTCGTGGCTGCTCGACCTCACGGCGAACGCGCTGCGTCGAGGATCCCGCGCTCGCGAACTTCTCCGGCCGGGTCTCCGATTCCGGCGAAGGCCGCTGGACGATCAAGGCCGCGATCGACGAGGCGGTGCCGGCGCCGGTGCTGACGACCGCGCTCTACGAGCGCTTCAGCTCGCGCGGCGAAGCCGAGTTCCAGGACAAGCTGCTGTCGGCGATGCGCTTCGAGTTCGGCGGCCACGTCGAAAAGCCGACGGCGAAGTAGAGACGTCGCGAGCGAGAACGCATGAGCGAAACCGATCCGATGCGCTGGTTTCTTCGGCGCGACCGGCGATCTCGCCTACAAGAAGATCTTCCCGTCGCTGCAGGCGATGATGAAGCGCGGGCATCTCGACGTGCCGGTGATCGGCGTGGCCAAGTCCGGCTGGAACCTCGAGCAGCTGCAGGCGCGCGCGCGCGAGAGCATCGAGCAGCACGGCGGCACTCGACGCGGCGGCGTTCGACCGAAGCTCGCCGGCCTGCTGCGCTACGTCGACGGCGACTACAGCGACGCGGCGACGTTCCAGGCGATCACGCAAGGAGCTCGGCGCCGCGCAGCGGCCGGCGCACTATCTCGCGATTCCGCCGGCGCTCTTCGGCACGGTGGTCGAGCAGCTCGCCGCAGGCGGACTGCACCGGCGGCGCGCGCGTCGATCGTCGAGAAGCCGTTCGGGCACGACCTCGCGTCGGCGCAGGCAAGCTCAACGCGCATCCTGCTGCAGCACGTTCGACGAGGACGCACATCTTTCGCATCGACCACTATCTCGGCAAGCGGCCGGTGCACAACATGGTGTTCTTCCGCTTCGCGAACGCGTTCCTCGAGTCGTTCTGGAACCGCAAGTCACGTGAAGAGCGTGCAGATCACGATGGCCGAGAACTTCGGCGTCCAGGGCCGCGGCGCGTTCTACGACCAGATCGGCACGATCCGCGACGTGATCCAGAACCACCTCTTCCAGGTGCTCGCGCAATCTCGCGATGGAGCCGCCGGCGCGCGACCGACAGCGAATCGATGCGCGACGAGAAGGTCAAGGTGCTGAAGTCGATCCCGCCGATCGAGGCGGAGACATCTGGTGCGCGGCCAGTTCCGCGGCTACCGCAAGGAGCCCGGCGTCGCGCCGGATTCGCGACGCGAGACGTTCGCGGCGCTGCAGCTCGAGATCGACTCGTGGCGCTGGCAGGGCGTGCCGTTCTACATCCGCGCCGGCAAATCGTCTGCCGGTGACGTGCACCGAGGTCGTCGTGCGTCTGCGCCGCGCGCCGAAGATCTTCGCCGACCTGTCCCGGCGTGCCGAACTCACGTCCGCTTCCGCATCAGCCCGGACATGACCGCTCGCGCATCGGCGTGACGGTGATGGACGCCGGAGGACAAGATGATCGGCCAGCAGGTCGAGCTTGCTCGCGAGCCGCCGGCCCGGCGCCGAGGAAATGGATGCGTACGAGCGCGTGCTCGGCGACGCGATGGCGGGCGATCGCCACGCTGTTCGCGCGCGAGGACTATGTCGAGGAAGCGTGGCGCATCGTCGATCCTGTGCTGAGCGCAGAAACAGCCGGTCTACGAATACGCGCCGGGCACGTGGGGACCGCAGGAAGTCGATCGGCTGGTAGCGCCTCCCGGAGGTTGGCAAGACCCGTCCGTCTAGTCGGCGGGTTCAGCCGCTGCTGCTTCCAGCGGACAATCGGCCGTCGATCTCGTCGAATCACACGCACGACGCATTGGCGCGCGATCGGACGACGAATTCCGTCACTTCAGCGGCGCCTGACGGCACGCCGGCGCACGCCTCCGTAGATCGACAACTCTCCGCAATCCCGCTTTCGCAAGCCTTTGGTCCGCGCCGTGCGACCGTCGCGCCGAACCGGCGTCGGCGGCCTAGGACAATGGCATATGTCTTGCGCCTTGATCGGCGTCGGGAAGGCGCCCCATGCGTCGAGGTCCGCAGTTCCGGGAAGCAGCTGGCGGAATGGGACGCCAAGCTCGCAACCACACGAATGTAGACCACATATGGCCATGAACGCCACCGCGGTAAGCGACATCATTGCACGCCCGCGGTTTTCACGCGTGCTGGAGCTCACCTGGTGGCGTTGACGCTCGCAGGCATGATGCTCGCAGCCGGTATGCCATCCTTCACTACGTTCCTGCGCAGCGCCGAAGTCCGTTCGACCGCGGAGGCGATCAGCAACGGACTGCGTGCTCGCGCGCAGCGAGGCCACGCGGCTTGAACCGGCCGGTGAGCTTCACGCTGGCGGAAGCGGCAATCCCAGCTGGGCGATCAACATCTTCAATCCGGCGACAGCGCGTGTTGCTGCAGCCGATCCAGCGATTACTCGAAGCTCGAGGCTGGGACGCAGCGCGTCGGTGGCGACCGCGCCCTTCAACGCCGTCGCGATCACCTTCAACGGCCTCGGGCGCATCGTATCGCCGTCGCCCATCGCGACGCCGAACCCTGCAGCAGATCGACGTTCGCTCGATCATCGACGGCGAGGCGCGCACGCTGCGCATCTACGTCGACGACGTGCACGGCGATCAAGCTGTGCGATCCCGACCCGGCGCTGACGGCTGCATGATGCCGCGCCGACGCGAGGGCCTGCTGAGATGGCCCCGCGCGCGCATCGGACGGCGGCGCGCGCGCTCGCCGCGCAGGGCGGCAGCACGCCTGCTGGAGGCGCTCGGTCGCCATCCTGATCTTCTCGTTCGGCGTGCTTCGGCCTCATCGGAATCCTGTGCGGCGTCCATCCGCGCGACCAACGACGCCCGATACCGCGCCGAAGCCGCCAATCTCGCCAACGCGGTCATCGGCGACATGCGGGCGACCGCGGCGGCTAACTCGATCCGCAGTTCGGCACGGGCGGACCCAAGCTCGCGCGCGTGGCAGAACCGTGAGTGGCGAGGAGCTTCGTCGGCTTCCGGCGCCAATGCGCCGCTGGTCGATCTCGCGCAGCCGGGACTGTCGACGCAAAGCCGAAGCGTCGTGCGTGACGGTGTTCTGGCAGATGCCGGGCGAGACCGTTCGCCATCAGGTCCTGCAGTCACGTCGCGCAGATCGCGGCAAGAGCGGCACGCATGACGACGCGCGCTTCGCAGCCGGCGTCGCTGCAACGAGGCTTCGGTCTTCATCGAGATCATGGTCGGCATTCTCGATCAGCATGCTGATGGTCTTGATCATCTATCAGGTTTACACAGTCAGCGAAGGTCAGAAGCGCACGATCACTGCCGGAAGCGACGCGCAGCAGAACGCGAGCTACGGCCTGTTTCTCATCGGACAGGACCTCATGGGCGCCGGGGCAAGTCATCTCGGCGTCGACCACGGCATTGAGCGGCTGCGCGATGCTGCGCCCGATTCCGGCGGTCATCGCCGCGGGCGCGACCGACAACGATCCGAGTCCGATCACCGTGTTGTACGGCGGCTCGAGCTCGCTGTCCACACCGGCGCCGCTGCTCAGCGCGGCGTCCGTCGGTACGTCGCCTCCGGGCACCTACCTCGTGGCCGGACCGCTGGCCTTCAGTCCGAACGACGTGATCGTCGCGGTCCAGGGCTCGAACTGCACGCTGTCGATCGTCAACGGCACGGGCGTCTCGGTCGCCGCCCCGACCGGCATCGCGACGATCAGTCACACACTCACGGCGACGCCGGGCAACAACACGACGGCGACCTACGGAGCCGTGGTGGGGTCGCTCGTCAATCTGGGACAAGCGGCAACGCCCGGCGAGGCCGCGAGGTTCGGGCAGACCGTGTACTCGATCGATCCCTCTTACCCGGACGCTGCGATACGCAGAACCTGCTGCCGACGGTCCAGGCGGCGACGCCGGTGGTCAGCAACGTCGTCAACCTCAAGGCGCAGTTCGGCCTCGACACGAACAATGACGGCACCGTCGACGCGTGGCAACCCGCCACCGGCATCTGGTCGGCCGCCAATCTTCCGCTGCAGCCACAGGCGACGTGGCAGCAAATTCGCGCGGTGCGTCTCGCGATCGTGACGAGGAGCGACCAATTCGAGATCGACCCGGTCACGCCCGGCCCGCTCGAGATGTTCTGCACGACGATCGCCGTGCGCGGTGGCGATGACGCTCGACAGCGACGCCCAGCACTATCGCTACAAGGTGCTGGAAACCACGATCCCGTTTCGCAACGCGCCTCTGGAACGCCCCGTGAAGCCGAGCCCGTTCATGCACCGAAGCGCCCGCATCGCGTCGCCGCAACCCGACCGTTCGCGCGGAATCGTCCTCTTCGTCGCGCTGCTGGTGATGGTCGCCTTGTCCATCGCCGGCGTCGCGCTGATGCGCTCGACCGATGCGGCGATTGCGGTCACGGGCAACCTCGTCCTGAAGCAGGCGGCGAGCCTCGCCGGTGGATCGCGGCGTCGAGCGGGCGGTGCATGCGATCTGGGAGGCGGCGCCAGCGCTGGACCGCACCCAGCACTGCCCCGGCGCAGAATTTCTACGCGTGCGTGCGCGGCGACGCGGGCGGCTGCATGGTCGCGAACAGCGTCGTTCCGAAGATTCCCGATCTCCTCAGGAACGTCGCCGGGTGCTCGGGCGACCGGCCTTGCGACCGGCCTCATCGCCAACGACGACGCGGGCAACCGGAGCTGTTACGTGATCGAGCGGATGTGCCTCGCGCCGGGGCCCGCGATCCGCAGCAACTGCAATCTCGCCACCGGCGCGCTCGGCGCCGATCCCGGAACGGAGCACTACGTCGGACTGACTCGTCCCGGCGACGCCTACTACCGCGTCACCGTGAGGTCGAGGGTCCGCGGAACACGGTGACCTACGCCCAAGCCGTATTGAAGTAGGTCGCTGGCCGCATCGAAGCGCCACAGGAGCATCGCCATGATCGTCGCCCGTCCGAACGCCTGCACACGAATTCTCGTCGCAACCCTGGCCGCGGCGCTGGCTTTGCAGCCTTTGGCGGCTTCTGCCGCCGCGATCACGGAAACGCTGGCCGAAGTCCCGATCCAGGGTTTGAATCCGGTCAAGCCGAACATCATGTTCACGATGGACGATTCCGGCAGCATGGGATGGGATTTCCTGCCGGACTACGTCGCGTGGGTCGCCTCCGGCATCGCGCACTGTCGCGACGGCGGTCAGTGCGGCGGCGCGAACCGGCGGCGCCAGGGAGCGGATACGCGTTCAGCCAATACGATCCTCCCGTGCGCAGCGCGAGCTACAACGGCGTGTTCTACGATGCTTCCGCCACGTACAGGCCGGGCAAGAGAGGCGGACGGCACCGATCTTCCCTGCGAGAGGCACGGACGCCGCGTGCGGGGCGCCGTGGACCGCCGTCTACAACAACGGATTTCGCCGGGCTATCCGGGCGCGACCACCGGCGGCACGCATCGATCTCACCACCGCTTACCCGATACGGTCTGGTGCTGGAAGACGGCTCCGACCACGGCGGAGAAGCAGACCGCCGATTCCAACGGCTCCGGTGTGCCGCCGCAACGGTCGCGACCTACAGTGCGGCGACGGTCGAGCGGAAACACGACGCCGGCGATCGCCGCCGGGTACAACTACCCCAACGCGTCGGTGACGTGCTCGGGCACCGAGAAGTGCAAGTTCGTCAACGATTTCACGCTCAACGGCAATCCGTACTACTACACGATCTCGCAGGTCCAGTTCTGCTCCGCCAAGGACGCCGCGGGCTGGGGCACGGCTCCTTGCGCCAGCCAATGGGACCCGACGACCTACAAGTACGTTCGCTATGGAACGGGGGCGGCGAACGTTCGATCCGCAAGCCTTCACGCGCGTCGACATCAAGTCGGCGGGATTCCTCGTCAACGGGTCGCCGCGGCCAATCCCAGCGGCCGCACGTATGCGCAGGAGATGGCGAATTTCGCCAACTGGTATGCGTTCTACCGCACGCGGATACAGTCGATGAAGGCGGCGTCCGGCATCGCGTTCTCCGCGCTCGACCAGAACTCACGGGTCGGCTTCCACACGCTCTGGGAGAACAGCACGCTCTTCACGAACGTGAAGGATTTCACCAGCGCGAACAAGCAGACCTGGCTCACCAACGTCTACAAGGTGAACCCGAACGGCGGCACGCCGTTGCCGGACGCGATGTGGCGCGTCGGCGAGCTCTTCGCGGGCAATCTCGCGGGCTCGGGGCTGCCGGGCGCGACGGACCCGCTCGACCCGGTCACCGGAAAATGCCAGCCGAACTTCCATCTGCTGTCGACCGACGGCTACTGGAATTCGACGTCTGTCCTACGCGTCGCGCGGCAACGACGACCAGACCGTGCCCGCCCTTGCCAACCTTCCTGGCGCGACCGGATTCACGCCCGGCTCGACCTTCGGGCGCCCCTACTACGAGGGGCCGACCGCGACGAGCAACAGCCTCGGCCGATCTCGCGATGTACTACTGGATCCGCGACCTTCGTCCGAGCATCGCCGACAAGGTCAAGGACTCCGTCGCGCCGTGGCAGCACGTCACGCACCTACGGCCTGTCGATCGGCGCCCGCGGCACGATCAGCTATCCGAACGGCATCAACGCCATCACGTCCGGCACCGCCAACCTGGCCTCCCGCCACGGGCGCCGGCGGACCGGAAGCCATCGACGACATGTGGCACGCGGCCGTCAACAGCCGCGGCAAGTATTTCAACGCGAGCAACGCGCAGCAGCTGGCGGAGAGCATCGTGAGCGCGCTGGCCGACTTCACCGATCAGTCGGGCACCGGCACCGGCGGTCGGCCTCGGCGGCGCCCAGTTGAGCGTGACCAACCAGTATGCGTACAAGACGAGCTACGAAGCCGGCATCTGGGGCGACGTCAAGAAATACGCGATCGACATCAGCACGGGCGTGCTGCCCAGCGACGCCAACGGCAATCCGCTCAACGCGCCGCTGTGGTCGGCGGCGACACAGCTCGACGCGCAGGCGGCCGTCAGCGGCCCGGTGAACGGCTGGGACACGCAGCGGCGCATCGTGACGATCAACGATGCGACCAACGCCGCCGTGCCGTTCCGCCTTGCCAATCTGTCGGCCGCGCAGCAGGCGTCCCTCAACAGCGGCTGGAGCATCGTGGCATCGCCGCCGACGGCGCAAGCGGTGCTCAATTTCCTGCGCGGCGACAAGTCGAATGAAGGCGTCAACACGACGAGCTTCCGCACGCGGTCGCATCTGCTCGGCGATATCGTCTATTCGGGCGCGGTCCCCGTCGGTGCGCCGAGCGGTCCCTACGCCGACAGCGGGTCGACGGGCTCGCCGAATCCCGGCTACAACGCGTTCAAGGCCGCGAAGGCGCGGACGCACGCCCATGGTGTACGTGGGCAGCAACGACGGGATGCTGCACGCGATCGTCGACAACGCGCACGAACGGCGGCAAGGAGGCGTGGGCCTACGTCCCGAAGGCGATGTTCGGCGGCGGCGACCCGAACGACACCGCCCACACGCCGGCCGCCACGTTCCAGCTGGGCGCGCTCGCGTTTCGCCGGGGCGGCATCCCGCTCTATTCGCACAAGTTCTACGTGAACGCGACCCCGCGCGTATGGGACATCGATTTCGCGAACACCAACACGGCCACGCCGCCGCAGACCGGCAATGACTGGCGCACGATCCTGGTGGGCGGGCTCGGCGCCGGCGGGCGCTCCGTCTTCGCGCTCGACGTCACGACGCCGATCGCGCCGCCGCCGCCGGTGGTTCGACGGACACCGAAGCGACCGCCGCCGGAAAGGTGCTCTGGGAGTTCACCGACGCGAACCTCGGGCTACGTCTACGACGCCCCGACGCTGGTCAAGACGCACGCGTACGGCTGGGTCGTGCTCGTCGCCTCCGGCTACAACAATCCCGGCGGCAAGGGTTTCCTCTACGTGCTCAATCCGAACGCGCCCACGCGCGCCGGCCAGCTGCTGAAGAAGATCGCGCTGCCCGCGGATACCGGGCACCGACACGAACCCGACGGATCTGTCCACGATCCGGGCCTTCACCTCCAGCCGGCAGAACCCCTACGTGCTGCAAGCCTACGGCGGCGATATGAAAGGCAACGTGTGGCGTTTCGACCTTTCCAATCCCGATGCGAGCCAGTGGCGGGCGGAGAAGATCGCGACGCTGAAGGACGCCACGCAACAAGCCGCAACCGATCACGACCGGCGTGCGCATCGAAATCGACCAGAACAACAACGTCGACCGCTACCTGTTCGTCGGCACGGGCAAGCTGCTCGACCAGCAGGACCTCGTCGACACGTCGGTGATCAACAGTTTCTACGTGATCAGGGACGGCACGTGGACCACGCCGGAGCCCGCTCCCGCCGTGCCGTACTCGCGTACCAACCTGACCGCAGTTATCGGGCACCAGCGTCGCGGGTCTCGGTGGAGTGCCCACCGGCCGCGGCTGGTACCAGGACGGCACCGATGGCAGCCTCAAGATCAACTCGGACGTCTATGCCGACGTCAACGTCGCCGTGTACGGCTTTTCCAAGCCGTCGACGGATCCGTGCCTCGGCGTCCTGTCGTCGACCCTCTATGCCCGCGATCTCACCACCGGCAATTCGCTGCTCGTCGGCGAGCAACGGCGAGCATCGTCGCGAGCGTGGACATCGTGGGAGGCATCGCGGGCGTCGCGCTCATTCAGCGGACCCGGGACGAGCCTCGCCACGCCGCCCGTGCTGGTTCAGGTCACGACGATGAACGGGCAGGTCGAGAGCGTTGGAGTCAATATCGCGGGCGCCGTGACCGCCAAGCACCGCGTGGCACTGGGGGCTCGTCAGTCCGTAGCGAGGCGCCGTCAGCGCGTGCGCTTCGACGAGCCGTCAGGGGCGAGCGGCGAGGCGAACCGCTCGTCGACATCGATCCGGTAGCCGTTCGCCAGGCGATTGGTCGCATTGGCGAGCGCGGTAACCGCAATGAGCTCGTCGAACATCTGCGGCGTCATTCCCTTGCCGCGCGCCGCGGCAGTGTGCGAGTGAATGCAGTACTCGCAGTTGTTGGTCACGCTCACGGCGATGTAGATCATTTCCTTGACCAGCGGATCGAGCGCACCCGCAGCCATGACCTCCTTCACTTGCGCCCACGTGCGCGCGAGCATCGCCGGGTCGTGCGCAAGCACCTTCCAGAAGTTATTGATGTAGTCGGTGTTGCGCGTCGCCCGGATGTCGTCGTAAACGGCGCGCACCGCAGGGTCGCGGCCTCGTACTCGATCGGTGGAACCAGAGCCATCACTCCTCCTTCCGGCGCCGCGTGGCGCCTCCAGTCGCACTCCGTCATGTCGCTCATGGCGCGCTGCCGCGACGAGCCCCACGCGCCCACGGTAGCCCATCGTTGGTCGCCTGATCCGGCACCGAGGTAGCGAGGTCCATCCGTCGACGGGGTGATGCGGTCCAGCGCCGAAGGCGCGGCGGCGACGAGGCCGGCACGCGTCTCCGTGCTGGCGATGGCGGCTTCGAGCGCATCGCGATCGCACCAGACCGGCGCTGCCGACGCGAACTCGAGGTAGATCCGGCCCGTGGACTGATCCGCGAAATTGACCTCGGGAAAATACTCGAGGCACTGCCGCAGGAAGCCCGCGTTGTGCTCCGGCCGCAGGAGATCGGCGTCGGCGTACAGTGTCGTCCGCGGAGGTCGCGTCGACGTTCACCCGGCGAAAGCGCTCGATGTCGAGCATGCATTTGACGTCCAGCACGTTCAACACGCGGTTCCAGCCGAAGGCGACCGTGCGCGGCCGCTCGCCCGCGGCCACGCTGTTGTCGAGCAATTCGAACTGCACGCGCTTGTCGCTGCGCTTGGCCCAGGTGAAGATGAGGCGCGGCATTCCCGCGTACGCGTCGATGCCGTGCGCGAGCGTATCGTCGACCGCCTTGTAGCGGCCGAGCTCGAGCCCGCGCTTCCATGCGCGCTCGACCAGCGCTTCGGGCGGCGTGATCATGAAGAACAGATAGACGTCGTGGCCGAACCGCGTCAGCAGGTTGCTGCCGGCCTCGTCCGAGTCGGGGGCGAAGCTGTCGAAGCGGAACCGGTCGATCAGCAGATGCGTCATTTCGCCGCGCTCGGCCTTGCGTCGCCATGTAGCGATCGAGCTTCTTGTCGACGATCTGCAATTCCTCGCCCGTGAACGCGCCGCCGTACTTGTACGCCGGCACCGAGCGTGCCGTAGTCGAGCAGCTGCTTGCGCCAGATGTCGGGGCTGATGAGCGCGAACTCGCTCCAGCGCACGCCGATGTCGCCGCGCGAGCTTGCGCTGCCGCGGGCGCAGCGTGCTCTTTCCCGACGCCGAGGCGCCTTTGGTGTTCATGACGACGGGGTGTTCCTGTGGCGGCAGCAGCGCGATACGGCTCCGTCGCCGCCGCCGCCTTCGCGAGCAGAGGGTCGACGAGGCGACCGACGACCTCGCTGCCGTGCGCGTTGCACGCGAGGTCGAGTGCCACCGCCGCGATCGTGTCGCGATCGCCCCAGACCTAGCCGTGGCGCGCGACGACGAGCGCGGAGGCGACCCGTGCCAGCGCGCGACACGCCGCCGCGCGCACCGGGTCGTGGCCGCTGCGCGCACTCGCCTCCCAGGCGGCGATGACGGCGCTCTCGTCATCAGCGCCGGCGTCGGCTCGTGCGTCTCGCGGCGGGCGCGCCCGATGGAACAGCGCGCGCAGCCGGCTCACCGGCGATCGCGGCGGCGCGGCAGCTTGCCGAGGCGCGGGATAGAGGATCGCGAGCTCCGTCGCGATGACCGTCGCAAGGTCTCGCCGCAGCGATTCGTACGTCGCCTCGATCGCGTGCTGTTCCGGCGCGATGTAGCCGGGTGAGGATCGTGTTCACGATCCGGCGAAAATTGATGCCCAGATCCTCGATCTTCGAGCCGTCGGGTACCGAGATATCGGCGGTGACCCGGATCAGGAGCTCGTGCAGGAGCGAGCCGCTCGGGCCGAAACGCCACGAGCTCGCCTGCAATCGAGACCGGTGAGATCGGCGAGCTCTTCCGCCCGGTCCGCGTCGGTCGCAGACGTTCTCCGGACGATAGATCGTCGCGAGGTGGCGGATCTCGCGAGGTATGCGCGATGCGATCCCGGGGTGCCAGTGATCGAACTCAGCAGCCCACGATCGACCGCGCATGCGTCGGCGGCGCTCATGCGGCCGCGCGCCATCGCGACCGGGCGCTCGGCGACGACGTCATTGCGGCGGCTTGACGCCGTCCTTGCTGACCTGGATCCGCGGCGCGCGCAGCGTGCCGTCGGGCGCGGCCTGCGCCCCGATGAACACATACTCGCCGACGACGAGGTCGGCGCGCGTGCCGGGTACGGCGCGCACGATCTGCGCGTCGGCGGGAACGACGATCCGTTGCGCGCCGTCCTTGTACTGCAGCGTGAGCTCCCGCTTGCCGGTCGCCTGCACGGCGCCCACCTTCGCGTTGGTCATCATCGACCCGGGCACGAGATCCCAGGGAATATGTCCTTCCGGCACCGTGGGCGCGAGATAGTGGAGCTTCGACGCGCGACGAGCGTGCCGTCGGGCCCGGGGTTCGTCGTCGCGCCGAGATAGTCGCCGGGCTTGATGTCCTCGAAGCGCGCGGCTTTGGCGACGGCGACGGCCACGTCGGCGGGAGCTCGAGCTTGAGGTCGCGGCCGTCGCGCGACTTGACCGAAAGCGAATCGCCCGTGACCGCCGTGATGGTCCCGCGAACGCGCACATTCGTCTGGGCCTGCGCTGCCGGAATCAGAGCGCCGATGCCAGCATCGCCAGCGCCGGCCATGCCATCGTCCAGGTTTTCATCGCTCGCAATCCTTTCGCGGTCGTGCCGCACGCGGCGGCAGGTCCGACGCCAACAGTCGCGCGCCCTGAATGCTTCCTGGTGCCGCGACGAGCGTGCCACTCGAGATCGGCAGGGCTCGCGCTGCCGATTGTACAAGGGCTCTCATGTCAGCGCGCATCGCCATGCGCTCGTCCGGCGCGCGTTGACAGCGAAATGCTTTAGATGTCAAATAAATGCGCGAGAGGAGACGAATGAACATCGTGTGCATCGGCGGCGGGCCGGCCGGCCTGTACTTCGGCCTGCTGATGAAGAAGCAGGACCCGCGGCACGAGGTCGTCGTCGTCGAGCGCAACCGCGCCGTACGACACGTTCGGCTGGGGCGTCGTGTTCTCCGACCAGACGCTCGGCAATCTCGTCGCGGCCGACGAGCCGACCGCGCGGACGATCCTGCAGGCGTTCAACCACTGGGACGACATCGACGTGTTCTTCAAGGGCCGCAAGGTCACGTCCGCGCGGCCACGGCTTCTGCGGCATCGGCCGCAAGCGGCTTGCTCAACATCCTGCAGGCGCGCTGCGAGGCGCTCGGCGTGCAAGCTGGTGTTCGAGACCGACGTCGACCGACGAGCGCGCCGTCGCGGCCGAGCTACGGCGCCGACCTCGTGATCGGCTGCGACGGCATCAACAGCGGCATCCGCGCGCGCTACCAGCGAAGTCTTCCGGCCGGACAGTCGACACGCGCCGATGCCGCTTCGTCTGGCTCGGCACGAAGCAAGCGCTTCGACGCCTTCACGTTCGCGTTCGAGGAGACGGAGCACGGCTGGTTCCAGGCGCACATCTACCAGTTCGACGGCGACACGTCGACGTTCATCGTCGAGACGCCGGAGGAGGTCTGGCAGCGCGCCGGCCTCGACCGGATGAGCCAGGAAGAGGCATCGCGCTTCTGCGAGCGGCTGTTCGCGGCGCTAGCTCGATGGCCATCCGCTGCTGTCCAACGCCACGCACCTGCGCGGCTCGGCGATCTGGATCAAGTTTCCGCGCATCGTCTGCGGCAACTGGGTGCACCGGATCGACGTGGGCGGCAAGGCGGTGCCGGTCGTGCTGATGGGCGATGCGGCGCACACCGCGCATTACTCGATCGGCTCCGGCACGAAGCTCGCGCTCGAGGACGCCATCGAGCTCGCGCGCTGCTGCGCCGTCGCATCGCGCGGAAGGCATGCGACACGGTGCTCGCCGTCTACCAGGACGTACGCTCGGTCGAGGTGCTGAAGATCCAGAGCGCGGCGCGCAATTCGATGGAGTGGTTCGAGAACGTCGATCGCTACACGCAATTCGAGGCCGAGCAGTTCGCCTATTCGATGCTGACGCGGAGCCAGCGCATTCCGCACGAGAACCTGCGGCTGCGCGACGCCGGCTATGTCGAGGGCTACGAGAGCTGGGTGGCCGCGCACGTTCGCGCAGGCCGGCGTGCCGGCGCCGTCCGTCGCGTCCGATTCCGCCGATGTTGACGCCGTTTCGCGCTGCGCGGCGTCGTGCTCAAGAACCGGATCGTCGTGTCGCCGATGGCGCAGTATTCGGCGCAGGACGGCGTTCCCGGCGATTTCCACCTGGTGCATCTCGGCGCGCGCGCGATGGGCGGCGCCGGGCATGGTGTTCGCCGAGATGACCTGCGTCTCGCCGGACGCGCGCATCACGCCCGGCTGCCCGGGCCTGTGGAACGACGCGCAGCGCGACGCCTGGCGGCGCATCGTCGACTTCGTCCACGCGCGAGACCGACGCGAAGATCGCGCATGCAGCTCGGCCACGCCGGCGCGAAAGGGCTCGACCTGCGTGCCGTGGGCGGGAGGCGAGGATCGAGCCGCTTGCCGCGGGCAACTGGCCGCTCGTGTCCGCCAGCGCGCAGCAGTATCTCGCCGGCATGTCGCAAACGGCGCCGCGCGGCGACGCGCGACGACATGGACGCGCATCAGCGACGATTTCGTGGCCGCGACCCGCCGCGCGGCCGAGGCCGGCTTCGACTGGCTCGAGCTGCACTGCGCGCACGGCTATCTGCTGTCGAGCTTTCATCTCGCCGCTCACCAACCGGCGCGACGACGAGTACGGCGGCGATCGCTCGCCGAGCCGCTGCCGCTATCCGCTCGAGGTGTTCGCGGCGATCCGCGCCGCGTGGCCCGCGGACAAGCCGATCAGCGTGCGCATCTCGGCGCACGACTGGGCGGAGGGCGGCATCACGCCCGGACGACGCGGTGGCGATCGGCGCGGCTGTTCAAGGCCGCGGGCGCGGACATGATGGACTGCTCGTCCGGCCAGGTCGTCCCGGACGCGAAGCCGGTCTACGGGCGCATGTACCAGACGCCGTTCGCCGACCGGATCCGCAACGAGGCGGGCATCGCCACGATCGCCGTGGGCGCGATCTTCGAGGCCGACCACGCGAACGGAATCATCGCCGCGCGGCCGCGCCGACCTCTGCGCGATTGCGCGCCCGCATCTCGCGAATCCCGCGTGGACGCTGACCGAAGCGGCGAAGCTCGGCTATCCGAACCTTGCCGTGGCCGAAGCAGTACCTGTCCGCGAAGGCACAGCTCGGAGCGCAATCTCCAGCGCGAGAAGGAGGCCGCCGCCGCCAATGCCGGACTCACGCCGCAGCAGATCGCGGCGAAGCTCCTCGACAGTTGAGCGCCTCGCCCGGTACGCGCCGGCGGCGACTCTGAACAGGCCCAACCGAAAGGACGACGCAATGGAATTCCTGCAGCCCGCGGATTGGCCCCGGCCGAACGGCTACGCGAGCGGTGTCGCGGCGAAGGGAAGATTGATTTTCGTGAGCGGCATGATCGGCTGGGACGCAGAAGGCGTGTTCCGGCGCACCGGATCTCGCGGGCCAGGTGCGCCAGGCGCTCGCGAACATCGTCGCGGTGCTCGCGGAGGCGGGGCGCGTCCCGAGCACATCGTCCGGATGACTTGGTACGTCGTCGACAAGCGGGAATACGTTGCCGCCTATCCCCGAATCGGAGTAGCGTATCGCGAAATCATCGGCCGCCATTTTCCGGCGATGACCGCGGTGGAGGTCGCCGCGCTGATCGAGGATGCGGCCAAGGTCGAGATCGAAGTGACGGCAGTAATCCCCGAATAGATGAGTAGCCCGACGCTCGCCGGTGGCACTGATGAGAACGTCGACATGACGCGACGTGCAAGCAAAGTTCGTCCCGTGGGACAACCCGATGGGGACCGACGGCTTCGAGTTCATCGAGTACGCGGCACCGGATCCCGAGGCCATGGGCAGGATGTTCGAGCAGCTGGGGTTCATGGCCGTGGCGCGGCATCGGCGCAAGAAGGTGACGCTCTATCGCCAGGGCGAGATCAACTTCATCCTCAACGCGGAGCCCGACAGCTTCGCGCAGCGCTTCGCGCGCCTGCACGGCCCGTCGATCTGCGCGATCGCGTTCCGCGTGGCGGATGCGGGCAAGGCGTACGAGCGCGCCATCTCGCTCGGCGCCTGGGGCTACGATTCGACCGGCGGGCCGGGCGAGCTCAACATTCCGGCGATCAAGGGCATCGGCGATTCGATGATCTATCTCGTCGATCGATGGCGCGGCAAGGACGGCGCGAAGCCGGGCGAGATCGGCAACATCAGCATCTACGACGTCGACTTCGAGGCGATTCCGGGAGCGCCGCAGAATCCGCCCGGCCACGGCCTCGCCTACATCGATCACCTGACGCACAACGTGCACCGCGGGCGCATGGACGAGTGGTCGAGCTACTACGAGCGCTTGTTCAACTTCCGCGAGATCCGCTACTTCGACCTCGAAGGGCAGGTCACCGGGATCAAGTCCCGCGCGATGACGAGCCCGTGCGGCAAGATCCGCATCCCGATCAACGAGGAGGGCCAGGAGAAGGCGGGCCAGATCCAGGAATACCTCGACCGCTATCACGGCGAGGGCGTCCAGCACATCGCGATGGGCTCGACCGATCTCTACAAGACGGTCGACTCGCTCGACTGCCGCGGGCGTCAAGCTGCTCGACGACGCCCGAAACGTACTACGAGGTGCGTGGACAAGCGGATGCCCGGCCACGGCGAGCCGCTCGCCGAGCTCAAGCGGCGCAACATCCTGATCGACGGCGACGCGCGGCAAGCGTGCTGCTGCAGATCTTCTCCGAGAACCAGTTCGGGCCGGTATTCTTCGAATTCATCCAGCGCAAGGGCAACGAGGGATTCGGCGAAGGCAATTTCAAGGCGCTGTTCGAATCGATCGAGCTGGACCAGATCCGGCGCGGCGTGGTGAAGGCTTAGAATGGGTGTGTGATGGAATCGATCCGATCTCTGCCGGGCCGACTGGTCCGACGCGCGGCACCGGCCGCATTGCTGCTGGTGTTTGGCGGTGCGGTCGCGACGTCCGTACGCGCAGACGTACGCCGCAGCCGCCGCCGGCGCTGGCCGCAGGCGCAGTCACAGCACGCAGCCGCAGGTGCAGTCACCGCCGCAGCCACAGACGCAGTCGCCGCCGCAGTCACCGGCGCAGCCGCACCAGGCGCAGCCGAACGCGTTTCCGGCCTCGAGAGTCCTCGACGCCGCTCAAGGCGGCGCGAGGAACTGATCCGCGCCGGAAAATTCGGCGAGGCGCTGGTGAAGATCCGCGAGGCGGACGCCGTCCCCGATCGGACTGCGACCGAGAACGTGGCCATCGAGCGCATGCGCGCCATCGCGGCGTCCGGCGCGGGGGACATCCCGACGCGCGACCGCGTTCGTTCGAGATTGGTGCTCGCCGCGGGCGGTCTCGCCGCCGGCCGAGCGGACGAAGATGATCGAGGTGCTCGCGCAGCTCTATTTCCAGGCCAAGGACTATCCGAAGGCCGCGTCCTGGGCGTCGCGTTACGTGAGCGAAGGCGGGCACGAACGCCGGAGATGCGGTGGCTCATGATCCAGTCGCAGTATCTCGCCGGCGACTGTGCCAATGCGGCCGCGCGAGCTGCGCGCGCATCGTCGACGCCGACGCGAAATCCGGCGCGGCGCCCGCGCAGGAGCGCCTGCAGCTCCTGGCGAACTGCTACGCCAAGCTCGGCGACGACGCCGGCTACGCCTTCGCGCTCGACAAGCTCCTCGCCAGTTACCCGAAGAAGGAATACTGGGCGGACGCCATTCGTCGCGTCGAGGGCAAGTCCGGGCTTCGCGAATCACAATGCGCTCGACGTATTGCGGCTGCGACACGCGACCGGGCACGCTCGACGGAACGCCCTCCTACGCGACGATGACGCGGCTCGCGCATGGACGCGGGCCTGCCGGCCGAGGCGAAGCGCATCTCCGACGAGGGCTTCGCTTCCGGCGCGCTCGGCACCGGCGCCGACGCGGATGCGCAGAAGCGTCTGCGCGACGCGGCGGCGAAGCAGGTGGTCGACGACCAGAAGCAGCTCGCGCAAAGCGCCAAGGCCGCGACGCCGCGCGAGCGACGGCGTCGCCTCGTCAACGTCGGCTTCGCGCTACGTCAGCGCCGGCCAGTTCGACACGGGCATCCCCATGATGGAGCAGGGCATCGCGAGAGGCGGTCTCCGGCGGCCGGACGAGGCGAAGCTGCACCTCGGCATCGCGTACCTGTCCGCGGGACGCAAGGCGGACGCCGTCCGCGACGTTTCAGCGGCGTCGGCGGCGCCGACGGCACGGCCGAGCTCGCGCGCCTGTGGCTGATCTACGCGCAACGGCCGAGCCAGGCTGAACGTCGTCACCCGGGATCGCGCCGGCCCATCGCCCCATTGCGCTTCCTGCTGCAAGCGCTCACGCGGACGCCGCTGCCCGTCCTCTATGCGTGGGGTGGGTCCTCCACGTGATCGTGTTCCACATCGTCCGCTGGCGGCGCGACCAGGTGGCGAGCGACATTGCGCTCGCGTTTCCCGGACAAGCCGGCGGCGGAGCGCGCGCGCATCCTCCGTCAATCCTATCGCAACATCGCCGACGTCGTGATGGAAGCCATCTGGGGTTTCGGCGCGAGCGCCGAGGCGCTGGCGCAGCGCGTGACCTTCGAGAACACGAGCGTGGTGGATGCCGCCGTCGCCGCGCGGCAATCGGTGGTGCTGCTCACGCCGCATTTCTGCAACTGGGAATGGCTGCTGCCGCGCCGGCGGCGCCCGCTTCGGCCTGCCGATCGACGCCGGTGTACCAGAAGCAGCGCGTCGCGACGCTCGACCGTTTCCTGCTGGACGCGCGCTCGCGCTTCGAGGGCAAGCCGATCCTGCGCGAGGATTTCGTCTACGAATTGATGAATCGCGCCGGCACTCCGCGCGGCTACGCGCTGATCGCCGACCAGACGCCCCTCGCGACGACAAGAAGCACTGGTCGCGCTTCCTCAACCGCGACACGGCGTTCTTCGTGGGCGCGGAGAAGGTCGCGCGGTTTCTCGATTCGCCGGTCCTCTACGTCGCGATGCGCCGCGTTGGCCGCGGACGCTATTCGGTGCGGCTCACTGCCGCTCGCCGATGCCGCCCTTCGACGCGGAAGCCGGGGTCGCGACGACACTCCGATCATGGAGCGCTTCGCGCGGCAGCTCGAGATCGCGATCCAGGAGAGTCCCGCGGACTGGCTGTGGCTGCAGAAGCGGTGGAAGTATCCCAAGCCGGAGCAGCCGGAGACGGAAGGACGCCGCCGGCGGGCGAAGCCGTAGCTGCGTCCGGACCGCACGAGTTCCGTCCGGCGAACCTCCGTTCACGGCGACGTTCGCCAGATCGCGACCGTCGCGAGCCACGCGGCCGGGACATCGGCGAAGTGCAGCGACCAGTCGCCGGGCAGGTAGGGCGGCGGCCCGGCGCGAAGGCGCGGCGGATTCGCGAGGTCGACGTCGAGCTGCCGAAGGGCGCGATGAGACCGTCGCCTGTCGCCTTGCTCATCGCTTCCTTGCACGTCCAATAGCGCAGAAACCGCTGCCGTCCGAGATCCTTCGGCAGGTCCGCAAGCGTTGCCTGTTCCCTGGCGTGAGGAACTTCCGTGCGAGCCGGTCGGCGCCGACCTCGCGGTCGCGGTGCTCGATGTCGACGCCGACGCGCGCCTTTCCCGGCGAGATCGCGGGCAACCGCCACCAGCGCGACGCCGCGGGTATGCGAGACGTTGAAATCGACGCGCGCCGTGACGTCGGCGAGCTCGGGACGACCGCGCACGCCCCGGCGGAGGCGCGACGTCGGCAGCGTCGATGCCGAGGGTGCGTCCCAGCACCACGCGCAGCGCGCTGCGCCCGCCATCCAACGCTGGCGGAGCGCAGCGGTGCCGAAGCGCGCGGCGCGCGCCAGCTCGGCCGAGGAAAGAGCGCGGCGACCCCCGTAAAATCCTCGGCCGTGCGCTCGAGCTCGCACCACCAGAGGGTGACCCGGAGGCGATCGCCGGTAGCTCGCGCGGGGCGGTGTTCACCGATTCAGGCACAGCAATGGAGCGTTGGGCGAGGTGCATCCTATGGTAGCTCGATGCGCCGCAATCGTCGCGGCGCGGGCCGGCCTGCCTCGAGACCCGCCGGGGAACTCCCGGCCCGGCCACGCCTCGGCCGCGCCGCCGATCCCCTTCAAATCTCCCGTGTTTTCTGCTAATATGTGTATGGATAAGCAGGAGAAATGGGCTGGGCGCAGCCCATTTTTTTGGCGCAACCCTTTGCATGGCGATGAATCTGGGCGAACTGCTGGAACGGACGCTGCCCCCGATGGGGTATGAGCTGGTCGATTGGGAGAGTCTCCCAAGGGCCGGTACGTCCGCGTCTTCATCGACAAGCCGAAGGGCGTGAGCGTCGAGGATTGCGCGCGGGTCAGCCGCCAGCTGACGCGGCTGTTCGCGGTCGAGAACGTCGATTTCGACCGGCTGGAAGTGTCGTCGCCCGGGCTCGACCGGCCGCTGCGGAAGGCGGCGGATTTCCTGCGGTTCGCGGGCGAGGAGGCCGAATTCCGGCTCAGCAATCCCGATCGCGAACGCGAGACGCATCAAAGGCATCCTGCAGGGCTTCGCGGACGGCGCCGTCCTCGTCGCGACCGCGCAGGGGACGCAGACGATTCCGCTCGCCGACATCGACCGCGCGCGGCTCGTGCCGAAGATCGAGTGGAGAAAGGCGACATGAATCGCGAACTGCTGCTGCTGGTCGACGCGCTTGCGCGCGAGAAGAACGTCGCCGAAGGAAATCGTGTTCACGGCGCTCGAGTCGGCGCTCGCGTCGGCGACGAAGAAGCGCTTCACCGACGAGATCGACGCGCGCGTGTCGATCGACCGCGAGACCGGCGACTACGAATCGTTCCGGCGCTGGACCGTCGTGCCCGACGAGGAGCACGAGGAGCCCGCGTACCAGATCGCGATCACCGACGCCGCCGAGCGCGACACCGACGCTGAAGCTCGGCGACGTCATCGAGGAGCCGCTCGAGCCCGTCGAGTTCGGCCGCATCGGCGCGCAGGCGGCGAAGCAGGTGATCCTGCAGAAGATCCGCGACGCCGAGCGCGAGCAGATCCTGAACGACTTCCTCGAGCGCGCAGGACAACCTGCTGACCGGCACGGTCAAGCGCATCGAGCGCGGCAACGTGATCGTCGAGTCCGGCCGCATCGAGGGCGTGATCCCGCGCGACCAGCTGATCCCGAAGGAAATGCTGCGCGTCGGCGACCGCATCCGCGCGTTCGTGACCAAGATCGACCGCACGGCCAAGGGCCCGCAGCTCATCCTGTCGCGGATCGCGCCGGAATTCCTGATGCGTCTCTTCGAGCTCGAGGTGCCGGAGATCGAGGAAGGCCTGATCGAGATCACGCGCCGCCGCCCGCGACCCCGGCATCCGCGCCAAGATCGCCGTCAAGTCGAACGACCCGCGGCTCGACCCGCAGGGCACGTGCATCGGCATGCGCGGCTCGCGCGTGACCGCGGTGACCAACGAGCTCGCCGGCGAGCGCGTCGACATCATCCTGTTCTCGGAGGACCCGGCGAAGTTCGTCATCAACGCGCTGGCGCCGGCCGAGATCTCGTCGATCGTCGTCGACGAGGAGAAGCACAGCATGGACGTCGTCGTCGACGAGGAGAACCTCGCGATCGCGATCGGCCGGCTCGGCCAGAACGTGCGCCTCGCCTCCGAGCTCACCGGGTGGGAATTGAACCTGATGAGCGTCGAGGATTCGCAGAAGAAGCACGACGAGGAGGGCCAGCGGCTGCGCCAGCTCTTCATGGACAAGATCGACGTCGACGAGGAAGTCGCCGACATCCTGATCGGCGAGGGCTTCACGTCGCTCGAGGAGATCGCGTACGTGCCGATCAACGAGATGCTCGAGATCGACGCGTTCGACGCCGACACGGTGAACGAGCTGCGAAGCCGCGCGCGCAACGCGCTCCTCACCGACGCGATCGTCCGCGAGGAAAACGTCGAGAACGTCGAGGAGGCGCTGCTCAACCTCGAGGGCATGGACACGGAGATCGCCAGCGCGCTCGGCGATGCACGGCATCACGACGCGCGACGCGCTCGCCGACCTGGCCGGCGACGAGCTGGTCGAGCTGACCGGCATCGCGGAAGAGCGCGCGCAGGATCTCATCATGAAGGCGCGCGCGCACTGGTTCGAAGACGCGCCGGCCGAGGCCGAGCCGCGCGGAGCTCGCGGCGCGCGCCGACGCGGCACTGAGCATCGCGCACGGAAACAGAGCAAGCGGGAGAAGCACATGGCGCACACGACGATCGAACAATTCGCGACGGAGCTGAAGCTGCCGCCGGGCGCGCTCATCGAGCAGCTGGCGAAGGCGGGTGTCGCCGGCAAGAACGAAGGCGACAGGCTGTCCGAGCAGGACAAGACGAAGCTGCTCGAGTACCTGCAGAAGCAGCACGGCGCCGCGGGCGAGCCGAAGAAGAAGATCACGCTCACGCGGAAGCAGACGACCGAGATCAAGGCCGCCGGCTCGACCGGCAAGGCGCGCACGATCCAGGTCGAGGTGCGCAAGAAGCGCGTGTTCGTCAAGCGCGACGAGACCGAGCCGGCGCCGCCGGTCGAGGAGAGCCGCCGAAGCCGGTCGCCGCGCCGCTCATCAGCGCCGAGGAGCTCGCGGCGCGCGAAGCCGAGGAGAAGAAGGCGCAGGAGCTGATCGCGCGCCAGCAGGAAGAAGTGCAGAAGAAGCAGGAGCAGGTGGTCAAGCGCAAGACGAAGAAGGAGCGCGAGGCCGAGGAAGCCGCCGCCAAGGCCGCGGCGGATGCCGAGGCGGCCGCGGTGGCCGAAGCGGCGAAGGCCGGCGGAGACGACGCCGAAGGCCGGCGAAGGCGGCCGCGGCCAAGGCACCGACCGAGGGCACGCTGCACCGTCCGGCGGCGAAGCCGGGCGAGCGCGCGAAGCCCGTCAAGAAGAGCGGCGCCGGATTCCAGGAAGAAGCCGCGCGGCGACGCGCGCTCAAGCTTCGCGGCGACGTCACCGGGCGGCACGGCGACGCGTCGGCTGGCGGCAGCCGAAGGTCGGCGGCGCGCGTCGCCACGACGAGGAAGGCGGCGAAGGCGCCGCGCAGGCGCGGCGGCTCCGATCATCCGCGACGTCACGATTCCCGAGACGATCACGGTCGCCGAGCTCGCGCGGAAGCTGTCGGTGAAGGCGGCCGAGGTCATCAAGGCGCTGATGAAGCTGGGCCAGATGGTGACGATCAACCAGGTGCTCGACCAGGAGACCGCGATCATCCTGGCCGCGGAAATGGGGCACAAGGCGAAGGCCGCGCAAGCTGGACGATCCGGACGCGCTGCTCGCCGAATCCGAGGCGACCGACGTCGAGGCCGAGCCGCGGCCGCCGGTCGTCACCGTGATGGGTCACGTCGACCACGGCAAGACGTCGCTGCTCGATCACGATCCGCCGCACGCGCGTCGCGAGCGGCGAGGCGGGCGGCATCACGCAGCACATCGGCGCGTACCACGTGCAGACGAAGAAGGGCGTGATCACGTTCCTCGACACGCCGGGCCACGAGGCGTTCACGGCGATGCGCGCGCGCGGCGCGAAGGTCACCGACATCGTGATCCTGGTCGTCGCGGCCGACGACGGCGTGATGCCGCAGACGAAGGAAGCGATCGCGCACGCGAAGGCCGGCAACGTGCCGATCGTCGTCGCGATCAACAAGATCGACAAGCCGGAAGCGAACCTCGAGCGCGTCAAGCAGGAGCTCGTCGCCGAGAGCGTGATTCCCGAGGAGTACGGCGGCGAGGCGCAGTTCATCCCCGTGTCCGCGAAGACCGGCGCGGGCATCGACGAGCTGCTCGACGCGATCCTGCTGCAGGCGGAAGTGCTGGAGCTGAAGGCGCCGAAGAACGCGCCGGCGCGCGGCATCGTCATCGAGTCGCGCCTCGACAAGGGCAAGGGCCCGGTCGCGACCGTGCTCGTGCATTCGGGCACGCTGAAGCGCGGCGACATCGTGCTCGCCGGCGCCGTGTTCGGCCGCGTGCGCGCGATGACCGACGAGAACGGCAAGGCGGTGACGAGCGCCGGCCCGGCGATCCCGGTCGAGATCCAGGGCCTGTCCGACGTGCCGCTCGCGGGCGAGGACGTGCATGGCGCTCGGCGACGAGCGCAAGGCGCGCGAGATCGCGCTCTTCCGCCAGGGCAAGTTCCGCGACGTCAAGCTCGCGAAGCAGCAGGCGGCGAAGCTCGAGAACATGTTCGACCAGATGGCCGAGGACGCGATCAAGTCGCTCGCGCTGATCGTCAAGGCCGACGTGCAGGGCAGCTACGAGGCGCTGGCGCAGGCGCTGACGAAGCTGTCGACCGGCGAGGTCAAGGTCAACATCGTGCACGCCGGCGGTGGGCGGCATCACCGAGTCCGACATCAACCTGGCGCTCGCGTCGAAGGCGGTCGTCATCGGCTTCAACGTCCGCGCCGACGTCGCGGCGCGCAAGCTCGCCGAGCACAGCGGCGTGGACATCCGCTACTACAACATCATCTACGACGCGGTCGACGAGGTGAAGGCGGCGCTGTCGGGCATGCTCGCGCCCGACAAGAAGGAAAGCCAGATCGGGCTGGTCGAAGTGCGCGAGGTCTACAAGATCTCGAAGGTCGGAACGGTGGCCGGCTGCTACGTGCTCGACGGCGTGGTCAAGCGCGGCTCGCGCGTGCGCGCTGCTGCGCGACAGCGTCGTGATCCACGACGGCGAGCTCGACTCGCTGAAGCGCTTCAAGGACGACGTGCGCGAAGTGAAGGGCGGCTTCGAGTGCGGCCTGTCGCTCAAGAACTTCAACGACATCGAGAAGGGCGACCAGCTCGAGGTCTACGAGATCGTCGAAGTCTCGCGGACGCTGTAGCGCCCGACTTCGTCGGCGACCGACGTGAAGAAACATTCGCAGCGCGCGCAGCGCGTTGGCGAGCAGATCCAGCGCGAGCTCGCGGAGCTCCTGCGCGACAACGTCAAGGACCCGCGCGTCGGGCGGGTCACGATCACGGCGGTCGAAGTGTCCGGGCGACCTGTCGCACGCGAAGATCTTCGTCACGCATCTCGCCGGCCGCGAGCACGCCGACGAGGCGGTGCGCGCCCTGCAGCACACCGCCGGGTTCCTGCGCACCGAGCTGTCGCACCGGATGCAGCTCTACTCGGTGCCGCAGCTGCACTTCGCGTACGACGATTCGATCGAGTCCGGCATGCGCTTGTCGCAGCTCATCGACGAAGCCGTCGCCGCCGACCGCAAGCCGAACTCCTGATGGCGGCCGACGCGGCGGTCGCTCCCGGCCTCCCGCGCCGGCGGGTCGACGGCGTGCTGCTGCTGGACAAGCCCGCGGGCCTTTCGTCGAACGCGGCGCTGCAACGCGCGAAGCGCCTGTTCGCGGCGGAGAAGGCCGGCCACACGGGGACGCTCGACCCGCTGGCGACGGGCCTCCTGCCGCTGTGCTTCGGCGACGCGACGAAGTTCGCGCAGGCGCTGCTCGACGCGCCGAAGGAGTATGTCGCGACGGTGCGCTTCGGCGTAGCGACGACCACCGGCGACGCCGAGGGCGAAACCGTGCGCACGTGCGACGTGGCGTTTTCGCGCGCCGAGCTCGAGTCGGCATTGACGGCGCTTCGTCGGCCCGATCGTGCAGATTCCGCCGGCGTTCGCCGCGCTCAAATTCCGCGGCCGCAACTACTACGAGTACGCGCGCGCCGGCATCGACATTCCGCGCGTCCGCGCACCCATCGAGATTGCCGCCATCGAGCTCATCGATTGGGCGCCGCCCACCGCGGTGCTGCGGGTCGCGTCCGGCAAGGGCACCTACATTCGCGTGCTCGCGGAGGACATTGCCGCCGCGCTTGCCTGCTGCGCGCACCTCGCGGCGCTGCGGCGCACCGTCTCGGGGCCGTTTTCGCTCGCGGGCGCGGTGACGCTGGAAGCGCTGCAGGCGATGGACGCCGCGGCGCGCGACTCGCCTGCTGCTGCCGTCCGACGCCCCGTTGTCCGGCGTCGCGCGGCTCGACGTCGACGCTTCCGACCGAGCAGGCGCTCGTCGCAGGGTCGCGCCGGCGTGTCGGCCGCCGGCCGACGCGCAGGGACGCTATCCGTTGCTACGGTCCGCATGGACCGGTTTCTCGGACTGGTCGAAGCCGCTGACGGAAGCGCTCCGCTGCGGTGCGCCTGGCGCGCACGGACGCGAAGCCTGACGCGGCTCAGGCTGACCGGATTAGCGCTTGAATCCTAAGCGTTTTCCAGTGTACAATCGTACGTTTTCGCCGAGTGCACAGCCGCGCAGCTGCATGGCGTAACGTTTCAACGCCGGGACCTCTGCCGGTCCCGCGCGCATTTCTCGATCGAAGGACGACGACAATGGCAGTCACGGTGCAAGAGAAGGCGAAGGTCATCGCCGATTACCAGCGAATCAAGGGCGACACCGGTTCGCCCGAAGTGCAGGTCGCGCTGCTCACCGCGCGCATCAACGGCCTCAACGACCACTTCAAGGCCAACGTGAAGGACCACCACTCGCGGCGCGGGCTTGCTGCGGATGGTGTCGCGTCGCCGCAAGCTGCTCGACTATCTGAAGTCGCGCAATGCGGATGGCTACCGCACGCTGATCGAGAAGCTCGGGTTGCGCAAGTAGGCGCGCCTGGGTCCTCGAGCCGGTCTCGTCCGTCGCCTTTCCGGTCGCGCGAAGCGAATGCGCGAACGATGCGTCGCCAGGACCTGCGAATGGCTCCGTCGCGTTTCGACGCACGCTCCCTGAACAATCGCAATGGCCGCGCCGATCGTGCGCGGCCATTGTCATTTCGAGTGCTGAATTGAGGACAACGTGAACCCCATCAAGAAATCGATTCCGTACGGCCGCCACACCCTGACGCTCGAAACCGGCGAGATCGCCCGCCAGGCCGGCGGCGCCGTGCTGGCGAGCCTCGACGACACCGTCGTGCTGGTCACCGCGGTCGCGCGGCAGGAAGCGAAGGCCGGCCAGGACTTCTTTCCGCTGACGGTCGACTACCAGGAAAGACCTACGCCGCCGGCAAGATCCCCGGCGGCTTCTTCAAGCGCGAAGGGCGTCCGTCGGAAAAGGAGACGCTGACCTCGCGCCTCATCGATCGTCCGATCCGGCCGCTCTTCCCGGACGGCTTCTACAACGAAGTGCAGGTGATCGCGACCGTCATGTCGGTCGATCCCGAGATCGATCCCGACATCCCGGCGATGATCGGCGCTTCGGCCGCGCTGATGCTCGCGGGCGTTCCGTTCAACGGCCCGATCGGCGCCGCGCGCGTCGGCTACGTCGACGGCCAGTACGTGCTGAACCCGACCAAGACCGAGCTCACGACGTCGGCGCTCAACCTCGTCGTCGCCGGCACGGAAGCCGCCGTGCTGATGGTCGAATCGGAAGCGAACGAGTTGCCGGAGGAAGTGATGCTGGGCGCCGTCGTGTTCGGCCACCAGCAGCAGCAGGCGGCGATCGGCATGATCCACGAGCTGGTCGAAGCGGGCGGCAAGCCGCTGTGGGACTGGCAGCCCGCCGGCGAAGAACGAGGCGATGATCGCGCAGGTCACGGCGGTGGCCGACGCCGCGCTGCGCGAAGCCTATCAGCTGCGCTCGAAGCAGGCGCGGCAGCAGCGTCTGAAGGACATCTACGCGCAAGGTCGGCGCCGAATGCATTCCCGCCGATGCGCCTCGCCGGCTACGCGAACGAGGTCAACAACTTCGTGTTCGAGCTCGAGTCGAAGATCGTGCGCAACCAGATCCTGTCCGGCGAGCCGCGCATCGACGGCCGCGACACGCGCACCGTGCGTCCGATCGCGATCCGCACGGGCGTGCTGCCGCGCACGCACGGCTCGGCGCTGTTCACGCGCGGCGAGACGCAGGCGATCGTCGTCGCCACGCTCGGCACCGCGCGCGACGAGCAGCGCATCGACGCGCTGATGGGCGAGTACACCGACCGCTTCATGCTCCACTACAACATGCCGCCGTACGCGACCGGCGAGACCGGCCGCGTCGGCACGCCGAAGCGCCGCGAGATCGGCCACGGCCGCCTCGCCAAGCGCGCGCTGCTCGCCGTGCTGCCGACGGCCGAGGAATTCGCGTACTCGATGCGCGTCGTCTCGGAGATCACCGAATCGAACGGCAGCTCGTCGATGGCCTCGGTCTGCGGCGCGCAGCCTCGCGCTGATGGACGCCGGCGTGCCGACGAAGGCGCACGTCGCGCGGCATCGCGATGGGCCTCATCAAGGAAGGCAACCGCTTCGCCGTGCTGACCGACATCCTCGGCGACGAGGATCACCTCGGCGACATGGACTTCAAGGTCGCCGGCACCGACCGCGGCATCACCGCGCTGCAGATGGACATCAAGATCCAGGGCATCACCAAGGAGATCATGGCGGTCGCGCTGTCGCAGGCGCGCGAGGGCCGGATGCACATCCTGCACCTCATGCAGGAAGCGCTGCCGCACGCGCGCACCGAGGTCTCGCAGCACGCGCCGCGGATGATGACGTTCAAGATCAATCCGGAGAAGATCCGCGACGTGATCGGCAAGGGCGGCGCGGTCATCCGCGCGCTGACCGAGGAGACCGGCACGACGATCGACATCCAGGACGACGGCACGATCACGATCGCGTCGGTCAACGCCGATGCGTGCAACGTTGCGCGCAAGCGCATCGAGGACATCACGGCGGAGGTCGAAGTCGGCCGGATCTACGAAGGCACGGTGCTGCGCCTGCTCGACTTCGGCGCGATCGTCCAGGTGCTGCCGGGCAAGGACGGCCTGCTGCACATCTCGCAGATCGCGAAGGAGCGCGTCAATCAGGTCTCCGACTACGTGAAGGAAGGCCAGATCGTCGCGCGTCAAGGTGCTCGAAGCCGATGACAAGGGACGGCTGCGTCTGTCGATGAAGGCGGCGGCGGAGGATGGCGCGGCGCCGGCGCCTGCTCCGGTGGCGGCGCCTTCGGAATCGACGCCGGCGGCGTAGTCCCGAGACGCTGTGCGGCAGAAGAGGCGCCCTGCGAGGTCTGCCTCTTCATCGTGGGCTGCGGCGCGCGACCGGGTGGGGCCGGCAGGCGTAGGGTGACTCATGCGCCTGCCGGCCCGCCGATCGCGCGCCTTCAGTGCATTGGCGCCGATCTGCAGGTTGGCGCAGCTAGGCCCGCGAGATCCCGCGTACCCGTCCTCCAAGGCTAGTACGACTACAAGATCCCCATCTACTTTGAACGGTGATCCGCCACGAGCCACGCAGGCAACCCGCATCGAGCGCGACAGTTTCGGCCCCATCGAGGTCCCGGCCGACCGGCTCTGGGGCGCGCAGACGCAGCGCTCGCTCGAGCATTTCCGTATCTCGACGGAGAAGATGCCCGAGGCGCTGATCCGGGCGCTCCTGATCGTCAAGCGCTCGTGCGGCGCGCGTCAACGCGGCGCTGCGGCACGTTGCCGCAGCCGACGGCGGACGCCATCGTCGCCGCCGCCGACGAAGGCGCTCGCGGGACGTCACGCCGGCGAATTTCCGCTCGCGGTCTGGCAGACGGGATCGGGCACGCAGACCAACATGAACGTCAACGAGGTGCTCGCCAATCGCGCCTCCGAGATCCTCGGCGGGCCGCGCGGCGAGAGCCGGCTCGTGCATCCCAACGACGACGTCAACCGCGGGCAGTCGTCGAACGACGTCTTCCCGACGGCGATGAACGTCGCCGCGGCCGAGACGGTGACGCACGACCTGCTGCCGGCGCTGACGGCGCTCGAGTCGACGCTGTCGGCGAAAGCCGATCGCCTTTGCCGACATCGTCAAGATCGGCCGCACGCATCTGCAGGACGCGACGCCGCTGACGCTCGGCCAGGAGTTCTCGGGCTACGCGGCGCAGCTCGCGCACGGCATGGGCGCACGTCGAGGCGTCGCTGCCGCATGTGCGCGAGCTGGCGCTCGGCGGCACCGCGGTGGGCACCGGGCTCAACACGCATCCGGAGTTCGGCGAGCGGGTCGCCGCCGACATCGCCGAATACACGGGCATGCTGTTCGACTCCGCGCCCAACAAGTTCGAGGCGCTCGCGGCGCAACGACGCGCTGGTGCATCTGCACGGCGCGCTGCGCGGGCTCGCCGGCGTGCTGATGAAGATCGCGAACGACGTGCGCTGGCTCGCCAGCGGGCCGCGCTCGGGACTGGGCGAGATCACGATTCCCGAGAACGAGCCGGGCAGCTCGATCATGCCGGGCAAGGTCAACCCGACGCAATGCGAGGCGCTGACGATGATCGCGGCGCAGGTGATGGGCAACGACGTCGCCGTCGGCATCGGCGGCGCGTCCGGCAACTTCGAGCTGAACGTCTTCAAGCCGCTCATCATCCACAACGTGCTGCAGAGCGTGCGGCTCCTCGCCGACGGCATGACGAGCTTCGACGAGCATTGCGCGCGCGGGATCGAGCCCGACCGCGAGCGCATCGCGGAGCTCGTCGCAGCGCTCGCTGATGCTCGTCACCGCGCTCAACCCGCACATCGGTTACGACAAGGCGGCCGAGATCGCGAAGAAGGCGCACCGCGAAGGCACGACGCTCAAGGCGGCGGCGCTGGCGCTCGGCTATGTCAGCCGACGCACGAGTTCGACGCCTGGGTGCGTCCCGAGAACGATGGTGCGGACGCAGCGCGACGCTAGCGCCGGCGATCAACGCGAGCTGCGCGCGGAGCGCTCGCGGCAAGCAGCCGGATCGCGTCGCGGTTCGACCACGAGAAGCATTTCGCCGCCGCCTCCTCCCACGGCAGCCAGACGTAGCGCCCGATGCTCGCGCGGATCGAGCCGCACGGCGACCGGTTCCGGCACCTCGCAGCGCGAACACGTGCTCGGTGTTGTGCGTCGTGCCGGGCGCGTAGCGGTCGCGCCAGCGCGGATAGATCTCGTAGACGTTCGACAGCTGCCAGTCGGCGAGCCCGCCGTACGCCGCGGCGTCGATGCCGGTCTCCTCGCGGAGCTCGCGGTTCGCGGTCTCGCCGCAGCGTTTCGCCGGGCTCCTGGCTGCCGGTGACCGATTGCCAGTAGCCCGGCAGCATCGGCGCGCTCGATCAGCAGCACGCTCGAGATCGGGCGTTGCCACCAGCACCAGCGTCGAAACGGGGATCTTGTGGGCAACGGATCCGAGCTGAGTCGAACGCGTGCGAACGCGGAGACAAGCTCTAGCTGACGAACACCCAGAACGGCTTGTGCCGCTCGCGCCAGTAGTCCGACGCTTCGGCGAGGATGTCCTCGAACGTCGTCCAGTCGATCCCGTGCGCCTTGCGATAGCGCGGCGGAATTGGCGAGCGCGATGACGCAGCCGTGCTTGCCGAGCCAGTCGCCGTCCTCCACCGAATCGGCGAGCGCGTCCCAGTTGTTGCCGAAGTGCTGCGGCAGCTTCAGGCCCTTCGCCAGGGCCGCGAGCAGCGCGGCCTTGCTGTCGACGCCGGCGAGATCGGTCGAATGGAAACGCAGCTTCGCGGCCGCGGCGGCGGCAGCGAGCGTCTGGGTGTCACCGCGCAGCGCGTGGACGCCCGCAATTTCCAGATCGTGGAGATCGGGGAGATTCATGTGCGGATCTTTCGAAACGACCGATAGTGGTCATCGGAGTAGTAACACGCATCCGGCGCTCTTCTTCCGCCGCCGCAGACCAGACGACGGCCGCCGCGGCTCGTAACCCCGGCGTGCGCACCGTGTACTCGTGATAATAGCCGCGCGGCTTGGCCGGGAGCAGTTTCTCGCGATTGCCGAACACGACGCCGTCGCGGTCGAACGGAAACGGGCCGCCCTTGCCGACGAGCGCGTAGACCTCCCGCGCCTCCTTCGGCAGCTCGGACGAGCGCGACCACGGGCGGATCGGGCGTCGTGCGGGCGCTCGCCCAGTCGAACGCCATGCCGGCGAGACGCGCACAGCAACCAGCGCGGCGCGCGCACCGCGACCAGCGCGCGCGGGCATGCGGCATGGCGGGCAATCCGGGCGCAGTGGCGGTCGGCGCGTTTCCATGCCGGCGATTGTCCGCCAACGCGCCGGGCCGCGCCAGAGTCGCGCTGCACGGTCATGCAGGACGGATCGAGTCGGTCGGCCGCACCCTGATGTGCAGATCGCGCAGCTGCTGCTCGGTGACGGCGCTGGGCGCGTCGACCAGCAGATCCTGCCCGCGCTGCGTCTTCGGGAACGCGATCACGTCGCGGATCTGGTCGACGCCCGCCATCATCGCGACGATGCCGGTCGAGGCCGAACGCGATGCCGCCGTGCGGCGGCGCGCCGTAGGACAGCGCGTCGAGCAGGAAGCCGAACTTCTTGCGCTGGTCCTCGGGACTGATCCTGAGCGCCGCGAACACCTTCGCCTGCACGTCGGGCTTGTGGATGCGCACCGAGCCGCCGCCGATCTCCCAGCCGTTCAGCACGACGTCGTAGGCCTTGGCGATCGCGCTGCCCGGGATCGGTCGCGAACAGCGTCCTCGTGGCCGTCCTTCGGCGCGGTGAACGGATGGTGCCGCGGCGCCCCAGGTCTTCTTGCTCGTCGTCGTATTCGAACATCGGGAAATCGACGACCCACAGCGGCTTCCACCCGCTTTCGGCGAAGCCGCGCTCGGTGCCCGACCTTCGCGCGCAACGCGCCGAGCGCGTCGTTGACGACCTTCTCGCGGTCGGCGGCGAAGAAGATGAGGTCGCCGGTCTGCGCGCCGGTGCGCTCGATGATCGTCGCGCAGCACCGCGGCCGGCAGGAACTTGACGATCGGCGATTGCAGGCCTTCCTCGTTCGGCTTCGCCGGCGTCGTTGACCTTGATGTAGGCGAGCCCGCCGATGCCGTAGATCTTGACGAACGTCGTGTAGTCGTCGATCTCCTTCCGCGTCAGCGTGCCGCCGCCGGGCACGCGCAGCGCCGCGACGCGCCCGTTCGGCAGGTCCGCGGCCGCGCGGAAGACCTTGAAGTCGACGCGTGCGCATGACATCGGTGAGCTCGGTCAGCTTGAGCGGCACGCGCAGGTCGGGCTTGTCGGAGCCGTAGTCGCGCATCGCGTCGGCGAACGTGCATCACCGGAAACGGATCGGGCAGCTCGACGCCGAGCGCCTCCTTGAACATCGCGCGGACGAGGCCTTCCATGATGTCGCGGATCTCGAGCTCGTCCAGGAACGACGTCTCGATGTCGATCTGCGTGAACTCCGGCTGGCGGTCGGCGCGCAGGTCCTCGTCGCGGAAGCACTTGACGATCTGGTAGTAGCGGTCGAAGCCCGCGATCATCAGCATCTGCTTGAAGAGCTGCGGCGACTGCGGCAGCGCGTAGAACATGGCCGTGATGGATCCGCGACGGCACGAGGAACTCGCGCGCGCCCTCGGGCGTCGACTTGTAGAGGACCGGCGTCTCGATGTCGATGAAGCCGTGCGCGTCGAGGTAGCTTGCGCGCCGCCATCGCCGGCGCGATGGCGCAGCATCAGGTTCTTCTGCATCGGCGGCCGCCGCAGGTCGATGCACCCGATGCTGCAGGCGCACCGTCTCCGACAGGTTCTCGTCGTCGAGCTGGAACGGCGGCGTCTGCGCCGCGTTCAGGATCTCGAGGTCGTGGGCGAGCACCTCGATCTCGCCGGACACGAGGTTCGGATTGGCGCCGCCCTCGGGGCGCAGGCGCACGAGCCCCGTCACGCGGATCACGAACTCGTTGCGCAGCGATTCGGCGGCGGCGAACGTCGCGGCGCGGTCGGGATTGAAGACGATCTGCACGAGGCCTTCGCGGTCGCGCAGGTCGACGAAGATGACGCCGCCGTGGTCGCGGCGGCGATGGACCCAGCCCATCAGCGTGACCGTCTGGCCGAGGTAGCCGGCGGTCGATGCGTCCGCAGTAGTCAGTGCGCTTCAATGCATTCTCCGGCGAGCGTTGCGGTGCAGTTCGGTGATGGATCGGGCGGGCGGCGTGGCAGTGCCGCGGCGCCGGCGTGCGCCACGGCGCGACCGCCTCGCCGCGGTCAATTTCGAGGGCTGCGCGGCGGCAGGCGGCGCAGCGGGCGCGCGCGGCCACTGCCGGGTGACGGCGGCGCGGCGCAACGACGCCCATCGAGATGATGTACTTGAGCGCGTCGTCGACCGACATGTCGAGCTCGCGCACGCGTGCCCTCGGAACCATCACGAAGTAGCCGCCGGTCGGGTTGGGCGTCGTCGGCACGTAGACGCTGACGTGCTCGCCCGGAAGGTGATCGACGACCGCGTCGGCCGGCGTGCCGGTCAGGAACGCGATCGTCCAGCAGCCGGGGCGCGGAAACTCGACCAGCAGCGCCTTGCGAAACGCCGTGCCCTGATCGGACAGCACGGTGTCGCTCACCTGCTTGACCGACGAATAGATCGACTTGACGACGGGAATGCGGCCGAGCAGGCCTTCCCATATCAGGATGAGCCGCTGGCCGAAGAAGTTGGCGGCGAAGACGCCGGTGACGAGCAGGATCAGCGAAGCTCAGCAGCACGCCGAGTCCCGGGAATGTGAAAGCCGACCAGCGCCTCCGGGCGCAGACGTCTCCGGCACGAGCAGCAGCGTCTGGTCGAGCGTGGACACGAGAAAATTGATCACCCAGATCGTGATGCCGAGCGGCACCCAGACGAGCAGGCCGGCGATCAGGTAGCGCTTCATCGTTGCGTGACGCGTTGCGCTGCAGGCGCTACGTGGCGGCAGGCGTGGCTCCGGTCTTGGCGGCGGGCGCCGCGCGCTGCTCGATGTCGGTCTTGGCTTCGGTCTTCGTCGTCGGACTGCTCGCTGCGTCCGAATCGCTCTTGGAATCGCTCTTGGCTGCGGCATCCGCTCGCCGGTCGCCGTCTTCGACGCGGCGGCACCGTCGGGCTTTCGCCGGAGCGGGCTTCGCGCCGCTGCCCTTGAAGTCGGTGGCGTACCAGCCGCTGCCCTTCAACTGGAAGCCGGCGGCCGAGACCTTGCTTGACCAGCGCGTCGGCGTGGCACGACGGGCACGCGGCGAGCGGCGCATCGGAGAACTTCTGCAAGCGCCTCGAGCTCGTGGCCGCAAGACGAGCAACGGTATTCGTAAATCGGCATCGCAACCTCCAGCCTGCGTGATCGCGCAAAGCGCTTGATTAAAAAGGAATATTATACCTGAATCTACGCGCCGCGTCGGCGGCTGTGCGCACGCGCGGCGCGATCGCCGAACGATGGGGTCAACCGCGGATACCACATAGGCTTATCCTGCCGCAGCGGACGCAGCTTCATTACACTAGCGGCGTCCCGATCAACCGAGATCGAGAGCGAGCGATGAGCGTCGAATGGATGTGGTGGATCTGTGCCGCGGTGCTGCTCGATCGGCGCCGAGCTCCTGATCGGGAACGTTCTACCTGCTCGCCGTCGGCATCGCGGTGGCGCTCGGCGGCGTCGCGGCGTGGCCGGGCGCGTCGCTGCCGGTGCAGTTCGGCGATCGCCGGCGTCCTGGGCGTCGCGCTGACGATCGTCGCGCACCGCTGGCGGCTCGCGCGCGCGACGCCGCCGCCGCAGCCGTCGCTCGACATCGGGCAGGCCGTGCGCGTGGAGACGCTGGAACGACGACGGCACCGCGCGCGTCAACTACCGCGGCTCGACCTGGGACGCCGAGCTCGCAGCGCCCGACGTGCCGCGCGCCGACGACGCTCTACATCGTCGCCACGCGCGGCTCGCGTGCTGATCCTTTCCGACCGCCGTCCGCCGTCTGACCGGAACGGGCGTCGCTGTGCTGGATTCAACGCTGGAGGCATTCGCCATGTGGCTCGGCTCGTCGCTGTTCACGATCGCACTCTTCGTCGTCGCCATCATCATCATCTCGCGCGCGATCCGCGTCGTGCCGCAGCAGCACGCGCTCGTCATCGAGCGGCTCGGACGCTTCTACGCGGTGCTCCAGCCGGGCCTCAACTTCGTCATCCCGTTCGTCGACCGCGTCGCGTACCGGCACGACCTGCGCGAGATCCCGTTCGACGTGCCGAGCCAGATCTGCATCACCAAGGACAACACGCAGCTGCAGGTCGACGGCATCCTGTACTTCCAGGTCACCGATCCCCGGCTCGCGTCGTACGGCTCGAGCAACTTCCAGGTGGCGATCACGCAGCTCGCGCAGACGACGCTGCGCAGCGTGATCGGCCGCATGGAGCTCGACCGGACGTTCGAGGAGCGCGACCACATCAACGGCCTCGTCGTCGCGGCGCTCGACCAGGCCGCGGGCAACTGGGGCGTGAAAGTGCTGCGCTACGAGATCAAGGACCTGACGCCGCCGAAGGAGATCCTGCACGCGATGCAGGCGCAGATCACCGCCGAGCGCGAGAAGCGCGCGGTGATCGCGACCTCCGAAGGCAAGCAGCAGGAGCAGATCAATCTCGCCAACGGCGCGCGCGCGGCGGCGATCGCCAAGTCCGAAGGCGAGAAGCAGGCCGAGATCAACCAGGCGCAGGGTCACGCCTCGGCGCTGCTCGCGATCGCCGAGGCGAACGCGAAGGCGATCCGGCAGGTGGCCGAGTCGATCGAAGCGCCGGGCGGCATTGCAGGCGGTGAACCTCAAGGTCGCGGAGCAGTACGTCGCCGCTTTCGCCAACATCGCGAAGACCAACAACACGGTGATCGTGCCGGCGAACCTCGCCGATCTCGGCGGGCCTCATCACCGTCGGCGATGACGGTGTTCAAGGCGCAGCCGAAATGACGGCGCGCGCCGCGAGCGGCAATCAGAGGAGAGCGGCACCATGCAACTGGAGGGCAGCACGTTCATCGTCACCGGCGGCGCGTCGGGATTGGGCGCGGCGACGGTGCGCATGGTCGTCGCGGGCGGCGGCAACGTGCGTCATCGCCGACCTCAAGGAGAGCGGAGGGGCAGGCGCTCGCGCAGGAGCTCGGCGGCCGCGCGCGATTCGTGCGCACCGACGTCACCGACGAGGCGAGCGCGCAAGGCGGCGGTGGCGGCCGCGGTCGACGGCTTACGGCGGGTTGCACGGGCTCGTCAATTGCGCCGGCATCGTCCACGGCGAGAAGGTCGTCGGCAAGGAGGGCCCGCACACGCTCGCGAGCTTCGCGCGCACGATCAACATCAACCTCATCGGCACGTTCAACATGACGCGGCTCGCCGCCGCCGCGATGGCGAAGAACGCGCCCAACGCGGAAGGCGAGCGCGGCGTCATCGTCAACACGGCGTCGGTCGCCGCGTTCGACGGCCAGATCGGGCAGGCCGCCTACAGCGCGTCGAAGGCGGGCGTGGTCGGGCATGACGCTGCCGATCGCGCGCGACCTCGCGCGATACGGCATCCGCGTGATGACGATCGCGCCGGGCATCTTCGAGACGCCGATGGTCGGCCAGGTTCCGCCGGAGATCGCCGAGGCGCTCGGCAAGATGGTGCCGTTCCCGCCGCGCCTCGGCCGGCCCGCCGAATTCGCGTCGCTCGTCCGCGAGATCGTGCGAGAACGTCATGCTGAACGGCGAGGTGATCCGCCTCGACGGCGCGATCCGCATGGCGCCGAAGTAGGTCACGACGCGGAGTCCAGGCCGGGTCAGGGCAGCGATCGGAATCGTCACTCGCGCCACCGTGCCGCCGCCGTCGCGCGGCAGGAGATCGAAGCGTTCCGCCGTGCAGCCGGGCGATGCGGTCGACGATGGCGAGCCCGAGTCCGGCGCCCGGCCACGCCCGCCGCGTTGGTGCGCGCGGCCGACGCGCGCGTGAACGGCTGCTTCAGCCGCTCGACGTCGTCCGGCGCGATGCCCGGGCCGCGATCGGCGACGTCGAGCACGATGTCGCCGTCGCCGCGTGCGCGTCGTCACGTCCACCGGCGGCGCGCCGTAGGCGATCGCGTTGTCGATCAGGTTCGCGACGAGGCGCGAGAATGCCGTCGGGCGCAGCGGCACGTGATCGGCAGCGTGCCCGGTGCGAAGCGCACGTCCTCGCCGGCGCGCGCGTACCGCTCGACGCTGGAGCCGACGATGGCATTGAGGTCGGACGGCTCGCGCGCCGCGTCCGTCGTCCGTCGCGCGAACTCGAGGAACTGGCCGATGATCCGGTCCATTTCCTCGATGTCGTCGACCATGCCGGCCGCGCGTGGCCTCGTCGCGCGCTTGCATCTCGACGCCGAGCCGCAGCCGCGCGAGCGGCGTGCGCAGGTCGTGCGAGACGCCGGCGAGCAGCAGCGCGCGGTCCTGCTCGAGCTGGCGCAGGTTGGCCGCCATCCGGTTGACGCCGCGATTGAGCGTCACGATTTCGGACGGGCCGTGCTCCGGGCAGCGGCGGCGGCGTCTCGCCGCGGCCGACGCGCTCGACGGTCGCGGCGAGCTCGCGCAGCGGACGCGCGAGGTAGCGCGCGAAGACGAACGCGGCGGCCAGCAGCACGGCGGCGAGCGATCAGGCTCCACAGCGCGGCGCGCGACGGATGATCCTCGGCCTGCGCGCGCGGCGGCAGCGGAAAGCCGACCCAGTAGCCGCGTCGCCCGCCGCTTCGACGCGGACGAGAAGGAGGCCGCGACCGGGCGCCACGCGGAGCTCGGTGCCCGCGCCCAGCGCTTCGCGCAGGCGCTCCTGCGAGCGGCTCGAGCGGCGGCGGAACCGGCGCGCCGCTCGATGCACGGGCGCTCGCTTTCGGGAACGATGCGAACGCCGTACTCGCGCGCCGATCCGGCCGATCGATCTCGCGCCGCTCGGGCGTGTCGTTGCGCCTCGAGCGCCGCGCGCACGCGCCTGCAGCTGCACGATCTTGGTGTCGCTGAACTGCCGCGCGAGCAGCGTCAGCGCGATCCTGCCGGAAGAACAGGATCGTCGCGACGAGCGCGACCGCGACGACCGCGAGCAGCAGCAGCGCGAGGCGCCCGAACAGCGAGCGCGGCAGCAGCGTCACCGCGCCGCGTCCGCGGCGATCGGCGTCTGCGGCGCGCGTCGTCCGGCACGAAGACATAGCCGAATCCCCAGACCGTCTGGATGTAGCGCGGATTGGCCGGGTCGGGCTCGATCAGCTTGCGCAGCCGCGACACCTGCACGTCGATCGCGCGGTCGAACACGTCGTGATCGCGGCCGCGCGCGAGCAGCATCAGCTTTTCGCGCGCGAGCGGCTGGCGCGGATGCTGCGCGAACACCTTGACGCAGCGAGAACTCGCCCGTCGTGAGGTGGATCGTCGCATCGCCGTTGACGAGCGTGCGCGCGGCGAGATCGAGCACGTAACGGACCGAACGCGATCTTGCCTTCGGCGGCCGGCGCGCCGGGCGCGAGCCGCTCCGTCGTGGCGGCGCAGCACGGCGTGGATGCGCGCGACGAGCTCGCGCGGATTGAACGGCTTCGGCAGGTAGTCGTCGGCGCCCATCTCGAGGCCGACGATGCGGTCGACGTCCTCGCCCTTGGCCGTCAGCATGACGATCGGCACGCTTTCGCCGGCGCGCGCGCAGGCGGCGGCAGACCGCGAGCCCGTCCTCGCCGGGCAGCATGAGGTCGAGCACGACGAGATGCGGCGGGTCGCGCTGGAGCTTCTTGTCGAGCTCGCGCGCGTCGGGGAGCGTTGCGACCTGGAATCCCTGCTCGGTAAGATAGCGGGACAGGAGGTCGCGCAGGCGAACGTCGTCGTCGATGACGAGTATCTTGGGCGCGGCAGGTTTGGCAGGCATGGTCGAGAGTAGCGGCAGCGCGTGCGCGCCGTGGCGTCGCGGGTGTAACCGATTGTAACGCCGGCGCCGTCATGCAATGTCCGGTTGCAATTCGGTTGCCGCCATCGCGAACGCCCGCCGATAATGGGGCCCTAAGCGTCAGGAGCCGCAGAATCGCTGTGGCGCCGCATTCACCGAAAGGAAACGATATGACGTTCCACCGCACTTTCCGCACGATCGCCGGGATCGCCGCCGTCGCCGTCGCGATCGGCTTCGGTTCCGGCGCCGCGCTGGCGCAGCCCGCGGCGTTGCGCATGGCCCGCATGGCGCATCATGGTACGGGCGGACCCGACGAGATGATCGGGCACCTGATCGCGCATGCCAAGGGCAGCTCAATCTCAACACGATGCAGCAAGGGCATGTTCGACACCGCCGTCGCCGACAGCAAGGCGGCGCGCGAAGCCGGGCGCGCGCTGCACGAGAAGGTCAAGGCCACGCTGCAAGCGGAGCTCGCCAAGCCGGAGCCCGATCTCGCTGCCGTTGCGGCCGCCGCCGATGCCGCGGCCGATCAGGCCCGCGATCAAGCGCAAGGCGATCCGGGCCGAGTGGCTCGCGCTCTACGCGACGTTCACGGTCGAGCAGAAGGCCGTCGTGAAGCGACATGCTGCAGAAGCAGCCTCGCGCATGCCGAATCGTTCCGGCAAAAGATGCGCGAGCGCATGCAGAGCGAAGTCGTCCGGCTGACAACGCAGAAATGCGCAGCACTAGCGTTCGCAGGCAATGGGCCCGGCTTCGTGCCGGGCCCTTTTTCGTCCGTTGAGCAGCGAAGCGAGCTCGCTTCGACGCGCCGCGCGTCAACCGGAATTCGCTCGCGCGACCTCGATCGGCAGGTATGCCGATCGCGCTCTTCCGCGGCGCTCCTGAGCGCGGCAGCAACGACCGGCTTCAGCAGCAGCTTCACGCCGGCAGCGCGAACTTCAGCCTGCGCAGCGCTGCTCGTGTCTCCCGACACGACGATCGCGGGGTGCCGGCGCCGAGCTCGCGCACGCAGCCGCGCGATCGCGTCGATCCCCGATTGGCCTTCGGCAAGCCGAAGATCCGCGACGATCAGATCCACCGTGGACGCTGCCGCCGTCAGGCGAGGGCAGCCAGCGCCGGTGCCGCATCCGAACCCACCGTGACCAGCGCATTCCACGACACGAACAGAGCATGCATCGCCGCGACCACCGCGGGATCGTCGTCGACGACGACGATCGCGGCGGCCCTCGAAGCGTGCGCGAGGACGCAGGCATCCGGCGCGCGCGAGCGCGCGTCGACAATGCCGGCGAGGCGCGGTGCGTTCGCGCGTGGCACGGTGATCGAGAAGCGCGAGCCTCGGCCCGGCGTCGAGTCGAGCTCGATCGAGTGTCCGCAGAGCTGCGCGAGCCGGCGCACGATCGCAAGGCCGAGCCCCAGACCGCGCCCTCCGACGTGATTGCGCGGCGCCGCGGCCAGCTGCACGAATTCGTCGAAGACCCGCGATGGAATCGTCTCGCGCGATTCCGACGCCCGAATCGATCACGTCGATCCGGACGCACCCCGCACGCCGTCGCGCGCCCAGGACGATTCCGCCGGCGGGCGTGTAGCGCACCGCGTTCGCAAGCAGATTGCGCAGCACGCGCTCGAGCAGCGTAGGGTCGGTCGCGACGGCCATCGCGTCGGCACGATGCGCAGCACGAGTCCTGCCGCCAGCGCCTGCGGCGCAAAGTCGGCGCCGAGTCGCGCAAAGAGCGGTTGCAAGGCGATGGGCGCCGGCATCGGCCGCAGCGCTCCGGCCTCGAGCTGCGACAGAGTCGAGCAGTTGCGCGAAGAGATGCTCGAGGGCCTCGACCGACGCGCGGATGCTCGCGACCAGCGGCGTAACGCCCGGGTCGCGCACCTTGGCCGCGAGCGCCGCGGCGAAGAGCCCCATCGCGTGCAGCGGCTGCCGCAGGTCGTGGCTCGCGGCGGCGAGAAACTGGCTCTTGGCGAGGCTCGCGGTCTCGGCGGCGGCGCGCGCGGCGAGCGCCGCCTCGGTCTGCGCCTTGAGCTCGCGGATGAGGTCCGACGTTTTCGTAGCGCATCATGAGCGATTGGGTGAGCACGCCGTTGACCTGGCGTCCGAACGCCAGGACGAAAATCAGCACGACGCCGAGCACGCCGGCGGTGAACAGATGCACCTGGTCGCCCTCGATCGCCACCCGCGCGATCAGCGGCACGAGAACCGCGAGCACGAAGCCATAGAACGCCGGCTTGTAGACGGCGGTGCGGGACAGACCGCCGAGGATCACGCCGAACTGGCAGACGATGAATAGCGCCTGGTAGGCAGGCAGCGCGGGAAACATCGCGACGGCGGCGACGCCCCATAGCGCGCCCGCGAGCGTCGAACCGACGACCCAGTACGCGCCCCAGCGCGCGGCGTCGCGGATCGGCGGATGCGGCGCGTCGGTACGCGCGCACCAGCACCCCGCGCCACGCCTGGTTGGCGAGGATCGCCGCCATCCAGGCGGCCATCACCCACGGCGCCTCCTGCTGCCATAGGACGCCGCACAGGATGAGCGCGCCGAGCAGCATCGACGCCGTCGTCCGATGCCATGACGCGTAGAGCGTGGCAACCTGATCCGCCCGCGCGTGGGCCAGCAAATGCGACCTGGCGTCCAAGCGGGCGATGGCCGGCGAGATATCCACGGCGCGAGTGCGAGTGGGCGACGCCGCGCCGCATCCGTTCCGTCCGGCGCGACGCCGCGGCAATCAGCCAGCGCTGGGTCCCGGTCCGTCCTTCTCGCCGCCAGCGTGTCGACGCTGATGCCGCGGCGGGCGAGCACCGCGATCGCCTCCGTGCGCGAATGCACGCGCAGCGCCTTGAGGATCGCGCTGACGTGGACCTTGACCGTTCCCTCCGAGAGCGTGAGGTCGCGGCAGATGAGCTTGTTCGGCTTGCCCTGGACCATGAGCTTCAGCACATCCGTCTGACGCGCCGTGAGCCCGAGCTCGCCCGGCGCGATGTGCACGCCGTCGCTCTCCGGCATGGGGACGCGTCGGACGGCAGGTACACGCCGCCGTCGAGAACATGCCGCACCGCTTCGAGCAGCATCGCCGGCATTCGCGCTCTTCGGGATGAAGCCCTGGGCGCCGGCGCCAAGCGCTGCCAGCACCGTCGCCTGGTCGTGCGTCGCGGACAGCACGACAATCGGCACGCCCGGGTAGTCGAGCTTGAGGTCGCCGAGAAAATCGAGGCCGCGCGCCCCGGGCAAGCGCGAGATCGAGGAGCACGAGCGCCACGTCGCGGCTCGTTGTCGAGCACGTCGGTCGCCCCGGCCGGATCTCCCGCGGCCAGCATGGTGATATCCGCGTCGAGCTGCGGAAGAAGCTGCGCGAGAGCGCCTCGACGATCAGCGGGTGATCGTCGATCACGAGAATTTTCATGCGCTTCCCCGGTAGCGGTTGTACGCCCGCTGCGCCCCTGAGCCGCCGCGGACCGTAGGGAGGACATTAGCGCCGACCGAGGCGCTCGCACCTGTAGGAAATTACAGGTGGCGCCATGCTATCCGGTTCTTGCCGAGCGCCGCCTGCTGTTCCGCCAATTCCTTGCGCAACGTCCGCAGCCGGGCCTCGACGACCGACGTCTGGTAGAAGTCGCCGTCGCCCGCTTTCGACGCCAGCTCGAACTGGCGCACCGCCTCCTTGTAGTCGCCCTGCCATGCGTAGTACTCGCCCTGGTGCCGGTGCTCCTGCTGCTTCTGGCCGAGCTCGGAGAACGTGCGGGCGGCGATCCGGTGCAGCGGCCCGTCCTGGGGAAGCGCGCGAGCTCGGTCTCGAGGAACGCCGCGGCTTCGCGCTGGCGTCCGGCCTTGGCCAGCGCCTGCGGGTAGTCGTAGATCAGCTGCAGCTTGTTCGGATAGCGCGCCAGCGCGGACTTGAAACGCGCGATGGCGAGGTCGAGCTGTCCCGATTCCATCAGCACGTGGCCGGCCATCGCCTCGATCATCGGGTGCGGCGGGGCGATCTTCTCGAGCGCGGCGAGCTCGGTGATGCGCCTGCGGAAATTCCTCGTTGCGCAGGAGCGAGGCGACGAGGCCGTAGCGCGCCGCGACTTCGTTGTTGAACTTGCGCTCGGCGAGCGCGTCCCTGAAATACGCGACCGCCTCCCTGGGCGTCGCCCGTGTAGCTCCGCAGGAGCGCGCGCACGAGGTGGAACTCGAGCGAGTCGCGTCACCTGCTGGTACGGCTTGCCGTAGGCGCGCGACTGCGCCTCGGCGACGCGCTCGTGCGTGACCGGATGGCTGCGCAGATACGACGGCGCGTTGCCGTCGGCGAACCGGCTCGATTTCTGCAGGCGGTCCATCAACGTGGCCATCGCGTAGACGTCGAAGCCGGCGGCGTCGAGCCGCTGGAACCCGATGCGATCGGCTTCGTACTCGTTCTCGCGCGTGAAATTGATCTGCGACTGGATCGCGAGCGCCTGTCCCGAGGCGATCGCCGCGGAGGTGGCCTGCCCCGACGACGACGAGCTCGGACGCGCGATGCCGCGATCGCCAGGGCGAGGCCCGGCCAGCATGTACAGCAGCGCGTTCTTCTCCTTCGCGACCGACGCGCGCCATGTGGCGCTGCGTGACGTGCGTGATTTCGTGCGCCAGCACCGATGCGAGCTCGGATTCGCTTTGCGCGAGCAGGATGAGGCCGCGTGTTCACGCCGACATAGCCGCCCGGCAGCGCGAACGCGTTGACGGTCGGGTCGGCCACGCGCGAAGAACTCGAACTCCTGCCGGCCCTCGGGGATGGCGGCCACGAGCCGGTGGCCGAGCTCGTTCAGGTAATCGTTGACTTCGGGGTCTTCGAGGTAGGCGCCTGCGGCGCGGATCTGGCGCATGATCATTTCGCCGATCTTGCGTTCCTGGGCGATCGTCATGGCCGCCTGCGACTCTTCGCCAAGATCGGGCAGCGCTCGACCTGCGCGCGCGGGCGCGATGGCCGTCGATGCGGCGGGGGCGCGCTTGGCTCCGGGACGACGCCGTAGATCCCCTGGGCGCGCGCTGTCCCGATCCCGAGCGCTGCCGGCATGATCGGCTGCAACGCGAGCGCGAGCGCCGTGAGCACAGCAACGGCTCCGCCGCGCGGCAGTGGCGGGCCGAAGGCGGTCGGGGGTCGTCGGCTGGGTCAAGGGAGTCCGAGCGTGTCGAGGGCGAGGCTCGATCAGATGCTAAGATGCGTCGCGCCAGTCCGAAGTTCACGCGAAGGAGATTGTCGTGGCAGGCGCGAGCAGGCAAGGCGACGGAACCTCGGCGCAAGAGACGGCAGGACAGCGACGCGGCGGGCGGCAGCGACGCCCGCACCGGCAAACCCCCATTTTACGCATTTCGACCCGGCGGGTCAGGCGCACATGGTGGACGTCGCGGCGAAGGACGTCACCAAGCGTGTCGCGCGGGCGGGCGGCCGGATCGTGATGCGTCCCGCGACGCTCGCGCTCATTCGCGGCCGGAACGCGCGACGCAAGGGCGACGTGCTGGGCGTCGCCCGCATCGCGGCGATCCAGGCGGCCAAGCGGACCTCGGAGCTCATCCCGCTGTGTCACCCGCTGGCGCTCACCAAGGTCGCCGTCGCCTTCGATCCGATGTCGCCGCTGGGCGCGGTCGCGATCGAAGTGACGGCCGAAACCGCTCGGCCAGACGGGAGTGGAAATGGAGGCGCTGACGGCCGCGGCCGTGGGTCTCCTGACCATCTACGACATGTGCAAGGCGGTCGATCGCGGGATGCGGATCGAGGGCGTGCGCCTCCTGGAAAAGTCGGGCGGACGCTCGGGGCACTTCAAGGCCGGCTGAAGTCCCGCCTTTGTTGCCGCCGCGGCGTTGGTCCGGTGGTTGGACCACTTGACCGATCTCGATCGCGCAGTAGAGTGCGCTCCGACACCGGTCGCGCAACGGCGGCCAGGTGAAACCGCCGCAGAGCGGATGCGGGTCGCGGAGCCGCTATTGCGGCAGGGCGGCTCGCGGTGCCGCGGTTGCGGCGAGGGGGAGCCAGTGCCGCTGCAGACAGTGGAGTCGACGCGCCTGTATCGGCAGATCGCCGGGCAGATCGCCACGCTGATCGACAATCGCGAATTTCCGGCAGGCTCGAGGCTGCCTCCCGAGCGCGAGCTCGCGGTCCTGCTCGGCGTTTCGCGCACTTCGGTGCGCGAAGCCATCATCGCGCTCGAGCTCGCGGGTCGCGTCGAGGTGCGCGTCGGCACCGGTATTTTCGTCACGCATCCCGGATCCCAGCGCGAAGCGCGATGCCGGTGCTGCGCCGGTGGACGACGGCGGCGCCGGTCCGTTCGACCTCCTCGCCGCCCGCGCGATGATCGAGGGCGAAATCGCCGCGCTGGCCGCGCGCACCGCAAAGAAGTCGGACATCGCTGCCTTGCGCGAGACGATTGCGCGAATGCGCGAGCACGGCGACGATTTCGCGCAGCGGGAAGCCGCCGACCGCGAATTCCACGTGCTGATCGCGGAGTCCACGCGCAACGGCGCGCTGCCGTCCGCCGTCGCGGTCCTGTGGGACCAGCGGCGCGGCGATCTGTGGACGCGCATGGAAGACCATTTCCACACGCCGGCGCTGCGAGCGAAGACGCTGACGGACCACGAGGCGATCGTCGCCGCGCTCGAGGCGCGCGATGCCGACGCGGCGCGCGCGGCGATGCACCGGCATCTGCAGCGCGTCGCCCGCGAATTCCAGCGCCGCTGGGACGAGACCGGCGGCGGCAAGAAAGGCAAGGTTTCCGGTGCGGCCAAGCGGCCCGCACGCAAGTCGACCCAGCAGCACGCCATGCGGCGTATCCACCAAGGAGGAGTTGCACCATGAATCGATTGACCCGTATTGCCGCGGCGTTGGCCGCGATCGCGCTCTGCATGCCGGCGGCGGCGAAGGAATTCCGCTCGTCGGACGTCCATCCGGAAGACTATCCGACCGTGATGGCGGTGAAGTTCATGAGCGACTACATCGAAGCAGAAGACCGGCGGCAAGGACTCGATCAAGGTCTACACGATGAGCCAGCTCGGCAGCGAGAAGGACACGATCGAGCAGACCAAGATCGGCGCGCTCGACTTCGTCCGGCATCAACGTCGCGCCGATGAACAACATCTGCCCCGAGACGATGGTGCCGACGATGCCGTTCCTGTTCAAGTCGAAGGAGCACATGCGCAAGGTGCTCGACGGCCCGATCGGCGACGAGATCCTGAAGGCCTGCGAGAAGCAGGGCTTCATCGGCCTCGCGTTCTACGACTCGGGCTCGCGGTCGCTGTACACGGTCAAGAAGCCGGTCAAGTCGCTCGCCGACGTCAAGGGCATGAAGATCCGCGTCCAGCAGTCGGACCTGTGGGTCGCGCTGCTGCAGGCGATGGGCGCGAACGCGACGCCGATTCCGTACGCCGAGGTGTACACGGCGCTGAAGACCGGCGTGGTGGACGGCGCGGAGAACAACTGGCCGTCCTACGACACCGCGCGCCACTACGAAGTCGCGAAGTACTACGCGATCACCGACCACTCGATGGCGCCGGAGATGCTGCTGATGTCGAAGAAGGTCTATGACGGCCTGACGCCGGACGAGCAGAAGATCATCCGCGACGCGGCGAAGGCGTCGGTGCCCTACATGCGCAAGCTGTGGGACGAGAAGGAGCTCGAGTCGCGCAAGAAGGTCGAGGCGGGCGGCGCGCAGATCGTCGAAGTCGACAAGAAGTCGTTCTCCGACGCGATGAAGCCGGTCTACGACAAGTTCATCACCGATCCGAAGCTGAAGGACATGGTGCGCGAAGGTGCAGGCCACGCAATAACGACAGCGCCGCGTTCCCGGGGCTCGGCGGGCGGCCCCGGGATCGCTGCTCCGCCGCCCGCGTTCCCACCGGTACTCCCATGTTCCTGTCCCGTTTCTGCGCGCCGCTCGCGAAGTACCTGCTGATGGTGGCGGTCGCCGGCCTGATGGCGATCGTCGCCTGCGTGTCGTTCCAGGTATTCGGCCGCTACGTCATGAACGACACGCCGACGTGGGCCGAGGCGCTCGCGCTCGTGCTCGTCATCTGGGTGACGATGTTCGGCGCGGCGGTCGGCGTCCGCGACGCCGGCCACATCGGCATGGAATCGCTGCTGGTGCTGGTGCCCGAGCGCGATGCGCGTCCGGCTCGGAGATCGTCATCCACGTGCTTGGTCGGGCATCTTCGGCGCGCTGATGGCGTACAACGGCGCGCTGCTCGCGATCTCGGTGATGGACTACAACATTCCGACGCTGGGCATCCCGGAGGGCTCGAACCACGTGCCGGTGGCGATCGCCGGCGCGCTGATCCTGCTCTTTTCGATCGAGCACATCGTCGCGATCTTGCACGGCACCGAAGTGGAGCCGGCATGGCACTGACGATCCTGTCGCTGTCGTTCATTGCTGTTCCTGATCCTCGGCGTGCCGGTCGCGTTCGCCATCGGCCTGTCGGCGGTCTGCACGATCCTGTACGAGGGCCTGCCGGTCGCCGTCGTGTTCCAGCGGATGACGTCCGGGATGACGGTGTTCTCGTTCCTCGCGATCCCGTTCTTCATCTTCGCCGGCGAGCTGATGCTCTACGGCGGGATCGCCGACCGCATCGTCACGTTCGCGAAGAGCCTCGTCGGCCACATCCGCGGCGGTCTCGGCATGTCCAACGTCGTCGCCTGCACGCTGTTCGGCGGCGTCTCCGGCTCGCCGGTCGCCGACGTGTCGGCGATGGGCGCCGTGATGATCCCGATGATGAAGCGCGAGGGCTACGCCGCCGACTACGCGGTGAACGTGACGACGCACGCGGCGCTGGTCGGCGCGCTGATGCCGACGTCGCACAACATGATCATCTATTCGCTGGCGGCCGGCGGCAAGGTTTCGATCGCGGCGCTGATCCTGGCCGGCGTGATCCCGGCGCTGATCCTGACGTTGTGCAATCTGGCCGCCGCCTACCTGGTCGCCGTCAAGCGCGGCTATCCGGCCGGCAAGTTTCCCGGCTGGGACATGGTGCTCTGGTCGTTCATCGCGTCGGTGCCCGGCCTCTTCGTCGTCGTGATCATCATCACCGGCATCCTGTCCGGCGTGTTCACCGCGACCGAATCGGCGTCGGTGGCGGTGATCTACGCGCTGCTGATGACCACGCTCATCTACCGCAGCCTGTCGTGGGAGAACTTCCTCAAGGCGGCCGCGAAGGCGGTCAAGACCACCGGGACCATCCTGCTGCTGATCGGCATTTCGGCGACGTTCGGCTACCTGATCAGCCTCTACAGCGTCGCCGAGCTGACCGGCAAGGCGATGGCCGACGATCTCGACGAATCCGTGGACGATCTTCTTCCTGGTCAACCTGATCCTGTTCATCCTCGGCACGTTCCTCGACATGGCGGCGACGATCCTGATCTGCACGCCGATCTTCCTGCCGATCTGCCAGAAGTTCGGGATGGACCCGGTGCAGTTCGGCATGGTCATGCTGATCAACTGCGCGCTCGGTCTCAACACGCCGCCCGTCGGCACGACGCAGTTCGTCGGCTGCGCGATCGGCGGCGTCTCGATCGGCTACGTGATGCGCACGATCTGGCCGTTCTACGGCGCGCTCATCGCCGCGCTGATGCTCGTCACCTACGTGCCGGCGTTCTCGATGTGGCTGCCGCATGCCTTCGGCTATCTCGTAACGGACGGCGCGCCGCGGCCAATTGACCGGGAGGGTAGCCGGCGGTAGAGTCGCCGGCGCGGGACGCGCGGCGCGAACAGGGACGGCTGCCACGCGATTCGCCGGCGACGCGGATCGATCATGCGGTGGTGCCGCGCGCGTGGCGGACTATTGCGCAAACCAGGAGGAAGTACATGAGCACGAGACAGCTATTGAACGAGCAGCACGCGGCGCGCCGCATTGAAGGCCGGCGTGGCTGGGATCGCCGCCGCGCTGGCGGGCATCGGCGCCGTTCCCAGCGGCGTTGGCGCAGGTGCCGCGCTGCCCACGAGCCCGGTGACGATCAACATCGTCGATCCCGCGGGCAATCTTGCGCTGACGCAGGATGCGATCGAGCGAGTACGCGCAAGAAGAACCCGAAGCTGCGTCGCCAAGTTCAATTTCACCGAGGCACCGGCGCCGGAGCTGCCGGCGCAAGCTCAAGGCGATGCAGGGCGCGGGCCGCAGCGACATCGACCTCGTGCTGACCGGCACCGATTTCCTCGCCGCGGGCATCGAGCAGGGCCTGCTGATCAAGATCCTGCCCGACTACGCCGCGAAGTTCCCGAACCTGATGGCGAACTACCAGCCCGCCGCGGCGAAGATGCAGGAGCTCGCGCAGGACTACGGCGATCGCGGTGACGTTCATGCCGGCGGGCCCGCTGCTCGAGTACAACCCGGACAAGGTCAAGCAGGTGCCGACGACGCCGGCCGGAGCTCCTCGCGTGGTGCAAGGCGAATCCGAACCAGCTGATCTACGCGCGGCCGGCGAACTCCGGCCCGGGCCGCACGTTCATCATGGGCCTGCCGTACATCCTCGGCGACAAGAATCCGAAGGATCCGGTCAACGGCTGGGACAAGACCTGGGCGTATCTGAAGGAGCTCAACTCGCTGCATCGAGTATTACCCGACGGGCACCGGCGCGGTGATGAAGGAGCTGGGCGAAGGCTCGCGCGACATGACGGTGACGATGACGGGCTGGGACATCAACCCGCGCGTGCTCGGCATCGTGCCGAAGAACTACAAGGTCGCGCCGTTCAAGGGCATGACGTGGGTCAACGACGCGCACTACATGGTCGATCCCGAAGGGCGTGCCGCCGGAGAAGGTCGGCGGTCGTCCTCGACCTGATGGCGTACCTGCTGACGCCGGAAGCGCAGGCCTACACGTACGACAAGGGCTACTTCTATCCGGGTCCGGCGGTGAAGGACGTGCCGCTGTCGATGGCGCCGAAGGAAAGCCAGGACGCGATCAAGGAATTCGGCCGTCCGGAATACGAAGGCTGGCTCAAGCGAGTTCCCGCACACGCAGTCGCTGCCGCCGGCAGGCGCAGGTCGAAGCGTTCAAGATCTGGGACCAGCAGGTCGGCGCGCAGAAGACGAAATAGCGCGTTGCGATCCGGCGCGCCGTCCGTGCGCGACAACGCGCCGCGGACAGTGGCCCGTCGCCGGTCGATCGCCGTCCGACGTGACGCGCGTCACGGCAATCGGCGGCATCCGTCTCAGCTGACGCGTGACCAGCCATGAATCACGATTTCAGCGAACTCAAGCTCGACGCGCGTCACCCGCCGCTTCGCCGGCGCGGGCGGCGCGCGCGTTCAACGCGCTCGTCCGAGCTGACGATGACCATCAAGCGCGGCGAGTTCATCGCGCTGCTCGGCCCGTCCGGCTGCGGCAAGTCGACGGCGCTCAATTGCATCGCCGGCCTGCTGCCGCTCTCGGGCGGGACGATCATGCTCGACGACACTGCGCATCGACACGCTGCCGCCCGAGCAGCGCGGCTTCGGCATGGTGTTCCAGAACTACGCGCTGTTTCCGCACATGATCGGTCGACAAGAACGTCGGCTTCGGGCTGCGGATGCGCGGCGTCGCGGCCGGCGAGATCGCGCCGCGCGTGGCCAAGGCGCTCAAGATGGTGCAGCTCACCGGCCAGGAGCACAAGCTGCCGGGACAGCTCTCCGGCGGCCAGCAGCAGCGCGTGGCCATCGCGCGCGCGATCGTCATCGAGCCGCCGCTGATCCTGATGGACGAGCCGCTGTCGAACCTCGACGCGAAGCTGCGGATCGAGACGCGCGCCGAGATCCGGCGCATCCACACGCGAGCTCGGCCGCGCCACGATCTACGTCACGCACGACCAGGACGAGGCGCTGTCGCTCGCCGACCGCATCGTCGTGATGAAGGACGGCGTCGCGCAGCAGATCGCCGCGCCGGAACGAGGTCTACTCGCAGCCGGCGAACCTGCACGTCGCGCGCTTCATGGGCTATCGCAACGTGCTGGAGCTCGACGTCGCAGAGCGAGGAGGGCGACCGCGTCACGCTGACCGGTCCCGGCATCCGGCTCACCGGCACGCGCAAGCACCCGCTCTCGGGCAGCGCGCGAGCCGTGGCGATTCGCCCCGAGGAGGTCGCGCTGGCCGACGCCGGCGCCGCCAACGCGATCGCCGGCAAGGTCGACCAACGTCGAATACTGCGGCCGCGACTCGCTGCGTCGACGTGCGTCACGCCGGCGGGAACGGTGCTGCACGTCCGCGCGGCGCGGCCGCCGCGCGTCGGCGACACCGCGCACGTGCAGCGTGCCGGTCGAGCGCGCGCTGGTGTATCCGGCTGAACGGGCTGACCATGGCGACCGCCGCCGCGCCGCTCGCGCGCGAGCCCTTCGACCGCTGCGCTGCTGCTGGTCGTCGCCGGCGGCGCTGTTCATGCTGCTGCTGTTCGTCTATCCGTTCCTGCTACGGGCTGTGGCTGTCGTTCACGCCCGAAGGAAGGCGGCGCGCTCGCGAACTACGCGCACTTCTTCACCACCGACAACCTGTGGCCGACGATCTGGACCACGCTGAAGCTCGCGCTGCCCGCGACGCTGATCAACGTCGGGCTCGCGCTGCCGATCGCGTTCAAGATGCGCGTCAAGACGCCGTTACCAGCGCTGGGTCACGACGATCCTGGTCGTGCCGATCACGCTCGGCACCGTGCTGATCGCCGAAGGCATGCTGATCTACTTCGGCCCGAAGGGCTGGCTCGTCGCAGTTCCTGCAGTTCTTCCATCTGTACGACGGGCCGATCCGCCTCACGCACAACTACACCGGCGTGCTGATCTCGCTCGTGATCTCCGGGCTTCCCGTTCGCCTTCCTGCTGATCCTGTCGTACATCACGGGCATCGATCCGGTGCTCGCGCGCGCCGCCGCCACGCTCGGCGCCGACCCAAGGCGCAGTTCCGGCACATCTACCTGCCGCTGCTCGCGCCCGGGCTCGCGATGTGCTTCTGCCTCGCCTTCGTGCAGGCGTTCTCGGTGTTCCCGTCGGCGGTGCTGCTGGGCTCGCCGGCGGGGCCGACGCGCGTGATCTCGATCGCCGCGTACGAGGCGGCGTTCGAGGCATACGACTATTCGCTGGCGTCGGCGATCGCGATGATCATGGGCTGCGTGCAGCTCGTGATCGTCGCCGCCGTGCTGGGTCTGCGCAACCTGTTCTATCGCGGCCCGGTGGTCGGAGGTAAGGGATGATGGCCGGCGCAGACTCGATGGCTTCGATCGCGCGTGGCGCGGCCTGCTGCTCGGACTGATGACGCTGTTCGTCGTCAACATCGGCCTGATGATCGCCGCGGTCGCGACCAGCTCGTTCGCCCGGCGCTGGCTCGGCACGTGGCTGCCCGAAGGCTGGACGACGACGTGGTACACCGCGGCGTGGAAGGAATTCCAGCTCGGCTCGACGTGCTGTGGTCACCGTCGAGGTCGTGCTCGCCGTCGTGCTCCTGTCGCTCCTGATCGGCGTGCCGGCCGCCTACACGCTCGCGCGGCGCAATTTCCCCGGCAAGCGCGCGCTGATGCTGCTGTTCCTGCTGCCGCTGATGGTGCCGCCGATCACCTACGGCATTCCGCTCGCGACCGTGCTGTACCAGGTGCATCTCGCCGGAACGATCTACGGGCGTGATCCTCGCCAACCTGATCCCGGCGGCGCCGTTCGTGATCCTGGTGATGACGCCGTTCATCGAGCAGATCGACCCCGAACCTCGAGTCGGCGGCGCGCGTGTTCGGCGCCGAGCACCGGCCGCGTCTTCCGGCACGTGCTGGTGCCGCTGCTGGCGCCGGGCATCCTGGCCGCGTCGCTGCTCGTGCTCGTGCGCACGATCGCGATGTTCGAGCTCACGTTCCTGACGGCCGGGCTCCGATTCGCAGACGCTGGTCGTCGCGCTCTATTACGCGGTGTTCGCCGCCGGCGTGCGCGCGCCGCAGTCGGTCGATGCGATGGCGATGATCTACATGGGCGTCACGCTGGTCTGGCTGCTGATCGCGCTGCGCTTCGTCAATCCGACGCAGCTCGTGTCGCGGGTCAAGGAACATCCGCAGGGCGCGCTGTGAGCTGCCGGGCCGGTCTGGCGCCTCGCTGGCGACGCTGCCGGCGCGTGCCGCCGGAGGTGCGCGCGGCCCGAACTACGATATCGCCGCGGTCGGCGTCGGCATCGTGCATCTCGGCCTCGGCGCCTTTCACCGTGCGCACCAGGCGGTCTATACCGACGCGATCCTGCCGCGGCGATCCGGGCTGGGGCATCTGCGGCGTGAGCCTCAAGACGCCGCGGATCGGCGCTGCGCTGGCGCCGCAGGACGGGCTCTACTCGGTGCTGCGAGCAGCGGCACGGAACGTCGTCGCTGCGCGTCATCGGCTCGGTGCGCGAGACTGCTGTTCCTCGGCAACGAGCGTGATCGCGTGCTCGCGCGCGACTCGCCGATCCGCGCGTTCCGGGTGGTTTCGCTGACCGTCACCGAGAAGGGCTACTGCCACGACCCGGCGACGGGTCGCATCAATTTCCTGCACCCCGAGATCGCCCACGATCTCGCGCATCCCGAGTCGCCGGCGAGCACGATCGGCGTGCTGACGGCCGGCCTCGCCGCGCGCCGCGCGGCGGGCGCGGGCGCGATCAACATCGTCTGCTGCGACAACCTTCCGCACAACGGGCGGACGGTCGAGGGCATCGTGACTGCCTATGCGCAGGCCGTCGATCCCTCGCTCGCGGAGTGGATCGGCGCGCACGTCGCGTTTCCGTGCACGATGGTGGATCGCATCGTACCGGCGACCACCGACGCGGACGTCGCCGAGGCGTCGCGGCGATTGGGCGTGACCGACGCCGCTCCGGTCGTCGCCGAGCCGTACACGAGTTGGGTGATCGAAAATCGCTTCGCCGGCTGCGCGCCCGCCCTGGGAGGAAGCGGGTGCCACGATCGTCGCCGACGTCGCGCCGTTCGAGACGATGAAGCTTCGCCTCCTGAACGGCAGCCATTCGACGCTTGCCTACCTCGGCTTTCTCGCCGGATACGATTTCATCTGGCAGGCATCCAGCGATCCGCTGCTCGCGACTCTGATCGAGCGGCTGATGGTCGACGAGGTGATGCCCACGCTCGCGGCACCGCCCGGCGTCGAGCTCGCTGCTTATGGCGCGCAGATTCGCGAACGCTTCCGCAATCCTGCGCTGCCGCACCGCACCCGCCAGATCGCCATGGACGGATCGCAGAAGCTGCCGCAGCGGCTCCTCGGCACCGTGCGCGGCGCGGCTCGATGGCGGCGGCTCGATCGCGCATCTCGCGCTCGCGATCGCCGGGTGGATTCGCTACGCAAGCGGGCACCGACGACGAGGGCAAGCCGATCGTCGTCGCGGATCCGATGGCGGCGAAGTTCGCGGCCATCGCGGCGGCGGCGGGCGGCAACGCTGCCCAGATTGCCGACGGCTTTCTCGATCTCGTCGAAGTGTTCGGCGCCGACCTCTCCGCCAATGCGACGTTCCGGCGGGCGGTGAGCCGCGACGTCGGCGGGCTGTTACGCGACGGCGTCCGCCGGACGCTCGCGGTGCACATCGCGCAACCTCGCTCGTAGGACGGAATCATGGCCGCATTGCCGCTCACCCTGCATCCGGACCGGTTGTTCCCGGCCGATCCCGCCACCCGCGATCTTGCGCGCGCGCTCTACGCCACGGTCGCGCAATTGCCGATCGTGAGCCCGCACGGCCATACCGATCCGCAGTGGTACGCCGATGACGCGCCGTTCCCCGACGCCTCGCGCGCTGTTCATCACGCCGGACCACTACGTTTTCCGCATGCTCTACAGCCAGGGCATCCGCCTCGAGGATCTCGGCATTCCGCGCCGCGATGGCGCGAAGGTGGAAGCAGGACGCCCGCAAGATCTGGCGCACGTTCGCCGCGCACTACCACCTGTTCCGCGGCACGCCGACGCGCATCTGGCTCGACCACGCGTTTGCGACGGTGTTCGGCTGCACGGAGCGGCTGACCGCCGAGTCGGCCGACCGCACGTTCGACCGCATCAACGCCTGCCTCGGCGCAGCCGGAGTTTCGCCCGCGCGCGTTGTTCGAGCGCTTCAACATCGAGGTGATCGCGACGACCGAGTCGCCGCTCGATCCGCTCGAGCATCACCGGAAGCTTCGCGCTTCCGGCTGGAAGGGTCGCGTGATCACGGCGTACCGGCCCGATCCGGTCGTCGATCCGGAGTTCGAAGGCTTTCGCGACAACGTGCTGCAATTCGGCGCGCTTGCGCGCGAGGACACGGCGACATGGCGGGGCTACCTCGCGGCGCACCGCGAGCGGCGCGCGTACTTCAAGACGATGGGCGCGACGTCCACCGACCACGGCCATCCGACGGCGCGCACGTGCGATCTGCCGGCGGGAGAGTGCCAGCGCCTCCTCGACCGCGCGCTCGCGGGCACGGCAACCGCGGACGAAGCCGAACAGTTCCGCGGGCAGATGCTGACCGAAATGGCGCGCATGAGCATCGACGACGGACTGGTGATGCAGATTCATCCCGGCTCGTTTCGCAGCCACAATCCGCGCGTCTTCCGCGACTTCGGCCGCGACAAGGGCGCCGACATTCCGACGCCCACCGACTACGTCCGGGCGTTGAAGCCGCTGCTCGACCGCTTCGGCAACGAGCGCGGCCTCACGGTGATCCTGTTCACGCTCGACGAAACGGCGTACTCGCGCGAGCTGGCGCCGCTCGCCGGTCACTACCCGATCCTGAAGCTCGGCCCGTCGTGGTGGTTCTACGACAGCCCCGAGGGAATGCAGCGGTTTCGCGAGCAGGTGACCGAGACCGCGGGCTTCTACAACACCGTCGGCTTCAACGACGACACGCGCGCGTTCATGTCGATCCCGGCGCGGCACGACGTCGCGCGGCGCGTGGATTGCCGGTTCCTGGCGACCCTCGTGCGTCGAGCACAAGATCGGCGAGGACGAGGCGTTCGAGCTCGCGCCGGAGCTTGCGTACGGTCTCGCGAAGCGAGCCTACAAGCTCTGACGTACCACGACCAGAATCGCCGCGCGTTGCGCGACGACGCCGCGCGCGGATCCGCGCGAAGCGGTGGCGCGCGAGCGCATAATACGGCGTCGGCTGCGGCTCCGCGCTCTCCTTCAATGCGAGTTTCTCGATGGCCTGCTCTGATCGTCGAAGCTAACGGCCTTCCCGCCACGCACGGTCGAAGGCGGCGCTATCTCGCGCAGTGCGCGCGCCGCCGCCACGCGCCGGTCGTAGCGGGTCCTTTCATTCGGCGGCAGCAGCGATCCGATATCCTCCCGCAGTCGTTCCGCCGCACCCCAGATGCGCGCGCGCGCGGAGGAAGCGGCCGCGAGCGGCGACTACTCGCCGCCAGCCCTCGAGCAAACTAGCAATCCCACGCTTGTCGCAACCAGCTCGCGCTGGATCGCCAGGCCCCCTTCTCGCACAACGCCTGGGCAGAGGCAAGATCGCCCCGATCGCAGGCCAGATTTCCCAAACTACCCAGCGAGTAGGCGATGCCCGCTCCGATCTCCCAGTTCCCGGCGGATCGCCAAGCTCTCCTCGAGCAACGCCTGGCGGCCTCATAGTCGTCTAGATTGCAAGCCACATCGCCCAGGTTGTTCAGCGAGCCGGCAATGCTTCCCCGATCTCCCAGTTCCCGCATGATTGCCAGGCACTCCGCGTGCAGCGCTACTGGCGGCCGGATACGTCGCCCTGATTGCGAGCTACCACGTCGCCCAGGTTGTTCAGCGAGCCGGCGATGCCACTCGGTCTCCCAGTTCCCGCATGATCGCCAGGCTCTCGTCGAACAGCGCCCGAGCAGGAGGCAAAATCGCCCTGCTCGTAGGCCACATTCCCTAGGTTGTTCAGCGAGACGGCGATGCCGCTCCGGTCGCCGCAGCTCGCCGCCGTGATCGCCAAGCCTCCTCGTGCCGCGCCCGGGCGGCGCGGATAGTCGCACTGACAGTAGGCCAGTTCGCCCGCCGCATTGAGCGCCTTCGCACGCTCTTTCGTTCGGCTCCTCGCCGTCAGCCTTGCTCAGGACCCGCATACACCACTCCCGCCCTCCGGAAGATGTCCTCGCGTCCATCCAGAACCGTTGCAGCGCCCCGCAAAGCCGAAGACCCGCCCTCCGATCCGCGCCTCCACGAGACTCCAGTCCAGCGCCGCTCGCAGGTTGTCGTGCTCCGCTTCCAGACGGCTGCAGCCAGTCTGGCTTGCTCCGCACCCCACAGTTTCGGCTCCGCCTCCTCCGCCAGCGCCAGGAAGTAGTCCTGATGCCGGTTCCCGAACCGCCTCGCCGACTCCGCTTTCCACCAGCTTCTCGCGTGCATACTGCCGCACCGTTTCCAGCAGCCGGTAGCGAGAGTGTCCGTCCGTCTGCTCCGCCAGCACCAGGTTCTTGTCGGAGAGCGAGGTCAGGAGATCGAGGACGTCCCCGTCCTGCAACACCCTCGCCGGCGCAGACTCGCTCCCCGGCATCCAACGTCCACCCTCCGGCAAATACCGACAGCCGCTGCAACAGCCGCTTCTCCGGATCGTTCAGCAGGTCGTAGCTCCAGTCGATGAGCGAGCGCAGCGTCTGCTGGCGTGGCAGCGCCGTCCGCGAGCCGCCGGTCAACAGGCGGAAACGCTGGTCCAGCTTGCCGTCGATCTCTTCGACCGACAAGCGAGCGCACCCGCGCCGCCGCCAACTCGATGGCCAGCGGAATGCCGTCGAGTTGGCAGCACAGCGAAGCCAACGCCGGAGCGTTCTGCGTCGGTGACCTGAAATCCGCGCGGACCAGCAGCGGCGCGGTCGATGAAGAGCTGTACCGACTCGCACGAGGAAAGGATCTGCGGCGTCTGCGCCTGCTTTCCGATCCGGCAGCGACAGCGACGGCACGCGGTACGTCTGCTCCCCCGCGATGCCGAGCGCTTCGCGGCTGCTCGCGAGGATCTGCACGCCGGGGCACTGACGCACCAGCGCGTCGGCCACCTTCGCGCAGGCGTCGAGCAGGTGCTCGCAGTTATCGAGCAGCAGCAGCAGCCGCTTGTCGCTTGAGGTGCTCGGTGAGTGTCTGCGTGATGGGCTTGCCCGGCTCTTCCTTCATGCCCAGCACCGTCGCCACCGTCTGTGGCACGAGACCCGGGTCCGAGAGCGGCGCGAGTTCCACGAACCAGACGCCGTCCGGGAACTGCTCGAGCGAATCGGCGGCAACCCTGCAGGCAGAGCGCGTCTTGCCGCAGCCGCCGGAGCCCGTGAGCGTGAGCAGGCGGGCCTGTGAGCAGCAGCGCCTTGACTTCGGCGACTCTCTGCTTCGCCGACTGACAGCTGGTCAGCTGCCGGGGCAGGTTGTTGCTTTGCGCGTTTCCGGCGGACAAAGGCAACCCTGCCGCCGCGCGTTCCGGGGCCAACGTAAAGCGGTAGCCCCTCCCTTGAACGGTGGCGATCGCTTGCGGCCCAGCATCTTGCGCAATGCAACGAAACGTGCGCCTGCAGGTTGTTCTCTCGACGACCAGTGTTCGGCCAGACGAGTTCGAGCAACTCATCTCTTGCTGACCAGCCGTCCCGCGCGTTCGACCAACGCCACCAGTACATCGAAGGCGCGCGGACGTCACCGACGCCGGCTCGCCACTTATCAGCAGGCGCCGTTCGGTGGGGTATAGCGCGAATTGCCCGAACGTGTAGACGCAGGCAGCAGCTGGTCAGTCATTCGATGGCAGGCGACGGTTCTCGTCCCGCTTCAGCTCTATCCCTGCTTCGTCCCAAGGGTGCACGATGCGTGAATGTTCTGCACGTGAATGTTCGAATGTTCGGCACTTCACGCGGAATCAGCAACCTTCAGGCGAAATTCAGCCAATCCCAGGCGACTATGGGCGGCAATCCGCGGACACTGGCCTCGTCACCATCGCCTCGAACCAAGGAGGACAGCCATGCAAACCCTCCACCCTATCCGTCATTTCACGGACCTCGGTCCAAACCAGTCCCGGCGCGCAAATTGCGGCTACGGCCGCCTGCCCGAAACCACGCCAGGATGCCGCCCGCCAGGAGGGCAACAATGGCAATTCTTCCGGCTGGGGGCCACCTTCGTACGCCCGGTCATGCGACGCCTTCCTGGCGAAACGCCCTGCCAGAGCCCGCTCCATGTTCGGCTATTCCCTCGGCCGCCGGATTCGCGCGCTTTCTGCGCCTCGACGCGCCAGGCGGCGTCGGACCCCCATGTGCTGGCGTCATAGGCAGCGCAGACCCATCGGGCTCCGCCTGTGGCAGACGCAAAGCAAGCCTGCAGGGCGCGAAGCCGGCTCCTTGCGGCCGCCGGGGCCACGACCTGCGCCAGCCCCTGCAGATCGCATCGGGTTGTGGGTCGAGCTGCTGCAGGGAGCAGGTGCAGGGTCGCGAGGTTCGTGGCTTATTCTCCGAAAGATTCACAGAGACCTCGCGTGGGGCGGAACGTGTTCTCGACGCCCACGCTGGATCTCACTGCGAGGCTCCGATCTGGACGTCATCGGCGTCGACGTCACCGAGTTTGCCGCAGCCGATCTGCTCGAGCATGTGGCCACTACGTTCGGCCCACTGGCAAGTGGAACGTCACCCTCGCGCTTCGCGTACGCAAGTCCTCGGCACCCGCGCGATCAGACCCGATGCTTGCTCGAGCGGATCCTGTTCAACTTTGTCGGCAAATGCGATTCGCCATTCCGGCGCGCGGCGGCGTGCTGGTGGGATGCCGTCAGCACGGGGATTTTCTGTCCTTTGAAATATGGGACACCGGGCCCGGCATTCCCACAGGAACGCTTGGCGGACGTCTTCGACAGAGTTCAGTCCAGCTCGATTCCGCTACAACCGTAATCGCCGTCAGCGGCGGAGTTGGCCTCCGGGCTCTCCATCGCAAAGACGTGCGGCTGGCCTGCTCGGCCATCCGATTCAGGTCAGCTCGAAGATCAGGCAGGGAGTTGCTTTCGCGTGGACGTCCCATGCGGCGAACAACGGCCCATGGCGTCGGCTTCCTCGGACAGCGACGAGTCCGATGCGGCAACTGTCGGGGCTCCCCGTCGTCGTCGTGGACGACGAACACGCAACAGCGCGAGGCGATGCGACTGCTCCTGCGCAGATGGGGCTGCCAGCGTCGTCGCGGCTGGCATCCGGCGGCCGAAGCCGATCGAGGCAGCTCGCGAATCAGATGCGGCCGCCGAGATGTCGTGCCGGGCCGACTGCAAGCTGCCGGAACAACGAAACCGGCCTGGGCGCCATTCGGGCGATTCTGGTCGGCCACGGCCGAAGAGACGTCCCCGCCTTCATCATGACCGGCGAAGGCTCCACGCTGGTCGATGCCGGCGATCGGCGAGCCGGGCGTTGACGCTGCTGCTGCGCAAGCCCGTGGTGCCAAAGCAGTTGCGCGACGTTCCCGCCGAAGCGCTCATCAACGGAGAGCCGGAGGTTGGCTTGCCCGCAGTCCGCCGACGGCGCCGGCTCGAATACCGAGGCCCAGCCGTGTGCGCAGCGACGATCGCCTGCGTACGCGTCATGACGTTGAGTGCGCGCAGCACGGCCGACATGTGCCTTTGACCGTTCCTTCGCCGAGATTCAATTCGCGGCAGATGGGCTTGATCGGCTTGCCTTGCAGCACGAGGTACAAGCACGTCCGCCTGCCGCGGCGTGAGCCCCAGGTCGATCGGCTTCGATCGGGCCTGACCCCGAGGCGCTGAGCAGTCGCCACCGGCGACATCGATCGTGGGATTGCTCGGCGCCGATGCGGACGCCGGACAACAGCACGGCGGGCGGCAGGTATATTCCCTTGGCCAGCACCAGGCGCAAGGCGTTGAGCATGATCTCCGACGATGAGCTTTTCGGAATGAAGCCCATCGCGCCGGCATCGATCGCCTTCGCGCACGCGTCTGCGGATCATCGGCGCTCGATACCACGACGACCGGAAATCCCGGGATAGCGCTGCCGAAGCACCGCCAGACCGTCCAGGCCGCTCATAGCCCTCGCACCGCAGGTTGAGGTCGAGCAGAATCAGGTCGATGTCGCCGTGCGCGTCGCAGAGCGCGAACGCCTCTTCCTCACAGCTCGCAGCCTGCAACAGAGTCGAGATCCTCGGCCAGGCGTTTCAGCAGCAGCGCCACGCCCTCGCGAAATAGCTGGTGATCGTCGACCAGCAGAATTTTCATTCCAACGGCTCCGCCGCGAACGCTTCTCGAGCGCAAGTTTAGCGTTCGTGCGGCACCTGATAGTGACCTGCTGCCGGAGGTTTCCGACACTACGCAGTTGCTCCATGGCTGACGTTGAACCTGCCGCGCGAGGCGTGACCGCATTCGGTGGAAGCCGAGAGCGTAGGGCTGGTCTACAGCAGAGAAAACGTGTTCCACAGCGACGATTCCCAGGGCGGACAGGATCCCCCTCGCGGCAAACCTGCAAAGCAGCCCATCCTTACGCTGAAAAACTAAGACCCATCATGAGCGCGCAAAGAGCCAGCCGGTACCGACAAGCACCAGCCCTGATACAAGCAGAGTGACCGGTTCGATCGTGTCACTTGGTACAGCTCGACGGCCGTACGAGCCCATTGGCGAGAGCCGGTGCACAAGCGATCCACAGCATCGATCGCAATGACGTGGATCGCAATGCTTCGCAATGTCATGTTGGTTTCTATTGAGCGGTTCGAGTTGCGTCAATCTTCGCATGCCCGCGGCTTACCGTCCCCATCAACGCGCACCGTCCATCGTAACGACTACTCGCACGGTTTCGAGGAGAATTCTGGTAAGATCGAGCAGGAGCGCCGGTGATGTGCGCGAGATAGTAGAGAGATCGTAGTCGAGCCTGCGTGCAGCCTGGTCCCGTGATGCCGCATACGGGTAGCGCACTTGCGCCCACCCCGTGGATCCCCGGCTTTATTGAATGCCGCAGCGCATAGAACGGAATCTTCGAAGGAGCCGATCGACTGAAGAGCTTCACGTTCTGGACGCGTCCGGATCAGGCTCACACTCTCCTTGAGCACGTTGAAGAAACCGTGATTCCGTCGATGCGTCCGGCGGATGAACGTCCGACGTGAGCCAAGGCAAAGGGATCGTCGACCGCTGCCTGCGCACGCTTCAAAGCTGTTTGCCTCGGCGTCCTGGTCGCCGCGCCGCTGCGGAACTTCTCGTGCATCAATCGTGGTATGCCGCCCAGCCCAAACACACGTGTCTGGCGATAAATGATGTAATGCCCTCCTTCCTTCCGCCCAAATGGCGAGCGTATCAGTGGTCATCACGGGCACCGCAGCGACGAGCATCACGGAGTGGTTGCCGAAGTTTCACGATGTGGAGAGATCTTCGACCTCGTTTCTGCGCAATCGCGAAACTTGAGGTCACCTTCCGGGTTGCTTCAACGAACAAAAATCGCCCATTGCCTTGAGCCCGGTAAAGCTGGGGAGCAAAGCACCGGTTTTGACAGCACGTGCTCATCAATCGCCGCCTGCGCGATGGATCCCACCTTGAAATCGGCTAAAGGGACGGAATCGCCCTCGCCTCCCAATGGATTCTGGTGGCAAGATCTTCCCACATGCATTCAACTGCAACGAAAGCGGCGCACCGGGACGAACGGGGCCTAACAGCCGGTCGATGAGAGACAAGGCGGGCGTATCCGCAGCAGACTGATCAGCCGCAATTCGACATCGGCAGCAGGCGAGTTCGCGCGACTGCCGGGATCGTTTCATTCGGGCAGAAAACACTGGGCGTCAGCAGCGCAGCGATCGGCGGTAGCGCCGCTAATGAAACATGGTCGTACTCCGACCAGAGAGTGACTGATGCACCGTCCATGGCTCTGGCAGTCGCCATTCGTCGTCGGAAGTGCCGACTCCGATCGAGTCGCGATTGCAAACGCGCACGGCGTCCACAATCTAGATAGCGTCGCCGCAAACATTTCTTCCACCAGACGGCTGGTGCAGTTGGAGGAGCCACCCGAGTGAGCGAAGTGATTCTGCGAATCGGTTTGGTGCGGCGAGGCTGTTAGCGGCAGCGACGCCGCACGGATGCTTCTCGACGTGATGCACCCGGTATTCGTCGGGCGGGCAATGATCAGCCGCCTGAAGGCGGTTTGGCGAAGAGTGCAGCACTCACGCGCTTAAAGCGCAGCCCGGCGCAAAAGCGGTATGTGTACCTGTGGGTCGTGATTGACCGCTTCGCGCGGATGGAAGCGGGCCGATCAGTGCATTCTGCAGAACGTGGCGATGCGTCGGTTTCGGTGCGCCAAAGCACAGGTGTCTGGTCGACCCGGGCATGCAGCGATGCTGGTGGGTGCACACGACGGCCAATGTGCTCAACAAGCTACCCAAGCACCCGCATGCAGTCGAGATGATCACCAAGGTTATCGCCGGTGTTCAGTTCAGAAACGGGGCTGAAGTATTGAAAAGACCGTCAGAAAATCGCCGCCTGATCAAATCGCCGTACACAACACTTCGACAATATCTCGGATCGCTTCCCTCGATCACCGACAGCGCGGGGCAGGAAATTTACCCGGCCACCTTTGGGAAATCCTCGGAGTGATGCTGGCAGCGCTCAGGTAACTGCAGGAAGTGACACACACTCCCACAGCAATTTCTTTTTCCGATTTTTCGCCGACCTGAACGCGAGCGGGTCAACACAGCCGCAGGCTAAGAGGAGCCAGTTGCGGGCTCTGTGGACAGGGAATAATCTTCGACCTCGCCATGCGAAGCACCAGCCTTAGAAACGAATTCTAGGCTACACGTCAGGCTGGGCTGGATCCCAAGTCAGGAAGTGGAAGCGACTGTAATACTCTCTCGGATCGAAAGTAATACGTAACTGAACGAAGTACAGCC
>ERZ1370068.4899-contig-3950_pt1 | contig 91601 bp, 149 predicted proteins | sample MGYA00561227_ERZ1370068 | MGnify/ENA primary metagenome ERZ1370068 (study PRJEB38410, sample SAMEA6850437) | metagenome | study: Metagenomic assessment of the ecological functions of the soil: analysis of the soil microbiota associated with the... | reverse complement strand
AACCCGCCACGCCTGCATGGGCTCGGCAATATTCTTGAGTGGCTGCGGCCCCATATCATCACAGACAATCTCGACCTTGCCCCGGACCTGCCGGTAGGCGTCATTGGATATGCAGACCCCACCCGGTTCGGCGATGGCCTCAAGGCGGGCCGCTATATTCGACGCCATCACCGAAGATGTCGTTGTCATCAAAAATGATGTCACCGACGTGGATGCCGATACGGAATTCGATCCGCTTGTCCTGCGGCACGGCGGCATTCTGCTTCGGCCATGCCGCGCTGGACTTCAACGGCACCGCGTACCGCATCCACCGCGCTGGCAAACCTCGACCAGCATGCCGTCGCCCGTGGTCTTGACGATCCGTCCGCGATGGGCGGCGATCGTGGGGTCGACGAGGGCCTTTCTGACCGCCTTGAGCCGGGCCAGCGTGCCTCCTCATCGACGCCCATCAAGCGGCTATAGCCAGCGATATCCGCCGCCAGAATAGCTGTCAGTCCGCCGCTGTACGTTCTCGCCGGTCAAAGGAAGGGTACCTCTTAGATCGCCAACTCAGCGCAGCTATCAAAGCATGATGCGCCGGTCTCGGCCAACGCTGGTTTTCGGTGCAACTGACGCCGACGAGGGTCCACCTCGATGGCGATGCCATTTCTGGGAGTGTTAAAAGGTATGACCGTTTCTCGGGACCACCCCTAGACGGCGGAAGTGACACGTCCCTTTCGGCAATTCGGGTCGCCGTGGATACGGATCGGCCTGCTCGACCGTCAAACCTTAAGCGGCTTCTCGCCGATGTTGCTTGTGTCGCACTATGCAAATAGGGTGGGTATGAGGTGACGGCAGAATGCGCGCATAGCGTGAAACTGGGAAGCCGCGCCGGTTAATAGCTGGCTACGCTACTTGGTGACGTGCTCCCCCGCGCATCGCCATTCGTATCGAGGTCGCTCACGTCGCGGCCTGCGGGCGTCAGCGGGTCCGCGACCAGCGCTTCCCGACGCCCTAGGGACGCCGCTTTGGTGGCCCATTCGCTATGGGCTGCGCAGCGCTGCCACCGCTTTGCGTCACGTCGAAATCCACCGGCGGGTGGGTGCTTAACAAACGCTTAACGCCTACTTTTTGGTCCCGGGTATTTTTCCGGTGAGGTCTTCGCGCGCGCGAGACGGGGGCCTGTCCATGCTCCCCGGGGGTAGATTTTGCGCCTTCGCCTGACCCAACCTGAGAGGCCTTGCCCGACGCGGCTATGGCACGCGGCCGATCGTGGTCGCGTCAGCCATAACAGCGAGGCGAGCCATGAAACGTGATCTCTACGCGGAGGTATCGGCGCGCATTGTTGCAGAGCTAGAAGCCGGTGCCGCCCCTTGGGTTAAGCCATGGTCGGCAACCCCGGGCGCGAATACGCCGTGCAACGCCGTGATCCAATCGACCCTACTCAGGATGCAACGTCGTTCTGTTGTGGATGGCGCAGGCGGCCGGCTATCGCACGCCGCGCTTTCTGACCTTCAAGCAGGCCTTGGAGTTGGGCGGCAACGTGCGCAAGGGCGAGCGCGGCACGAAGGTGTATTTCGTGAAGCAACTGCAGGTCCGCGACCAAGGCGCGGACGATAGCTCCTCAACGCGCCTGAGTCCCGATGATGCGCAGAGTACACGGTTTTCAATGTCGACCAGTGCGAGAACCTGCCCGATAGTGTCGATCGCAGGGAAGCCAATCCGCATTCGCAATCCCGACACGCGCGACGAGGCTTGCCGACGCATTCTTGCACTCAACTGGCGCCGACATCCGCGAGGGCCACGGCGAAGCCTACTATGTGCCGAGCCGAGATTTTATCTCGATGCCGGCATTCGCAGGCTTCAAGGGCGCGGATCACTTCTACAACGTGGCATTCCACGAGCTGACGCATTGGACGGGCCACAAGTCGCGCCTCGATCGGGATTTGAAGAACCGGTTCGGCTCACGCAACTACGCGGCCGAGGAACTGATCGCAGAGTTGGGCGCCGCGTTCCTGTGTGCGGAATTTGGCTTTGACGGGGACGTCCGGAGTGCGGGCTATATCGGCAACTGGATTGCAGCTTCTGAAGGCTGACAAACGGGCATTCTTTACAGCTTGCAGTCAGGCATCCAAGGCTGCGGACTATCTGCGCGGCTTGGCCCTTGCCGAGCCCGCGGAGAGGGCAGCGTGATGGCCGAGGACCCGCACACCTAACCCCAGACAGCGTGCGCGCCGCTTCGACGCACACCCGCATGAGCGGCGCTGGCCGTCGCGGTGGAAACATACGGCAGGTGGCGCGGGATTGGTTCTGGTGGTATCGTCAGCGCGGACGCAAATCGCGGGCCGTCTCATGCGGTATGGTCAGCGCGACTTGCACGCACCTACAAGGGCAATCAGCGTCGAGCTGGAAATCCAGATCCGATCCGGCGAAAAACAAATTTTGAGGCCGGAAGGAGGCCGTTCGTCTCCCGCCGCTTCCCCCCACGCTTCCCCGGAGCATAACCGACGGCTGCCGCCTTTCGGCGGCCTGTCGAAAGTTCATTCAAAAGTACCAAGAGTTATTTGGAGCGGGCGAAGGGGCTCGAACCCTCGACCCCGACCTTGGCAAGGTCGTGCTCTACCACTGAGCTACACCCGCATCCGAGATGTCGGCGATCGCTCGCCGGCAACGGCAGAGCTATGCCAAATGCAGGCCGTGAATGCAACAGTGCGAACGCGGCCGAACCTCACGAGCCAACCGAATAGCCCGACTTTCTTAACAAATAGGGGCAGAATCGGTCCGAAACAACGCCGAAACGAGCGCTAATCGGCTCGTCTCGGCCTCGGCATCGGGAACCCGGAATCAGCTTGCCAGCGTGTATCGCGGAGCGATTCAGAGCCATTTCTCGAACGAACCCTGCAAGTTTCTGGTCAATTCTGTCGCGGCGGTCCGAATCGCAATCGAATGTCGCCCACCATTCGACAAAGGCGCGGTCGCTGTCGGTGATGTCGGTAATTCCGCAAGGTGGCCTGGTAATCCGTCATCGGCAGCGTGGCCGCGCCGCAGAATTCATAGGTTTGCGACCGCTCGACGTCGGACTGCGCCAAGAGCCGCTGCCGGATCCGCCGCCCTTGATAGAGCACGTTCCGGACCGCGCCGACGGTCGCGCCGGATTTGCCGTCCATCGATCTCGCTCTCGCCGGCGCCGCCGACCCAGACCGGGTAATTGTTGAAATCGCGCACGATTTTCCAGATGTCGCGGGCCGGCTGTTCGAACACGGTGCTGTAATGGGCCTTTGGCCATGCCAGTTCCCTCGGTTTTCAACGATAGCGGCGATCATGGAGGCTGACGGCCAGCAGGCCCTACCTCGATCTCTGACGAGACCGAGGGTCCCGGGTGCCCGGGAACGATTGAATTTTGTGGCCCAGCCGCCATCTAGCGGGTGAGTACTTCGCCCCTGGCCGTGCTAGAAGGGGCGCCTTCTCAGGACCGCTTTTCGAGACGATTCTCAAGACATCAGGCGAGGATACCGTGACGATAGTTGAGCAGGGCGGCGGCCCGGCGCCGCAGGCAGTACCCGATCTGATCAAGGAGACCGACCACCCAGACCTTCGTGAAGGACGTCATCGAGGAATCGAAGCGCCAGCCGGTGCTGATCGACTTCTGGGCGCCCTGGTGCGGCCCCTGCCGCGCAGCTCACGCCGATGCTCGAAAAGGCGGTCCGCGCCGCCAAGGGCAAGGTCAAGCTGGTCAAGATGAACATCGACGAGCATCCGGCGATCCCGGGCCAGATGGGCATCCAGTCGATCCCGGCCGTGATCGCCTTCGTCAACGGCCAGCCCGCCGACGGTTTCATGGGCGCGGTGCCGGAAAGCCAGGTCAACGCCTTCATCGACAAGCTCACCAAGGGCGTGGCCGGCGCCCGGCGAGCCGAATATCGCCGAAATCCTGAAAGAGGCCGAGGCCGTGCTGGCGGAAGGCGATGCTGCGGCCGCGGCGCAGATCTATGCCGAGGTGCTGGCGATCGATTCCACCAATATCGCGGCGCTTGCGGGCCTTGCGAAATGCTACGTGACCACCGGCGCGATCGAGCAGGCCAGGCAGACGCATTGCGATGGTGCCGGAATCCAAGCGCAACGATCCGGCGGTCAAGGCCGTGCAGGCCGCAATCGATCTCGCCGAACAGGCGCAAGCCGTCGGCCCGGTGACCGAGCTGGAACAGAAAGTCGCCGCAAACCCGCTCGATCATCAGGCGCGATTCGATCTGGCGACCGCGCTCAACGCGCAGGGCAAGCGTCGCCGAGGCGACCGAGCAGCTGCTGGAGATCGTCAAGCGCGACCGCAAAGTGGAACGACGACGGCGCGCGCAAGCAGCTCGTGCAGTTCTTCGAGGCGTGGGGCGGCGCCGATGAGGCGACCGTGGATGGACGAAAGCGGCTGTCGACGATTCTGTTTTCGTAAATCTCCCATGAACTAGCACCGGGACCGCAGATGCCGATCAATGCCGAATATCGCGGACCCGGCGAGCTTCCCGAAATCGATCCCGGTGTTTCCGCTGCCCGGCGCGCTGTTGTTGCCGCGCGGCCAGATGCCGCTCAACATTTTCGAGCCGCGCTATCTGGCGATGGTCGACGATGCGCTGCGCGACGGCCATCGGCTGATCGGGATGATCCAGCCGGACGTTTCCCACTCGCAGGACGAGGCGCGGCCGGCGCTGTTTCGCGTCGGCTGCGTCGGGCGCATCACCCAGCTCGCCGAGATCCGGCGACGGCCGCTACATCCTCGAACTGCACCGGCGTTGTCGCGCTTCAAGGTGGTCGAGGAGATCGACGGTGCTGACCGCCTACCGGCAATGCAAGGTGGATTTCTTTCCTTCGCCGACGATTTCACCGCGCGCAAGGGCGAGGCGCGTCGATCGCGAGGCGCTGCTCGACGGTGCTGACGGATTTTCTCAACGCCAACAATCTGAAGGTCGATTGGGAAGGCGTCGAGAGCGCGCCCAACGAGGCGCTGGTCAATGCGCTGGCGATGATGTCGCCCTATGGCCCGGCCGGAAAAGCAGGCGATGCTGGAAGCGCCCGACCTGAAGACCCGCGCCGAGATTTTGATCGCGGTGACCGAGATGGACCTCGCCAAGAAGCGCACCAGCGGCGATACCGGGTTGCAGTAGCCGGTTCGATCCGCGCGGCGCATCAACCGCTGGTCGGAACGAGCAGGGTTTGCCGGCTCGCAACCAGCGACGTCTCGCTCACGGGGCGTGGTCAGGGGCCATTCAAGACGCGCGCCCTAGTACCCAGCCACCGCCATCGCCACCACCGCACTCATCGCCATCCATCCAATATGCCGCCCGCGGGTCGCCCGGCGCGTTGGCGAAACGGCGACCGACACGGCAACCAGCGTCGCCACGACCCAGTGCCGCGCCGGCTCCAGGCCATCGAAGGCGCGGCGATCAGCAGAACGCCGCCGCCGATCCACGCGATCGTGCCGGCTTGCCACACCAGCCGGATCAGGGTGCGCAACCGCGGCGGTCTCGATCGTGGCGCGCGCGCGAATACTCTGGCTCTCGCCGAGCACGCCGTGGATCAGCGCCACCACGACCGCGACGGCGCCCGAGCATTGCAGCAAGGATATCGCGCATCGGCCATCTCCGTGAACTGTCCATACACTACTGTATGGTGGTTTATGCCCGTGGCTGGCGCCTGTCAATACAGTAGTGTATGGTGAGATGTCGCAGGCAAACCCATGAACGATCAACTTTCCGCAAAGACTGGCTCGATCAGGGCCTCAAGACGCTGGCCAAAAGCGGCTTCACGGCGCTGAAGGCGGAACCGCTGGCCAAGGCGATGGGGGTGTCGCGCGGCAGTTTCTACTGGCACTTTGCCGATATTGCCGCGTTCCACGCCGCGGTCCTCAAGCATTGGCGCGAGGTCGCCGCCGAACAGATCATTGCCGGCCTCGAGGCCGCCGCCCGGGACGGCAACCCGCTGTCGCTGTTGGTGCGCGGGGCGTTCGGCAGCAAGCCGACGCTGGAGAAGGCCGTCCGCGGCTGGGCCGCGATCGACCCCAGGGCGCGGGCCGCGGTGCAGGCGATCGACCGCCGCCGGATCGACTATATCGAGCACATGTTGCGGCAGGCCGGCCTGCAAAGCAGACACAGCCTCGCCCCGCGCGCAAATCCTGTACTGGGCCTATCTCGGCTTTGCGCTGTCGGACCAGCCGCTGCCGTCAGCGAAACAGCAGGCGGTGATCGACGAGATTGCTACAGATGGCCTCGCGCTGAGCGGCGCATGGTGACGGCTTCCGGCCTGATGTGCTACAGCACGCCGCCTGAGCCGGAGACTGCAAATGAATGCCTCGCCCGAACGCCTCGACGGCATCGTCGACCCGAAACTGCTGGAGATCCTGGTCTGCCCGATCACCAAGGGTCCACTGGAGTTCGATAGCACCCGGCAGGAACTGATCTCGCGCTCGGCCAAGCTCGCCTATCCGATCCGCGACGGCATCCCGATCATGCTGCCGGAAGAGGCAAGGAAGATCGACTGATCGAAGTGTCATTAGTTCGCAATCCATTGTTGCGGCTCGATGGATTGCGTCCGCTTCGCTCGCAATGACGGCATTAGCCCCCAGCGCCTCGCCCTTCAGCAGCCGCGGCACTTCGCCCGACAAGTCCCAGCGGCCTGGCGGATGAACAGGCTTTTCAGCGGTGGCGCGCGATCGACCAGCCCAAGTCCGATATCGCGCACCGTGCGCAGCAGCCGCGATCTCGTTCGAGAACAGGAAGTTCAGCGAGTTGGTGGCGCAAGCCCCATCGCCATGGTATCGAACCGCCGCCAGCGCTGGTAACGCTCGAGCACGTCGGCCTGTCCGGGATCCATGCCGAGCCGCGCCGCATCGACCACGACTTCGGCCAGCGCTGCGACATCCTTCAAGCCCATATTGAGGCCCTGGCCTGCAATCGGGTGAATCACATGCGCGGCGTCGCCGACCAGCGCCAGCCGTTCGGCGATGAAGGAACGCGCGACGAAATAGCCGAGCGGAAACGCGCGCGGCTTGTCGAGTGCCTTGATCTCGCCGAGATGCAAGCCGAAGCGCCGCTCGAGTTCACCGTGAAACTCCTCTTCGCTCAAGCGCTGTGATCCGCGCGGCTTCGTTGCGGTTCTCGGTCCACACCAGCGACGAGCGCTTTCCGGTCAGCGGCAGGATCGCAAACGGTCCCGCCGGGAGAAAGTGTTCCTTCGGCGCGGCCGCCATGGTCGCGCTCATGGCCGACGGTGACGACGATGCCGGATTGATCATAGTCCCAGCCATGGGTGGCGATGCCTGCGCGTTCGCGCAGTCTCGAGCGCGCGCCGTCGGCGGCGACCAGCAGAGGCTTGCGGCAACGACGGTGCCGTCGGCGAGCGTCACGTCGACGCCGTCGCTGCGCGAGTCGAAGGACGAAACCGCGGTGGCGCGCAAGTCGACGCCCTTCAGCCTCGGCGCGCGTGGCCAGCGCATCGATCAGATGGCGGTTTTCGACCATATGCGCGAACGGCTCGCCGGGCTCGACATCGCCGGCAAACGTCAAGAACACCGGACGGGTGGCGTCGTCGAGCCTGAATCGGTCACGACCATGTCCAGTGATCGGCTGCGCGCCTGGCGCGACCTGATCCCAGACGCCGAGCGCCTCGAACAGCCGCCGGCAGGCGGCGACGATCGCGGTCGCGCGCGGATCGCGGCTTGGCCGTCAGCCCCAGCGCCGGATCGGCCACCATGACGGGAATATCGGGCCCAAGCCCCTGACGCAGCGCCAGCGCCAGCGCCAGCCCGGCAAAGGCGCCGCCGCAGATGACAATGCTTCGCTGTGCCGGCATGCGCATTCCTTAACCCGTTACTGCCATCAGACTTGTACTTGCTACCTGATATTAGCTGGGCGAAACAGGGCCACGAAACAAGGATACTTCGTCATTTCCGAGCAACCGAAAGAGCGCTGCCATGTCCAAAGGCGTGATTGACCTGATTTCCATCCTCGATCTGGAACCGATCGAGGTGAATCTGTTCCGCGGCAACAGCCCCGAAGACGAGCTGGCAGCGGGTGTTCGGCGGCCAGGTGATCGGCCAGGCGATGGTGGCGGCGTGCCGCACCGTCGAAGGGCCGGCTGCCGCACTCGCTGCATTGCTATTTCATCCTGCCGGGCGACCCGCAGGTTCCGATCATCTACCAGGTCGAACGCCTGCGCGACGGCAAGAGCTAGCTCGACCAGGCGCGTCACCGCGATCCAGCACGGCAACGCGATCTTCTCGATCATGGTCTCGTTCCACGCCGAGGAGGAAGGCGCCTTCGACCACCAGGAGAAGATGCCGGACGTGCCGCCGCCGGAAAAGCTCACCGCGGAAGAAGTCGCCAAGCAGCCGATGTTCAAGGAGATGCCGGACTTCATCCGGCGCTGATTACGAATCCGACCGACCGATCGAACTGCGCCCGGTCGAGCTCGGCCGCTATTTCGGTGAGAAGATCGACGACGGACGCATCAATGTCTGGATCCGCACCGCGGCAAAACTGCCCGACGATCCGGCGCTGCATGTGTGCGCGCTCGCCTATGCGTCGGACTTCTCGCTGCTCGATGCCGTGATGGCGCGCTACGGCCGCACGCTGTTCGACAGGCGCATGATGCCGGCAAGCCTCGATCATGCGATGTGGTTTCACCGTCCGTTCCGCGCCGACGAATGGCTGCTCTACGCGCAGGATCTCGCCGAGCGCGCAGGCGGCCGCGGATTGACCCGCGGCCTGATCTTCAAGCCCGACGGCACGCTGGTGGCGTCCGTGGCCCAGGAAGGCTCGGTGCGCCAGCGCCGGTGAATCGTAGCGTTTTCGAGCGAAGTGGGTACCGGTTCCCGTGAAGAAAACGCGTCAAACAAGAATCCGCGCCGCCTCAGCGCGGTCCGGTCGACGAGCGCGAATTGCGACACGCACCAGCTTGCGTACCAGCGCATCGCCCACGGGATCGGGATGATGAACCCGCAGCCGATCGCGAAACACGATGGTCCGCCACAGCATTTCCAGGCCTGATGCGATGAAGATCACCTCGCGCTGGGTGCCGCCGATGTTACGGCAGTTCCAGCGCATCCAGGCGGTGATCACCCAGGCCCAGCCGATGATGCTGATGACGGAAACGTACATCAGCAAATCCCAGCCGATGTAGCCGAGCGCGCTGCCGTTGAAGGAGATCGGCAGGTGCTCGCCGTTCGAAGCGAGATTGGCCGCGATCCATCGCACCACCATCCAGGACAGAACGCCTGAATCGGAATTGCGAGGTACTGGAAATAATAGCAGATCGGTCGAGCCGACATAGGTGCAGGATCGCCATTGCCATGAAGACCCACCAGATATCGCCGACCTGGCCGGTGAAGGCGAAATTCGGCCGCCCCGGCACGTGGATGCGCGACGCCATCCATTTATAGAACCAGACCGCCACCCAAGGCGCGGGGATGACCAGCAGAAAGCCGATCACGAACACGATGCCGCGCCCGAGGAAGCCCCATAACGGCAGGTCGACCGACAACGGGCCGCCAGCTGCCAACCACCGTATAGCCGCCACTGCTCATCGGCGGCGGGCCGCCCGGCTGCGGGACAAACGGCGGACCCGAGCCGCCGGGAACGAGGCCGGGGATTTCTCCGGCCCGTTGCCAGCCGGACATGCCCTCGGACCAGACCAGCGTATCGGCCCGGACAGTGCCCCTGGTGATGAGGTCGCGGAGCTGGGCTTCCGGAAAGGGCCCTGTTGCTGGCCGTTGGATGCATAAACCACGATCGGTTCGACATTTTGTTCCCTTTGGTCGTGGAGACGGGGAAGCCGGCTAGGCGGCTGGCGAAGAAACCGCATTCTGTCGGACGATCATGTTCCCTGTACAGTGACCGAGGTCACCAGCTCGGAATGTTTTCCCCTTAAACCTGCAACTTTTTGTGCCATTTGCCCAGAAAGATGCCAGATTTGGCATGGACGGCTGAACCGCCGGCGGCCGGCCGAGCCTGCAAGTCATGCCCAAGAAAATACCGCAGAGAAATGAAGGCCTGACCATGAAACTCGTCGTCGCGATCATCAAACCTTTCAAGCTTGACGAGGTGCGCCAGGCGCTGACGGCCATCGGCGTCCACGGCATGACCGTCACCGAGGTCAAGGGTTACGGCCGCCAGAAGGGCCACACCGAAATCTATCGCGGCGCCGAATATGTCGTGAACTTCCTGCCCAAGCTGCGCATCGAAATCGCGGTCGCCTCCGACATCGCCGACAAGGCGGTCGAGCGTCATCACCGCGAACGCGCGCACCGGACAGATCGGCGACGGCAAGATCTTCGTCACGCCGATCGATCACGCGCTGCGCATCCGCACCGGCGAGACCGACAGCGACGCGCTCTGATACTCACCGCAATTTCAATGCGCGCCGGCAACGACGCACGACGCGCGCAATCAAGAAACGACAACGATCACGGCCGGGGAAATTCCATGGGGGCACTCATCGTATCGTGCAGCGAGGATTGCTGCGCTCATCACTCTTGCGGCGAGTTCGCCGGCGACGCCGGCCTGTCGCCGAGACATCGACCATCAACGCCGCCGACACCGCGTGGATGATCGTCGCCACCGCGCTCGTGCTGATGATGACGATACCGGGCCTGGCGCTGTTCTATTCCGGCATGGTGCGCAAGAAGAACGTGCTGGCGACGATGGCGCAGAGCCTCGGCTGCGGTCGCGATCATCTCGATCCTCTGGGTGACGTTCGGCTATTCGCTGGCGTTCGTCGGCGACGGTCCCTGGATCGGCACGCTCGATCGCTGGTTCCTCGCTCGGCATGACGATGGACAGCGTCAACCCGGCGGCGAAGACGATCCCGGAAGCGCTGTTCATGCTGTACCAGATGACGTTTGCGATCATCACGGTGGCGCTGGTGGCAGGCTCGGTCGCCGACCGGATGCGGTTCTCGGCCTATCTGCTTGTTCTCCGATCGGCTGGTTCATGTTCGTCTATGTGCCGCTGGCGCACTGGGTATGGGGCGGCGGCTTCCTCGGCCACCATGGGCGTGCTGGATTTCGCCGGCGGTCTCGTCGTGCATCTGTCCGCCGGCATCGGCGGACTGGTTGCCGCGAAGGTGATGGGCCGGCGTCACGGCTATGGCAGCGAGAACCTCGTCGCCGTTCGATCTGTCGCTCGCCGTGATCGGCACCGGATTGTTGTGGGTCGGCTGGTTCGGCTTCAACGGCGGATCGGCGCTGGCAGCGAATTCGCGCGCGGTGATGGCGATCACCGCAACCCATCTCGCCGCCTGCGCCGGCGCGCTGACCTGGGGCGCGATCGAATGGGCGACGCGGCGCAAGCCGTCGGTGCTCGGCATGATCTCGGGCGCGGTCGCGGGCCTGGCACGATCACGCCGGCTTCCGGTTTCGTCGCGCCCTGGCACGGCATCATCATCGGCGTCGTCGCGGGCCTCGTCGTGCTTCTGGGCCTGCACCTGGCTCAAGCATCGTTTCAACTATGACGACTCTGCTCGACGTGTTCGGCGTCCACGGCATCGGCGGCATGACCGGCACCCTGCTCGCCGGCGTGTTCGCGACCAGCGCCATCGGCGGCACCGCCGGCCTGATCGAGGGCCATCCGCAAGCAGGTGCTGATCCAGCTCTACGGCATCGCGGCCACCCTGGTGTGGTCCGGCGGCGTCACCTACGTCGCTGCTCAAGCTGGTGAGCGCGTTCGTGCCGCTGCGGGTGTCGCTGCAGCAGGAGCTCGAAGGCCTCGATATTTCGCAGCATGGCGAGGCGCTTGCAGTAGAACTCCCCATCATAGATACCGTCTTTCCTGCCGCTAGCCGCTGGGCAGGATTATGTCCGGAGTCTGGCCTGCTCACGATTTGAGCAGGCGTGATTAGGCTTTGAGCGCGACGGAATAGCGCAGGTGGGCACGACTCCCGCAAAGGCGAAAAGGTCCGGATTCATAAACCGTTAGGAAATCCGCCGATCTGGCACGGCATTTGATTCTATGGGTCCTGGCTGTGCCCGCGTAGTGAACTTCTCCGCGTGGTGAACCTCAGTCGAGAACGCCCGGTCTGTCTGAACCGGGCCCAAGCGGGATAGGACCCATGAAAATTGTTATGGCGATCATCAAGCCATTCAAGCTCGAAGAAGTCCGTGACGCCCTGACCGCCATTGGCGTTCACGGTCTCACGGTGACGGAAGTCAAAGGGTATGGCCGGCAGAAGGGGCATACGGAAATCTATCGCGGCGCCGAATACGCCGTGAGCTTCCTGCCCAAGATCAAGATCGAGGTCGCTGTCGCCTCGATCAGGTCGACAAGACCATCGACGCCATCACCTCAGCTGCCAAAACCGGACAGATCGGCGACGGCAAGATCTTCGTCATCAGCCTCGACCATGCGGTTCGCATCCGCACGGGCGAGGCGGATGCCGCGGCCCTCTGATTTCGCGCTCAACCTTACCACTCAGGAGTACAACCAAATGACGTTTAAACGTCCCTATAGCGCGGGATTGGCGGCGCTTCGCAGTCGGCCTGTTCGCCGCGACCGCTGCCTACGCGGAGCCGACCGTCAACAAGGGCGACAACGCCTGGATGCTGACGTCGACGGTGCTGGTGCTGTTGATGACGATCCCCGGCCTTGCGCTGTTCTATGGCGGTCTGGTCCGCTCCAAGAACATGCTCTCGGTCCTGATGCAGGTGTTCTACACCGTCTGCATCGTCGCCCTGATCTGGGCGCTCTACGGCTACAGCCTCGCCTTCACCGGCGGCTCTGACTTCATCGGCGGCTTCTCCAAGGCCTTCCTGATGGGCGTGACGACGGATCTCGAAGGCGGCGACCTTCAGCGTCGACGCCAACATCTCCGAGCTCGTCTACGTCTGCTTCCAGATGACCTTCGCGGCGATCACCCCCGCCCTCATCGTCGGCGCCTTCGCCGAGCGCATGAAGTTCGCGGCGGTCGCGCTGTTCATCCCGCTCTGGGTCACCGCTGATCTACTTCCCGATCGCGCACATGGTCTGGTACTGGGCCGGACCGGACGCGATCCACGGATGCCGCCAAGGCGCTTGCCGCGGCGCGGCTGACGGTGCGGCGAAGACCGCGGCGCAGGCCAAGCTCGATGAAGTCAACGCCGACGCCGGCTGGATCTTCAAGAAGGGCGCGATCGACTTCGCCGGCGGCACCGTGGTGCACATCAACGCCGGTATCGCCGGCCTCGTCGGTGCGCTCGCTGATCGGCAAGCGCGTCGGCTACGGCAAGGAGCTGATGGCTCCGCACTCGCTGACCATGACCATGATCGGCGCTTCGCTGCTCTGGGTCGGCTGGTTCGGCTTCAACGCCGGATCGAACCTCGAAGCCAACGGCGGCGCTGCGCTCGCCATGACCAACTCCTTCGTTGCAACCGCAGCGGCGGCGATGGCCTGGATGTTCGCGGAATGGATCGTCAAGGGTCATCCTTCCGTGCTCGGCGCGTTGTCGGGTGCGGTGGCGGGCCTCGTGGCGGTCACGCCTGCGGCCGGTTACGCCGGTCCGATGGGCGCGATCGTGCTCGGTCTCGTGGTCGGCGTCGTCTGCCTGTTCTTCTGCACCGTGGTGAAGAACGCGCTCGGCTATGACGACTCGCTCGACGTGTTCGGCGTCCACTGCATCGGCGGCATCATCGGCGCGCTCGGCACCGGCATCCTGGTGAACCCGGCGCTCGGCGGCGCCGGCATCATGGACTACACCCAGATCCCGCCGAAGGTCGCCGACTACGACTTCGTCGGCGCAGATGATCTCCGCAGGTCTGGGGCGTCTGCACCACGCTGGTGTGGTCGGGCATCGGCTCCGCGATCCTCTACAAGGTCGTCGATGTCATCGTCGGCCTGCGCGTCAACGTCGAGACCGAACGCGAAGGCCTCGACGTCACCGAGCACACGGAGCGCGCCTACAACATGTGAGTTCTCCCGGGGCGCGATCTACCAGGGTCGCGCCCACAACTCCGGTTTGGGCACATACCCGGCAATGCCCTGACCGTTGAGGGGCTCCAGCGCAAGTTGGAGCCCCTTTCTTTGCTTTCAGCCAGAGAAGGAGATTGCCAAAATCGCTTGCAGCCGTCGAAATGCGGGACATCCAAACAAGCCGTCACAAACAGGGAGATCGTCATGAAACTCGAAGGCGGATGCTATTGCGGAGCCGTGCGCTATGTGGCCGAGGGCGAGCCGATGATGAAGGCGCAATGCCACTGCCGCGAGTGCCAGTACATCACCGGCGGCTCGCCCAACATGTTCGTGGTGATGCCGCCCGACGGCTTCCGGTACACCAAAGGGGACCCCGAAGCAGTTTTCGCGCAGCGACCTCGAGAACGCCGGTGACACGCGAGTTCTGCGCCGAATGCGGCACGCATGTCGTAACGCGGTCCGCAGGCGTGCCGGTCGTGGTGATCAAAGGTCGGCACACTCGACGATCCCGCGCTCAGATCATGCCGCAGGTCGCGATCTACACCGTCGACAAGCAGCCCTTCCACCACATCCCCGACGGCATGCCGAGTTTTGAGCGGTTGCCGCAGCGGTAGACTTTGCGGAGAGAGTTGGCCCGCTGATTCGGCAAAAGACCGTCATTGCAGGAGCGAAGCGGACTAAGCAATCCATTTTCCGCAAGCGGCGCTATGGATTGCTTCGCTTTGCTTGCAATGACGATGTGGAGAGAGCAGGCGCGACAAATTGACCCGACGGGCAAATCAGCAAAATCTGTCCAGCCCTTCCCGCGAAAATATTTCTGTTTTCGTTTGACCCAAATCACTTCACATCATTAGCGCATCCCGTCCCGACACAGAGGGGCGTTGGCCATCGTCACGAACGTTGGGACGGGTTGCGGTGGACGCGGCAGCGTTGCGCGCGCAATGTGGTCGCAGGGCGGGCTTTGAGCCTGTGAGCGATTACGGCGCGCAAGACGAACAACGATAGCTGCGTACGGCAAAACCGTGTGGTCCTGGCATCCGTTGCTGGTGTCAAGTTGATGGAGACGTGTTCGGCCCAACCGGGCGCGATCATGTCATTGATCCGTCAACGACGGTGACAAGACGAATTCGTCGCCGGGGAGAGCGCGGCATAAGCCGTAAAGCCATTGCGCAGGGAATGTCGGATTGCCTCCGCTGAACCTGTATGCTCGTGTGCACTTTCTTTTGTGCACGTCGCACACGAGACCGCGGGTGCAGCGCGCACCCGGCATTCCCTGCGCCCTCTGTTTCGAGGGCGAAAGATTCAGTACAGACTCGGGCGCACTCGCGCCGCGGGTTGCGAACGTGTGTTTGGATGCCATCATTGCGAGGAGCGTATGCGACTAAGCAATCTGATCTGCCTTTCCGCCACGTGGATTAATTCGCTTCGCTGACGATCGTCGCTGAAATACACTACGCCATTTCGCACTACATGCAGCCGCGGCGGCAGCTCCCGTCGATTTCCGGCGCAATCAAGGTAACCGTCGGAAAGTAGTTTCGGTAACGCCGCGTATCGCGAGTCAGCAGCGTGGCAGGTTTTCAGTCGCAGCATGAGCGCCAATAAAAGATCCGGCAGCACGCCGCTCCGGGCACCGCCCAAGGTTCGGTACTTGAGCGAAGCTTTGCCCGCCAGAAACAACGCCGGCCGAGGTATTGGCACAAAGGTGATTCCGGCATCCGCCAGAGCGGCATCGAACGCTTCAATGCTTTCAAATCGGATCGACGTCTCAGCAAAGATAACATCGTTGATTAGCAGCGGACCGTGCAGCGCGGCGTCTTCAAGCTGCATAAGCGACCATTCCCACCAAACCGGGGTTTTGGTGAAGATGTCGAGCAGAACATTCGAGTCGACCAGGGTCACGGGGCTAATCGCCGCGCGTGATCGCCACGACCTCATCGGTGGAGAGACCTAGGACCGGCAATGCCTACCAGCTTCGCAAACCGGCTGGGCTGCTTGGTGCCGTCTGGTCTCCTTCGATCACGATGCTGCCGTCAGCTACCCGCCGGAATTCGACCTGACTGCCCGGAGCGATACCGAGGTGATCGCGGACCGGCTTCGGAATCGTTACTTGGCCCTTGCTAGTGACCGTCGTTGCCATCCGCAGACCTCCCGAGGTAATACCTATCTCAGATATGGTAATACCGCGCAATTTGTCCAGCTCGACCGATGGTTAATCGCGTCTTAACCTCGCCGTATCTATGGTGGTTTGATCGGTCTGGGGCCGGTCCGAATCCATCGGTCCCTCGACCGCTTTGAAAGTGCTGGCGTTTCAGACATGGCAATGACCGCCTCTTCCGGCGTGGCGCAGGGCGCCGGCAGCAGCACCCCTGCCGGGCAGGCCGAGCGCTCGCCGTTTTTGCGGACGGCCGAGCTTCTGGCGCCCTACCAGCCCGGTAAGCCATTGATTGCACTGTCATTAGGCGAACCGCAGCACCCTGTTCCGGCGTTTGTCGGGCCGGTGCTGGCCAAGCACACCGCCGAGTTCGGCCGCTATCCCATGGCCAAGGGCATCGAGCCGTTCCGCCGGGCGGTCGCGAACTGGCTTTCGACCCGGTTCCATTTGCCGCGACGCGGTCGATCCCGAGAGTGAAGTTCTGGTGCTGAACGGCAGCCGCGAGGGTCTGTTTTTCGCGGCGATCACCGCCGCGCGCTATGTCGGCCCGCGCAGGGGCAGGCCCGCGATCCTGATGCCCGAATCCGTTCTATCCGGCCTACGGCGCCGGCGCACGCGCCGTCAGGTTGCGAGCAGGTCTATCTGCCGACCACCGTCGCCAACGGATTCCTGCCGGATCTCGACGCGCTCGACGAAGCGACGCTGGCGCGAACGGTGGCGATGTTCATCGCCTCGCCGGCCAATCCGCAAGGCGCGGTCGCCTCGCGCGATTACTTCACCCGGTTGAAGAACCTCGCCGACCGCTATCGGCTTCATGATCCTGAGCGACGAGTGCTATTCGGAAATCTACACCAGGCAGGCGCCGGGCAGCGCGCTGGAATGCGCCGGGCCCGACTTTACCAACGTCGTCGCGTTCCAGTCGCTGTCGAAGCGCTCGAACCTGCCGGGCATGCGCGTCGGCTTCGCCGCCGGCGACAAGAAATTCCTCGCCGCCTTTCACGAGCTGCGCAATGTCGCCGCACCCCAGGTGCCGGTGCCGCTGCAGCATGTCGCGGTCGCCGCCTATAGCGACGAGGCGCATGTCGAGGAAAACCGCAGGCTCTATCGCATCAAGTTCGATCTCGCCGATCAGATCCTCGGCAATCGCTACGGCTATGTCAGGCCCGCCGGCGGCTTCTGCGTCTGGCTCGATGTGTCCGGATCGCGGCGGCGACGAAGCGGCGACCGTGAAGACTCTATCAGGGATGCCGGCGTGCGCGTGATTCCCGGCAGCTATCTGTCGCGGCCAGCAGGACGACGGCAGCAATCCCGGCGCCGGCTATATCCGCCTTGCGCTGGTCTCGGACAGTGAATCAACGGCCGAAGCATTGCACCGGCTGGTCGAAACTCTGGATTAGTCGCAGGGCCCCATGAGCATGCCAGCGATCGAACGTGTCATTCCCCTGGTCGGCCATTTGCCGGCCTCGATCCGCGACGCGCTGGCGCGGCGCCTGCGCGAGCTCGCAGGGCTTGAGCCTGATCGCGCTTGTCCGGCGTCGCGGCGGCGGCGCTGATGACCTGGTCGGTGCAGGATCCGAGCCTCAGCCACGCGACCTCGCGCGCGATCCGCAACATCGTCGGCTATCCCGGCGCGATCGGCGCCGATCTCTTGATGCAGATCCTCGGCCTCGGCGCGATCATGCTGATCCTCCCCGTCGCGGTGTGGGGCTGGCGCATGCTGACCCATCGCACCTTCGACCGCGAGGCGCTGCGGCTGGCATGCTGGATCCTCTGCACCGTGATCGCGGCAGGCTTTGCCAGCTGCTGGCCGCATGGCGGTTCGTGGCCGCTGCCGACCGGGCTTGGCGGCGTGGTTGGCGACGCGCTGGTGCGCGCGCCGGCCGTGGTGTTTGGCCCGGCCGGTCTCATCTATCGCCTGGTGCTCGGCATTATCTTATTTGCCGCCGATGTGCGCGACGTTCCTGTTTGCAAGCGGCTGGGGCTCGCAGCCGCGCGCGACGACGAGAGCTGACGCCGATCGAGGACGACGACGCGCCGTTCGTCGGAAGAAGACGATCGCAGCTCGGTCTCGCTCGGATGGGTGTTCCACGCCATCGATGAGCGCGAAGGCGCGGCTCGGCTGGCTGATCAGCACGGCCTATCGCTCGCTGGTCGCGAGCGCGCCGCAGCCGCGCACGCTCTCGTTCGAGCGGCAGGAGCCCAGTCTCAGCGGCCGCACGGCGCCGTCGTAGTCCCCGGAGACCCGCGAATGACTACGAGGACGACGCAGAGGAAGACGACGAGGAGGAAGCCCGCCGCCCGCGCACCGCGCAAGAAGGCCGCGCCGAAGGCATCGCGAAAATCCTCCGACAAGTTCGAACTGCCGTCGGTCTCGGTGCTTGACCGCGCCGAAGGCCTCCGATCGCCAGCCGCTCAGCAAGGCCGAACTGGAGGCCAATTCGCGCGCGCTCGAAGGCGTGCTCGGCGATTTCGGCGTCCGCGGCGAAATCGTCAAGGCCACATCCGGGCCCGGTGGTGACGCTGTACGAGCTCGAGCCCGCGCCCGGCATCAAATCCTCGCGCGTCATCGGCCTCGCCGACGACATCGCCCGCTCGATGAGCGCGCTCTCGGCCCGCGTCGCCGTCGTTGCCGGCCGCAACGCGATCGGCATCGAATTGCCGAACGCGCATCGCGAAAAGGTCTATCTGCGCGAACTGCTTGTCGCGTCGAGAGGCACGAATCGCACGCGAAACTGCCGCTCTGCCTCGGCAAGAACATCGGCGGCGAATCCATCATCATCGATCTCGCGCGCACGCCGCATATGCTGATCGCCGGCACCACCGGCTCCGGCAAATCGGTCGCGATCAACACCATGATCCTCAGCCTGGTCTATCGGCTGCGCCCGGATCAGTGCCGCCTGATCATGGTCGATCCGAAAATGCTCGAACTCTCCGTCTATGACGGCATCCCGCATCTGCTGACGCCCGTCGTGACCGACCCGAAGAAGGCGGTGGTCGCGCTGAAATGGGCGGTGCGCGAGATGGAAGAGCGCTACAAGAAAATGTCCAAGCTCGGCGTGCGCAACATCGACGGCTACAACGCAGCGGCTCGTCGAAGCCAGGGCCAAGGGCGAGGAGCTGACGCGCACGGTGCACACCGGCTTCGACAAGGAAACCGGCAAGGCGATCTACGAGGACGAGAAGCTCGACCTCGATCCGCTGCCCTACATCGTCATCATCGTCGACGAAATGGCCGACCTGATGATGGTCGCCGGCAAGGATATCGAAGGCGCGGTGCAGCGCGCTGGCGCAGATGGCGCGCGCCGCCGGCCTGCACGTGATCCTCGCCACGCAGCGGCCGTCGGTCGACGTCATCACCGGCACCATCAAGGCGAACTTCCCGACCCGCATCTCGTTTCAGGTCACCTCGAAAATCGACAGCCGCACCATTTTGGGCGAAATGGGCGCCGAGCAGCTGCTCGGCCAGGGCGACATGCTCTATATGGCGGGCGGCGGACGCATCAGCCGCGTGCACGGACCGTTCGTCTCCGACGAGGAAGTCGAGAAGGTCGTGCGCCATCTCAAGACGCAGGGCCAGCCGGAATATCTCGAAGCGGTCACCGCGGAAGAGCCGACCGACGAGGACGGCGCGGTGTTCGATTCCACCGGCATGGGCGGCGATGGCGGCGGCGACCTGTTCGCGCAGGCGGTTGCGATCGTCAAGCGCGACCGCAAGGCCTCGACCAGCTACATTCAGCGCCGGCTGCAAATCGGCTATAACCGCGCCGCGTCGCTGATGGAGCGGATGGAACTCGAAGGCATCGTCGGACAGGCGCAATCACGCCGGCAAACGCGAAATTCTGGTCGAGGAAGAAGAGGGCCGCTTTTGATAGCATCAGCGGACAAAGAACCGCGGCATCGGCATATATTTTCACGGAAAAACGATATCTCCTTTGGTCGAAAGCGCGATAAAATGACCGGCAGCGGGATGGCAGCGCGTCGAATAGAGATCCGAAATAGCCGATGACACAACACGTCGCACCGCATCGCGGGATCTGCGTACTGGATTGGCGACTCCCTCGATCGCCGACGCATCCGTTGCGATCGGCTGCCTGCCGCCGCCCGGCTGTTCTGGCGCAGACCGTTCCGCGCAGACGTTCCGATCCAAACCCGCGCCAAAGGGCCGCGACGGCGGCGTGCAGATGAGCGCGCAGGATCGCAGAAGGCGCCGATCGACGAACCGGCGCAACCCAGGCGCCGCCGAACCCGGATCATCCCCGATCCGAACCGCAATCTGCCCGCCAATATTTTTGCGACCTTCGACGCCAACCAGAAGGCGCAGGCCGCCAAGGTGAGCTCCTATCTGTCCTCGCTGCAGACGCTGGTCGGAAATTTCGTGCAGGTCGGTCCCGACGGCAGCAAGACCAAGGGCGATTTCTACATCCAGAAGCCGGGCAAGGTGCGTTTCGAATATGATGCGCCGACCCCGATCGCGATCATCGCCGACGGATCGTCGCTGGCGGTGCGCGACCGCAAGCTTGCGACCCAGGACATCTATCCGTTGTCGCAGACGCCGCTGCGGTTTCCTGCTGTCGGACCGCATCGATCTGTTGAAGGACACCAATGTCGTCAGCGTCACCGCCGATGATCGTCTTCATCAGCGTCACCATCGAGGAGAAGCAGGCGCTGATCGGCACCAGCCGGTTGATGCTGATGGTCGGCACCAAGGACGGCCAGCTCAAGCAATGGACCGTGACCGACCCGCAGGGCTATGACACCACGGTCGCGGTCTACAATCTGGATTCTTCCAAGAAGGTCGATCCCGGCCTGTTCAAGATCGACTTTCACCAACTATTCGACGCCGCCGCGGCTGAACATCTCTCTTGCTTGCGGGCCGTGGAGACGTGCGTCATCCAGCCGCACGTGTTTTGCATTGCTTGAGCCCTCATGCGTTTCTCCCTGACAACCTGGAATATCAACTCGGTGCGGCTGCGCATCGACATCGTCGCCAAATTCCTCAAATCAGGCGCGGCCGGACGTGTCTGTGCCTGCAGGAAACCAAATGCATCGACGACGCCTTTCCGCTGAAGCGTTTCCGGCGCCTCGGCTATGAGCACGTCGCGCTGAACGGGCAGAAGGGCTATCACGGCGTCGCCATCATCTCGAAACTGCCGTTCGAGACCACCGACATCCGCACCTTCTGCGACAAGATCGATCTCGCGTCACATCTCGGTGGCGTTCGGCGAGAAGGCGCAGCTCGCAAAGCCGCTGGTGCTGCATAATTTCTACGTGCCGGCCGGCGGCGATATTCCCGATCCCGCGCTCAATCCGAAATTCGAGCACAAGCTGCAATTCCTCGACGAGATGAAGGCGTGCGAGCCGCTGCATCCGCGCGGCGACGACCGGCATATCCTGGTCGGCGATCTCAACGTGGCGCCGCATGAGAACGACGTGTGGTCGCACAAGCAATTGCTGAAAGTCGTCTCGCACACGCCGATCGAATGCGAGAAGCTGCTTGGCAGCGCAGGCGCATGGCGAATGGATCGACGTCGCGCGCGGAGCGCATCCCGCTGTCGGAAAAGGTCTATACCTGGTGGAGCTACCGCGCCGCCGACTGGACCGTCGGCGACCGCGGCCGCCGGCTCGATCACATCTGGGTCTCGCGCGCCCTGAAGGATGCGTCAGCGGATTTCCGCATCACGCGCGATGCGCGCGGCTGGGAACGGCCGTCGGACCATGTGCCGGTGACGGTGACGCTGGAGGTGTGATTGCGTTCCTGTGACGCCATCATTCTTCGCGCGTCGAAGCCGTCAGCCGCAATCCAGGCGATAACCTGATCTGGGTATGCGACCCGCGGCGCTTCGCCGGAACGACGACCTGCGGATGTCAAATGCTCAATTTTGAGCCCGCGATCAAGATGTCGCTGGCGAGCTGGCTGGTGCGGCTGGCGAGTTCATCGCGCAGCCGGCGCGCCGCGGCCGGATCGCTTTCGAGCACGCGCTGAAACAGGCTGCGCGCGACGCCGGATCACGGAGGAATTTTCCAGCGCGATCGCGCTCGACGGCCGCTTCATCGCCACCACCAGCGCGAGTTCGCCGATCAGCGCGCCCGGGCCTGCGACGATTTCGGCGCCGCCGTCCTCGATCCGGAACGCGCCGCGCTGAACGACATAGCCGGCGTCCGGCATCGTCGCCTGCCTTGAACAGCAGATCGCCTCGCGCGAAATCGCGCTGCTCGGAGCCGATCGCCAGCATGCGCAGCGCGGTCGTCCCCAACAGGCGCAATGTCGGGACGCGCTCGAGCAGGGCTACATCATCTTCGATCGACATGCAGGACCGGTTGCGCCGATTGCAGCGCTATCGCGAATCGTTGGCGCGAATCGTATCACGGCACCAGCTTGTAGCCACCGGCTTCCGTCACCAGATATCTCCGGATTGGCGGCATCTTTCTCGATCTTCTGACGCAGCCGATAGATGTGGGTTTCCAGGGTGTGCGTGGTGACGCCCGAATTATAGCCCCAGACTTCCTGCAGCAGCGTTTCGCGCGATACCGGCAGCTGGCCGGCGCGATACAGGAAGCCGGAGGATCGCGGTCTCCTTCTCCGTCAGCCGCACTTTCCGGGCGTTGGCGCCGGTCAGCATCTTGGAGCCGGGCCGGAAACGTGTAGGGACCGACCGAAAACACCGCGTCCTCGCTGGCTTCATGCTGGCGGAGCTGCGCCCGGATCCGCGCCAGCAGCACCGCAAACCGGAACGGCTTTGCCACATAGTCGTTGGCGCCGGATTCGAGGCCCGAGAATGGTGTCAGGATCGGTATCGTGGCCGGTCAGCATGATGATCGGCGCCTTGAAGCCGCCCTTGCGCAAGGAGCGCACGACTTCGCGGCCGTCGGTGTCCGGTAGTCCGACATCCATCAGCACCAGATCGGGAGCGTTGGCTTTGGCGGCGCTGGCGCCTCTGGCGCCGGTATCGACGACGGCGAGGCTTCGAACTCGTCGTGCAGCGACAATTGCTCCACCAGCGTATCGCGCAGATCGGTATCGTCATCCACGATCAGGATCTTGCGGGCATTCGCCATGGGTACAATCCTCTCGGGGCGGCGGGGACAGCGGAGGCGCCTCTGGCCGCGTCTTGATAGGCGTAAAGTCAGCCTGTGTCAGGTCTTGATCCGTATGAGGTAGGGGACCGTTACTGATTCACAAGCCGAAATTCAGTCTACTCCAGAAATCGCGGGGCATTCAGGATGAATGTCCGGTACATGGCGCGAATTCGAGCAATCTGCGCGTCGGTCAGGCAACAAGGATTTGCAATTCGCATCGGGGAAGTTACCATTATTTCAATCACTTATCAGACAGGCTCGCGCGATCGGCCGCTTTTCCGCGATCAGGATTACGCGCTGCTGCCGGCGATCCGCGCCGGGGCTGGCTGACCGCGGGCGGGCAAACCGTCCCGGTTGCCCTTGGGCGCGGCGGCATCAGGGCCAACAAGCGCGAAGGCGATGGCGGCACCCCAAGAGGCATCTTCCGGCCCCGGCAATTGTGGTGGCGCGCCGACCGCCATCCGCGGCCGCGTACGTTCTTGCCGGTTCGCGCCATCCGGCCCGACGACGCCTGGTGCGAAGATCCGCAGAGCCGCCACTACAATCAGCCGGTGCGGCGGGATCGCGGCCAGGGCGGCGACCGGCTCACAGCGCGACGATCATCTCTACGATTTCATCGTCGAGATCGATCACAACAACTCGCCCGCGCATCGCCGGCCGCGGCAGCGCGGTATTCCTGCATTTGGCCCGCGAACCAATTTTGCGCCGACCGCCGGCGGTGCGTTTCAATGATCAGAGGGCGCGATGCTGCGGCTGCTGCGGCGGCTGGGGCCGCGGACGAGGTCGTGATTGGGTGGACTCGGCGATGTCGGCAGGGATTGACGATCTCAGCTTCTTGCGAGGGCGTGAGGCGCTGCGCGGCCAAAAATCGCCGAGCCGACGCACATGCGTGGCGCCCAACTGAATCGCCACGGCAAAATCGGCGCTCATGCCCATCGACAGGATTCTTCAAGCCGTTGCGCGCCGGCGATCTTGGCGGTCAGCGCGAAATGCGGCGCCGGCGCATCGTCGACCGGCGGGATGCACATCAGACCCGAAATGCCAGGCCATAGTGCTCGCGGCAGCCGGCAATGAAACGCGTCGGCGTCCGCCGGCGCGACGCCGGCCTTCTGCGGCTCCTCGCCGGTGTTGATCTGGACGAACAATTGCGGCTGCCGTTTTTGCTGATTGCTGATTTCCTTGGCTAACGCTTCGCAAATGCTCGGACGGTCGACCGAATGAATGGCGTCGAACAGCGCCACCGCCTCCTTCGCCTTGTTGGATTGCAGCGGCCCGATCAGATGCAGCTACGAGGCCGGGGTGAGCCGACATCAACCCTGGCCATTTCGCCTTGGCTTCCTGCACGCGATTTTCGCCGAATACGCGCTGTCCGGCTCGATCACCGGCGAAATGCGTCTCGAGCGTCGAACGTCTTCGAGACCGCGATCAGCGTCACCGACGCAGGGTCGCGCCGCGCTTCCTTGCAGGCGCGCGCGATTTCCTGCTCCACCGCGGCAAGACCGTTTGGTGAATGCGCGGTTAGCGGCGAGGAGTCGTTTCGGGCGTCATGTCGGCGGATCGGTCGTGAATTTACTGGAGTTAGCTCCGAATTTTACCGAGTTCGGGAAAGGCTTTTTGAACCCTTCGCCCTACCTTGCTTGTGGGGTCAGGGGCGAAAGATGTCAGGCGCTACGTTTCAACCGCAAGAGAGCGAAACTCAAGCAGCTTCTCGGGATTCGCGCGCGGCTGGCGTTGTTGGCGGTGATCCTGGTGGCGCCGCTGATGCTTGACCGCGCCCGCTCGCTCGAGGATACCCGCAGCCAAGCAGATCGCGCTGGCCTCCGGAGGAATCTGCCAATCTCGCGCAGCACAGCGCCGATACCCAGCGCGAAGTCATCTCCTCGGTCGAGACGATGCTGAAATCGGCCGCCTATATCCGCGCCGTCGGCGGGCGTCGTCCGCAGCTGCGATGATATTGCGCGCCAGCCTGCCGGCTCAATCTGCCCTGGATCCGCAGCATGCATGATCGGTCAGCAAGGACGGGCCGCGTTCAATGCGTCGACCATGCAACGAACCTGGTCGGCCTCGATCTCAGCGACCGGGACATATCTCGAAGCAGGCGCGCGAAACCGGCGGTTTCGCTGCTGAGCGATTTTCTGTTCTGGCAGACCCACCAAGACGGCCGATCGTGCATGGCTGCCTATCCGGTATCGGCGATCAATCGACGAGAGCGACGCAATCGTCGTTGCCGCCGTCAGTCTCGGACTGGATGGCGCAAGATCATGGAGCAGTCTCGGCGGCCGCCCGGCCTGTCGGCCGTGCTGGTCGACAGCGCCGGCGTAGTGCTGGCGGCGCCGGCGGACCAGGCCGGCATGATCGGACGTCCGCTTGACACCGTCGCCGCTGTTGTCCGCCGATGGCCGAGCAGGCCCTGATCGCTCGGACCAGCCGCACGGCGACGCTTTCGTTCGCCGACGGTGGACGGCTCGAGACGCATCGTCCAGCTTTGCGCTGCGCATTCCCGGCACGCCGATCGCGCCTGCGTCGTCAGCATCGACGAGGCCAAGTGTGACCGCGCGCGATCAACCGCGAGATCCGTACCGCCTATCTGCAACTTGCTGCTCGTCTGCCTGTTCGTGCTGCTTGGCGCGCTGGTCGCGCGCGGAATAGCTGATCATCCATCCGATCGAGGTGATGGCCGGCGATGGCGAAGCGGTTCGGCGAGGGCGACTGGTCGGTCCGCGCGTCGCCAGAACCAGTCTGCCGTCAGAATTCGTGCCGCTGGCCCGCGCGCTTCAACGCGATGGCGGCGCGGCTCAGTAGCCGCGAGCGCGAACTGGTCGCCGACCAATGACCGCCTCACCGTGATCGCCTCGATCGACATGCTGTCCGGCCTCGCCAACCGCCGCGGCTTCCAGAGCCGGCTCGATTTCGAATGGATGAAGGCGCGCAGCAACACGGACAGCGCAGCTGTCGTCTGCTGATGATCGACGTCGACCACTTCAAGCTGCTACAACGACAGCCTATGGCCATCCCGAGGGCGACGCCTGTCCTCGACCAAGGCTCGGCGAGACCGCTGGCCGGCATTGCCGCCGAGCACCATCCGGGCTTTGCCGGCCGCTATGGCGGCGAAGAATTTTGTTTGCTGCGTGCCGCAACACCGAACGCAACGCGTGCGCTGTGAGATCGGCGGAGAGGCGGTGCGCACCGCGGTCCAGGGCTGCCCAGCTGCCGCACACCACCTCTCGAGCCACCAATACGTCACGGTGAGCGTCGGGCGTTGGCCTGCGACACAACCCAACACCGATCCAGCAGCAGCCCGGCGACCTGATCGAGGCCGCCGATGCCGCCCTCTACGCCGCCAAGCACTCGCGGCCGCAACACCGTGGTCGAGCACGGCATGGTGCGGTAAGCGATGGCGCTGGCCGGAAATGGCGTGGGCTAGCTGAAAGCCAGCTATCTCGTCGCCGTCCTGGCATCATTCGTCTCGAGGCTCTTGCTGAAGCTGTTGCGGGAGTGCTGCAGCCGAGGGGTGATTTTTGACCGCCTGTCAGCTCGGGGACGAGATCTTGATCGGCGGAACTTTGATAAGTTTATCCTCTTTAGATAAGTGTCCGCATTGTCGTTCGTTCTCAAGTCCTTCAACTTAACGAACCCAACCCCCTTCAGGGAATATCAGCCTGATGGTCTCGGTTGTCACCGTTAAGCTCGGCAAGATTTCATCTTCAACAGATAGGGTATGTTCCGTCTGTTTGGCTGAAATCGAACGCGAACGGCTGTACTCGATTCACTCAGGCGAATTTGTCGTAGGGATGATACCTCTTGTTGTCCGCATCGAAGAAACTGACCGGGGCTTCGACCGTCCAGAATGGGTGCTGCAGGTCAGTTGACGTACCTCGATCGTCGGCTGAGAAGGAACTTGAAGAATCCAAGCGCCAGTATGGCGAAGTAAAACCCCGACGCGCCACCTGCCTTCAGGCAATTGCGAGAGGATGCGCCGTTTGCGTATCCACGGAACTGCCTGAAACAGACGATAGATAATGACAGCCGGCACGAGTGGCACACGCGGACCCAGACGAGATACAAAAGGCACAATGCGAACAGTAAGACTATATTCTCCGTTGAAAACTCCGACATGATCACCGCCTCTCGTCAACCAGGAAAACACACGCCGCCCAAGTCTCACTTCACGCCCACTGGGGCTTTGAAATCCTCCGCGATGCTGCTCGATCACTTTTGCGGCCTCGATGTCGGCATCGCCGCCGGGCAGTATCACCCATCTTCAATTTACTTACCCCACGCCCGTAGAGGCGAGGCATCAAGGTTCGGCCGGATCTTGAGAGCCGAATCGTAATCGTCAATCGCACTGAACCAGTCGCCGGCCTTCAGATTGACAAAGCCACGGCTATCCAGCGTTGGCGGCGTCGTTGAGCCTCAGCTGGAGTGAATGATTGCAAGCCTCTGGCTAGTTCCAGCTTTGGTTGAAAGGCCAGCGCGCGATTCCAGCAAAGATTGATTCCAGATTGCCGGGTCATCGGATTGAGCTCCGACGCCTTGCTGTAGTCAGTCATGGACGCTCGTATTGTCGTTTTCTGGCTATAAACGGCGCTTACCGGCCAAAGAACGCACTCCTGCGGATTTCTTGATCAAGGCTGATTGCCCGATCGCAAATCTTCGAGCGCCCGGTCCAGCTCGTTCTTGAAGCGGTACGCACGACCGCGTCGCAACATACGCGCTTGAACATTCCTGGATTGAGCTGGATCGCTTGGTCGCAGTCCTTCAATGCATTGTCGGAGTCGCGTTTGCTGTTGACAGCCGTCGCGCAGCGATTCGCACGCAACTGATCATTGCTAGTGGTCCCGATCGATCGCAAGAGGTAAAGCGTCCTGATCGCGTCGATCATAGTCTCGCGCTTTCAGATAGATCAGGCCCCTGTTGTTGAATGCGGGCCCATTTTTCTCATCAATCCTGATCACCTGGTCGTATCATTGATAGCGCGCGACCATAGTCCTCGGTGCGCGCCATGGACCAATGCGGCACCAAACAAGGCGGCCACAGAATTCTTGTCCAGTTCAATTGCCCGCCTTCGTGGTCACGGAGTGCGCGCGAATAGTCCTTCCTCTGACGGTATGCATTTCCTCGGCTGATATGAGCGTTCAAATAGTCCGGGTTCAGCAGCGATAGCCTTGCTGCAATCATCTATTGCCGGACCGGACTGTCGTGCTTTCTGACATAGGTCGCGCATCGATTGCTTAGAGCGAGGTCGTATTGCGGGTCTATCCTGATAGCTTCGCCGTAATCGACGATCGCCTTGTCGAGGTCATTGTGTTTGCTCGCGAGACAAGGCCGCGGTTCAGATACAAGGCTGCAAGCTCGCGGCCCTGGAATTTGCCGGAGGCGATTGCTTCGCTACAAGCGGCTTGCTGACGTCTCGCCGTCTGCCTTACGGCAAATATCAACGGTGTCTGCTGCGGCGGGCGCGTTCGCTCCGACGACTGCGGCGATAAGCAACGCAACGCCGGCCAACGGTCTCGTTGCCCGAGACACCGCAAAGGACGTTCCAGGTCAGTTTCTCGCACCATTTGCGGATCCTCCGCAGGGCGAATTTCAATCTTGGTTCGAACCGATAGCGCCGCTAGGGGATCCCGAGGGTCCGGCTTGCGCAGATGAAATGCTGAATGCCGGAACCGAGAATTAGGCCCATTGAGAGCGGGGCAATCAAGAACGCGAAAACAAGCAATATTTGTGAAGTTCGCTTCATCGCGGACCTCCAACACGTTACCGATTACTAAAATTTACCTACTGCTAAAATTCGTCACTGCCAAAATGCGTCACTTCTACGCACGACTGGAGGCTGCGTTCCGTTTCGAGTGACGCTGTGTCAACTTACCCTCGGTCCATTTTCGCCTTGCTCCGCCGTATAGTGATCGAACGATCGGCAAGGGAACTTCAAAGTGCCTACGCCGGGAGCGCCGAAGGATCGGCTGGCGTCCGGCGCGTAAAGTCAAGCGCAGGCGGATTCCTCTTCCGCGAGCGATTACCGGCGCGAGCCAGACGACGACAATCCATGTCCCTACGTTGGCACGGATTGCTCCACCTTCGCTCGTTGAGCGCGGCGGACGGGATCAGTCGCGCTTCGCGCGCAATGACGATCTCGAAGTAGCGTGCGACAAAACGACCCGACGGGCAAATCAGCAAAAACTCTGTCCAGACTCTTCGCGCAAAAATATTCCGCTTAACCCGTCGGGCAAATCAGCGCTACCAACTCGCCCGTCTCACCCGACAAGAGGGGCGGCTCGCGATCGTCACGAACGTGCGGTGGGATGCGGTGGACGCTGATGTCACGACTGACGAGCGTGACGTTTCGCGGACGGCGAAGTCGTGTGGTCCTGGCGCCCCGACGCTGGCGCTATCTGTGGATCGACATCTGCAAAGCTGACGGTGGCAAGAAGGCCGGTCACCGGGGAGCTCGGAAGCCGTAAAACCACTGCGCAGGAAGGCCGGATTGCCCGCTGAACCTGTATGCTCGTGTGCGTTTTCGTTTTGCACTGCAGAGACCGCGGGTGCAGCACCCGGCTTCCCTGCGCCTCTTCTCTACGGGGCCGAAGGTGACGCAAACTCGGACGCATCGCGCCGCGAATGTGGATGTGTATCTAATGCTCTATCCGTCATGCCCGCCACCGGTCCGCCGGCCGACGACAGGCTCAGGCGGCATCCAGTAATCGAAGAGCGCAACAGAGTTGGGAAGCCGCGTACTGGATATCCCGCCTGCGCGGGTGTGACAGCGGTGGGCGCATGCAACCCCGCCGCCCTCCCTATTGACCCCGCAGCCGCTTTTTGTGGCCTAGTCCGCCGTCTTCGAGACGGACCCGAGATCCCGCAAAAAGCCCGCGATTCCACTGACCTCCGAACGCTACAACGCCCGTGAATCCGAGCCGCGCTGGCAACGCCAGTGGGACGAGAAGGCGATCTTCGCCTCCAAAAACGACGACCCGCGGCCGAAATACTACGTGCTGGAGATGTTCCCCTACCCGTCCGGGCGCATCCATATCGGGCATGTCCGCAACTACACGCTGGGCGACGTGCTGGCGCGCTTCATGCGCGCCAAGGGTTTCAACGTGCTGCACCCGATGGGCTGGGACGCCTTCGGCCTGCCGGCGGAGAACGCCGCGATCGAGCGCAAGGTCGCGCCGAAGGCGTGGACCTACGACAACATCGCCGCGATGAAGAAGCAGCTGCGGTCGATCGGGCTGTCGCTCGACTGGTCACGCGAATTCGCGACCTGCGATCCCGTCTTACTACAAGCATCAGCAGAAGATGTTTCTGGACTTCCTGCGCGGCGGGGCTCGCCGAGCGCGAGAAGCGCAAGCTCAACTGGGACCCGGTCGACATGACCGTGCTCGCCAACGAGCAGGTGATCGACGGCCGCGGCTGGCGTTCCGGCGCCGTCGTCGAGCAGCGCGAGATGAACCAGTGGGTCTTCAAGATCACGAAATACTCGCAGGAGCTGCTGGACGCGCTCGATACGCTCGACCGCTGGCCCGACAAGGTGCGCCTGATGCAGCGCAACTGGATCGGCCGCTCCGAAGGCCTGCTGGTGCGCTTCGCGCTCGATCCGGCGACCACGCCGGCCGGCGAGAGCGAGCTGAAAGTCTTCACGACGCGGCCGGACACGCTGTTCGGCGCAAAGTTCATGGCGATCGCAGCGGATCATCCGCTGGCGCAGGCCGCGGCTGCGAAGAATCCGAAGCTCGCCGAGTTCATCGCCGAGGTCAAACGGATCGGCACCGCGCAGGAAATCATCGACACCGCCGAGAAGCAGGGTTTGACACCGGCATCAAGGCGCGGTGCATCCGTTCGATCCGAACTGGAAGCTGCCGGTCTATGTCGCGAACTTCGTGCTGATGGAATACGGCACCGGCGCGATCTTCGGCTGCCCGGCGCACGACCAGCGCGACCTCGACTTCGTCAACAAATACAATCTCGGCAACACGCCGGTGGTCTGCCCCGAGGGCCAGGACCCGAAGACGTTCGTCATCACCGACACGGCCTATGACGGCGACGGCCGCATGATCAATTCGCGCTTCCTCGACGGCATGACCATCGAGCAGGCCAAGGAAGAGGTCGCGAAGCGGCTGGAAAGCGAGACGCGCGGCAACGCGCCGGTCGGCGAGCGGCAAGGTGAACTTCCGCCTGCGCGACTGGGGCATTTCGCGCCAGCGCTACTGGGGCTGCCCGATCCCGGTGATCCATTGCCCGAAATGCGACGTGGTGCCGGTGCCGGATAGCGACCTGCCGGTGCGGCTGCCGGAGGACGCGACCTTCGACAAGCCCGGCAACGCGCTCGACCATCATCCGACCTGGAAGCACGTCACCTGCCCGCAGTGCGGCGGTCCAGCGCGGCGCGAAACCGACACCATGGACACCTTTGTCGATTCGTCCTGGTACTTCGCGCGCTTCACCGATCCCTGGAACGAGAGCGGCGCCGACCACGCGCGACGTGGCCGACCGGATGATGCCGGTCGACCAGTATATCGGCGGCGTCGAGCACGCGATCCTGCATCTGCTCTACAGCCGCTTCTTCACCCGCGCGATGAAGGCGACCGGCCATATCGGGATCGAGGAGCCGTTCGCCGGCATGTTCACGCAGGGCATGGTGGTGCACGAGACCTACCGGAAGGCCGACGGCTGCCTATGTCACGCCGGCCGAGGTCGAGAGGTCGATGGCAACAACGCGCCACGCTGTTGACGACGGGCGAAGAGGTCACGATCGGCCCGATCGAAAAGATGTCGAAGTCGAAGAAGAACACCGTCGACCCCGACGACATCATCGCGGCCTACGGCGCCGACGTCGCGCGCTGGTTCATGCTGTCGGATTCGCCGCCCGACCGCGACGTGATCTGGAGCGACGAGCGGGTGCAGGAGCGCCTCGCGTTTCGTGCAGCGACTGTGGCGGCTGGTGAACAGATCGGCCGAGATCGCGAAGTCGGCCCCGGCAGACCGGCCGGCCTCGTTCGGCGCCGACGCGCTTGGCGTTGCGCAAGGCGGCCCATGGCGCGCTGGACAAGGTGTCGTCACGGCATCGAGCGGCTGCATTTCAACGTCTGCCTCGCCCATATCCGCGAATTCGCCAATGCGCTGGCCGACGTGCTGGCCAAGGGCGGCACCCGGCGCCTGACCTCGCGTCTGGGCGGTCCAGGAGGCCTCGGTCATCCTTGTTCAACTGTTCGCGCCCATGATGCCGCATCTGGCCGAGGAGTGCTGGCACGGTGCTGGGGCGGTCCGGGCTGGTTTCGGAGGCCAATTGGCCCGCAAATCGAACGCGATTTGCTGGTTGAAGACAGCGTGACCCTGGTGGTCCAGGTCAACGGCAAGAAGCGGGGTGATGTAACCGTGCCACGGGGCGCCCAAAATCCGGAGATCGAGGCTGCCGTTTTGGCGCTCGATGCGGTAAAATCGGCTCTCGGCGGCAAGCCGTCCGCAAGGTGATCATTGTGCCCATGAGGATCGTGAATGTCGTTGGCTAGGACAGGGATCGTCGCCCGGCTGCTTGCCGTGGCCGCGCTGGCCGCGCTGACGGCCGGCTGCTTCCAGCCGATGTATGCCGAGCATACCGACGGCACCCCGGGCTTGCGCGAAAAGCTGATGGGGGTCGAGCATCCCGCCCATCACCGACAAGCCGAACGCCTCCCGTGAGGCCCGGATCGGGGTCGAAATCCGCAACGCGCTGGCGTTCAAGCTCTACGGCAACGCCACCGGCATGCCGCCGACCCACAAGCTGGTGCTGCGGTTCACGACCACGCGCTCGTCGCTGATCGTCGACGCCAACACCGCGCTGCCCATCGAGCGAGAATTACGGCATCGACGCGCAGTACAATCTGATCGACATCGCGCACCAACAAATCGGTCATGACCGGCACCGACCTTCTCGCGGGTGTCCTACGACATGCCGGGCTCCTGCCAGCGCTTCGCCCGCTCCCGCGCCTTCCGCGACGCCGAGGATCGCGCCGCGCAGGAGATCGCCGGAGAACATCAACACCCGGCTGGCGTCGTTCTTCACCGCCGGCACCTGACACTTCGCATTCCGGGCGTGCGAAGCCCGAATCCGGAATCAGATTGGAAATCGATTGCGGGTTCGCCCGAACGGGCGCCCCGGAATGACAGTCGAGAAAATGGTCGCGCTGCGCGGAAAGAGATCGACGCGTTCCTCGCCCGGCCCGATCCCGGCCGGCCCATCATCCTGCTCTACGGCCCGGACGCCGGCCTGGTGCGCGAGCGCGCCGATGCGTTGATGGCGTCCGCGGTCGATGATCCCAACGATCCCTTCTCGCTGGTGCGGCTCGACGGCGACGAGCTGTCCGCCGAGCCGTCGCGGCTGGTCGATGAAGCCATGACGGTGCCGCTGTTCGGCGGCCGCCGCGCGATCCGCGTCCGCGCCGGCTCGCGCAGTTTCGCCAGCGGCGTCGATACGCTCGCCGATTCGGCCGATGAAGGATTGCCGCATCGTGATCGAGGCCGGCGAGCTGCGGCCAGAATCGCCGCTGCGCAAGGCCTGCGAGCGCGCCAAGACCGCGGTCGCGATCGCCTGCTATCCCGACGCCGAGCGCGATCTGGCCAAAGCTGATCGACGACGAATTGCGCATCCTCGAACCTGCGCATCGCGCCCGACGCGCCGCGCCGTGCTGATGTCGCTGCTCGGCGGCGACCGCCAGGCCTCGCGCAACGAGCTGCGCAAGCTCGCGCTCTATGCCCACGGCAAGGGCGAGATCACGCTCGACGACGTCATGGCCGTGGTCGTCCGACGCCTCCGAGCTGAAGCTCGATCCGATCGTCGATGCCGCCTTTGCCGGCAGGCCGCGATCGGTCGAAAGCGAATTTGCCAAGGCGATGGTCGCCGGCACCTATCCCGGCGTGATCATCTCGGCCGCGCAGCGCCAGGCGGCCTGGCTGCACAAATCGGCGCTCGCGATCGCCGAAGGCACGCCGGTCGTCGACCGTGCTCGAGAGCGGATTTCCGCGCCTGCATTTTTCGCGCAAGGGCGCGGTCGAAATCGCGCTGCGCAATTTCAGCCCGGCGCGGCTGGTCGGCGATCATCGATCAGCTCGCGACCGCGGCGCTCGACATGCGCAAGCAGGCCTCGCTGGCCGCCGCGATCGCGCAGCGCACGCTGCTCGCGATCGCCGCCAATGCGAAACACGGCGAGGCTGAGGCTGCAGCCGTCAGCCGCCGCTCTCGCAGCCGCCGCATCACTTCGTCGAGCTGTTCGAGGTTGCGGTAGCTGATCTGCACGGTGCCGCCGGGATCGCGATGGTTGACGCGTGACGGTCAGGCCGAGCGCGTCGCTGACGCGCTTCTCCAGCGCGATCGTGTCGGGATCCTTCGTCTTGGCCGCGCCGCGCTGCCTTCTGCGGCTTGCGCTCCGGCACGCCCTCCTCATGCGCCAGCGCCTCGGCCTGGCGCACGTTGAGACCCTTCTTCGACGATGCGTTTGGCGGCGGCGAGCGGATCAGGCACGCCGATCAGCGCGCGGGCATGGCCCGCGGACAGATCGCCCTTGGCGATATAGGCCTGCACCTCCGCCGGCAGTTTGGTCAGCCGCATCATGTTGGCGACATGGCTGCGGCTCTTGCCGACGATCTTTGCGATCTCTTCCTGGCTGCGTTTGAATTCGTCCGGCGAGCGCGTGATAGCCCTGCGCCTCTTCCATCGCGTTGAGGTCTTCGCGCTGCACGTTCTCGATGATCGCGATCTCGAGCGCGTCGGCTATCGCTGACCTCGACCGGCACGATCGGCACCTCATGCAGGCCCGCCAGATCTGCGAGGCGCGCCAGCGGCGTTCGCCGGCGATGATCTCGTAACGGTCCTGCGCGCCCTTCACCGGCCGCACCACGATCGGCTGGATCACGCCGTGCTGCTTGATCGAGTCGGCGAGCTCGCCGAGTTCGGCATCGGCAAAGCGCGCGGCGCGGGTTGCGCGGATTGGCTTTCAGAAATTCGATCGGCACCTTGCGCTGCGCGCGCGGGCGCTCGACATGCGCGGCCTCGCCGCCGACATCTCCGATCAGACTTGCAAGACCGCGGCCCAGTCGCGAACGCGCTTCGTCGGCGCATCGCCAGCTCCCTTGGATTCACTCAGCATCACTCCGGAATCAGAATTTCAGTTGTCTGTAGGATGGGGCAGAGCGACAGCGAGACCCATCACGCAGTCGTTGATCGCGATGGGCATCGCTAAGCGCTTTGCCCATCCTGACGATCGGCGCTCAATGCGTCCGCAGCTCGCGCTCGCGCTGGATCACCTCGGTCGCGAGCTTCAGGTAGGCTTCGCTGCCGACGCATTTGAGATCGTAGACCAGCACCGGCTTGCCGTAGGACGGCGCCTCCGGAGATGCGCACGTTGCGCGGGATCATGGTGTTGTAGACCTTGGCTCCCATGAACTGCGCGGACGTCGGCGACGACCTGGTTCGACAGATTGTTGCGCGAGTCGAACATGGTCAGCACGATGCCGTGGATCGACAGGTTCGGATTGAGCGTCGAGCGCACCTGCTCCACCGTCTGCAGCAATTGCGACAGACCTTCGAGCGCGAAGAACTCGCATTGCAGCGGCACCAGGATCGCGTCCGAGGCCGCCATCGCGTTGACGGTGAGAAGGTTGAGCGAGGGCGGGCAATCGATCAGCACATAGGTGTAGTCGGTGTCCGGCGTCGGCGTTGTTGTTCAGCGCCGCGATCGCATCGCGCAGCCGGAAGGCGCGGCCGGGCGTCGTGCCCGAGTTCGAGCTCGAGGCCGGAGAGATCCATGCGTCGAAGGCGGCGATGTGCAGCCGCGGCACCGCGGTCGGCGACCACCGCCTCGCGCAGCGGCGCCTCGCCGATCAGGACGTCGTAGGTCGAGCACGTTGCGGCTGCGGCGGTCGATGCCGAGCCCGGTCGAGGCGTTGCCCTGCGGATCGAGGTCGACGATCAGCACGCGCTCGCCGATCGCGGCGAGCGCGGTGCCGAGATTGATCGCGGTGGTGGTCTTGCCGACGCCGCCCTTCTGGTTGGCGAGCGACAAGATGCGCGGATGGCCGGCCGGCGCGGTGCCCTATCCTCTTGATAAACTTGATCAATTACGGTCATGCCCGGTTAGCCATGTGCTGTCGCGGAAGAGTTGCGCCGCTCGATCCGGTCGAGTTCGACGATCCAGCCGTGTCCGCCCGTGCGGCTGGAATGGAGCTGCGGTTTAATATTCCAATATTTAGTGGCTTCGGTCAATTCAGCCTCTACATCTTGGCCCTTGAGAAACAGCGCTTTTGCGCCCCTTCGCACCAGCGGTTCCGCGAAAGCCGATCAGTTGATGTAAGCGGAGCCAGCGCGCGCGCAGTGACGCAATCGACCGGGCCGGCGATTCTATCCACAATATCCCCGATGTCAGCGAGATGCACCGTGCCCGGCGACGCCGTGACGCGGATCGCCTCGCGCAGAAAGCGGCCTTCTTGGCGATTGCGCTCGACCAGATGGACATGTGGCGCCCGGCGTTTCCGCCAGCGCGCAGGCCAGCACGACGCCGGGAAAGCCGCCGCCGCTGCCGAGGTCGACCCACGATCTTCGCGGATGGAGCCAGGCTCAAAAGCTGCAGCAGATCGGAGATATGGCGGGTCCACAGATTCGGAAGCGTCGACGGCGCGACCAGATTGGTTTTGGCCTGCCACTCCAGGAGCAGCGCGACATAGCGATCGAGCCGCGCCTCTGTTTCACGTGAAACGGGGGTGAGCGCCAGGGCCGCGGCCTTGTCGGAGGCCGAGGCATCGGGGACTGCCTGTGTCGATTCGCTCAGCGTCTCGAGACTCCGCGTCTCATGGAGGCGCACGTTGTTTCACGTGAAACGTTATGCGCGTCGCCTTCGACCGTCTTCCGCCGGGCTTCGCGCCGAAGATAGGCCGCCAGGATCCCGAGTGCTGCCGGCGTCAGGCCATCGAGCCGGCCCGCCTGCCCTACGGTGCGCGGCCGCGCGGCCTGAGCTTTGGCGCGGGCCTCGTTGGAGAGCCCGGGCACGTCGGCATAATCGATATCGGTCAGGACCAGCCCCTCGTCGCGCCGGAAGGCATCGACGTCGGCGGTCTGGCGCTTGAGATAGACGTCGTATTTCGCGTCGATCTCGAGATGGACCGCGATCGATGGGTCAATGGCCGACAGCTCCGGCCAGATGCCGCGCAGCGGCCGTCCATTCGATCTCGGGATAGGCCAGCAGCTCAAAGGCCGAGCGGCGATGGCCGTCCCGGTTCAGCGCCAGGCCGTGCCTGGCGGCTTCGTTGGGGGTGATCGTCAGCGACTTTGCCAACGACCTTCGCGGCCTCGAGCGCGGCCATCTTGGCAGCGATGGCGCTGCGACCGCGCCTGCCCTACGCAGCCCAAGGCGATGCCCTTGTCGGTCAGGCGCTGGTCGGCGTTGTCGGCCCGCAAGCGTCAGCCGGTACTCGGCCCGCGAGGTGAACATCCGATAGGGCTCGGTGATGCCGCGGGTGACGAGGTCGTCGATCATCACGCCGAGATAGCCGTCGGCGCGGTCGAACACGATCGGCTCGGCGCCGCTGGCGGCCAGTGCGGCGTTCAGGCCCGGCGACGATCCCCTGCGCCGCCGCCTCCTCGTAGCCGGTGGTGCCGTTGATCTGGCCGGCCAGGAACAGCCCCGGCAGCCGCTTGGTCTGCAGGGTCGGCTCGAGCTCGCGGGGATCGACGTGGTCGTATTCGATGGCGTAGCCCGGCCGGACCATCTTGACCCGCTCGAGGCCCGGGATGGTCGCCAGGATCGCGAGCTGAACCTCTTCCGGCAGCGAGGTCGAGATGCCGTTCGGATAGACCGTGCGTGTCGTCGAGGCCTTCCGGCTCCAGAAAGATCTGGTGGCCGTCGCGGTCGCCGAAGCGGACGATCTTGTCCTCGATCGAGGGGCAATAGCGCGGGCCCGCTGCTCTTGATCTGGCCGGAATACATCGGCGAGCGATGGACATTGGCCCGGATCACCTCATGGGTGGCCGGCGTGGTGCGGGTGATGCCGCACTGGATCTGCGGCGTCGTGATCCGGTCGGTCATGACCGAAAACGGCTCCGGCGGATCGTCGCCGGGCTGCATTTCGACCGCCGACCAGTCGATGGTCGTGCCGTCGAGCCGCGGCGGCGTGCCGGTCTTCAGCCGGCCGAGCGTAAAGCCCAGCGCGCTCGAACGAGGCCGAAAGCCCCATCGCCGGCGCCTCGCCGACCCGCCCGGCCGGCCAGTTCTTTTCGCCGAGATGGATCAGGCCGCGCAGAAAGGTCCCGGTGGTGATGACGACGGCGCCGGCAGCGAGTTCGCGGCCATCGCCCAGGCGAATGCCGGTGACGCGGCCGTTCGAGACGATCAGCTCGTCCGCCTCGCCTTCGATCACGCTGAGATTGGCGGTCTCGCGGATCGCGGCCTGCATCGCCGCGGCGTAGAGCTTGCGGTCGGCCTGGGCGCGCGGCCCGCGGACCGCCGGACCCTTGCGGCGGTTCAGCATCCGAAACTGGATGCCGCCGGCATCGGCGACCCGGCCCATCAGACCGTCCAGGGCATCGACCTCGCGGACCAGATGGCCCTTGCCGAGACCGCCGATGGCGGGATTGCAGGACATGGCGCCGACGGTCGCAAACCGGTGGGTCACCAGCGCCGTCTTCGCGCCCATCGCGCGCAGCCGCGCTCGCGGCTTCACAGCCGGCGTGGCCGCCGCCGATCGACGATGACGTCGAACGATTCCGGCCGTGCGAAATCATGGCGCGGACTTCTATCGCGGAGTGACGAAACCCGGAAGCGGAAGTTGCGGTGGGGAATGCCTGTTTCACGTGAAACAGCGGGTTCCGCCAGGCACCGGAATGTTTCACGTGAAACAACTGGTTAATTGGCCTGAAAGTGAACGAAGAAATAGTTACTTTCCTACACAGAATTCGCGGAAGATCGACGTCGAGGATGTCCTCGACATCGACCCGGCCCAGCAGCCGTCCCGAGCGAATGCGCGGCAGCCCGGAGTTCCTCGGCGGCCAGTTCCTCGCCCTGCTCCCGACCACATCGATGCTGCGCTGCAGCGAAGCCGCGGTCTCCCGCAGCAGCTTGCGCTGCCGGGTCCCGGCTGATCAAGCCTGCCCTCGCTCGAGCCGAAATAATCCTGGGCAAAGCCGACCAGGGCCGCGATCAATTCCGGAATCCCGTCGCCGCTGCTGGCCGAAATCCGAAACTCGCGCCATTGCCCTGCCGCCTCGGCCATTGGCCGACCGCGCTGGCCTGATCGAGATCGATCTTGTTGCGCACCAGCCAGACCGGCGCGGCGCCGTCGTGAGCAATCGTCCGCGCGTTCGCGGCAGTCGGCGAGCCACAACACGAGGTCCGCCTCCGCCGCGCGGCGCCCGCGCACGACGCACGCCTTCCTGCTCCACGGGATCGTCGGTCTCGCGAATGCCGGCGGTGTCGATGACCGTCACCGGATAGCCGTCGAGATCGAGCTGCACCTCGATGACATCGCGCGTGGTGCCGGCATGCGGCGAGACGATCGCGACCTCGCGCCGCGCCAGCTGATTCATCAGCGTCGACTTGCCGACATTCGGCGGACCGGCGATCGCCACCACAAGTCCGTCGCGCAAGCGTTCGCTTTGGCCCTGCGCCGCAAGGACTTCCTCGATCTCGGCCAGCAGCGCTTTGACCTTCGCAAGCGCCGGCGCGATCAATTCCGCTGGTACGTCGCCCTCGTCGGAAAAATCGATGCCGGCTTCGATCAGCGCCGAGGCCTCGATGATCTGCGCGCGCCAGTCGCGCGCTCTGTCGCCGAGCACGCCCTTCAACTGGCGCAGCGCCTGGCGGCGTTGCCGATCGGTGTCGGCATGGATCAGATCGTCGAGGCCTTCGGCCTCGGTGAGATCGAGCTTGCCGTTCTCAAAAGCGCGGCGGGTGAATTCGCCCGGCTCGGCCGGCGCGCACATTTTCGAAAGCCGACAGCGCCGCGAACAACGCGGCCAGCACCGCGCGCCCGCCATGGACGTGAAATTCGGCGACGTCCTCGCCGGTCGCGCTGGCCGGCCCGGGAAACCAGAGCACCACCGCATCGTCGATCGGCCGCTGGCCGACATCGCGGAGCAGCGCCCGGGTGGCCATCCGCGGCAGCGGCATTTTGCCGGCGAGCGCCGTCAGCGCCTGTCCGGCCTCGCGGACCCGAGACGCGCACGATCGCAATCGCGCTCGGCGGCCGGCCCGACGACAGCGCAAAGATGGTCTGATCCCGCGGATGCATCGCCTATTTGTCCGGGAGTGCTTTGAAAAGGCAACGCAATTTCGATCCGCGACAAAACGGCGGAGCGGTCCGACAGCCCGCGGCTCAGGATCGGCAGCAATTGCATGCTGCACATCAGGAAAACCGACCGCTTCCCGGCTCTGCGGACAATAAATCGTAAATATATCAATTCAGTTATATGGATCAATCAAACGGCCAAACGCGCTGCCCGTCTTGCTGCAGACCTCGCTGCAGCAAGCGCGCAATCACTGCACTCGGCAAGAAAAAGGGCGCCCCGCTCTGCGCGAGGCGCCCTTCCCGACCCTGGCCAGTCGGCTCAGGTGTTCATCGAGTCGAAGAACTCCGACGTTGTTCTTGGTGTTGCGCAGCTTGTCGAGCAGGAAGTCGATCGCGTCCATCGTGCCCATCGGATTGAGGATCCGGCGCAGCACGTACATCTTCTTCAGGAGCTGCGGATCGGTGATGCAGCTCTTCCTTGCGGGTGCCGGAGCGCGAGATGTCGATCGCCGGGAAGGTGCGCTTGTCGGAGACCTTGCGGTCGAGGATCAGTTCCGAGTTGCCGGTGCCCTTGAACTCTTCGAAGATCACTTCGTCCATGCGGCTGCCGGTATCGACCAGCGCGGTCGCGATGATGGTGAGCGAGCCGCCCTCCTCGATGTTGCGCGCGGCGCCGAAGAAGCGCTTCGGCCGCTGCAGCGCGTTGGCGTCGACGCCGCCGGTCAGCACCTTGCCGGATGACGGCACCACGGTGTTGTAGGCGCGGCCGAGGCGCGTGATCGAGATCGAGCAGGATCACGACGTCGCGGCCGTGCTCGACCAGGCGCTTGGCCTTCTCGATCACCATCTCGGCGACCTGCACGTGGCGCACCGCCGGCTCGTCGAAGGTCGACGAGACCACCTCGCCCTTCACCGAGCGCTGCATGTCCGTGACTTCCTCCGGACGCTCGTCGATCAGCAGCACGATCAGATAGCATTCCGGATGATTGGCGGTGATCGAGTGCGCGATGTTCTGCAGCAGCACGGTCTTGCCGGTGCGCGGCGGCGCCACGATCAGCGCGCGCTGGCCCTTGCCGATCGGGGCGACGATGTCGATCACCCGCGCGGAAAGGTCCTTTTCGGGTCGGGTCTTCGAGCTCGAGTCGGAAGCCGCTCGATCGGGATAACAGCGGCGTCAGATTGTCGAAATTGACCTTGTGCTTGACTTCTCCGGGTCTTCGAAATTGAGCGTGTTGACCTTGAGCAGCGCGAAATAGCGTTCGCCTTCCTTCGGGCTGCGGATGTGGCCTTCGATGGTGTCGCCGGTGCGCAGGCCGAAGCGGCGGATCTGCGAGGGCGAGACGTAGATGTCGTCCGGGCCCGGCAGGTAGTTCGCGTCGGGCGAGCGCAAGAAGCCGAAGCCGTCGGAGAGACACCTCGACGACGCCTTCGCCGATGATGTCGGTTTCCTCGATCGCGAGCTGTTTGAGGATGGCGAACATCAGCTCCTGCTTGCGCATGGTGCTGGCGTTTTCGACCCCGTGCTCTTCCGCGAACGAGACGAGCTCGGCCGGCGTTTTGGATTTGAGGTCTTGGAGTTTCATTTCCCGCATTGGGGTGGTCCTGTGGAGTAATCTAGGGGAAGGGGTGCGAGGTGGCTTTAGGAAAAAGCGGACACGAGAAAAGGAAGGTCCGCAGGTCTAAGCGAGGAAAGTGCCGGTGAGGCTTCAAACCTGATGCGGCGGCCGGTCCCATGAGAGAAACCGGAACGCAACCACATCCGCCTGCGTGGGGTGGGATTTCGACTAATATAGAAAATCGGCTCGACGCTCCGCAAGAAGGCCCGAACGCCACGGAGTTGTTGAACACGCGCTGACCAAAACGGCTTCACGATCACCAGAATGACGATCGCGACCATCAAGATCGGTCGGTATCTCATTGATAATACGGTATAATTTTTGACTCTAGGGTATTCCGGTCGGCGGCGAAATCCTTCACGCAGCGGGACAAAAACCGTGGACGCCGGACATCACCGTCACCAGGAGCAAGTTTTCCGTGGAACCAGACCGACGAAATACCAGTGGCCGGCCCAGACCAGGTAAAGCCCGGCCAGCCAGGTCGACGATCATCTGCCGGATTGATGATCGCTTTCAGCAGCCGGCGTTCCATGACCTTGAAGGTCTCGGACTGCTTCGATCCGACTCTCCGCCTCGCAGTGATAGACGAACAGCCGCGGCAGATAGAGCATGCCCGGCCATCCACGAGATGACCGCGATCACATGCAGCGCCTTGATCCATTCATACATCGACGTCGACTCCATTCGTCATTGCCCGCCGGATCGGAACCACGTCGCAAGGCAATCACGCTTGCAGAGACGATCCTGGCCGAGCTGGAACGGAGACATATCCGCAAAGCACCGGCCTCTCTAAACTAATAATTTTAGAATCTTAGGTTTGAGTTCTAAGTAGCGGTGAATTAGGACTCACGCAAAACCGTCCAGCCTGTTCCCGGCGCTTGTTCACATCCATCAACAATCCCGCCGACATCTCGGATCGATCCCGATAATGGCACGTGCATCAAGTGACTTGCGCACGTGTGTGGTCCGGCTTATGCAAGAGACAAGTCCACATATTCCCACTATCATTGCGGCCAGCCGGACGGACTTATCCCTTGATCGAGGGCCTGTGAAGAAAAAGCCGGGTTATCCCTGAGCGGTCGACCCGGCGTCGGATTATCCCAGGTAAGCTCCACAGACGATTCACAGGATACACAGGGGTTTTGGTGCCTACGACTCAGGCAATTATTTTCATCTTCATCTGGTCTCCGATCTCGACCGGCGAGACGCTGATCACGGTGGCGCGCGCGGTGGCCGCGCAATACGCCAATGTGACGGCGGTCGAACATGTTTATCCGCTGGTGCGCAGCCAGAAGCAGCTCGATCGCGTGCTCGATGAGATCGAGGAGGCGCCCGGCATCGTGCTGTTCACGCTGCTGGAAAAGGATCTGGTCGCCCGGCTCGGAGGCCAAGTGCAAGGGATATCAACATTCCAAGCCTGTCGATCATCGGCCCGGTGATGCAGCTATTCGAAGCCTATCTCGGTGCCGCCACGACCGGCCGGGTCGGCGCGCAGCACGTCCTGAATGCGGAATATTTCAAGCGCATCGACGCGCTGAACTACACGCATGATGCATGATGACGGCCAGCACGTCGAAGGCCTGGAAGATGCCGACGTGGTGCTGGTCGGCGTATCCCGCACCTCGAAGACGCCGACCTCGATCTATCTCGCCAACCGCGGCATCCGCACCGCCAACGTGCCGCTGGTGCCGGGCATTCCGCTGCCGCATCAGCTGGAGAACCTGAAGAAGCCGCTGGTCGTCAGTCTCCATGCGACGCCCGAGCGCCTGATCCAGGTCCGGCAGAACCGGCTGTTGAGCATGGGGCGATCCCGGACAACGACGACCTATATCGACCGCCAGGCGGTGGCCGACGAAGTCGCGTTCGCGCGGCGCCTGAGCGCCAAATTCAACTGGGCGCAGCTCGACGTGACGCGGCGCTCGATCGAGGAAACCGCGGCCGCCGATCATGAAAGCTGTTCGCCGACCGGCAGCGGCAGCGGCTTGCGGAATGATCTTCCGCGAATGACCATCTGGCGCGGAAAAGATCCGTTGATCCTGGCATCGCAAAGCCGCGCGCGGCAGATGCTGCCTCGCCAACGCCGGCATTGCCTTCTGAAGCCGTTCCGGCCGACATCGATGAGCGGCGCTGTGCAGCAAGCCTCCGGCCTTACGGCGCCCGGCGACATCGCCGCGCTGCTCGCGCGCGAGAAGGCGCTGTTCGTGTCAGTCGCAAAGTCCTGGCACGTGTGGTCGTCGGCGCCGATCAGACGCTGGCGCTGCAGACAACACGGCTGTTCAGCAAGCCGTCCGGCCGGGCGCAGGCCGCGGAGCAACTGCGTGACGCTTGCCGGCCGAAGCCACGCAGCTGCACTCCGGCGGTTGCGGTGGCGCGCGACGGCAAGATATTGTTCGCCGAGCTTTCAGATCGCGCGCATGACGATGCGGCAGCTTGAGCGGCGAGGAGATACGAGGCCTATCTGGATGAAGCCGGGCGAGGCGGTCACGACCAGCGTCGGCGCCTATCAGCTTGAAGGGCTAGGGTGCATCTGTTCGAACGCATCGAAGGCGACCATTTCACCATTCTGGGTCTGCCGCTTGTTGCCGCTTGCTCGCATTCCTGCGCGGAGCGAACGGGTCTGCTCGACTGTTTAGGAAGCGATGCGAACGACGGCATGCATGATATCCTTGGACTGACCGGCTCGATCGGGATGGGAAATCCACCACCGCAAAGCTGTTCGAGGAAGCCGGCGTCCCGGTTTACGACGCCGATGCCGCGGTTCACAAATTGTACGAAGGCGAGGCGGCGCCCGCGATCGAAGCGGCATTTCCGGGCACGACCGTCGGACGGCAAGGTGGATCGCACAAAAGCTTTCGGCCAAGCGTGGTGCACGATCCCGCGGCCATCAAGCAGCTCGAGCAGATCGTTCACCCGATGCTCGGGCGCCTCCCGCAAAAATTCTTCGACGATGCCGAGCGATCCGGCGCGCCGGTCGTGGTGGTCGGATGTGCCCGCTGCTGTTCGAGACCGGCGGCGAGAAGCGCGTCGATGCCGTGGTGGTGGTGACGACGTCGCCGGAAAATCAGCGCGAGCGGATCCTGGCGCGCGGCACCATGACACAGAAGGCGCTCGATGCCATCCTGGCGCGGCAAATGCCCGACGCCGAAAAGCGCAAGCGCGCGGATTTCGTGGTGGATACCTCGCACGGCCTCGACCCGGTGCGCGCGCAGATCCGCGACATTCTGGCCGAGGTCGTTAAGATGCCGCAGCGGCGAGCACCTGATCTGCCGACACTCCGGTCGGCTAGGCGCCATGCGCGAAATCGTTCTCGATACCGAAACCACCGGCCTCGACCCGCTGCGCGGCGACCGGCTGGTCGAGATCGGCTGCATCGAGATCTACAACCGCATGCCGACGGGCAGACGTTTCACCGCTACATCAATCCCGAGCGCGACATGCCGGCCGAAGCGCTTGCCATGTGCACGGCCTTTCCAGCGAGTTCCTCGCCGAGCAAGCCGCTGTTCGCCGAGGTGGTCGACGGAGTTCCTGGAATTCATCGGCGACGCGCCGCTGGTGATTCACAACGCCTCGTTCGACATCAGCTTCATCAATGCCGAACTCGACCGCATCAAGCGGCCGGCCGATCGCGCGCGACCGGCTGGTCGACACGCTGCTGCTGGCCCGGCGCAAGCATCCCGGCGTGTCGAACCGGCTCGACGATCTCTGCTCGCGCTATGCGATCGACAATTCCCGCCGCACCAAGCACGGCGCGCTGCTCGACGCCGAACTGCTGGCCGAAGTCTATATCGACCTGATCGGGGCGCGGCAGTCGCAACTGATCCTGGCGTCGGAGACCCGCGACACGCGCAGGCCGGCGGGCTCGGGCGAAATGCCGCGGCGGCAGCGCGAGGCGCCGCTGGCGGCGCGCGATCACCGATGACGACCGCGCGGCGCATCGGGCCTTTGTCGCCACGCTGGGCGACAAGCCGATCTGGAACGATTTTCTGCGCCTGCGGTACCGCTAGAGCCTTCCGCGTAACGCTCAGCTCGGCTTTGCGCCCGAAGCGGCCTGTGCCGCGGCCTGCCGTTCCATGTTCTGGCGGTACAGGCCGACGAAATCGACCGGATCCAGCATCAGCGGCGGGGAAGCCGCCGTCGCGCACCGCGGTCGCGATGATTTCGCGCGCGAACGGGAACAACAGCCGCGGGCATTCGATCATGACCAGCGGGTGCAGGTTTTCCTTCGGCACGTTGACGATGCGGAACACGCCGGCATAGGCGAGGTCGAAGCTGAACATCACCTTGCCGGCGTTTTCAGCCTTGCCCTCGATCGTCAAGCGCCACCTCGAACTCGTTTTCGGCGAGATTGTTGGCGCTGAACGTTGATCTGGATGTTGATCGCCGGCTGCTGCTGCTGCGGCGCCAGCGAGGACGGCGCGTTCGGATTCTCGAACGACAGGTCCTTGGTGTACTGCGCCAGCACGTTCAACTGGGGAGGGGCCTGCCTCGGAGGCGCGCCGTTGCCGTTGGTCATGAAACTCTCTCCTGAAGCTGCGCGAGCGGGGCCGGCGTTGCGGTCTGAATTCGCTCGTGGGTGCGAAAATGCTGTTGTCGGCGCGAGTGGCTATCATAGCCCCGCCTCGTTCCACAAGGACGACAATTGCGGCTCGGCCCGACAATGGCCGCGGCTTGCAGCCGCAATAGTGGATATACGAGCCGCGACGGTCCGTGCCGCGCTGGCTCCTAAATTATTGAATATGCGCGATTTCCGGGCATGATCGGGTTTCCACTTCGCCTCGAAAACGCGCTGCCATTCACCGCGCGCCAAAACGCGCCATTGGCCGGGCGCAGTTTCATGCCTACATGCTGCAGACTCAATCGATGATGTAATCTCTGCCGTTCCCTGGAGCTCGAGGGAACGCTCTGACCGCCGGACCCGTTGCCGGCGCTAGAACCAGAAAGCGAATGCGACGTGGATATTTACACCATCATCTTCCTGGCGCTGGCGGTCTTCATCTTCCTGCGCCTGCGCAGCGTCCTCGGACAGCGCACCGGAAGCGAACGGCCGCCTTCATGATCGCGCCGCGCCGCAACGTCGTGCAGGGTGCGCAGGACAATAACAACGTCGTTCCGATGCCGGGCGCGGTGATCGATCAGGCGCCGCTGGCGCCGACCGCGGACGTGACGCGCCGACCGACCGCTGGAAGGGCATTGCCGAGGCCGGCACGCCGCTGGCGCAGGGGCTCGACGCCATCGTCGCGCAGGATTCTTCGTTCGATCCCGCGGCATTTCCTCTCGGGCGCCCGCAGCGCCTACGAGATGATCGTGCTGGCTTTCGCCAATGGCGACCGCCGCGCGCTGAAGGACCTGCTGTCGACCGAGGTCTATGAGAGCTTCGAGACCGTGATCAAGGATCGCGAGAAGCACGAGCAGAAGACCGAAACGCGGTTTGTTTCGATCGACAAGGCCGAGCTGGTGGGCGCGGAAGCCCGCGACCGCGCGGCGCAGCTCACGGTTCGCTTCGTGTCGCAGATGATCTCGGTCACCCGCGACAAGGCCGGCACCATTGTCGATGGCAACCCGGATAAGGTCGCCGATATCACCGATGTCTGGACCATTCGCCCGCGACACCACCTCACGCGATCCGAACTGGAAGCTGGTTGGCACCGGGAAGCGCTCACTGACGCGCACGGCGCCAGGCAGATGCGCCGCTGCGTTTGGCGTGATCGCTGTCGCGTTGTCGCTTGCTCCGCTGGACGCGCATTGCCGCGCGCGCACGTTCGCGTCACCGCAACAGCATCGCGGTCGGCCTGCCCGCGGTCCGTCATGCTGCCTTATCCCGCAGCTTGAACTTGCCGCTTCGAGATCAGCGGCAGCCAATATGCGCCGGTCGCCTGGTCCGACATCGCAGGCTGGAGCGAGGACGATCATCTCGCCGCCTACAAGGCGTTTCGCATCAGTTGCCGGCCGATCGCCGCGCAAACAAGCCGCCCGTCCGACTCGAAGGCGCTCGGCATGCCGCTGCGCGATCCCTGCCGCATCGCCAGGGGCCTCGAGCTATGCCGACGGCGCCAGGGCGAAGGCGTTCTTCGAGGAGCATTTTCTTCCGCTTGCGCATCTCGCGGCTCGGCGAAGGCGAGGGCTTCGTCACCGGTTACTACGAGCCGATCATCGACGGCTCGCGGACCCAGAACGAGGTCTATAACGTGCCGGTCTATCGCCGGCCGTCAAATCTGTTCGTCCGCGGCTCCAACCAAAGCTCGGTCGGGTTGCCCAACAAGGGCCAGGTGTTTCGCAAGATCGGCCGCCGCAAGCTCGTGCCCTATTACGACCGCGCCGAGATCGAGGACGGCGCGATCGACGGCCGCGGCCTCGAAATCTGCTGGCTGAAGGACCAGACCGATCTCCTGTTCTCGCAGATCCAGGGCTCGGCCCGGGTCCTGCTCGCAGGACGGCTCGACGCGTTCGCATCAATTACGATGCGCATAACGGCTATCCCTACACGGCCGGTCGGCCGCATCCTGATCGAGCGCAACATCATCCCGAGAGATCAGATGTCGATGCAGAAGATCCGGGAGTGGATGGAGCAGAATCCCGATGGCGCCAACGAGTTGCGGCGGCAGAACAGGTCCTACGTTTTCTTCCGCGAGGTGCAGCTTTCCGACAAGGACGAGGCCGTCGGCGCGCAGGGCGTGCCGCTGACGCCGGGCCGCTCGATCGCGGTCGACAAGGCGCTGCATGTCTACGGCACGCCGTTCTTCATCGAGGGCGAACTGCCGATCGAATCGGAGCGATCGAAGACGCCGTTCCGCCGGCTGATGATCGCGCAGGACACCGGCTCGGCCATCGTCGGGCCCGCGCGCGCCGATCTCTATTTCGGCGCCGGCGTCGAGGCGGGCAAGGTTGCCGGCCGATCTGCGGCACAATGCGCGCTTTGTCATTCTGGTGCCGAAGAGCCTCGATCCGGTGGCGCGGGGCCGCAAGATGCCGGTGCCGGACGCGCGGCCGTCGGAGAAAATCGCAAAGCTGTTTCCGCAAGGATCGATCCGCTGAAGGATCAGAGCACGACGCAGCCCGAGGTCACCGCGGCAACGGCACGCTGTGCGCCGCCGGCGACGCCGCGCCGCAGCCGCGCCGGCGCACAACCGCGCCATCCGCCGATCGCGCAAGCCGGTGCCGCTGCCGGAAGCCGCGGCCCAATCGATCAAGCCGGTTTCGCGAACGCCCCACCAGCGTCACTCCGCCGCCATCGCTACGTCCGATGAAACGCCGGACCTCGAGCTCAGATCCCGACATTGCCGGCGCTGCCGCGGCGCAAGCGCGGCCTGAGCGAGGAAGAACGCGCGCTGTGGGAAAGCGTCGCCAAGCAGGTCAAGCCGCTGCGCAAGAGACACCGCGTCTGGCAAAGCCGCCGTCGAGCTTCGCCGGAGCCGGAAGCGACCGCTGGCGCGCTAAACCGTGCTGCCTCGCCAAGCGCCGCCGCGCCGCCGCGAATCGATGCTCGCGCCAAAGCCGGAAGCCGCCGCCGCTGGCGCCGATCGGCCGCCGCGAGCGTTCGCAGCTTTCGCGCGGCCGGAAGGAGATCGATGCCCGGCTCGATCTGCACGGCATGACGCAGACCCGGGCGCATCGCGCGCTGTTCGGCTTCCTGCAGCGCGCCCACAGCGAGGGCTTGACCTTCGTGCTCGTCATCACCGGCAAGGGCAAGATCGGCGCCGGAGTCCGAGCGCGGCGTGCTGCGCCGTCAGGTGCCGCAATGGCTGAGCCTGCCGGAATTCCGCTCGCTGGTGGTCGGCTTCGAGGAAGCCCATATCGGCCATGGCGGCGAGGGCGCGCTGTATGTGCGGGTGCGGCGGGCGCGGATTTAGCCATAGCGTTTTCTAGCGAAGTGGGTACCGGTTCGCGTGAGAAAACGCGTCATGCCAACTAGAACGGCCGCACGATCCCGACGCGCGGGATCAGCGTAACGATCCAGCCGAAGATCAGTGGTCTTCCGGTCATCCGGTTGAGATCGGCGGCACGTCGCGCGAGGCCGGCAGCGTCTTCACCGCATGCAGGATCAGGAACAGGCACACCGCCCAGTTCGAAATCCAGCGCGAATAATCGAACACGATCGCGAACATGACGAGATAGGCCGGCGCTGACGACGCACAATCGCGGCGATGACGATGCGGCGATGCGTGTCGATCGGAGAGCGACGCTGATCAGATTGCGCAAAATATCGCCACAGCGGCGTGTGCAGCCAGATCAGCAGCGCGAACACCGGAACGCCAAGCAGGTTCGACGGCAGGCGCTGCCAGGTGTCGCAGATTTCCTTCGACAGCGGCTGGTACCAGATGAAGCTAAAGCTCAGCAGATTGGTGCGCGACGGATCGGCCATCCGGCCTCTGCAGATAATCGAACGAACTCTGCCTCGGGCACCGCCATCGTCCCGTAGAATTGCGCGGCGATGAAGAGCAGGCCGATGGCCAGCGAGCGCGGCGATGCCCGACGATCGCGTTCTGACCGGTTCACGCCCTGCACGCAGATAGTAGCGCAGCACCACGATGACCGCGATGGTCGGCACATACATCAGGAGATGAATGTGGTGGATCAGAATCGAGGATCATCGAGAACAGCGGCGGCGAGCAGCACGTAGGCAACGCGAGCGCGCCGGGATCAGCAGCAGGCACGATCGCGAACAGCGCAGCCATAGATGTCGAAATGCCCGAGCGTGTGCATGAAATTCTTCAGGAAGAACGGCGAGCCCGCCATGAAGACGAACAGCGGCAAGTGCTTTTCGTCGAAGCCGAAGGTCCGCCGGAACAGTCTTGACGAACAGGCCCGAGCGTGATCAGCCAGACCGCGCCGCTGCAGCGCGAACACCAGCCACACCGGCACCTTTGACGGTGAACAGCGCCACAACCGCGCCGATCAGCGCGCGCTTGGTGAAGCCGAAATGATAGTCGACCAGGAGATGGATGTAGGGGACGAAAGGCGGCAGCGTGATCTTGTGCAGGAAGACGCCGATCAAAACGGCGACATTGACGGCGAGCATCAACCGCCAGGGGTTTTCCCAGACACGCAAATTCATTCGGCACCCGGCAATAGCCGACTACCACGACGTCGTCGGCCGCGAGACTATACAATCGCCATGGCTGAGGGACGCCGTACGACGCTGGCGCCATATGCCCTGCGGTCATCAGGCCGCGTTGACGACGACCTGACTACAGGATAAACCGGCTCAGATCGGCGTTCTTGGCGAGGTCGCCGACGTGCTTCTGCACATAGTCGGCGTCGACCTTGATGGTTTCGCCGTGGCGGTCGCGGCGCGGCAAAGGAAATCTCGTCGAGCACGCGCTCCATCACGGTCTGCAGGCGCCGCGCGCCGATATTCTCGACCGTCGGAATTCACCGCCACCGCCACGTCGGCCAGCGCGTCGATGGCGTCTGTCGGTGATGTCGAGCGTCACGCCCTTCGGTCTGCAGCAGCGCGACATATTGCTTGATCAGCGAGGCCTCCGGCTCGGTCAGGATGCGGCGCATGTCGTCGCGGGTCAGCGCCTGCAGCTCGACGCGGATCGGCAGGCGGCCCTGCAGCTCCGGGCAACAGGTCCGACGGCTTTGCGATGTGGAACGCGCCCGAGGCGATGAACAGGATGTGGTCGGTCTTGACCGCGCCGTGCTTGGTCGAGACCGTGGTGCCTTCGATCAGCGGCAGCAGGTCGCGCTGCACGCCCTCGCGCGAGACGTCGCCGCCGCCGCGGCCGTCGCGCACGCAGATCTTGTCGATCTCGTCGAGGAACACGATGCCGTTGTTCTCGACCGCGTTGATCGCCTCCTGCACCAGCTGGTCGCTGTCGAGCAGCTTGTCGGACTCCTCGTTGACCAGGAGTCTCGTGCGAGTCTTCGACCGTCAGCCGGCGCGTCTTGCGTCCGCCCGCCCATCTTGCCGAAGATATCGCCGATCGAGATCGCGCCCATCTGCGCGCCGGGCATGCCCGGGATTTCGAACATCGGCATGCCGCCGGACGACTGCGTCTCGATCTCGATTTCCTTGTCGTTGAGCTCGCCGGCGCGCAGCTTCTTGCGGAAGGAATCGCGGGTGGCGGGGCTGGAGCCGGGCCCGACCAGCGCGTCGAGCACGCGTTCCTCGGCGGCCAGCTGCGCGCGGGCCTGCACGTCCTTGCGCTTGCGCTCGCGGGTCTGCGCGATCGCGACCTCGACGAGATCGCGGACGATCTGCTCGACGTCGCGGCCGACATAGCCGACCTCGGTGAATTTGGTGGCTTCGACCTTGATGAACGGCGCGCCGGCGAGTTTTGCGAGCCGCCGCGCGATCTCGGTCTTGCCGACGCCGGTCGGCCCGATCATCAGGATGTTTTTCGGCAGCACTTCCTCGCGCAGGTTGCCGGTGAGCTGCAGCCGCCGCCAGCGGTTGCGCAGCGCGATCGAGACGGCGCGCTTGGCGTCGGCCTGGCCGACAATGAAGCGGTCGAGTTCGGAGACGATTTCGCGGGGAGAAAAGTCGGTCATGTGGCTCTAGCTAGGGTTCGAATGTCGGAGCGAACGGCATAGCCGAAGGCTCTAGATGATGGCGGCGGCCCGCCTGCCACTGCCTTGATCGCCTCGAAGGGGTGAATCAGCATGATGATGTTCAGCGTCAGATTGTCGCGAATGTGAAGCGCCATCACCAGCTCGAACAGCAGCGCCAGCGCCACGGTGATCGCAACCGGCAGCTTTTTCGCCAGCAGGAAGCCCAAGATCATGGCGAGCGTGTCGGAGACCGAATTGACGATGGTATCGCCGAAATAATCCAGCGAGATGGTGCCGGCGCGGTAGCGCTCGATGATCCAGTTTGAATTCTCGACCAGCTCCCAGGCGCCTTCGACCAGCATGGCGAGTATCCAGTCGGTCGCGGCCAGGCGAGGCGCGGAAATACCAGGATACGCTGCGCCATAGAACAGGAAGCCGTGCACGACGTGCGACAGCGTGTACCAGTCGGCGATGTGCTGCGAATTTTCCGAGCTCTGCACCACGCCGTGCCAGAGCTTGACATAGCCGCAGGCGCAGATCGGCAGGCGGCCCATCGCGTAGAGGATCAACGCCTGACAGTGCGAGGATGAGGGCTGCGATCGACAGCCAGTGCCACGCAGTGACGCCGCTGGCGCCGGCAGGCTTTTCCGCAGTGCGTTGCCGGTCATCATGCGCGGCGGACCATCACAAGGCCTGAACTCCTACAGCGTTTCGATGGTCACGTTGCGGTTGGTGTAGACGCAGATGTCGGCGGCGATATCGAGCGCAGCGGCGCACGATGGCCTCGGCGTCCTTGTCGGTGTCGACCAGCGCGCGGGCGGCGGCCAGAGCGTAATTGCCGCCGGAGCCGATCGCCATCACGCCGGCCTCCGGCTCCAGCACGTCGCCGGTGCCGGTCAGGACCAGCGACACGTCCTTGTCGGCGACGATCATCATGGCCTCCAGCCGCCGCAGATAGCGGTCGGTGCGCCAGTCCTTGGCAAGCTCGACCGCGGCGCGGGTCAATTGCCCCGGATATTGCTCGAGCTTGCTTTCCAGCCGCTCGAACAGGGTGAAGGCGTCGGCGGTGGCGCCCGCAAAGCCGCCGATGACGTCGCCCTTGCCGAGTTTGCGGACCTTTTTGGCGTTGGATTTGATGACGGTCTGGCCGATCGAGACCTGGCCGTCGCCGCCGATCACCACCTTGCCGCCCTTGCGGACCGTCAAGATCGTGGTGCCGTGCCAGACCGGCGGCTCACTGGGGATGCTTGCATGAAATACCTCGTGTCCGGCCAGATTTAGGGACTTGGCCGCGCGGTTACAATCAGGCCGGATTCCGGTCACCATAGGCCGAAGTTCAGCCTCTAAAGCGTCATCCCGCAGTAGCGAAGGCGACATCGGCCTGTTAAAAGGGCCGCGTTTTCGGCCAAGGGCCCGAAGCCAAGGGCAAAGCACTTCGTTTCATGCGCACGGCGACCATCAAGCGCAAGACCAAGGAGACCGACATCGAGGTGGCGGTAAACCTCGATGGCACGGGCGTGTCCATGGTTTCGACCGGTATCGGCTTCTTCGACCATATGCTCGATCTGCTGGCGCGGCATTCGCGCATCGACATCACGGTGAAGGCGGATGGCGATCTCCATGTCGATCACCACCACACCACCGAAGACGTCGGGATTGCGCTCGGACAGGCCGTGAAGCAGGCGCTCGGCACCATGGCCGGCATCACCCGCTATGCCTCGATCCATATGCCGATGGACGAGACGCTGTCGCGCGTCGTGATCGACATTTCGGGCCGGCCGGTGCTGGTGTTCAAGGTGGAGTCTTCCGCGCGACAAGGTCGGCGCATTCTGATACCGAGCTGGTCCGCGAATGGTTCAACGCGTTTGCGATCAACGCCGGCGTGACTTTGCACGTCGAGACCCTATATGGCGAGAACAGCCATCATATCGCCGAATCCTGCTTCAAGGGTCTGGCCAGGGCGCTGCGTGCGGCGGTCGCGATCGATCCGCGCGCTGCGGGCGAAGTGCCATCCACCAAGGGTCAGCTCGGCGGCTGATCTTCTTGTTCGCGGCGGAGAGGTACGATGCCGGTCTACACAGTGCATGCCCCGGTCAACAACGGCGCCGATCTTGCGGCGACCGACAAGTTTACGTTCGTGCGCGACGGCTTTCATTTCTGGGCTGCGCTTTGCGAGCCCGGTCTGGCTGTGTCTGGCACCGGCTGTGGCTGGCGCTGATCGGCTGGATCGTTGTGATGGTTGCGCGTCGACTTCGGGCTTGACGGCGCTCGGCGCCGGCCGCGGCGCGATCTTCGCCGTCGACGTGTTGATCGCGATCCTGATGGGATTCGAAGCGGCCAGCCTGCGGCGCTGGACGCTGTCGCGGCGCAACTGGCGCCAGCTCGACATCGTGGTGGCCGACGACGAGGAATCAGCCGAGCGGCGTTTCTTCGACCGCTGGACCGCGCGGCAACGCGGCCTCGCCAACGATCAATGGGCGATCGATCGCGGCGCCGCCGCCGCCGACCCGCAACATTCCGGGCCAGCCGTTCTCAAAGCCGCCGCCGATGCCGCAAGGCGCGATTATCGGATTGTTTCCGGAGCCGGGAGGGTCGCGATGAGCGTTGCGATCATCGATTACGGTTCCGGCAATCTTCACTCCGCCGCAAAGGCGTTCGAGCGCGCCGCGCGGAGCATGAAGAACCCGCAGAAGATCATGGTGACGCGCGATCCCGAAGCGGTGTTCCGCGCCGATCGCATCGTGCTGCCCGGCGTCGGCGCCTTCGCCGATTGCCGCAGGGGCCTCGATGCGGTCGACGGCATGCTGGAAGCGATGACGGAAGCGGTGCGGTCCAAGGCGCGGCCGTTCTTCGGCATCTGCGTCGGCATGCAGCTGATGGCGACCCGCGGCAAGGAGCACGTCATCACCGAGGGCTTCGACTGGATCGCGGGCGACGTCGAAAAATCTCGCCGCGCGAGGAAAACCTGAAAATCCCGCACATGGGCTGGAACACGCTCGACATGGTCCGCGAGCATCCGGTGCTGGAGCGGCTGCCGCTCGGGCCGAAGGGGCCGCCACGCCTATTTCGTGCACTCCTATCACCTCAATGCCGTCCAACGAGGCGGATGTGCTGGCGCGCGCCGATTACGGCGGGCCGGTCACGGCGATCGTCGGCAAGGACACCGCGATCGGCACGCAGTTTCACCCCGAGAAGAGCCAGCGTTTTGGGCTGGCTCTGATCTCGAACTTCTTGAAGTGGAAGCCGTGATCCTCTTTCCCGCCGTCGACCTGAAAACGGCCAGTGCGTGCGCCTCGAACAGGGCGACATGGCGCGCGCGACCGTGTTCAACCTCGATCCGGCGGCGCAGGCGCGTTCCTTCGCCGACGCAGGGGTTCGAATATCTGCACGTCGTCGATCTCGACGGCGCCTTTGCCGGCAAGCCGATGAATGCGCTGGCCGTCGAGGCGATGCTGAAGGCGGTCACCATGCCGGTGCAGCTCGGCGGCGGCATTCGCGATCTCAAGACGGTCGAAGCCTGGCTCGACAAGGGCATTGCGCGCGTCATCATCGGCACGGCGGCGGTGCGCGATCCCGAGCTGGTGAAGAGCGCCGCGAAGAAATTCCCGGCCGCGTCGCGGTCGGTCTCGACGCGCGCGACGGCAAGGTCGCGGTCGAAGGCTGGGCCGAGACCTCGCAGGTGACGGCGCTCGAAATCGCGCAGCGGTTCGAGGATGCCGGCGTCGCCGCGATCATCTTCACCGACATCGCGCGCGATGGCCTGCTGAAGGGCCTCAACCTCGACGCCACGATCGCGCTGGCCGAGCGCATCTCGATCCCCGTCATTGCCTCCGGCGGTTTTGCCTCGATCGAGGACGTCAAGGCGCTGCTGGAGCCGCGCGCCAAGAAGCTTGCCGGCGCGATCGCCGGCCGCGCGCTTTATGACGGCCGGCTCGATCCCGCCGCCGCGCTGGCGCTGATCCGCAACGCGCGCCGCGGCTTAGGAGACAATCGATGTTCAAGGTCCGCGTGATCCCCTGCCTCGACGTCAAGGACGGCCGGGTGGTCAAGGGCGTCAACTTCGTCGATCTGCGCGACGCCGGCGATCCCGTCGAAGCGGCGATCGCCTACGACGCCGCCGGCGCCGACGAGCTCTGCTTCCTCGACATCACCGCCACCCACGAAAACCGCGGCACCATGCTCGATGTCGTGCGGCGCACGGCGGAAGCCTGCTTCATGCCGCTGACCGTCGGCGGCGGCGTGCGCACCATCGACGACATCAAGACGCTGCTGCGCTCCGGGCGCCGACAAGGTCTCGATCAACAGCGCCGCGGTCGCCAACCGCGAATTCGTCAAGGCAGGCGCGCCGAAAAATTCGGCGAGCAGTGCATCGTGGTCGCGATCGACGCCAAGCGGGTCAAGCGCGGCGGCGGCGTCGGACCGCTGGGAAATCTTCACCCATGGCGGGCGCAACTCCACCGGGATCGACGCCATCGAATATGCCCAGGAAGTGGTCTCGCTCGGCGCCGGCGAAATCCTGCTGACCTCGATGGACCGCGACGGCACCAGGCAGGGGTTCGACCTGCCGCTGACGCGGGCGATCGCCGACAGTGTTCCCGTACCGGTAATCGCCTCCGGCGGCGTCGGCAACCTCGACCACCTGGTCGACGGCATCCGCGAGGGCCACGCCACCGCGGTGCTGGCGGCCTCGATATTCCACTTCGGCGAATTTACCATACGTCAGGCCAAGGATCACATGGTGCGCGCCGGGCTGCCGATGCGGCTCGATCCCTGACGACCCCTGTCGCAAAAGTGCTAAGTCCATGTTTGGGATGGCGCCGGGCTTCGGCCGGGCGCACGTGTTGAGTTTAGGTTGATGTCGCGTTTCACGATCCATGATCTGGCCGCCACCATCGATGCCCGGGCCGCATCGGGCGGAGAGGCGTCCTACACCCGCAAGCTGCTCGACAAGGGCGCGGAGCACTGCGCCAAGAAACTGGGCGAGGAAGCGGTCGAGACCGTGATCGCCGCGGTCGAGAACGATCGCGACCATCTGATCGCCGAGAGCGCCGATCTGCTGTTTCATTTGCTGGTGCTGTTGAAGGCGCGCGGCGTGAAGCTCGAGGATGTCGAGGCCGCGCTGGCGCAGCGCACGGCGATGTCCGGACTGGAAGAGAAAGCCGCGCGCAAGCGCGACTATCCACGTAAGAGGCGACGCCATGGATATTCGGGCGACCGGACCAGCAATATAATCCCTACCGGATCTTTACCCGCGAGCAGTGGGCGCGGTTGCGCGACGACACGCCGATGACGCTGGAGCCGGGCGAGTTCGAGCGGCTGCGCTCGATGCATGACCGCCTCGACATGCAGGAGGTCGAGGACATCTACCTGCCGCTGTCGCGGCTGTTGTCGATCTATGTCGATGCAACGCACCGGCTCTACCAGGCGCAGCGCCAGTTCCTCGGCATCCGGGATCGCAAGGTGCCCTACATCATCGGCGTCGCGGGCTCGGTTGCGGTCGGCAAGTCGACCACCGCGCGCGTGCTGCAGGCGCTGCTGGCGCGCTGGTCGCCGCGACCCAAGGTCGATCTGGTGACGACCGACGGCTTTCTGTTTCCGAACGCGGTGCTCGAACGGAAGGGCCTGATGCAGAAGAAGGGCTTTCCCGAAAGCTACGATCTGCCGATGCTGCTGTCGTTCCTCAGCGACATCAAGGCCGGGCGGCGGCCGGTGCGCGCGCCGGTCTATTCGCATTTGACCTACGACATCGTCCCGAACCAGTGGATCGAGGTCGACCAGCCCGACATCCTGATCGTCGAGGGCGTCAACGTGCTGCAGACCGGCCGGCTGCCGCGCGACGGCAAGGCGGTGCCCGTTGTCTCCGACTTCTTCGATTTCTCGGTCTATATCGACGCCGACGAACCGGTGCTGCGCGAATGGTATGTGCGGCGCTTCCTGACGCTTGCGCGACACCGCGTTCACCGATCCGCAGGTCCTACTTCCACCGCTACGCGCTGTCTGTCGGACGACGAGGCGACCGCGACCGCGATCGCGATCTGGGAGCGCACCAACCGCGCCAATCTCGAGGACAACATCCTGCCGACCCGGCCGCGCGCGACGCTGATCCTCAAGAAGGGCGCCGACCACGTGGTCGAGACGGTGGCGCTGCGGCGGCTTTGATTGATCATCCCCGTCTCAAGCTGCGATGTGCCGCGAGGCGGCGAGACCTGCGATTGCCTCGGCCAGTTTTTCCCGATCGAGCGGCTTGATCAGAAACCCGTCCATGCCGGCCTCGAAACAGGCGTAGCGGTCTTCCACCAGGGTGTTGGCGGTGAGCGCAAGGATCGGCGTCCGGCGTCCGGGCTGACCGGCCTCGAGGGCGCGGATCCGCTTGGTGGTTTCGATGCCGTCGAGTTGCGGCATCTGGATGTCCATGAACACGAGATCATAGGCGGCGCCGGCGGATTTGGCCGACAGCCAGGATCTCCAGCGCCGCTTCGCCATTGGTGGTGATGACGGCCTTGATGGCCCGAGCCGGCTCGAACAGCGAACGCATCAACAGCGCGTTGATCTCATTGTCCTCGGCGACCAGGATCGACAGGCCCTCGCTGGCCGGTGCCGCCGGCGCCTCGATGGGCTCGGCCGATCCATCGGGGTTTCGCCGACGAGACCCGGCGCTGCAACTCCGGCGCCGCCGTCAGGCGCGCCGCGAGCGAGGCCGCGCGCAACGGCTTGACCAGATAGCCGGTGAAGGCGGAGGCCGCGGAAGGCTGCAGTTCCTGCCGCGTCGCTGGCGTGAACATCACGATCCGCTGCGTGGCATGAACACGGGCGGCTTCGCCGAGCGCTTCGGTGCTCGCTTTAGCCCCAGCGCGTGATCGATCAGGATGGCGTGCCAGGCACGCTCGGGCAGCAGCGCTTGCGGCTACGTCGGCGTCCGACACCATGCAGGTCTGGCCGCCCCAGCGCTGCAGCCGCCGCGCCGTCAGCGAGGCCTCGATGCTTTGCGGCGAAACCAGCATGATCGACTGGCCGGTCAGGTCGGGCGCGGCAAAGAATCGTCTGTTTGCCGCTTTCGGAGGCCGCGAGCGGGATCGAGACCTCGAAGGTCGAGCCGAGCGCCCGGCCTGCTCTCCAGCGTGATGCGGCCGCCCATGCGTTTGACGATGCGGTCGCTGATGCTCAGCCCAAGCCCGGTGCCGCCATAGCTCCGCGCGATCGCGCTCGTCGGCCTGCTCGAACTCGCGGAAAATGCGTGCTCAGCGCCTCGGGCGCGATGCCGATGCCGGTGTCGCGCACCAGGAAACTGATTTCATTGGGCCAGATGCCGGGCTCGACGATCAATGCGACGCCGCCGTTTGAAGTGAACTTGATCGCGTTGCCGGCGAGATTGAGCAGCACCTGCCGCAGCCTTGCGCGCGTCGCCGATCACCTCCATCGGCAGGCGATCGTCGACATAGGCGGCGATCTCGATCTTTTTGGCCTGCGCGCGCGGCGCCAGCAATTCGGTAATGTTCTCGATCAGGGCTGACAGCGCGAACGGACGGTGCTCGAGATCGATCTTGCCGGCCTCGATCTTGGAGTAGTCCAGCAGTTCCTCGATCAGCGAGAGCAGCGCGTCGCCCGAAGTCTTCACCGCCTTGACGTAGGTGGTCTGCTCCGGCGTCAGCGGCGTATCCAGCAAGCAGGCCGCTCATGCCGATGATGCCGTTCAGCGGCGTCCGGATCTCATGGCTTGCCATCGCAAGGAAACGCGACTTGGCGCGGCTGGCGGCATCGGCCTGGTCGCGCGCTTCGGCCAGCGCGCGCTCGCTTTCGGTACGATCAGTGACGTCGCGGCCGATGCTCTGCATTTCCGCCGGCTGTCCTGCATCGTATCGGACCAGCCCCTCGCGCCAGGCGATCCATCGTGCACCGAGCGGGCCTGCGATCCTCTGGTCGTGGATCCGCGTGCCGTTCGATTCCAGCGCGGTGTCGCCCTGTTCGAGAATGGTGAGCGTGGCGGTGCTGCCGATCAGACGTCGCGCGGTTGCTGCGCCAGTTCGCAATAGGCGTCGTTGACGAAGGTGATGCGGCCCTCCGCTATCGCGCAGTACGATCAAATCGCCCTGCGACTCGAACAGGCGGCGGGCGCGCTGCTCGGCTTCCTGCAATTCCCAGTTTCGATCCGCCATCGCTTCATTGTGCAAGGCGATCTTGCGCAGCTTCTTGCGCATCAGCCGGAGCCGGAAGCTCAGAGTGGCGAGCGCGACGCAGGCGATCGCGAACAGGAAACTGACGCCGACCGCGAAGGATGTGCGGATCATAGCCGGAGACTTCCGACCGGGTTCCGGCTATGAACTCCGTAGGCGCCGCCGAACGTGGCGGAGAAGATGATGAACGAGCGAACCGAAAGACCGATCCATGGATGGCGGCGGCCGAAGCGGCGCAGGTGCAGCTTGATCCGGAAGGTCCGCCCCATCGTCAGATTTCCCGGGATTGTTTGCCGAATCGCGGCGGCTCGATGCGCCCTGTGCTTCGCAGACGATGCGTCGCCCGACCTTGCAAAGTGCTTGAGGCTGGCCGCGCTTCGCGGCTGCGATGAGAACAGGGTTGATGAAACGTTAACGCCGCCCGATCCGGTCAGAGACTCAAAGCGAGGCGGCCGCGAGGCGGTGGTGGCTGCCGCGGGCGCCCACGATGAGGGCGGCGGCGTCGCGCGCCGAAAAGCTCTTCGATCGCACGAAGATGCGGTAATCGGCCGGGCCGTCCGGGGAAAGATAGATAATTGGATCGGATTCCGACGGCGTCGTGTCGATCGCGACCAGTTGCGGCGGCGCGTTGCTCTCGCAGGCGCCCGCCTCGGTGGTGTCGATGTCGTCGATGACGGTGAAATCGGCCGCCTCGGCGGTATCGGCGATCTGCACGCGGACGGTCGCGCGCCGGGGATCGCCGGTGAAACTGACATGACGGCTCGGCCTGCCAGGGAGCGCCGCAATCTGGAGCGAGGCGCCTGATATCTCGATGCAGGGTCGCGGGCTGCCTGCGAGCTCGCCGCGGGCGAACACGGCCGCCACGGCCAGTGGAACAACCGAGGCCAGGATACTGAAACGCAACATGACACGACCCGCTCATAAGCCCGCGAAGGCCGGCTTATGGTTGGCAGAGTGTAAAGAAAACTCGTTACCGGCGGGTTTATGGGGGACACGGGGGCTTCCGATTCGATTGTTAAAAAGCCTTGCCGTCGTTGCGGAGGTCAACGGGTCGCGCGAATGCGCGCCCGATGACAGGCTCCGCGAAGCAATCCATTCTTACTTTGCGGCGCGATGGATTGCTTCGCTGCGCTCGCAATGACGGGGTTGGACACACTTTTCGCATTCTCGCGGCACGATGCGCCCGAGCTGTGCTGGAAAATGTCGCCCTCGAAAACAGAGGGCGCAGGGAAAGCCGGGCGCGCGCTGCACCCGCGGTCTCGTGTGCAATGTGCACAAGGAAATGCGCACACGAGCATACAGGTCCAGCGGAGGCATCCCGGCTTTCCCTGCGCGATGGTTTTACGGTTTCCTTCGTGCTCTCCCCGGTGACCGGCTTTCTTGCCACCGTCGTCCCTGAGAAGCTTGCTTCTCAAGAACTTGACGCCAGCGTCGGGGCGTCAGGACCACACGACTTCGCCGTACGCATCGGCACCGTTCGTCGTCGGCACATCCGCGTCCACCGCATCCCACCGCACGTTTCGTGACGATCGCGAGCCGCCCCTCTTGTCGGGTGAGACGGGCGGATTCAAACCACTGATTTGCCCGACGGCGAAAGCGGAATATTTTCCAAAGAGGCTTGACTCGCGGTGTGCGAAAACCCGCAAGTGATTTGCCCGTCGGGTCAAAGTTGATGGGCAGCGGGCGCGTTACGCCGCGCGCCGCTGATCCTCCGCGAGCGCGCGATAGGACAACGCTTCGGCCAGATGCAGCCGGCCGATCTTTTCCGCGCCGTCGAGGTCGGCGAGCGTGCGGGCGACGCGCAGCACGCGGTGATAGCCGCGCGCGGTCAGATGCATGGTCTCGGCGGCATCGCGCAGCAGCTTTGGCCCTGCGCGTCCGGCTGCGCGATGGTTTCCAGCAGCGAGGCCGGCGCTTCGGCATTGGTGCGGATATGCGGCATGCCGGCAGCCGCATAACGCGCGAGCTGGATGTCGCGGGCGGCGGCGACGCGGGCGGCGACTTCCGCCGAGCCCTCGCTCGGCGGCGGCAGGATCAGATCGGCGGCGGTCACCGCCGGCACTTCGATCCGCAGATCGATGCGGTCCATCATCGGCCCGGAGATGCGCATCTGGTAGTCCGCCGTGCAGCGGTCGATCCGTCCGCGCTTGCAGGAATAGCCGGGCTCATAGGCATGGCCGCAGCGGCAGGATTCATCGCCGCGACCAGCATGAAGCGCGCCGGATAGGTGACGCGGTGATTGGCGCGGGACACCGCGACCTCGCCGTTTTCCAGCGGCTGGCGCAGCGAATCCAGCACGCGCGGATCGAACTCCGGCAATTCGTCGAGGAACAGCACGCCCTGATGCGCGAGCGAGATCTCGCCGGGTTTTGCGCGCATGCCGCCGCCGGTCAGCGCCGCCATGCTGGCGGAATGATGCGGGCTGCGGAACGGCCGCCGCGCGGTCAACGCGCCGTCGCGGATTTCGCCGGCGACGGAGGCGATCATCGAGACTTCCAGCAGTTCGGACGGCGACAGCGGCGGCAGGATCGAGGGCAGCCGCGCCGCCAGCATCGATTTGCCGGCGCCGGGCGAGCCGACTCAGCAGCATGATTTCGCCGGCCGGGAAATATGCGCGCGTTCTATCGCTCTGGCCCGCAGGCTGTGGGTTTTATGGGTCCCTTACCGGCCCATGGGTCCCTAAATTGGGCGTGTTCGCTGAGGCGATTTCAACTCACTCGGCTTGCTCGGCCGCCGCCCCGCTCACAACGGCAGCAGCGCCTGGCTAATGAGGCTGTGAGGTCGCAGCAAAAGATGTTACTTGACAGAATGCCGCACCCTGACAGAGGTCGCACCCCGACGAATGTCGCGGGATAGGTCGGTAATTCAAGCCTCTGCAAAATTTCGGTTTTCAATCCATTTGCGGGTATCTGTTACTGGCGTATCTGAGATCAGCCGTTTTGGCGACGGCGTGGGTCTACCGCTGGCATTGGCGTACCGGCGCGGCGCACGCGACCTTCGTACTCGATACGATGCTGTGAGCAGTCGCACGCGCGCCGGGGTACGGATTTTAAAAAACGACGCAGCGGTCAAGCCACGATGTCCCTAACCTTCACCGGGACGGTCAGGGTCACGCTGGTACGGGTGTTACCGTCACAACGATCGGAACATATACACTGGGGCGGGTTTTCGACCGATCACACCGGTAACAGGGCGGCACCTCACCGATCTGACTTCACGCCGGCGGACCAAACACTCTTCGAGGACTCGCTTCGAGGTCAGCTTAACCAGTTGGGGACACACTGGCGCGATAACCGTCAGGTGGACCGACAGTCTTGGGAAGTGATTTGGAGATATCACGTTCACCGGGGTCCCGGGCCCGGATAAAGGATTTCGATCGCCCCGGAATCATTTCTGCATGACGGCGAAACGCTGAGATCGGTGGGAGGTTTTCACGGCGGCGGGGGAGAGCTTCGCGACAGTTCACGCAGTGCGAGCAGTTCTCCGCGGCGGGGATACCACCGTCAATTCCCCGAACCCTCCACTTGCCAGCGACGTTTCCCGGCATCGCTGGCGTTGGCTTCTTAGCGTATCGCCGTCGCAATCAGACGGACAGCATTTCGCATAGTCTGATCTTCCAGCCCACCAGATTTGCAGAGACCGCCTTCGGGCGGTTTTTCTTTGTGCGGCAGGCCTCCGGCATGCTTTGGGTTTGGGCAATATTTTGGACTTCGCGTGATGTCCGACCTGAGCGGCCCGCCCTTGTCAGGGCAATCTCCGCAGCTTAACAATATGGAACTCGCTCAAAGGGTGGGCCCCGCATGAAAAGTACTATAGGTTTGCTGCTATCGTTTTGTTTGTTGGCTGGCTGTCAGGGCTCAGAGGACACCGGGGCTCGTGCGGCGAAGATGGGAGATGCAAGACGACACGGCTCTTGCAAAGGCAGGCCGGATTATCAGCAATGTCGTCAAAACCTTATCGCCTATCGTCAGCAGGCCGTGCCGCGGACGAGTTGGCCTCAGCCCGCGCTGCCCGGTTCGGCGCGCGCCCCATTCGCGGCTGGGGCGTCGCTGAAGAGCATCAATCAGTAACCTCTGATGGCTAGGCCCAGAGGTCCCATAGGGCTGTAGTAGCCGTAGGAAAGCCCTCCTGTGCGCTTCGAGTAAAACCGCTACCCAAGAGCCGATTTCTATAGAACGCGCCCACCCGGGCCCTGTGGATTCGAGGGGCATGAGGCAGCCGGCCTTTAGCGTAAGTTCCCGTTGTGGGAACCGCTTATCTCACTCTTTTTGCCAATAAAGTCGCTCGTCTATGGCCCTGCCCCCTGGGGTCGGTGCGGGGCCCCCGTAGGTGGTTCCGGTGGTCTCCGGGGATGGCAGTATGTCAGATTGCTCTACTATGCCGGTGTTTGTACTCTAGTGGGTAGAGCCTCCGGGCCCGTGGTTATTCCCTCTGTGGTCTGGCGCGGCGGGCCTGCACAAGCGCCCACGCTGGGAAATCATGGAGGTTTTCCCTCTCAGCCTCCCAAATGGGTGTGTTGTACGGGGTAGGTTAGGAAATCACATTCCCGTTCCTCGTTCAACTCGTCTGATTGCATGTCTCCCCCTCCCAATGTGCCATAAGGGCGCTCGGGAGGTTCTCGTTTAGCTTGGCCAGCGCCAGCGCAGTAATGTCCGTCGGTGAGCCTTCCTCCGAGCTTGGCGTTGACAATGTCATTCTACTTATTTGAGCCTCAGCCCGGGCCAATCCTCCGGCTCCGGCATCTCTCGGTCGGGGCTTTGCGCTACTCGCGTGAGCAATGTTCCAAGACCATCTCCTGATGTCGTCTGCGGTGTGTCTGGAGTTCGCCCTCCGCGTCCTTCCTCTGCTTCAAGGTGCGCAGCGCTGCTCGCATGTTATCGACGCGCTGCTCGGCTGATCCCGCAGTCAGTACCGCGATGGCCGCAATGCTGTCCTCGCCAGGGTCCTCTTTGTTTCACCAAGCGCCACGCGGCCTCGCCTGTCGCGTTTCGACATGTTCGTCTGGTTCTGTTGTTGGCTCGCAGTGCTGCCCGTGCGGCCTCCTTGAGCGCCCTGTAAACACCTCGGCCTCTATGGCCTCTTGCCCGCCATATCATGCGCAGCCAGCCTATGGTGGCCGTCCATCACGTAGTATTTCCTCATTCGGAAAGACGGTGATCGGCGGCATCGCGCCACGTTTGATCGCTGTCGCTAGCTCGATAATGAAGTCGTCACTTCGGCATCAGGTTGCGTCCTCGGCTCTTCCACTGGAACACCTGCTCGGTCACGATGTGCTCCCGCTTGAGCTTCACCGGCTGTCGGCACCGCATGATATCCTCAGCTGCGGCGTCCGCGAGCAGCTTGTGTAGGTCCTCAGTGGTCTGGCCTCAAACTCGGTCGGCGGACGCTCTCCCGAGTGATAGTGCGGCGTCTCTTGATTCGCTTCTGCTTGGCTTTCTTGGCCACGTCGCGTCACGCCTTCTCGCTGTCGTCCGGTCTGTACACCCACTCCCTTCCTTCATGAAACGGCTTGTGTAGAAATGTATCTCCTGAGGCTCGTCGGCGTGATGCCACAGGATATCCATGGCGTGCCCTCCTGTGAGCCGCAGTGACCAACCTGCGCACCGCCCCTCGCAGCGCCTTGTTGGCCTCCGCAGACACCTATCGGTTCCTTCTCGCGAGGGCCTTCTCCCGCGGCGGCCAATCGCAGCTTGACGTTGGTGCTTGCGATGCTGTCCCTGTGCTCCGACAGCCACCCTGAGGCGCATCCTTCCATCCCGATCTGAGCTCGCGCTCTGGCGTCCTGTAGCCTGCAGCTTCGCAGCCCTCGCCGCTCTTGTCAGGAGATGGCGAGCTCAAGCCATTGCGTCTTGCGTGGTCCGTCTACCGCTGCAACAATGCCGCCCTTCAGAGTACGCTATCTCCCGGCGTCCATCTCTGCGGTGTCGCTGCCTCGCGGTGCCTCCTCAATCCCCACCCGCGCAGATGGCAGCGTGAAGCAGCCTCCACCGCGCTCTCATATGGCACGCTCGCGTATTTTGCCGGGTCCCCGCACTTCGCGGCAATGCGGCTGCGCATGCGAGGGTAAACCCAGTCCCCCTTGTTGATCCGCGTGACGGTGCCCACCGCCGTACCGGCATGATTCATACGCCCCGCGAAGATTGACCTCACGGGCTCCTTGGCGTTCCTGCCGCGCGGCTTGGCGGTGCTCAGGCGAGCGTTCACGCGCTCTGAATAGTTCACGGTGTCATCGCTGCCGGGAAGCGGTGCGATGCAATGGGCTCCTGCGGCGTACGTTTCTTGGTGCGCTTGCCGTCAACCTTCTCAACGCGGTGTGGCACGAAGATGCCAATGGCCGCCTTATTGGTGAGGAGCTTTCGATATATGATCTGTGCCAATATTTGGCTTTCCACCCTCCGGCTCCCCATGTGTCGACCTTGTCCTCATTGAGTTGCGCTGCGATGCTGTGCGCTCCTAAGCCGTCATCCGTGACTTCGAACATCCACCGCAGCAATGTCGCCCGATCCTCAATCAGCTCATAGCTGGCGGTGTCCTCGCTCCACCGTATCCACGCCGGCAGCCGCCGGCGTGTACGGCTTCGTAAGGCTTCTCGTCGCTGGCAAACCCCTGCCGCTTGTTCGCGAACGCTGCCGCCACGCGTATTCCCTTCGTCGCGCTCTCGTTGTTAAATTCGAGAGAACATCATCACCATCATCACCAGCGACATGCCGTTGTCGCAACAAGATAAGCTTTTTGCCCAAAGCCAAGGGCGGTCAGTGCTAAACCATCCTAACCATCCCCGCGAGCTCCAGATGCCGGTGCGGCTGAGTTCATCCAGACAGTTCGCGCGCGCCCGCAGTTTCGTCTCTCAAAGCGTAGAAGTAGTCAAGGCATTCGCCTTTAGCTCAGACCGGCTTGCGAGCATCGCTTCCAGTTTTGTCCGTGATGTGAGAAATACCATCTTCTCTGGGGCCACGCTGTTACGCAGTGGAACACCATGCGGCCCTGGTGTAGCCAGTCCACGTCGCTAAACTGGAAGGGCAAGGACGCTCAATTCAACTTCGACGCCGCAATTCGTGGTGGCCATATTGGCCTGCAAGCTGCCCAGCATCTTCAATGCGGGATCGAGGCTATTGCGCAGGTTGGTGGCAGCATTCGCCAAAACGCCGCCTGAGGCGATGAACTCTCACCTCGGTGGTTTCAAGCAGGTTCATGGCTGACCAACGATGCCTGAATGCGGTGTCGGCTTTCGCCAACTGCGTGGATAACGTACCGTCGCACGCGCGTCCTGGGCTATGGGCCAAAAGGCGACGTCACATCGGCCACTCGTCAGGGTTATCAGCTCAAGGATCGGCGGCGCCATCCGCTTGCGGCCACCTTCTTCATGAGCGCTCGAGTTCGAACGAAGATGTCGCCCGCTCGCTTACCGTCGTTAGCGATACTCATTGAGCGCCTGCCGGACTTGTTCCAGATCTGGCGATTGAGCACGCAGCAAGTGTAATCCGGCCTGTGCATTAACGACCACCGCCGTGATCGCGTCGGTGACCTCATGGGCGTGCGCATGTCGCGTGCGCGCGCACACTTTCCGCGGGGATCATGCTAGCTGAATGATCGAGCCGTTCGCGCCCAGCCCGCACTCGTGGGCAAATACGATGCTCGGTTCGGTCTGCTTGACATAGCGCGCTCCCTTAGCGGGTATGCGGAATCCGGCGCTGTCGGCCCGAGGCGCCGCCCACCGTCGATGCCGACGAGCCAACTTCCGTACTGGTTCTTCCCGAGTATACGCCCATGGACTGCGATACGTTCATCCCAGTAATTCAACTTGTCAAGGCTTTGATCCCAACTCGCCTATAGTACTTGGATGATGTGCCCGCGCCTTGGGCATTTATTCATATCAGGGTTTTGTGCGGCATCGAAGCGACCCAATCCGGGTTCTGCCATAGGCGCCAAGGAGGCGTGCAGCACAAATGGGCAGAGGGACGAGCGCACAGAAACTGTTTAGAAAGATTATTTTTTGGCCCGCTTCGCCTCCATAACGTCCCAAATCCTTGCAGCGACATCAGGACCGCCGAGCCGCTGGATCGCTCGAATGCCGGTCGGCGAGGTGACGTTGATCTCGGTCAGGTTGCCGTCGATGACGTCGATGCCGACGAACAGCAGGCCGCGTTCGCGCAATGCGGGGCCGAGGGTGGCGCAGATCTCGCGCTCGCGCTCGGAAAGGTCGGTGGCCTGCGCCGCGCCGCCGCGCACCATGTTGGAGCGGAGATCGTCGGCCGCCGGCACGCGGTTGACGGCGCCGGCGAATTCGCCGTCGACCAGGATGATGCGCTTGTCGCCATGCTTGACCTCGGGGAGGAAGCGCTGGATCACCCAGGGCTCCCTGAACGTGACCGAGAACATGTCGAACAGCGAGCCAAAGTTCATGTCCTGCGGCATCACGCGGAACACCGCCGCGCCGCCATGGCCGTGCAACGGTTTCATGACGACCGCGCCGTGCTCAGCGCGGAACGAATTGATTTCGTCGAGGTCGCGCGAGATCAGGGTCGGCGGCATCAATTGCGGAAAATTCATCACGAAGAGTTTTTCCGGTGCGTTGCGCACGCTCGCCGGGTTGTTGACGACCAGCGTCTTCGGGTGGATGCGCTCCAGAAAATGCGTCGAGGTGATGTAGGCGAGGTCGAACGGCGGGTCCTGCCGCAGCAGGATGACATCGAAATTGGTGAGCTGTTCGCGCCTGGGCTCGCCGAGCGTAAAATGATCGCCGATCTCGTCGCGCACGGTCAGGTGCTGCACCGGCGCCACCAGTTCCTCACCGCGCAGCGACAGCTTGTCCGGCGTGTAATAGGACAGGCCGTGGCCGCGCTTCTGCGCCTCCAGCAACAGCGCGAAGGTGGAATCGCCGCGGATGTTGATCCGCGCGATGGGGTCCATCTGGACGGCGACGTTCAATTTCATGGGACGATCCGGATCTGGAGGAAGGCTCTATCTCTTGTTTAAGCATGATCTTTTCGAAAACCGGTATCCACTTTTTCGGATCATGCTTTACGAGCTGGCGTCGAACGCCGCTAACAGATGGCGCGGCAATCTCTTCGGCGCAATCAGCATGGCGTCGAAACGCAAGTCGAATTCGGCATGTTCGGGATGTGTCATCAGCCAGCCCTGCGCGGCATTGATGATGCGCTGCTGCTGGCGTGGCGTCACGGCGTAGGCGGCTTCATCCAGGCTGGCGCGGGCCTTGACCTCGACGAAAACCAGCAGATTGCGCTTGCGCGCCACCAGATCGATCTCGCCATAGGGCGTACGAAACCGCTTTGCCAGGATGCGGTAGCCTTTGGCCATCAGATAGGCGGCGGCGCGGCTTTCCGCGGAGAGGCCGGTCTGAAACGCCGCGACGCGCGCGGGCGAGGCGAGTTTTCGGCCGCCGCCACGGCGTTCTCGGGCGGCAAGCCGCCGTCAGTCTTCGCCATCATCGCCCCGGAGTTGTTTCGCGAGCTCGAGCGCGCGGGCATAGACCTCGCGGCGCGGCCGGCCCGAAAGCTCGACCGCATGCGCCACCGCATCCTTGACGCTGTCTTGCGCCAGCCGCGATCGCAGCAGATCGTCCAGTTGATTCTGGCCCATTGCCTGCGCATCCGACGCTGGCGGGCCGATCACCAGCACGAATTCGCCGCGCGTCTCCATCGCATCGGCAACCGTGGCCAGCTCGTTCACGGGAGCGCGCCTGATCTCTTCATGCACCTTGGTCAATTCGCGGCAGATCGCGGCGTCGCGCGTTCCCATGACCGCGGCGAGATCGCCTAGCGTCTCCTGCACGCGATTGCCGGATTCGAACAGCACCAGCGTGGCATCTATCCTGGCTAGTTCCGTGAGCCGCGCGCGCCGCGCCTGCGCCTTCGACGGCAAAAATCCCTCGAAGAAGAACCGGTCGGTCGGCAGCGCCGCGACCGACAGCGCCGTCAGCACCGACGATGGGCCGGGAACGGCGGTCACGGCAAAGCCTGCCGACGAGGCTTCCCGAACCAGCTTGAAGCCGGGGTCGGAGATCAGCGGCGTGCCGGCATCGGAAACCAGCGCGACCGAAGCACCCTGCGCCAACTTCTGCAGAATTTTCGGCCGCGCCTGCGCCGCGTTGTGCTCGTGATAGGGCGTGAGCTCGGCCGAGATCGCGTAGCGCTCGGTCAATCGCCGGCTGATCCGGGTATCCTCGCAGGCGATGACGTCGACGCCGGCCAGCGTTTCCAGCGCGCGCAGCGTGATGTCGCCGAGATGGCCAATCGGGGTCGCCACCAGATGCAGGCCTGGAGCGGATCTCGGCGCGGTCAGGACATGGCCCTGAAGCGAAAAAGTCCGGGTACGGGCCTCGGTCTCGCCTTCAGTTCCATAGCTCGAAGCGGTTTTTGGGCGCATAATGGCAATCTAGAGGGATGGCCGCGCGAGCGCCATATGATGGTGGTTCGGGCGTCCGGCGTGCGGGCAACGCATGACGGCGGGGAAACTCGGTCCCGGCAATTGGCAACGCCGCCACGGGGCCGTAAACCTTTTGTTCTGATTAACGATCTGCCGACAATAGGCCTGAATCCCTCCCCTGATCAGGCGGCGATTGGAGTCCTGGCCGATCGCGGTCGGACAAGAGAAGAGAAAAGATGGTGGGCCCGCTCAATCGCAAGTTCCAGCCCTCGGGGGCGACCCGTCGGACAGCGCTTGGCCTGATCCTCGGCGCGCCCCCTGCTGGGGGCCTGTTCCAGCGTGCAGCAGAGTCTTAGCCAGTTTTCCAGCCGGGAGCGGATCGGATGCGCCGGCAGGTCCGCAGCAGCAGCCGCAGGCCGTCGGCACCGGCGGCGTCAAGGTCGGCCTGATCCTGCCGCTGTCGGCCACCGGCAATGCCGGGGTTGCCGCGCAATCGATGAAGAACGCCGCCGAAATGGCGCTGGCCGAATTCCAGAACCCGAACATCCAGCTCCTGGTCAAGGATGACAGCGGTACCCCGCAAGGCGCGCAGCAGAGCGCCCAGCAGGTGGTTTCGGAAGGCGCGGAGATCATCCTGGGCCCGCTGTTTGCCGGATCGGTGCCGGCCACCGCGCAGATCGCCCGGGGGCGCGGCATCTCGGTGATCGCATTCTCGACCGATTCCAGCGTTGCCGGTCGCGGCGTCTATCTCTTGAGCTTCCTGCCGGAGTCCGACGTCAACCGGATTGTCGATTACTCCGCAGGCATCGGCAAGCGCTCCTTCGCCGCGCTGGTGCCTGACAATGCCTATGGCAATGTGGTCGAGGCGGCGTTCAAGCAGGCCGTCGGCCGCAGGGCGGCCGCGTCATTGCGTTCGAGAAATACGGCGCCGATCGCACGACGCCGGCGCGCAACGTGGCGCAGTCGCTCGCCCAGGCGGACGCGTTGCTGCTCGCCGACGACGGCGATTCGGTGGTGGCGACCGCCGACGCGCTGACTGCGACAGGCTCCAATCTGCGCAACATCCAATTGCTCGGCACCGGCCTGTGGGACAATCCGCGCGTGTTCGGGAATCCTCTTTGCAGGGCGGCCTCTATGCCGCGCCGGATCCGTCCGGCTTCCGCAGCTTTGCCGGGCGCTATCGCACCAAATTCGGCTCCGAGCCGGTGCGCACGGCAACGCTCGCCTATGACGCCGTTGCACTGGTCGCCGCACTGGCGCGAACCCAGGGCGCGCAGCGCTTTGCGCCGGAGACGCTGACCAATCCTTCCGGCTTCGCCGGCATCGACGGCCTGTTCCGCTTCCGCTCCGATGGCACCAACGAGCGCGGTCTCGCCGTGATGAAAGTCGCGAGCGGCGGCGGCCGAGGCGGTCGCCGGCTCGCTCAAGAGTTTTGGGGCGTGATTTCGTCGCCCCGGTGAACGCCCGGCTGCGTTCACTTGTCCGGGACGAGGAGAACTACGCCGCGAGATCGGCGACCACCGCATCCAGCACCGGAAAACCGGACCTTCGTAACGCGCAGCCGTCCGTCGGGATCGACCGAAATCGCGCCCTCTTCGCGCAACAGCGCAATGCGGCGCGGATCGAGCGGGCGGCCTGACAGCGCCGCGTAGCGGCCGGGATCGATACCCTCGGCGAGCCGCAATCCCATCAGCAAGAACTCGTCGGCCCGCTCTTCGCTGTTGAGGAGATCATCGGTGACGACGCCGCTGCCATTCGCCTCGACCCGCATCAGCCACGCCTCGGGACGCTTTTCGGTGGCGATGGCATGCCTGACGCCGGCGATATCGAGCCGGCCATGGGCGCCCGGGCCGATTCCGGCATATTCGTCGCCCCGCCAGTAGACCAGGTTGTGCCGGCACTCCGCGCCGGTGCGGGCGTGATTGGAGATCTCGTAGGCCGGCAATTCCTCGCGCGCGCAAACCTCTTGCGTCACGTCGTAAAGCGCGCGCGCCGTCGCTTCATCCGGCGTCTGCAATTTGCCGGCGGCGTGCAGGCCGAAGAACGGCGTGCCCTCTTCGATGGTGAGCTGATAGAGCGACAGATGCTCGGCCGCTTCCGCAATCGCGAGTTTCAGTTCTTCAGCCCACATCGCGGGCGTCTGATCGGGGCGGGCATAGATCAAGTCGAAGGAATAGCGATCGAACGCGGTGCGCGCGATCGCGACCGCATCCAGCGCCTCGCGCGCACTGTGCAATCGGCCGAGCGCCTTCAGCGAGACATCATCCAGCGCCTGCACGCCGAGCGACACCCGGTTGACGCCGGCTGTGCGATAGCCGCGAAACCGCGTCGCCTCGACGCTGGTGGGATTGGCTTCCAGCGTCACCTCGACATCGGGCGCAACACTCCAATGCCTGCCGATCGCGTCGAGAATTGCGCCGACGGTTTTCGGCTGCATCAACGACGGCGTACCGCCGCCGAGAAAGATCGAGGTGACGGTGCGCCCGCCTGCGCGCGCCGCGGTGGTTTCGATCTCGCGGGCAAAGGCGCGGGCGAAGCGATCCTCATCAACGGCTGCGTGCCGGACATGGCTGTTGAAATCGCAATACGGGCATTTCGACAGGCAGAACGGCCAGTGCACGTAGACGCCGAAAGCTGCCTGGCGGTCCCTAATCAAGGCATATCTCCGCCAGCTTGACGAAGGCGCGCGCCCGATGCGACAGGCCGAGGCCCAGCGGCGGCAAGCCGTGCTTCTCGATGCTGGTCATTTCGCCGAAGGTGCGGCCATGGCCATCGGGCTGGAACATGGGGTCGTAGCCAAAACCGGCGGTGCCGCGCGGAGGCCACACCAGAGTTCCATCGGCGCGCGCCTCGACCTGCTCGAGATGACCGTCCGGCCAGGCGACGCACAGCGCCGAGACGAAATGTGCTGTTCGGCTGTCTGGCGTGGTCGCGCCGCGCTCCTGCAGCAGGCGCTCGATCCGGGTCATCGCGGCGGTAAAATCCTTGGGCGGGCCGGCCCAGCGCGCCGAATAGATCCCCGGCGCGCCATCCAGCGCATCCACCACCAGACCGGAATCGTCGGCAAAGGCCGGAAGGTGCGCGGCTTTTGCCGCGGCGATGGCCTTGATCGCGGCATTGCTGCGGAAATCGTCGCCGGTTTCCTCGGGTTCGCCCAACCCCAGTTCGCCCGCCGACACCGCCTCAACGCCGTGCGGGGCCAGCAATTCACGCATCTCGGCAAGCTTGCCGGGATTGTGGGTCGCGATCACGAGTTTACCGGAGATTCTGCGGTGCATGATGAATCAACTACGCTACCGCCATCTTCTGCAGGTCAACCAGCCGGGTCACGCCTTTGCGCGCCAGCGCCATCAGCGCCAGGAACTCGTCTTGCGAGAACGGCGTCTTTTCCGCGGTGCCCTGCACCTCGATGATGCGGCCGTCACCGGTCATGACGAAATTGGCGTCGGTCTCGGCTTCCGAATCTTCGGCATAATCGAGGTCGAGCACCGGTGTGCCGTTATAGATCCCGCAGGAGACCGCCGCGACATTGTCGCGCAGCACGTTGGTCTTCAGCATGTTGCGGGCTTTCATCCAGTTGATGCAATCGGCAAGGGCAACCCAGGCGCCGGTGATCGAGGCGGTGCGGGTGCCACCATCGGCCTGCAGCACGTCGCAATCGACCGTGATCTGGCGTTCGCCCAGCGCCTCCAGATCGATCGCCGAGCGCAAGGAACGGCCGATCAGACGCTGGATCTCGACCGTACGCCCGCCCTGCTTGCCGGCACTGGCCTCGCGGCGGGTGCGTTCCAGCGTGGCGCGCGGCAGCATGCCATATTCGGCGGTGACCCAGCCGCGACCCTGGCCCTTGAGCCAAGGCGGCAGCCGCTCTTCCAGCGTGGCGGTCACCAGCACATGGGTGTCGCCGAATTTCACCATGCAGGAACCCTCGGCATATTTGACCACGCCGCGTTCCAGCGACACAGGGCGCAGTTCATCAGGTGCACGGCGGCTGGGCCGCATGGAAATCCTCCGAAAATTCGCGAGAAATGGCTGGCGCTGCTTGTAGGAGCGGTGGCGCGCAGCGGCAAGCCGTTTGACCCGCCCCGGGGACGCTAATGCGCGCTTGTCACCGGGCACTCAGATGGCCAGATTAGAGGCAATTGTGAGGGAGTAACGGGTGGCCCAACACGATCCGATTGGATCTGATCGCGCCGCATGCCGGGCTCGCCCAGCTTAACGAGCGGTCTCGCGACATTTTTCGCCAAATCGTCGAAAGCTACCTGGCGACCGGCGAACCTGTCGGCTCGCGCAACATCTCGCGCCTGATCGCGGTGCCGCTGTCGCCGGCCTCGGTGCGCAACGTGATGTCCGATCTCGAGCAGCTCGGCCTGGTCTATGCCCCGCATACCTCAGCCGGCCGGTTGCCGACCGAGCTCGGCTTGCGCTTTTTCGTCGATGCCCTGATGCAGATCGGCGATCTCACGGAGAGCGAGCGAGCGTCGATCCAGAGCCAGCTTGCATCCGTTGGCCGGGCGCAATCAGTCGAAGCAGCCCTTGGCGAAGCCCTGACGCGGCTGTCCGGGCTGACCCGGGCCGCGGCCGTGGTGTTGACGCCGAAATCCAACACGCGGCTGAAACATATCGAGTTCGTGCGGCTGGAGCCGGAACGGGCGCTGGTAGTCTTGGTCGGCGAGGACGGCCAGGTCGAAAACCGCGTGCTGGCGCTGCCGCCTGGTGTGCCGTCATCCGGCGCTGACGGAGGCGACCAACTTTCTCAATGCGCGCATTCTCGGCCGCACGCTGGCCGAAGCGCGGCTCGAACTCGAGACCGCATTGGTGCAAAGCCGCGCCGAGCTCGATCAGTTGACGCAGAAGGTGATCTCGGCAGGCCTCGCCAGCTGGTCCGGCGGCGACAATGACGACCGGCAGTTGATCGTGCGCGGCCACGCCAATCTGCTCGAGGACCTGCATGCACTGGAGGACCTCGAACGGGTCAAGTCGCTGTTCGACGATCTCGAGACCAAGCGCGGGGTGATCGATTTGCTGGGGCGCGCGGAACGCGCCGACGGGGTGCGGATCTTCATCGGTTCGGAGAACAAGCTGTTCTCGCTGTCGGGTTCCTCGACCATCATCGCGCCCTATAGCGATGGGGCGGGCAGAATCGTCCGGCGTGCTCGGGGTGATCGGGCCGACCCGGCTGAACTATGCCAGGGTGATCCCGACGGTCGATTATGCGGCGCGGATCGTCAGCCGGCTGCTGGGCGGCTGACCCCGGTCAAAGGGGCTCGTTGCGCTTGATTTTCGCCGCCCAAAGCACGATATCCGGGCCAGCCCAATCCCTTAACCTTCGACCAGACGCGATTTTTCGAAAAGGCAAGTCATGACCGATCCCAACCGCCCGAGCGATGATACGGCGCAGACCGGCGAGCCAGTGGTGTCAAAGCCCTATGTCATGCCCGACGATCCCGAGCCGGGTTCGGCCGAGGCGCTGAGCAAGGAAGCCGCCGAGGCGCGCGACAAGATGCTGCGCACGCTGGCGGAAATGGAAAATCTGCGCCAGCGGACCCGCCGCGAGGTCGCCGATGCCAAGACCTATGGCATCAGCGGCTTTGCCCGCGACGTGCTCGAGATCGCCGACAATCTGCAGCGCGCGCTCGATGCGGTTCCAGCTGAAGCCAAGGCCGCCGCCGATCCCGGCCTCAAGGGGTTGATCGAGGGCGTCGAGCTGACCGAGCGATCGCTGCTCAACGCGCTGGAGAAGAACGGCGTCAAGAAGTTCGATCCCTCCGGCGAAAAGTTCGATCCGAATTTCCAGCAGGCGATGTACGAGGTTCCCGATCCGTCGGTCCCCGCGGGAACCGTCGTGCAGGTGGTGCAGGCCGGCTACATGATCGGCGATCGCGTGCTGCGCCCGGCGCTGGTTGGCGTCTCCAAGGGCGGCGCAAAGTCCGCCGCAGCCAGCGGCGGCGCGCCGAACGACGCGGCGTAGGGACCGCGGTCGGATCGTATGCTGTCTTAAAGCCGGCGCAGCGCGACCGTTTCCACCACGTGGTCGGCGCCTTCTTGAAGGATCAGTGTCGCGCGCGGCCGCGTCGGCAGGATATTGTCCTCGAGATTGGCGCGGTTGGTGCGTTCCCAGATCGCGATCGCGGTTGCGGTCGCCTCTTCGTCCGATAGCACCGCATAGCGATGGAAGTACGACCGCGGATCGTGGAACGCGGTGTCGCGCAGCGCCAGGAAGCGCTTGACATACCATTCGCGCAACACCGGCTCGTCGGCATCGATATAAACCGAGAAGTCGAAGAAGTCGGAGACCACGGGAACCGCCTTGCCGTCGCGCGGCAGTCGCCCGGTCTGCAGCACGTTGACGCCCTCGACGATCAAGGATGTCCGGGCGATCGACCTCGACCCACTGGTTGGGGACGATGTCGTAGGTCAGATGCGAATAGACCGGCGCGCGCACCGGGCGCCGTCCGGCCTTGATGTCGCTCAAGAACGACAGCAGCATCGGCAGATCGTAGCTCTCCGGAAAGCCCTTCTTCTGCATCAGACCCTGCCGATCGAGCACGGCGTTGGGAAACAGGAAACCGTCGGTCGTGACCAGGTCGACCTTGGGCCGCGGCGACCAGCGCGCCAGCAGCGCCTGGAGCACGCGCGCGGTGGTCGATTTGCCGACCGCGACCGAGCCGGCGACGCCGATGATGTAGGGCACCTTGCGGTCCCGGATGCCCAGAAACTGGCGCTGTGCCTGAATAGAGCCGCTGGGTGGCGTCGACATAGATCGACAGCAGGCGCGACAGCGGCAGATAGATGTCCTCGACCTCCTTGCAGGTCGAGCCGGTCATGCATCGAGCGTAGCCGCTCGAACTCGCCCGGCTCGAGCGTCATCGGCGTATCGTCGCGCAGCTCGGCCCACTGTTCGCGCGAGAAGACGCGGTAGGGATTGTATTGCTGCTCGGTGCCCGAATATCCATGAGGCCGCCTCTATACTCTCTTTGCGCATGATTGATCGGAAAACCGGTTTCCAGTTTTCGGATCATGCCGCGCGCCTTGCGCGCCGCCTTCTCTTCCAGTCCCGACATCGAGGTGCGCTGCGCCAGCGCTGCCTCCACTTCCTCGAGCTTCACGCCGCGGGCCTTCAACAGCACCAGCAGATGAAACAAGCAGATCGGCGCTCTCGGCGATCAGGTGATCGCGATCATTCTCGATCGCGGCGATCACGGTTTCCACCGCCTCTTCGCCGAGTTTCTTGGCACAATGCTCCGCGCCCTTGTCCAGCAGCTTGCGGGTGTAGGACGCCTCCCCGCCCGATGCCGGCGCGGGCATCGATGGTGGCGGCCAGATCATGGACCGTGAAACGCGACATCAACTCAACTCAAGCACATGCGTGCAGGCCGTCGCGGCCGCACGCCATCCTCGGAGATGACTTAGCACTTTTGTGACACGAGGTCGTCAGGGATCGAGCCGCATCGGCAATCCGGCGCGCACCATGTGCTCCTTGGCTTGGCGAATGGTAAATTCCCCGAAGTGGAAGATCGACGCCGCCAGCACGGCGGTGGCGTGGCCCTGGCGGATGCCGTCCACCAGGTGGTCGAGATTGCCGACGCCGCCGGACGCGATTACCGGCACGGGGACGCTGTCGGCGATCGCCTGCGTCAGCGGCAGGTCAAACCCCTGCCGGGTTCCGTCGCGGTCCATCGAGGTCAGCAGGATTTCGCCGGCGCCGAGCGAGACCACTTCCTGGGCATATTCGATGGCGTCGATCCCGGTCGCCTTGCGGCCGCCATGGGTGAAGATCTCCCAGCGGTCCGAGCCGCCGGCGCGCCTGACGCTGCTTGGCGTCGATCGCGACCACGATGCACTGCTCGCCGAATTTTTCCGCCGCCTCCTTGACGAATTCGCGGCGGCTGACCGCGGCGGAATTGATCGACACCTTGTCGGCGCCGGAGCGCAGCAGTGTCTTGATATCCTCGATGGTGCGCACGCCGCCGCCCGACGGTCAGCGGCATGAAGCAGGCTTCCGCCGTCCGCCGCACCACATCCAGCATGGTGCCGCGATTTTCGTGGGTCGCGGTGATGTCGAGGAAGCAGAGCTCGTCGGCGCCGGCGGCGTCATAGGCGATCGCCGCTTCGACGGGATCGCCGGCGTCGCGCAGGTCGACGAAATTGACGCCCTTGACCACGCGGCCGTCCTTGACGTCGAGACAGGGGATCGACGCGAACCTTGAACATTTGAATCTCCTAGGCCGCGGCGCGCGCGCGGCGGATCAACGAGAGCGCGGCGGCCGGATCGAGCCGGCCGTCATAAAGCGCGCGGCCGACGATCGCGCCGGCAAGCTTCTTGGCGCGCCGGCTGCAGCAGCGCCTTGACGTCTTCGATCGAGGCAAAACCGCCGGAGGCAATCACGGGGATCGAGATGCGCTCGGCCAGCGCGATGGTCGCATCGAGATTGAGGCCCTTCAGCAGGCCGTCGCGGGCGATGTCGGTAAAGATGATCGCGGCGACGCCGGCATCCTCGAACCGCTGCGCGATTTCCAGCGCCGTCACCTGCGAGGTCTCGGCCCAGCCTTCGACCGCGACCTTGCCGTCGCGGGCATCCAGGCCAACGGCGACGCGGCCGGGGAATTTTTCGCCGCCGATCTTCACGAGCTCGGGATCGCGCACCGCCGCGGTGCCGATGATCACGCGCGCAATGCCCTTGTCGAGCCAGGCTTCCACGGTCTTGAGATCGCGGATGCCGCCGCCGAGCTGCACCGGCATGGTGACCGCCTTCAGCATCGCTTCGACGGCCTGCGCATTCATCGGCTTGCCGGCAAAGGCGCCGTCGAGATCGACCACGTGCAGATATTCGAAGCCCTTGGGCGGCGAAGGCGCGCGCCTGCGCGGCCGGATCGAGATTGAACACGGTGGCGCGCGCCATGTCGCCTTGCTCCAGGCGCACGCACTGGCCGTTCTTCAGGTCAACGGCGGGAAAGAGGATCACGGCTTCCACTTCAGGAAATTGGAGATCAGGGCCAACCCGAACCGCTGGCTCTTCTCCGGGTGAAACTGGGTGCCGATCGCGGTGTCCTTGCCGACCATCGCGGTCACCGGCCCGCCGTAATCGGCGCGCGCCAGCACGTCCGCCTCATTGGCGGCGTTGAGGTGATAGGAGTGCACGAAATAAGCGTGCTGCCCCTTCGGCCCGAGCGGCAGCCGCTCCAGCACCGCGATGCTCGCGGACCATGTCGAGCGTGTTCCAGCCCATGTGCGGGATTTTCAGGTTCTCCTCGCGCGGCCTGATCTTTTCGACGTCGCCCTCGATCCAGTCAAAGCCGTCGGTCGTGACGTGCTCCTTGCCGCGGGTCGCCATCAACTGCATGCCGACGCAGATGCCGAAGAACGGCCGCGCCTTGACCCGCACCGCTTCGGTCAGCGCCTCGAGCATGCCGTCGAGCGCATCCAGGCCTCGCCGGCAATCGGCGAAGGCGCCGACGCCGGGCAGCACGATGCGGTCGGCGCGGAACACGGCGTCGGGATCGCGCGTCACCATGATCTTCTGCGGTTCCTCCATGCTGCGGGAGGCGCGCTCGAAGGCTTTTGCGGCGGAATGCAGATTGCCGGAGCCGTAATCGATGATGGCAACGCTCATCGCGATCCTCCTGGCTCTGGAAACAACCCGATAATGCCGCCCTGCGGCAGCGGCGGCGGTTTGAGAATGGCTGGCCCGGAATGTTTCGGGTCGGCGGCGGCGCGCCGCGGTCGACTGACCATTGGTCGTTGATCGAGCCGCGCTGCCGCGAGGTCCAGCGGTCGAAGAAGCGCCGTTCGGCGGTTTCCTCGTCATCGGCCACGACGATGTCGAGCTGACGCCATTTTGCGCCGCGACAGCGTCCAGCGCTTCAGGCTTGCCGCCTCAAATCCCAGCAGCAGCGCCAGCACCACGTCCACCATCAGGATCGTGCCACGGCCGAGCCCTAGACCTGCGAGGCCAGCGTCGACGGCAACCATCAGCAAAATCCAGCCGAGCAGCGCCAGCCACAGCCGGTGCCAGGCCAGCCAGATCACGCTCGAACACCACGGCCCAGAAATGGAAACCGTCGCGCACAAAGCTGATCTTGTCGGTCGTCGCGAGGTCGGCATTGCTGCCGACCGGGGCATGTACTGTATAGACCGGCATCGTAACGCTCCGCCGTGGGGCAAGAAATCAGCCGCCGAGCTGACCTTGGTGGACGGCACTTCGCCCGCGGCGCGCGGATCGATCGCGACGGCGTGCGCGAAGCGCCCTGGCCAAACCCTTGAAACAGGATTCGGCGATGTGGTGGCTGTTCTCGCCATATAGGGTCTCGACGTGCAAAGTCACGCCGGCGTTGATGGTGAAGGCGTTGAACCATTCGCGCACCAGCTCGGTGTCGAAGGTGCCGACCTTGTCGCGCGGGAAATCGACCTTGAACACCAGCACCGGACGGCCCGAAATGTCGATCACGACGCGCGACAGCGTCTCGTCCATCGGCATGTGGATCGAGGCGTAGCGGGTGATGCCGGCCATGGAGCCGAGCGCCTGTTTCACGGCCTGCCCGAGCGCAATGCCGACGTCCTCGGTGGTGTGGTGGTGGTCGACATGGAGGTCGCCATCCGCCTTGACCGTGATGTCGATGCGCGAATGCCGGGCCAAAAGATCGAGCATATGGTCGAAGAAGCCGATCCCGGTCGAAACCTTGGACACGCCTGGTGCCATCGAGGTTGACCGCCACCTCGATGTCGGTCTCCTTGGTCTTGCGCTTGATCGGTCGCCGTGCGCATGAAATACCACTTTCCCTTGGCCATTTTGGCCGAAAACGCGGGTCTTTTAACAGGCCGATGTCGCCTTCGCTACTGCGGGATGACAGCCTAAAGGCTGTACTTCCGCCATGGTGACCGAAATCGGTGCCAAATGGCCGCGATTGTAACCCCCTGCGCGAGCCGCCTAAATCTGGGGCCAAGGAAGGTATCTCATGCAAGCATCCCAGAATGAGCCGTCGGTCTGGCACGGCACCACGATCGTGACCGTCCGCAAGGGCGGCAAGGTGGTGATCGGCGGCGACGGCCAGGTCTCGATCGGCCAGACCGTCATCAAGGCCAACGCCAAAAAGGTCCGCAAGATCGGCAAGGGCGACGTGATCGGCGGCTTTGCCGGCGCCACCGCCGACGCCTTCACCCTGTTCGAGCGGCTGGAGAGCAAGCTGGAGCAATATCCGGGGCAACTGACGCGGCGCGGCGGTCGAACTCGCCAAGGACTGGCGCACCGACCGCTATTTGCGCCGCCTGGAAGCGATGATGATCGTCGCCGACCGGGACGTCTCGCTGGTGCTGACCGGAACCGGCGACGTGCTGGAGCCGGAGGCCGGCGTGATGGCGATCGGCTCCGGCGGCAATTATGCGCTGGCCGCCGCCCGCGCGCTGATCGACACCGACAAGGATGCCGAGGCGATCGTGCGCCGCTGCGCTCGATATCGCCGCCGACATCTGCGTCTACACCAACCGCAACGTGACCATCGAGGCGTTGAGGCGGCTGATCATGGCGTCGGATTACGCCTTCCGGCCGATGACCTCGGCCGATCTGCCGCTGATCCGGCGCTGGCTGGCGCTGCCGCATGTCCGGGAATGGTGGGGCGATCCAGCCGGCGCAATTTACCTCGTCAGCGGCGATCTCGCCGAGCCCGCGATGGACCAGTTCATCGTCTCCGCGGCCGGCGGCGATTTCGGATATCTGCAGTGCTACGACCTGACGGCGTGGAATTCGGGGTTCGGAGCCCATCCGCCGGGGCACCCGCGGCATCGATCTCTTCATCGGCGAACCCGACAATGATCGAGCGCGGCCATGGGTCGGCGCTGATACGGTGCTTCGTCGAAGGCAGGCTGGCGGCAGGAGCGCCGCGCATCGTCACCGATCCCGATCCCTGCAAACGAGCCGGGCGGTGCGCGCCTATGAGAAAGCCGGATTCAAGAGAGCTGCGCATGGTCGATACACCTGATGGCCCGGCGCTGTTGATGGTCCGCAACGCATGGTGACCGGTCGACAGCATCGAAAACGCTCCGATCGCCAGGACCCTGTCGGCGTGGCACTGGCTGTTGATCGCCGCCGGTGTTCTTGCATCGCAGGCCGCGATCCTGTTTGCGATGGGACGGCTGCCGATCTGCGCCTGCGGCTATGTCAAACTCTGGCACGGCGCCGTGCAGAGCTCGGAGAATTCGCAGCACATCACCGACTGGTACACGCTGTCGCACGTGCTGCACGGTTTCCTGTTCTACGGCGCGACATTTCTGGTTTTTCCGCGATTGGCCCGGCCCGGCCGCCTGATCATCGCGATGCTGGTCGAGGGCACGCTGGGAGCTGGTGGAGAATTCCAACTGGATCATCGAGCGCTACCGCGCCGGCACCATCTCGCTGGACTATTTTGGCGACACCATCGTCAATTCGGTTTCCGACACGCTGGCGATGATTTCGGTGGCTTCCTGCTGGCAAGGAAAGCTGCCGGTTGCCATCACGATCGCGCTGGCGCTGTTGTTCGAGCTGGTGATGGCGCTTCACATTCGCGACAATCTGACGCTGAACATCATCATGCTGATTCACCCTTTCGATGCGATCAGGCAATGGCAGGCAGGGCCGCCGATCATCTAGAACCCGTCTTGCTCTCCGAAGATTCGAACCCTAGCTAGAATGACATGACCGACTTCTCCCCCGCGAAATCGTTTCCGAACTCGACCGCTTCATCGTCGGCCAGAGCGAGGCCAAGCGCGCCGTCTCGATCGCCTTGCGCAACCGCTGGCGGCGGCTGCAGCTCACCGGTAGCTTGCGCGAAGAGGTGCTGCCGAAGAACATCCTGATGATCGGGCCGACCGGCGTCGGCAAGACCGAGATCGCGCGGCGGCTGGCAAAACTTGCCGGCGCGCCGTTCATCAAGGTCGAAGCCACCAAATTCACCGAAGTCGGCTATGTCGGGCGCGACGTCGAGCAGATCATCCGCGATCTGGTCGAGGTCGCGATCGCGCAAGTCCGCGAGCGCAAGCGCAAGGACGTGCAGGCGCGCGCCCAGCTTGCCGCCGAGGAGCGCGTACTGGATGCGCTGGTCGGGCCCGGCTCGAGCCCGGCGACGCGCGAATCGCTTCCGCAAGAAATTGCGCGCCGGCGAGCTCAACGACAAGGAAATCGAGGTCGAGACGCAATCTTCCGGCGGCATGCCGATGTTCGAGATCCCCGGCTTGCCCGGCGCGCAGATGGGCGCGATCTCGATCGGCGATATCTTTGGCAAGATGGGCGGGCGCACCAAGACCCGCCGCCTGACGGTGGAAGGCTCGCACGAGATCCTCGTCAACGAAGAGTCCGACAAGCTCCTGGACAACGACCAACTGACCCTGGAGGCGATCAGCGCCGTCGAGAACAACGGCATCGTGTTCCTCGACGAGATCGACAAGATCTGCGTGCGCGAAAATCGCCAACGACGGCGGCGTCTCGCGCGAGGGCGTGCAGCGCGATTTGCTGCCGCTGATCGAAGGCACGACGGTGTCGACCAAGCACGGCGCGGTCAAGACCGACCACATCCTGTTCATTGCCTCCGGCGCGTTCCATATCGCAAAGCCGTCAGACCTGCTGCCGGAATTGCAGGGACGGCTGCCGATCCGCGTCGAACTGCAGCCGCTGACCCGCGACGACATGCGCCGCATCCTGACCGAGCCGGAGGCTTCGCTGATCAAGCAATATGTCGCGCTGTTGCAGACCGAAGGCGTCACGCTCGACATCACCGACGATCGCCATCGACGCGCTGGCGGACATCGCGGTCGCCGTGAACTCGACGGTGGAAAATATCGGCGCGCGGCGGCTGCAGACCGTGATGGAGCGCGTGCTCGACGAAATCTCCTTCGCCGCGCCCGACCGCCATGGCGAAACCATTCAGATCGACGCCGACTATGTTGCAGAAGCACGTCGGCGATCTCGCCAAGAACGCGGACCTCAGCCGGTTTATTTTGTAGTTTGACGTCGTCACGGCGAAAGCCGGGACCCATAACCCCCGCTGCTCATGTGTGCAACGAGACTCGGGCTGCCATCCCGTCCAAAAACCGATATTTGTGGCAATGGGTCCCGGCTTTCGCCCTAATGGATGCACACATCTTTTGTCGGCCCCGCTGCGCCGATGAAAATCGCGAATCTTTTCAATGCTCGCTCCGCGAACGACACTGGGTCCGGGCTAAAACCGGGGGTCATCTAAGTGATTGTGATTGATTCATTTTTCGAGATGTGTGCATGCCCTAGGGCTTTCGCCGGGACGACGAGAAGGTGCTGAATGAATTTGCGGATGTGGCAAAACCCCTGGCGGTCGATGCTTGTAATCAACGTCGCCGTGTTAATCGGGGTCTTCCTGCACAAGATCACGCTGCCGCCTTTCGTTCCCTACATCCACCTTTGATCGACTATCATTTCGGCTTCGCCAAGCGCGCGCTGATCGGCGCCGTGGTGGCGCTGTTCACCGCCAAGGTGCCGGTGTGGCTGGTGTTCGGGCTCGGCGGCACGGCGTGGCTGGTCACGCTTGGCCTGTATCTACAACTTCTTCCGCCGGACCTTCGGCTTCGACGAAAAGCACCTGCCGCTGTTCATATTCACCGCGGGCTCACCCTTCTTCCTGAAAAACTTTATGCATACGCTTGGCCATTTCGACATCTATGGCTGCGCGCTCGCGATCGTCCTGCTGCTGATCCCGGCGCGATCGATCGCCTATGTGCTGCTGGCGGCGCTGTTCTCGGCCCTCCTCATCCTGGTCCACCACATTCATCTCCTGATGTATGTGCCGACGATCGCGACCATCGTGCTGCTGCGCTTATTATCTTGTCCAGCGCTCACGCGATCTAATCTGGTCATCGGGATTGCCGCAGCGCTGACGGTCGGCCTTCTGTTTCCTCGCCGCGCAATTCTTTCGGACGGTGGAAGTGCCGCCGGCTCAACTCGTTACCCATCTGCAGAATCGCGTTGCCGATCCTCTCGCGCGAGGATCTGCTGCGCAATGTCCATGCCTTTGCCTATATCTGGTATCAACCGCTTTCCAATGAGATCCGCGCTACTTGGGACCGTATGCCGTCCAACCTGCTGGGCGTACCGGTGTATGCGCTGCTGATCTGGCTGCACAAGCCGTTGTGGCGCTATTACGCCGACCTGATCCGCGCGCTGTCATCCGAGATTCACCGTCGCATCGTCATCGCCGCGATCATTCTCGTCAGCGCGGCCTATCTCATCATGCTTCGCGATGGTGTTCGATTACTCGCGGTGGATTTCGAACTGGGCAGTGTGCCTGTTCCTGATCCTGCACGCGGTGAAGATGCTGCCGGCGTCAGAGGACGTGCCGCCGATACCGGCGGACGACCGACACACAACCATCTTCGGCTGGATCGTCGCGGTGATCCCGCGCGTCGGGATCGTGCGGCCGTTCTGATTAAATCCGCGACCGGCGAACCCGGACATAGAGCGCGCCCTCGCCGCCATGGCCGATATGCGCTTCCTCGAACCCGACCACCAGCGCGCGGAATTCCGGCAGGCTCAGCCAGTGCGGCACCTGCCGGCGCAGCACGCCGCGCTCGCCGTCGCTGCCCGCTTTGCCCTTGCCGGTGATGACGAGCACGAAGGTGCAGCCGTCGCTGTGGGCACGCTGCAGGAAGCTGAAGAGGACCCGATGCGCGCGGGTCTGGGTCATGCCGTGCAGGTCAAGGCGGGCGTCAATCTCCTGCTTGCCACGCGAGAGCTTTGACCGCTCCCGGCGACCGAGTGGCGCCAGGGCGGCGCCGATTTCCGGTGCCGGCACTACTCTGGCGGGGACAGGATTTCGGCGGCACTGCCGGTTTAGCGACGGCTTGCGTCTCCACCTGTGGCGCTCGCGCCTTGGCCGCACGATGCTTGCGCAACGGCTTGACCTGCTTTGCGACGCTGTCCCACAGCGCGCGCTCCTCCTCGCTGAGCGCGCGCTTGCGCCCGTGGCGCCGCCGACAAATCCGGCATTGGAACGATACGCTTCATTGACGGGTGCGGTAACGACAGGGATGCCGGTGGCGCCGCCCTCTTTAACCGGTTCGACATGGGGCCGCGCCGCCGTAATGGCACCGGCGCGGCCGCCACCTCGTGCAACGGGCTTCGATGCCGCCGACCCGGACGTGCCAGACTTCGCTGCGGCTGGGCCACTGGCCGAGTCCTCGCCCGTTGCAGCCGCCGGGACCTCCGCAGGCCTGGCGCCGTTCTTGACGTCCTTTGCGGATCGGTTTGCGGAAACAGTCTTCGCGATCTTTTCCGACGGCCGCTCGTCGGGCACCGGCAGTTTTCTGGCACGCATGACCGGATCGAGGCTGTTCGGCACCAGCATCACGAACCGCATGCTATGGCGCAGACGGCCCGACACCTTGCCCGCGTCCGCGCCGGCGCCGAAATAGAGATCGGCGCGCGCCGGGCCGACAATCGCGGAACCTGTGTCCTGCGCGATCATCAGGCGCCGGAACGGCGTCTTGCGAATGTTCGGTGTCAATCGGCAATTCGCCCTCAATGAAGAACGGCGTGCCATAGACGTGCAGCGACTTGTCGACCGCGATCGAGCGGCCCGGCGTCAGCGGCACGCCCTGGGCGCCGACGGCCTCGTCCTTGTCGGACAATTGCACCTCGCGGAAGAAGACGTAGGAGCGGTTCTGCCGCCGGAGTTCCTTGGCGCCGTCAGGGTACTGCTCCATCCACTCCCTGATCTTCTGCATCGACATCTGTTCTTTTGGAATGATGCCGCGGTCGATCAGGATGCGGCCGACCGCCGTATAGGGATAGCCGTTATGGGCGTCGTAATTGATCCGAAGCGTTGAGCCGTCCTCGAGCTTGATCCGCGCCGATCCCTGGATCTGCGCGAATAGCAGGTCGGTCGGATCCTTCAGCCAGCAGATTTCCAGCCCACGGCCGGCGATCGCTCCGTCCTCGATTTCAGCGCGATCGTAATAGGGCACGAGCTTGCGGCGGCCGATCTTGCGGAACACCTGGCCCTTGTTGGGCAGCCCGGCAGCAGCTCTGCTTGGCGCCGCGCACGAACAGGTTCGACGGCCGGCGGTAGACCGGCACGTTATAGATGTCGGACTGGGTTCGCGATCCGTCGAGAATGGGTTCGTAATAGCCGGTGACAAACCCCTCGCCCTCGCCCAGCCGCGAAATCCTCAACGGGCGGAACTGTCCCCTCGAAAAAGGCTTTGGCCTTGGCGCCGTCGGTGAGATCGAGGCTTTTGGCGACGCCGCAGGGATCACGCAGCGATATGCCGAGTGCCTTGGCTCGCCCGGCAGCCCGTGCTGCGCGGCGATCGGCCTGCAGCTGGTGCGAAATGCCGCTGTAGGCCGCGAGGTGATCGTCATCGGCTCCACCCGGCAATTTCCGGTCCAGGCCAGCGGCTCATACTGGCTGCCGTTGATCTGCATCGGCAGTTCGAGGCTCGGATAGGAAGATGGCGCGCGTGCTGCGGGGCTGCGTGGATGGCACGCTTCGCACCCAGCCGGGAGTGGGCTGCGATCGCTGCGTGACCGGCAAAAGCAAGGCAAGCGCGCAACACGCAACAGTGAAGCGCCCGAAGCGAAACGTATCAGTGCGCGCTTCCAGTCCCAACCAGCTTCCAGTTCGGATCGCGCGACGACGTATCGCGGGCGAATGTCCAGACATCGGTGATATCGGCGACCTTATCCGGGTTACCATCGACAATCGGTGCCGGCCTTGTCGCGGGTGACCGAGATCATCTGCGACACGAACCGAACGGTGAGCTGGGCCGCGCGGTCGCGCGCTTCCGCGCTGACGATCTCGGCCTTGTCGATCGAGACGAAGCGCGTCTCGGTCTTCTGCTCGTGCTTCTCGCGATCCTTGATCGCGGCCTCGAAGCTTTCATAGACCTCGCTCGACAGCAGATCCTTTAGCGCGCGTCGCGGTCGCCATTGGCGAACGCCAGCACGATCATCTCGTAGGCGCTGCGGGCGCCGGAGAGGAAATGCCGCGGATCGAACGAAGCGTCCTGCCCGACGATGGCGTCGAGACCTTGCGCCAGCGGCGAGCCCGGCTCCGCGATCTCCTTCCATTGGTCGGACGGCGTGGTCACCTCCGCCGGCGGCGCCATCGGGAGCTTGATCGATCACCGAGCCCGGCATCGGAACGACGTTGTTGTCCTGCGAACGCTGCAGGACATTGGGCGCTGCGCGATCATAGGGCGGCCGCTCGCTCCCGGTGCGCTGTCCCAGGACACTGCGCAGGCGCAGGAAAATGAAGACCGCCAGCGCCAGGAAGATGATGGTATAGATATCCACGTCGTGTTCGCTTTCCGGGTATTCGGCACCGGCAGGGGACCGGTCACCCAGCGTTCCCTGAAGGGGGAACGGCAGAGATTACATCACTGATTGAGTCCACAGCCATGTAGGCACGAAACCTGGCCCGGCCAATGGCGCGTTTGGCGCGGCCATTGCAGCGCGTTTTCACGCCTAGGGAAACCGGATCGTGCCTGAAATCACGCATATTCAAATGTTTAGGATACGGTTTGGCACGCTTTGCCGCGGGAAATGTTGCCATATGACCATCAAATGACGGTCAGTCCGGCCACTGGCCGGGACTTGTCATCCTTGTGGAACGAGGCGGGCCTATGATAGCCACTCGCGCCGATACCGGCAGTTCCCAAACCTTACGAGCGACTTCGGGGCTGAATTGGCTCCGACCGCCACGCGCCCAGGAGAGACTTCCAATGACCAACGGTAACGGCGCTCCCGCCGACCAGGCTCCGCCCCAGCTCAACGTGTTGGCGCAGTATACCAAGGACCTGTCGTTCGAAAATCCGAACGCGCCGACCTCGCTGGCGCCCCAGCAACAGCAGCCGGCGATCAACATCCAGATCAACGTCTCCGCCAACAACCTCTCCGAAAACGAGTTCGAAGTGACGCTTGTCGGTCGAGGGCAAGGCCGAAAGCGCCGGAAAGCTGATGTTCAGCTTCGACCTGCAATATGCCGGCGTGTTCCGCATTGTGAACGTGCCCAAGGAGAACCTGCATCCGCTGGTGATGATCGAGTGCCCGCGGCTGTTGTTCCCGTTCGCCCGCGAGATCATCGCCACTTCCGGTGCGCGACGGCGGCTTTCCGCCCTTGATGCTGGATCCCGTCGATTTCGTCGGCCTGTACCGCCAGAACATGGAGCGGCAGGCGGCGGCGCAGAGCTGCTTCCGGCGCCAAGCCGACGCTGATTAAGCCGCCGGGAAATACTCGTTCCAGATCGGCTTGTCGCCGAGGGTGGCGACAAAGGCGCGGTGAGCCTCACGGTCAGCATCGGTGAGGCGCGGCACCAGCGGAACTCTCGCGCTGGCGCCGCGGCATATCGCCGCAGCCGCCGGACCGTGGGTCGCTTCGGTCTCCGAAGCCAGGATGAGTTGCGACTGCCGCGCCCCGATCAGGTCGATATACACTTCGGCCAGCAGTCTCGGCGTCGAGCAGCGCGCCGTGCTTGGTGCGGCGGGAATTGTCGATCGAATAGCGCGAGCAGGAGATCGTCCAGCCGGTTCGACACGCCCGGATGTTTTCTGCGCGCCAACAGCAGCGTATCGACCAGCCGCTCGCGCGGGCGACCGCCGGGCGCTTGATCCGCTCGAGCTCGGCGTTGATGAAGCTGATGTCGAAGCGATGCGTTATGGATCACCAGCGGCGCGTCCGCGATGAAGGCCAGAAACTCCTCGACCACCTCGTGAAATAGCAGGCTTGCCGGCGAGGAATTCGGTCGACAGGCCATGGACCGCGAAGGCCTCCGCCGGCATGTCGCGCTCCGGATTGATGTAGACGTGGAACGTCTGGCCAGTCGGCATGCGGTTGTAGATCTCGAGGCAGCCGATCTCGACCAGCCGGTCGCCGCGAAGGGATCAAGACCGGTGGTTTCGGTATCGAGAATGATTTCGCGCATGGATTTTGACAGACCGATTTTTGGCGGGCTCGAAGAGGCCGGCGAATCAGGTTCGCCGCTTCGGCATTTTAACGACCGCAGCCAGAATGTCCGCAATTTGCGCCCTCACCGGGTCGAGCCCGTGCGAGGTATCCACCACGAAATCGGCCCGCCTGCGTTTCTCGGCATCCGTGCAGTTGCCGCGCCAGGATCGAATCGAGCTTCGCGGCGTCCATGGTGTCGCGCGCCAGCACGCGTTCGCGCTGGATCTCCGGCGAGGTCGTCACCACGACCACGGCATCGACGCGTCTCTCGCCCCCGGTTTCGAACAACAGCGGCACGCGTCCACTACCGCGACAGGCGCACCCGACGCTTCGGCGTCGTCGAAAAACTTTTGTCGCGAGGCGCCTCAGCATCGGATGAACGATCTGTTCGAGCTGCTTCATGGCGGCGGGATCGTGCACCACCCTCGCCGAAAGTTTTGCGCGGTCCACCTGGCCGTTCGAGGTTGTGCTCCGGAAACGCGGCTTCGATCGCCGGCGCGGCCTCGCCTTCATAGATTCGTGAACGGTGGCGTCGGCGTCGTAAACCGGCACGCCGGCCTCCGCGAACAATTTGCGGTGGTCGACTTGCCCATTCCGATCGAGCCGGTCAGTCCC
>ERZ1370068.6945-contig-5894_pt1 | contig 91639 bp, 118 predicted proteins | sample MGYA00561227_ERZ1370068 | MGnify/ENA primary metagenome ERZ1370068 (study PRJEB38410, sample SAMEA6850437) | metagenome | study: Metagenomic assessment of the ecological functions of the soil: analysis of the soil microbiota associated with the... | reverse complement strand
ATTGTACTTCGTTCAGTTACGTATTGCTATGAAGGGCGGCGCAGCGAGGCGGCGGCTATGCGCAGGTCATACCGATGGAGGACATCAACCTCCACTTCACCGGCGACTTCCACGCCATCAGCATCGGCGCAACAACCTGCTCGCCGCGATGATCGACAACCACATCTACTGGGGCAACGCGCTCGGCATCGACCAGCGCCGCGTCGCCTGGCGGCGCGTGCTCGACATGAACGACCGCGCGCTGCGCTCGATCGTCTCGTCGCTCGGCGGCGTCGCCAACGGCTTCCCGCGCGAGGACGGCTTCGACATCACGGTCGCCTCGGAGGTGATGGCGATCTTCTGCCTCGCCAGCGACCTCGAGGACCTCGAGGAGCGGCTCGGCAACATCATCGTCGGCCTATACCCGCGACCGGAAGCCGGTGCGCGCCGGCGACCTCAAGGCGCACGGCGCCGATGACGGCGCTGCTCAAGGACGCGCTCGCGCCCAACCTGGTGCAGACGCTGGAGAGCACGCCGGCCTTCATCCACGGCGGCCCGTTCGCCAACATCGCGCATGGCTGCAACTCGGTGCTCGCGACGACGACCGCGCTCAAGCTCTGCCGACTACGTGGTGACCGAGGCCGGCTTCGGCGCCGATCTCGGCGGCGAGAAATTCCTCGACATCAAGTGCCGCAAGACCGGGCTCGCGCCCGACTGCGCCGTGCTGGTCGCGACCATCCGCGCGCTCAAGATGCACGGCGGCGTCAAGAAGGAAGACCTCAAGACCGAGAACCTCAAGGCGCTCGAAGCCGGCATGGCCAACCTCGCCCGGCACGTCGAGAACGTGCAGAAGTTCGGCATCGTGCCGGTCGATCTCGATCAACCGTTTCAGCGCCGACACCGACGCCGAGATCGCGCTGGTCGAGGAGCAAGTGCCAAGACGCTCGGCGTCGAGGCCGCTGATGGCCGACCACTGGGCCGAGGGCGGCGAGGGCGCCGCCGACGTCGCGCGCGCGGTGGTGAAGGTGGCCGACAGCGGCAAGAGCAAGCTGAAGTTGCTCTATCCCGACGAGATGCCGCTGATCGAGAAGATCCGCACCATCGCCAAGGAAATCTACCGCGCGAAGGACATCTCCGCCGACAAGTCGGTGCGCGATCAGCTCGCCCAGTTCGAGCAGATGGGCTACGGCAAGCTGCCGGTCTGCATCGCCAAGACCCAGTACAGCTTCTCCACCAATGCCGACACTCAAGGGCGCGCCGGTCGATCACACCATTCAGCGTGCGCGAGGTGCGGCTCTCCGCCGGCGCCGAGTTCGTGGTGGCGATCTGCGGAGAGATCATGACCATGCCCGGCCTGCCGCGGGTGCCCGCCGCCGACTCCATCGATGTCGCCGCGGACGGCAAGATCGTCGAGGCTGTTTTGATTCTCCGTCCTCCCCTTGGTTTGCGGCGCGCCGCTGCGCGGCGCTCCGGTGAAGGTGAGGCCGACTCGCTGAACGCGCGCTAGAGTTTTGCGATGCCGGCCTGGACCATGATGTCGCGGAACATCGGCACCTCCTTGGCCACGCGCTCCATGTGGCCCTGGCCGGTCCTGCGCCGTCACCTCGAACCCGGCCTGGGTCAATCGCTGACGCATGTCGGGCTTGCGGAGATCTCAAGCGCGACCTTCTCCAGCCGGCTCACGATCTCGGGCGGCGTCTTCGCCGGTGCCATCAGCGCCGTATAGGTGTCGAATACGAAATCCGGGTAGCCCGACTCCACCATGGTCGGAATGTCCGGCAGGTCGTGCCAGCGCGTCGGGCCGGTGACCGCAAGGCCCCTGATGTTGCCGGCCTTGATCTGCGGATGGGCGGGCGCCAGCACGCCGGAGCGACAGCTGCACGGTGCCCGGAGCAGCGCCTTGAGCGCGTCGCCGCCACCGGGGAAGACGATCGTCGCCATCTTCTGCAGGCCCTTCGCGCAGCTTCAGCACCTCGGCCTGCAGTTGCGGCGTGGTTCCGATCGGCGGAGTGGAGACGTTGAACTTGTCGGGATTGGTCTTGGCGAGTGCGACGAACTCCTTCATCGACTTGACGCCCAGGTCAGGCTTCACCGCGAACACGTGGGGCGAGACCGCGAGCTCGCAGATCGGCGGAGAAATCCTTGAACGGATCGTACGGCGGGTTGTTGTAGAGGCCGGGATTGACCGAATAGGCGCTGGTCGAGAGCAGGATGGTGTAGCCGTCGGCATCGGAGCGCGCGACATAGCCCATGCCGATATTGCCGCCGCCGCCGCCGCTTGTTCTCGACGATGATCGACGACCCCGGCATCGCCTCCTGCATCGCAGCCGCCATGATGCGGGCGATGATGTCTGATGGTCCGCCCGGTGTGTTGGCCACGACGATCCGGACCGGGCGGTCGGGGTAGGCGGCGAATGCCGGGCCGATCCGTAGCACGGCGGGCGCGACGATGCCGGCGAGGGGCGGCCTTGATCAGCCGGCGCCGCGAGGTCGAAACCTTGCTCTGGTGGGATTGCGTCATTCCGTGTCCTCCCGGAAAGATGGCCAGTTCGAAAACGATGCTAGAGCCTATCCCGTTGAAGTGGAAACGCGCGCGAGCCACGCGCTCGTCGCCTTGCACGATGGCTCGCGCCCCAACCTACCCTCCCCCTTGTGGTCCCTTGTGGGAGGTAGACCGCCGAAAGCGAAGCGGAGGCGGGCGAGTAGTCGCAGTTGTTGACCGAGTCGCGTCCTCCAACGACCCCACCCCCAACCCCTCCCCGAGGAGAGGGAGCACACCAGTCCGTGGCAACGGTGATCGAGTCCAACGGGACGCGCTAGGAACTGCGAAGGCGGCCGCAACTCGGATCGGCGTGGCACTAAACCTTCTGCCTCGGCTGGCGGCTTCCTTGCGCAATTTTGGAGAATGGGCTTTTTTGGGTGGCTCGCCGTAACGTTGGCGAGCGAAGCATTTCACTGAAAGGCGGAAGGTGCATCAACCTTCCTCGAGCACTTCGCGCTTGCGGCGGATCTCGGCGAACCAGCAGCGCGGCGAGCAGCAGCAGACCGAGAGTGCCGAGCAGCACGGCGCTGATCGGTCGCTCGATGAAACACCATGATGTCGCCCGAGGCGATCAGCATGGCGCGCCGGAAGTTCTCCTCCAGCATCGGCCCGAGCACGAAGCCGAGCACGAACGGGGCCGGCTCCACGCCGATCTTGATGAAGAAATAGCCGAGCAGGCCGAAGCCGCAGCATCAGCCAGAGGTCGAACAGGCTGTTGCCGATGCTGTAGGCGCCGATGGCGCAGAACACGCACGATCGCCGGGAACAGCACGTGGTAGGGCACGCGCAGCAGCGCCACCCAGATGCCGATCAGCGGCAGGTTGATGATGATCAGCATCAGATTGCCGATCCACATCGAGGCGATCACGCCCCAGAACAGCTCGGGCTGCTTGGTCATCACCTGCGGGCCGGGCTGGATGCCCTGGATCATCAGCGCGCCGATCATCAGCGCCATCAGCGGCGTTGGACGGAATGCCGAGCGTCAGCATCGGAATGAAGGAGGTCTGCGCGCCGGCGTTGTTGGCGGCTTCCGGCGCCGCCACGCCCTCGATCGCGCCCTTGCCGAAGCGCGACGGGTCGGCGGCGATCTTCTTCTCCAGCGCGTAGGCCGGCGAACGGCGGCAGCGCCGCGCCGCCGCCCGGCAGCACGCCGAGGATCGAGCCGACCGCCGTGCCGCGCAGCGATGGCCGGCCAGGCCGCGCGCGAGATCGTCGCGCGTCGGCATCAGGTTGCGAGATGCGCGTGCCGACGAGACGTGCGGTCCTGCGGCTGCTCGAGGTTGCGGATCATCTCGGCGATGCCGAACAGGCCGATGGCGATCGGCACGAAGCTGATGCCGTCGGCCAGATGTCGGGAATGCCGAAGGTCATGCGCGGCGCCGCCGGAGTTGACGTCGATGCCGACCAGGCCGAGCAGCAGCGCCGACCACGATCATGGCGATCGCCTTGGTGCGGCGAGCCGTGCGCCAGCACGACCGCGCCGAGCAGGCCGAGCACGATCAGCGCTGACAGTACTCGGCGCGCCGTGAACTTGAGCGCGCAGCGCGGCGAGCGGCAGGCTGAGCAGCGCGATGACGACGGTCGCGACGCGTGCCGGCGAAGAACGAGGCGATGGCGGCGATCGCGAGCGCCGAGCCGGCGCGGCCCTGCCGCGCCATCTGGTAGCCGTCGATGCAGGTGACGATCGAGGAGGTCTCGCCCGGCACGTTGACCAGGATGGCGGTGGTCGAGCCGCCGTACTGCGCGCCGTAGAAGATGCCGGCCAGCATGATCAGGGCAGACGCCGGCGGCAGGCCGAAGGTGAACGGCAGCAGCATCGCCACCGTGGTCAGCGGCGAGATGCCGGGCAGCACGCCGACCAGCGTGCCGATCATGACGCCGGCGAAGCGAGAACAGCAGGTTCTGCCAGCTCGCCGCCGTGTGCAAGGCCGAGCGCCAGATTGTCGAACAGCTCCACGGACTCTTCTCACCTTCCTCGGTCTGTCGCATTTTCTTGGACGGACCGGTTCAGATCCGACCACGGACTTCGCCTGAAAAAGCTCCTGCTGTCGTGCCTGATGGACTTGCGCGATGGCAGGCGCGCGGCGGCCGTATTGTGCCCTCTCCCCTCGCGTTCTCGAGGGTCGTGTTTCCCCCAGATGCTGATCACTCCCGGTTGTCAGGTTAATTTCCAGGTTAATTGTCGCTCCTGCCCGATCGCCGTTAGTCGCCGGCCGCAATATTCGTGCCTACAGGACTTCCCGGCTTAATAGTACGAAGGTCAATTTGCAGTGGTCAGGTTAATTTAATAATGGTCAGGTTAATTTAATAGTCGTCCAGTTTATGTTACGTTTTTATTAATCCAGCTTATCTTGCATCACCTCTGATTATAATAGTACAGCACGTCCGACGCGTGCGGTGGATGCTCGAATCATCGTCGAGGGGAGGCCTGGGTACAGACTGTCGTCGATGGTCGTTTCCCAACGTGGTCAATATTATTGCGTTTGAACTGAACATTCTCACCCACATAACGACACCAGACGCAGGTGCCGGAATGCGCGAATACACGACGATGACTGGTGGTGGTTGCTCGCCAGATATTTTTGCTTTAACCCGCTGAGAATTTTCCCGCCGGGGCGCCGGCGGCCAGATCAGCCTAATTTGGTCGAGCGGCGAAGAGCCGCGGACTCCGGCGTGAGTTAGCCCGGCTCGTTCGGACGACGTAACTCGCGCGCTTTCGCGGCGGCCCCCACCGTCAATCCCTCTAAATTGAACTTCCCCTGTGGGAAGGATCGCGCGATGGCTATTGCATTCGTCAGAGACGGTCCGCCTCGCAGTTCGGCAGAATACCGCGCTTACCAGCGTGGCCGGGCGCGCGAGAACGCACAGCGCAATTCCTCACCCAGCCTCTTCACATTAAACCCAAACAACGGCTTCAGAAGAAAAAAGCGGCACCATGACCGCGTCGCGAAATCATCGCTATCGGTAGAACGTATTCGACCTCCATTCGCTGCTGGCCGGTCTGCGACCGGACGTCAGGCTCGATCGTGCTCACCGCACGTCCTGCGCGGGCGACGGCACAAATCGCGACGGCACTCAAAGGCGCGACGATCTTCACGCGATCCACATCATTGCCCACGGCAGCGCGGGCGAGGTGCGCTTCGGCGCGGGTGTGCTCATCGCGCAGGCGTGCATGACCACGCAGCCGGACCTGGCCGAGATCGGCCGCGCGCTCGAGCGTGACGAGTCAGCTGACCTGTGGAGCTGCGAGACCGGGCAAGGCAAGCGCGGTGCGGCCTTCGTATCGGCGCTGGCGCGCCTGCCTGGAGAACAGACGTTGCGGCACGATGAGCCTCGTCTGGCTCGGCCGAGCGCGGCGGCCGGTAGGAGCTCGACAGCGGGTTCGCGCAAGCGCCGCTCACCTTGGAGGGGATGGCTGCAATAACGGGGTGATGCAAACCCATCTCGACTGCCGTTAGCCTCACAGCTATCACACCGACGATGGGCCTTCCCCGACGATTTTCCTCACCAACGACCACACCTTGATCTTGCATGGAACCCTCGACTACAGAGGCCGACGGCACAAATCAGACCACCAGCTTCAAGATCTATCTGTCGGGTGGTGAGTTCAGCGCCACCCCGACCTGCGTCAGGACTTTGCTTCCGCGGGCTCACTCCCAGGCGACCCCTCGGCGACAACCACGGTCGACTGGGGTTTCAATCTCGAACGCGCCAGGTCCCTGCACAGTACCTGAACGATGGCACCTACACGCTCCTCCTCGTCGACGCGTACCTTCCGGTGGGAATCTGACCGTCAGCGAAGGCGGCAACAATCAGTTCACGATCGATTCGAACATCGACCTCGACCCGCCCACCCAGACGGTGGTGATCAGCTCGATCACCGACGACGGTGCGCGGCGACCGGCACGGTTGCCGACGGCGGCACCACCAGCGACACTGCCCCGCACTGGCCGGCACGCTGTCGGCCGTTTTGCTCGGGAACGAGGTGCTGTCGATCTTCCGCGACGGCATCAAGATCAGCGAGGCCGATGTCGTCGGCGCACCAACTGGACCTTCAGCGATGCCGGACCGCTGGTCGACGGCACCAGCTACACCTACACCGCCCGGGTCGCTGGACGCCGCCGGCAATCTCGGGCACGGCCACCATGCCCTAGCGCCATCACCATCGACACCGGCAGCGCCGACGGCGGCGGTGGCGATCACCGCGATTGCCGCCGACACCGGCACGTCATCGAGCGACTTCATCACCAGCGACACCACGCTGACGGTGTCCGGCACCAACGGCGCGCTCGGCGCCGGCGAGAAGGTGCAGGTCAGCAGCGACGGCGGCGCCACCTGGGCGGATGTGACGCAGGCACCGGCACGACCTGGAGCTACGCCGATCCGGCACCCGCACGGCACGAGCTTCACCTACCAGGCGCGGGTGGTGGACACGGCCGGCAATGTCGGCAACACCGACAGCCAGGCGGTCACCATCGACACGGCAGCGCCGACGGCGACGCTGGCGATCACCGCGATTGCCACCGACACCGGCACGTCATCGAGCGACTTCATCACCAGCGACACCACGCTGACGGTGTCCGGCACCAACGGCGCGCTGGGCTGCCGGCGAGAAGGTGCAGGTCAGCAGCGACGGCGGCGCCACCTGGGCGCGATGTTACGCAGGCACGGCACGACCTGGAGCTACGCCGATCCGGCAACCCGCACGGCACGAGCTTCACCTACCAGGCGCGGGTGGTGGACACGGCGGGCAATGTCGGCAACACCGACCAGCCAGGCGATCACCATCGACACGGCAGCGCCGACGGCGACGCTGGCGATCACCGCGATTGCCACCGACACCGGCACGGCATCGAGCGACTTCATCACCAGCGACACCACGCTGACGGTGTCCGGCACCAACGGCGCGCTGGCGTGCGGGCGAGAAGATGCAGGTCAGCAGCGACGGCGGCGCCACCTGGGCGCGATGTTACGCAGGCACGGCACGACCTGGAGCTACGCCGACCCGCCACCCGCACGGCACGAGCTTCACCTACCAGGCGCGGATGGTGGACACGGCCGGCAATATCGGCAACACCGACCAGCCAGGCGATCACCATCGACACGGCAGCGCCGACGGCGACGCTGGCGATCACCGCGATTGCCGACCGACACCGGCACGGCATCGAGCGACTTCATCACCAGCGACACCACGCTGACGGTGTCCGGCACCAACGGCGCGCTGGCGTGCGGGCGAGAAGATGCAGGTCAGCAGCGACGGCGGCGCCACCTGGGCGCGATGTTACGCAGGCACGGCACGACCTGGAGCTATGACGACCCGCCAACCCGCACGGCTCGAGCTTCACCTACCAGGCGCGGGTGGTGGACACGGCGGGCAATGTCGGCAACACCGACCAGCCAGGCCATCACCATCGACACGGCAGCGCCGGCGGCGACGCTGGCGATCACCGCGATTGCCACCGACACCGCGATCAGCGGCATCAGAGCGACTTCATCACCAGCGACACCACGCTGATCGTGTCAGGCACCAACGGCGCGCTGGCGTGCGGGCGAGAAGATCCAGGTCAGCAGCGACGGCGGCGCCACCTGGCACGATGTTACGCAGGCACGGCACGAGCTGGAGCTATGACGACACCGCCAACCCGCACGGCTCGAGCTTCACCTACCACGGCGCGGATTGTTGACACCGCCGGCAATATCGGCAACACCGACCAGCCAGGCCGTCACCATCAACGATCCGGCGGCGGCATGACGACGCCATCGCCACGACCGAGAACACCCATCGTCACTGGCCGACGTGTTCGAGGACAACGGCGCTCGGTGCCGACAGCAGCCCCGATGGGTTTTCGGTGACGTCGATGTCAGGCGGCATGAGTCGTCGGCGCCAGCTCGCGCTGCTGTCGGGCGCGCTGCTGACGCTCAATGCCGACGGCACGTTGAGCTACGACCCCACAACCACCGGTTTTGACTATGCTGCCGACGACGCTAGAACTCAGGCGCTTCCAACCCTGACCGTCACCGACACCTTCACCTACACCACCACGGGCGGCAATACCTGGCGACCGTGACAGCGGTGACGGTCAGCGGCGTCTGATATGGCGACGACGTCACAGTATGACAGCGCCGGCATCGGCACGTTGGCCGGCGGCATCGGCAGCGACGTCTACTGCCGCGTCCAGCAGCACCGATGACGTGGTGATCCGAGGCGGCGAACGCCGGCATCGGCATCGTGGGCGCGACCGTCAGAATTACACACTGTCGGAGAACCACAACATCCGCTGGTGCTCTCCATGCCTTGGGCTCCGGGTTGACCGGCACGGGCTCAGAGCGGCAGTGACACCCTGCACAGCGCCGGCGGACCCAGCGCGCTGATCGGGCCTGGCGGCGATGATCACGCAATGCGTCAGCAACAGCGCCGACGTGGTGATCAGAGAGGCGAGCGGTGGCATCGACATCGTGGGCGCGACACGTCAATTACGCTAGTCGGAGAACCACAATATCGAGGCGCTCTCCATGCTGGGTTCCGGGTTGACCGGCACGGGCTCGAGCAGCGCCGACACCCTCCACAGCGGATGGGGAGCCAACACACTGGTCGGGCTTGGCGGCGATGATGTCTATTTCGTCAACAACGGCGCCGACGTGGTGATCGAGGCGGCCAACGGCGGCAGCGACTTTGTGGGCGCGACCGTCGGACTACACACTGTGCGGAGAACCACAACATCGAGGTGCTCTCCATGCTGGGCTCCGGGTTGACCGGCACGGGCACGGCCGGCTCCGACACGCTGTGCAGCTAGCGGGCCCAACACGCTGGTCGGGCTTGGCGGCGATGATGTCTATTACCGTCAGCACAACCGCCAGGATGTGGTGATCGAGGCAGCCAACGCCGGCAACGAGCGCGTGCTCGCGACCGTCCAGTTACCCTGCCGGCCAATGTCGAGGTGCTGTACGTGATGGTTCCGGGCTAACCGGTACCGGTAGCAGCAGCGCCGACACCCTGGTCACCCTCGGAGCGGAACACCCTGATTGGCGGCAACGGCAACGACAACTTCGTGTTCTGCGCCGGCAGCGCCAACGGCGCGTCCGTCGCCGACTTCGACCACAGCCAGGCAGATCTGTTGGTGTTCAGCGGCTTCGGCACCGGGGCGCGACCTTCAGCCAGATCGGCAGTACCGACCAGTGGCAGATCCATTCCGGTCTCGATGGCCACGGCGGGGACGATTACGCTCGGCGTGGCTCCCGCTGCATGCCGGGGATTTCGTGTTGTTCATTTGAGGCACGCCCGTCCTGATTCACTGACGCGGGCGCGGAACTGCGTGTGCGGACACCTCTCTATGGCCAGAACGGCGGCCAGAGCCTGAACGGCGGAGGCCGAGACCTTTCGCGAACAGCAGCGCGGAAAACGCGGCGACGACCGCGCCGCAGAGTTACGAGTTGTCGCCAGCGCACGGGCGCCGTGGCCGCGCCAGCGACCAGCACGGTCCCGATGCGGGCGGCTTGATGGAGGCGAGCGTGGAGAACAGCCCGGCAAAACGGCGCGATCCGATGCCAGGATCCGCCGACCATCGGTCGCCACGCCGGCATGGGAACGCTTTCGGGGGTCTTGAGGAAGCCGAGGATCAGAAAGATCGCGCCGAAGCCCAGAATGATCCACGCCAGCGCGCGCGCGGAGGACGAAGCCCGGGAGCCCCATGTCCGCGGCGGTCCCGATGTTGAAGCGAGGCCTGGATTTGGCGCCGAAGGCGACCAGCGCCAAAGCGATCCGGGAGACACGCCCGAAAGGCGAGCTCCTTGACGTCGACCCGCACGGCACGGAAGACTCTCTTTTGGTTGCATTTCCTACACGGAAAACCGAGGTGCCCACTTTTTCCCGCAAAATGCTCTGCCCCCGAGCGGCTACACTTTTTTGTTTGAGCATGATCTCTTCGGAAAACCGTACCCACCTGGATCAAGTCCGGGGCAGGCTTTTCCGGAGCATGCTCTGGCCCGCCTATGATGCCCGCTTCCATGATGATGGCGGCGTAGCCACGCCGTGTTGCTCTCGATCCGGATCGCGAGATCCGCGGACGGGCCGGCCTTGAAACCTCACCGCCGAGGTTCTCGATCGCCTTGGTGATCTCTCCGGCATGGCGAGAATCTTGCTGAGCTCGGTGTTGAGGACGTTGCTGCAACATCGGCGCCCGGCGTTCCGGCGGTCGTGAGCAGTCCCTGCCAGGAGCCGACGCCGGCCGGGCTGACGTTGAGCTCGCTGAAGCTGGAGCAGATCGCACGATGCTGTCGACGCGCCGCCTATCCCCGGACACCGCCAGTCCGCGCAATTGACCCTGCGCAACGAATGGCGCCGGTCGCGCGTCGCGCCGTTGAGGATCACCTGGCTCTCGCCCGCAGACCGTGCCCTTGATGGCATCGGCGCCGCCCCGATACGGCACGTGCTTGAACGCCCACGCCCCAGTTCTTCTCCAGCTGCACGGCGGAGATGTGATTGGCTGACCGCCGATCCCGGCATTGTACCGAACGGCACCTTGCCGGCGTTGGCCTTCGCATGCGCCACCAGCTCGGGGATGGTCATCTTGACCGGCAGGCTCGGATGCACGGCGACGCGTAAGGGCGCGAACAGGATCAAGCCGATCGGCGCGAAGGTCCTTGCTCCTGGGCTGTAGGATCGCGCTGGCGAGCAGGTTCGGCGGGAAACTGCCAAGGTGCTCACGTCGATCAGCAGCGGGAATTGTGGCCATCCTTCTCGGCCTTGGCGACCAGGTCGGCGCCAGATATTTGCCGCCGGCGCCGGTTACTTGTTTCTCGACCACGACCGGCTGGCCGATGGCGTCCTGCCAGCTTCGGGCCGATGAGGCGCGCCAGGATGTCCGAGGTCCCGCCCGGCGCAGGCCGGCTTTGATGATCCTGACCGGCAGAGGTGAAGGGAGTCTGAGCCGGGCGCCGCTGGGCGCGAGGCCCGAAACGAGCACTGCCCGAAGTAGCCGCGCGCAAATGATGCCAGAAGCCGACGCGAACATGCATGCTAGCCTCCCATGATGTCTGCTTCGTTGTCACCAGCGTACTGACTCGCACGCCTGCGGCAAAGCGGCCAGCGATGATCGCGGTTCAGCTCCGCCGCTTCCCTGCCCGTCCGCTCCCTCGACTCCCCCTCCTCGAGCTCGGGCGCGAGCCTTTGCGCCTCCGCTACCAGCGCGCGCCGTCAGTGGCGTCATCGGCTCGCGCGCCGGCACCACCAGGCCGATCGGTGTGCACGGCCTCCGGCTCGACGATCGGAATGGCGCGTGATGGTCTCGGTGAGGCCGAGCGTTTCCGCGAGCTTCGCCGGCATGACGCTGGCCCAGCGGCCGGTGCGCACGTGCGCGAACAGCACGATCATGGAATTGGATTCGAGGGTCGGCTGCGGCGTGCCGCCGGCCGCCGCGCAGGAGACCGTCGATGATGCGCCGGTTCTGCATGTCGGGCGTGAGCAGGCAGAGCGGCACCTGCGCCACCTCCGCCCAGGTCACCGCTGCGCGGTTGCCGAGCGGCGCATCCGACGCGGTGAGCAGCCGATAGTGCTCGCGATAGAGCGGCACCGCGCTGACGCGGCCGAGCGGCTCGTTGTCGAGGTAGGTCACGCCCGGCGTCGATCTCGAGGTTTTCGAGCTGCGCCAGCACCTCGATCGAGGTGCGCGACAGGATCGTGAAGCTGCACGTTGGGGTGGCGCATGCGGAACGGCGTGGTGAGGCTACGCCACCATCGCGAGCGTGGTGGGGATCGCGGCGATCCGCAGCCGGCCGGTCAGGCCGTGGCGCGAGCGCCTCGAGCTCCTGCGCGCATGGCGCGCGAGTCGCCGACGATGCGCCGCGCCCAGTCGAGCACCCGTTCGCCCTCGGGCGTGAAGCTGCTGGAAGCGCGAGCCGCGATTGACCAGCAGCACGCCCACGCGTCTCCTCGAGCTGCTTGATCCCGGCGGACAGCGTCGGCTGGGTCACCCCGCAGGCCTCGGCGGCGCGGCCGAAATGCCGCTCGCGGGCCAGCGCCAGAAGGAATTCCAGCTTGTCGATCAAGCGCGGTAACCTCCGAGCTGGTGAAGCAGGCCAATATCGATCCTATCGATAGAGAATTTCAATCGATTGATGGCAGTTGGGGGCTTGTTTTTGATCGATAAATCCCGCTCTTCTGGCGTTCAGAAGGATTCCAGCATGGACGCGCGGACCGACGATCAGGCGCCACGGGTCGGGACGGCGCAACCGCCCGCGGCGGACCCCCAAGGGCCGCCAGGTCGACCCGCAGGCGCTCGACGAGGTGCGCGCGCTGCTCGGCGAGCGCCCGCGCCGGCGCGACCTCCTGATCGAGCACCTGCATCTGATCCAGGACCGCTACGGCCACCTCTCGGCCGCCCACCTTGCCGCGCTGGCGCAGGAGATGAAGCTCGCGCTCACCGAGGTGTACGAGGTCGCGACCTTCTACGCCCATTTCGACGTGGTGAAGGAAGGCGAGACGCCGCCGCCCGCCGTCACCGTGCGGGTGTGCGACTCGCTCTCCTGCGCGATGGCGGGCGCCGAGCGCCTCCTGCGCGAACCTGCCGGACAGCGCTCGGCCGCGACGTGCGCGTCGTGCGCGCGCCCTGCATGGGCGCCTGCGACCGCGCGCCGGTCTGCGCCGTGCGGCCATGTCCAGGTGATGCAGGCGACCGACGGAGAGCGTCGCGCCGCGGCCGCGCACAGCGCGCACGCATGCGCATGCCTATCCGACCCCGAAGCGATTTCGACGCCTACGTGCGCGCCGGCGGCTACGCGCTGCTCAAGGCCTGCCTCGCCGGCACGCGCACGCGCGACGACATCATCAAGGTCGGTGAGCGACGCCGGGCTGCGCGGCCTCGGCGGCGCCGGCTTCCCGACCGGCCGCAAGTGGTCGCTGGTGCGCGCCGAGCCCGCGCCGCGGCTGATGGCGGTCAATGCCGACGAGGGCGAGCCCGGCACCTTCAAGGACCGGCTATTATCTCGAACGCGATCCGCACCGCTTCATCGAAGGGCATGCTGATCGCCGCCTGGGTGGTCGAAGCGCCGGACATCTACATCTATATCCGCGACGAATATCCCGAAGTGCGGCTGATGCTCGCGCGACGAGATCGCCAAGGTCGGAGCGCGCGGGGCTTCGCCAGCACACCAGGATGCATCTGCGTCGCGGCGCCGGCGCCTATATCTGCGGCGAAGAGTCCGCGATGATCGAGATCGATCGAGGGCAAGCGCGGCCTGCCGCGGCATCGCCCGCCCTACGTGGCGCAGGTCGGCCTGTTCGGCCGGCCGACGCTCGAGCAGAACGTCGAGACGCTGTTCTGGGTGCGCGACATCGTGGAGAAGGGCGCGGCCTGGTTCACCTCGCATGGCCGGCGCGAGCGCAAGGGCTTCCGCAGCTTCTCGGTCTCCGGCCGCGTGCAGCAAGCCGGGCGTGGTGCTCGCGCCCGCCGGCGTCACCGCGCGCGAGCTGATCGAGGAATATTGCGGCGGCATGACCGACGGCCACGACTTCAAGGGCTATCTGCCGGGCGGCGCCTCCGGCGGCATCCTGCCGGCATCGATGGCCGACCTGCCGCTCGATTTCGGCACGCTGGAGAAATACGGCTGCTTCGTGGGGTCGCACGCGGTTGTGATCCTGTCGGACAAGGACGATATGAAAGCGGTGGCGCTCAACCTGATGCGCTTCTTCGAGGACGAGAGCTGCGGCCAGTGCACGCCCTGCCGCGTCGGCACCGAGAAGGCCGTCAAGCTGATGGCAACCGGTCCGTGGGACGAAGCGTTGTTGACCGAGCTGTCGGACGCGATGCGCGACGCCTCGATCTGCGGGCTCGGCCAGGCGGCGCCCAACCCGCTGCTCAGCGTGCTGAAATATTTCCCCGAGGAGCTGAGCAAGCCGCTCGGCAGCTGGTGATGTGCATGAGGCAGCTCGAACGTGCACCGCGTCAGTCGAGCGCTCCCAGTCCGGCCATCCGATGGGCTATGCCATGCAGAAGGGCACTGTCGTTGGCAGCCGCTCAAGGACGACGTCGCAGATGGTGACGACATGCAGTCGATGACGAAGCGAAGGGCGACGACCGACACCTTCATCCTCGACGATCGCGAGGTCGACATCCGCGACGGCGAAACGATCTTCCGCGCCGCGCGCAGCGCTCGGCATCAAGCTTCCGCATCTGTGCTATTCGCCCAAGCCCGGCTACCGCCCCGACGGCAATTGCCGCGTCTGCATGGTCGAGGTCGAGGGCGAGCGCGTGCTGGCCGCGAGCTGCATCCGCACGCCGACGCCCGGCATGAAGGTCAAGACCCAGACCGACCGCGCCAAGACGCGCGCGCCGGATGGTGGTCGAGCTGCTGCTGACCGACCAGCCGCCGCACAAGATGTCGCGCACGATCCGGACTCGAATTCTGGAAGACCGCCGACCGACAGAACATCGAGGCCGAGCCGCTTTCCCGCGCGCGCGCCGCCGGCGCCCGACCGCAGCCATCCGGCGATGGCGGTCAATCTCGACGCCTGCATCCAGTGCAATCTCTGCGTCCGCGCCTGCCGCGAAGTGCAGGTCAACGACGTCATCGGCATGGCCGGCCGCGGCCATCGGCGAGAAGATCGTGTTCGACTTCGACGATCCGATGGGCGCGTCGACCTGCGTCGCCTGCGGCGAATGCGTGCAGGCCTGCCCGACCGGCGCGCTGATGCCGGCCACGCTGGTCGACGAAGCACAACGTGCGCACCGCAATATCCGGACCGCGAGGTCAACAGCGTGTGCCCCTATTGCGGCGTCGGCTGCCAGCTCACCTACCACATCAAGGACGACAAGCTGCTCTACGTCAGCGGCCGCAACGGCCCGGCGAACGAGAACCGGCTCTGCGTCAAGGGCCGCTTCGGCTTCGACTATGTGAGCCATCCGCATCGGCTGACGCAGCCGCTGGTGCGCAAGGACGGCGTCGCCAAGGCCGCCGACGATCTGGTCGATCCGTCCAATCCGTGGACGCATTTCCGCACGGCGACCTGGGAGGAGGCGCTCGACCGCGCCGCCAAGGGCCTGGTGAAAATCCGCGACCGCGACGGCCCGCGCGCGCTCGCCGGCTTCGGCTCCGCGAAAGGCTCGAACGAGGAGGCCTATCTGTTCCAGAAGCTGGTGCGCACCGGCTTCGGCTCCAACAATGTCGACCATTGCACGCGGCTTTGCCACGCGTCGTCGGTGGCGGCCCTGCTGGAGGGCGTCGGCTCGGCGGCGGTGACCGCGACCTTCAACGAGTGCAAGAACTCCGACGTCATCATCGTCATCGGCGCCAATCCGACCGAGAACCATCCGGTCGCCGCGACCTTCTTCAAGCAGGCGGCCAAGCGCGGCTCGAAGCTCATCGTGATGGATCCGCGCGGCCAGGCGCTCAAGCGCCACGCCTGGCAGATGATGCAGTTCAAGAACGGCACCGACGTCGCGATGCTCAACGCGCATGCTCAACGTCATCATCGGCGAGAAGCTCTACGATCAGCAATACGTCCAGACCTACACCGAGGACTTCGACAAGCTCGCCGAAAGCGTGAAGCCATTCACGCCCGAAGAGATGTCGCCGATCTGCGGCATCGAGCCGGACGTGCTGCGCAACGTCGCGCGCACCTTCGCCCGCGCCGAGAGCGCCATCATCTTCTGGGGCATGGGCGTGTCGCAGCACACCCACGGCACCGACAACGCGCGCTGCCTGATCGCGCTGTCGCTGATCTGCGGCCAGATCGGTCGCCCCGGCACCGGGCTCCATCCGCTGCGCGGCCAGAACAACGTGCAGGGCGCCTCCGATGCCGGGCTGATCCCGATGTTCTTCCCCGACTACAAGTCGGTGGAAGATGCCGAGATCCGGGCGAAGTACGAAGCGGCGTGGGGCGTGACGCTCGATCCCAAGCGCGGCAAGACCGTGGTCGAGATCATGGACGCGGTTCATGCCGACGAGATCAAGGGCATGTACATCATGGGCGAGAACCCCGCGATGTCCGACCCCGACCTCAACCACGCCCGCGGCGCGCTCGCCCATCTCGAGCATCTCGTGGTGCAGGACATCTTCCTGACCGAAACGGCGTCATACGCCGACGTCATCCTGCCGGCCTCCGCCTGGCCGGAGAAGGACGGCACGGTGACCAACACCAACCGCCAGGTGCAGATGGGACGCGCGGCGCTGCCGCTGCCGGGCGAGGCGCGGCAGGATCTCTGGATCATCCAGGATCTCGCCCAGCGCATCGGCTGCAACTGGAACTACAAGCACGTCGGCGAGGTGTTCACCGAGATGGCAGTCGATGATGCCGGCGCTCGACAACATCACGCTGGGACCGCGTCGAGCGCGAGGACCACGTCACCTATCCGGTCGACGGCCCGGACGTTCCCGGCCGCGACGTGGTGTTCGACCAGGGTATCCCGCGTCCCAATGGCATGGCCAGGCTGGTTGCAACGAAATTCCAGGCGCCGGACGAGATGCCCGACGCGCAGTACCCGTTCATCCTCACCACCGGCCGCCAGCTCGAGCACTGGCACACCGGCGCGATGACGCGCCGCGCCTCGACGCTCGATGCGCTGGAGCCCGGTCCGGTCGCGGGACTGTCGCGCGGCACCATCGCCAAGCTCGGCGTCGAGGCCGGGCGACACGGTGCGGGTGACCACGCGGCGCGGCGCGGTCGAGCTCAGCGCACGCCAGGACGACTCGGTGCCCGACGGCGTCGTGTTCATTCCCGTTCGCCTATGTCGAAGCGGCCGCAAACCTGCTCACCAATCCCGCGCTCGATCCGTTCGGGAAAATCCCCGAGTTCAAATATTGCGCCGCCAAAGTCGAGCCGGTGGACGAAGCCACGCGCGTCGCGGCCGAATAATCCGCCTTTATCCTTGTAAGTCGCTCAGCGACGCGTTTCGCAGGATGCGGGCGGTCAATGCCCGCCCCGGCGTGACGTTGGCACTCCTCGATCTAATGCCGAAAGCGCGCGCGGCCGGCCGCTTGCTTGACCAGGCGAAGGGGGCCGTTATCCGCCAGCTCGTCGATTCGAGCAGCGCATCTCGTTCGCACCGTACCGCCCTGAGATTGGTGATGAGTTCTGCGACCGACGGATCATCCTCGCTATTCGGCGATGGCGTCGTCAGTGGCGATGGCGTTTTGGCGGTCCATGCGTCCAGCAGGCGATCCGCATCAGCAGTCGGCACGAACGCATCGATCGGGTCGCTTGCCCGGCGCGCCGCATCGAGACGACGCTGCAGATAGTCGTGGAACCAGCGGCCGTCGGTCAGCAGCGTCGCCGGCACCAGGTAACGCTCGAGTAGCCAGGCCAGGAAGTTGTCGGGGTTGACATTGGTCGACTTGCGATGCCCGAGCCGCCCGAAAAAATCCTCGAACGTTGTGGCATCCGCAACATTGGACAATTCGGTCGAGGATGGAGAGCCGAGAAGACGGCTGAACAGCAGCGCCTGATAACCGACGCTCGACGAGACGCTCCAGACGCCGTCGACCCGCGGCACCAGCAGTTGCGAGGGCGACTGGCACTGCCGGAATTCGTCGAGAAAGATGATGTTGGGAAACGTCCGCCGGAGCGTGTCTATGTTCGAGCCGTGACCGGATCGTCTCAGAACGGGATCGCCGTTGGGATGCTCGGTCACGATGACCGCGACATCTTTCGGGGCCGCAGCCAAGACGTCGTACAGGTATTCGAACTGCGTGCGGTAGCTGACCACCCGGTCAAAGGAAAACTCGTTCGAGACCTGCAATGGAAGCAGGCAAAGCCGGTCGAACCGACGGCGCAAGGCCTGGGACCGGAATGGATCCAGAGGCTCGAAGGCGGCCGCCATCCGCGAGCGAAATGCCGACACCAGGGCACGCCCATCCGACGTCAAGGGATATGCCAAGTTCAGTCCGCCGACGCTCCCGACCGCCGAACGCCCATGGGTGCCGACATGGTCGAAATACATGCTGAACGGGTAAGGGTCTCGCCCGAAGTGTCCGCGCTCGATGTGCAGCCGGAGCGCGGCGGGCCACAGTTTGGCGAGATAATTGGCCTTGCCCGGCATAGCCGATGATGACGTCCGGCTCGAAGCCGTTGACCTCGCGCGCCATTGCGTCCGCGATGACACGGAGCGCCGGGCTGCTCGGCATCATCGGCTTGATAGGCGGTCTGATCCAATGCGGTGGGGAGTGTGCCGAGAACTCTCAGTCTTCGGTATAGCGCGAGTTCGTCCAGCCAGACCGTGCGAAGCCCGGCCAAGCAGCGTGTCCTTCTGGTTCTGTCTGGCCCAGTCCTTGAACCAGCTGCCTGCAATCAGCATGCACTCGCACCGCGCGTCCCGATGCAAGGGTTGCAGAAGCCTGGCTAGCGCCTCCACCCAACCGAAGTTGAAGCAGGGCCCCCGTGCCTGCACGAGCGGGTTGACGAAGCAAGCCACTTTCATGGCACATGCCTATGCGAGAACTGCGCGTGAACTTGTAGGTCGTCCCCATTTCACCCTCCAGACAAAATGTGCTCACGGACCTTACCGGAACGTGACGACCGGATTAAACACGGCGTAACGACTTCGTAAACGCGCGCTCGGTAAGCGGAGCAGCAGAGTTGGTTTCGAAAGAGGCATTGAAAACCGTCCGCAATCGACGCCGGCGGAAAACTGGCGCGATCCGTGCGATTCGATACTCCTCGAGCTGATACGATCGATCGGCAATCTTCCTTCGCCGGGCATAAACTTCGCATGAAAATGGACATGACTTCCGACCGTCCAATCCTGCGCAGCGCCAGCCTGGCGGCCGGGACGGGTGCCCCAGTGCTGCTGCTGCACGGCTCCGCCAGCGCGGCGGTCATGTGGATCCCAGTGATCGACGCCTTGAAGTCCAGGTTTCGCGTGATCGCTCCGGATCTCATTGGCTATGGCCGAACCGATTCCTGGCCGGACGGTCATGGCTTCCGGGTGGACGACGAACTCCGGCTGCTGGAGCCGCTGCTGCCGCCCGCGCCACCCGGTGTCCACGTGGTCGGCCATTCCTATGGCGGCGTGGTCGCCTTGCACCTCGCGCTCGCCGGCCGCGTCCCCATCCGTTCGCTGACGCTGATCGAGCCGGTGGCGTTCTTTGTCCTACCGCATGCCGGCGCGCAGACCGCCTGGCTGGAGATCGAGGCGCTCGGCCAAACCTATGCGGCGCGGATCGCGGCCGGGAAACGCAAATGGCGCTGCGCGGCTTCATCGACTACTGGGCGGGCGGCGGCGCTTGGGACGCAATGGACGAATCGCTGCGCGCGCAGATTGGCCGGAGCGCGCAAAAGATCGTCCTCGACTTCGAGGTGACCTTCACCGATCCGGGGATGGAGGCATTGCGCGCGCTGACATGTCCCGTTCGCCTGATATCGGGCGGCTGCAGCCGGGTTCCCACTCAACGCATCGCGGCATTCCTCGCCGAACAGATCCCAGGTGCCACGCTCCAGGTCGTCGACGACGCCAATCACCTTCTGCCGGTGACGCACCACGCGAGGCTGGGCGCGTTCCTGCTCGAACAACTGGCGGAGTGACTTCGATTGCGTTCCCGGATATGAGTCTGCCGGAGAGCCAGAGGATTTTGGAATGTCCGTCGCCGCCGTTGAGACCGCCGCTTTCGCATCGGCCGACGTCAGCGGCGCCGTCCGTCACGACTGGACGCGCGAGCGAGGTGAGGGCGCTGTTCGAGCTGCCGTTTCCCGAGCTGATCTTTCGCGCCCAGAGCATTCACCGCTGCCATTTCGATCCCAGCGAGGTGCAGATTTCGACGCTGCTCTCGATCAAGACCGGCGGCTGTCCGGAGGACTGCGCCTACTGTCCCGCAGAGCGTGCATTACGACACCGGCGTCAAGGCGGAAAGACTGATGGCGGTGGATGCCGTCCTGGCCGAGGCGCGGGCGGCGAAGAGCGCCGGCGCCAGCCGCTTCTGCATGGGCGCGGCCTGGCGCGAGCCGAAGGATCGCGATCTCGACAAGGTGTGCGAGATGGTCGCCGGGCGTCAAAGCGGCTCGGGCTCGAGACCTGCGCTACCCTCGGCATGCTGACCGGCGATGCAGGCGCGACGTCTCAAGGCGGCCGGTCTCGACTACTACAACCACAACCTCGACACCTCGCCGGACTATTACGGCGCGATCATCACCACGCGCACCTACGAGGATCGCCTCCACACCCTCGACCGCGTGCGCGACGCCGGCATTCATGTGTGCTGCGGCGGCATCGTCGGCATGGGCGAGAGCGCCGAGGATCGCGTGGGCATGATCGCAACGCTCGCTACGCTGCCCGCGCATCCCGAAAGCGTGCCGATCAACATGCTGGTCAAGGTCGAGGGCACGCCGCTGGCGGCGGGCGGGCGCTCGATCCGATCGATTTCGTGCGCACCATCGCGGTTGCGCGCATCACCATGCCGCGATCGGTGGTCCGACTGTCGGCCGGCCGCGAGGACATGAGCGAGGAGACGCAGGCGCTGTGCTTCCTGGCCGGCGCCAATTCCATCTTCTACGGCCCGAAGCTTCTCACCACGGCCAATCCCGACCGCGATCGCGATCTGCGATTACTGGACAAGCTCGGGCTGGCGCCGATGGGCTAGGGTGCATTCCGGCGCGTTTGATGATGCATTCCGTAAGCACATCTCATCGACGCCGAGCTTGACCCCGGCGATCAAGTCCAGAAAACACGCTAGCATTGTCCGATGGATATTAACGCGATCTCGATCGGCCCCAATCCCCCGAAGGATATTCACGTGGTGATCGAAATCCCGCTGGGTGGCGCGCCGGTGAAGTACGAGCTCGACAAGGCATCGGGCGCGCTCAGGGTCGATCGGTTCCTGCACACCGCCATGTTCTATCCCGGGAACTACGGTTTCATCCCGCATACGTTGTCGGCCGACGGCGATCCCTGCGACGTGCTGGTGGTGAGCCAGGTGCAGGTGGTGCCGGGCGCCATCGTGCGCTGCCGGCCGGTCGGTGCGCTGATGATGGAAGACGAAGCGGGCGGTGACGAAAAGATCATCGCGGTGCCGGTCGACGCGCTCGCTCCGTTCTATTCGAATATTCGCAGCTACCGCGATCTGCCGCCGATCATGTGCGAGCAGATCGCCCATTTCTTTCAGCACTACAAGGATTTGGAAAAGGGCAAATGGGTCACGATCGTCAAGTGGCTCGACGCGAAGGGCGCCGAAAAGCTCGTGCTCGATGCGATTGCGCGCGCCGCCAAGGCGCAAGCGGGGAAAAGTCACGCGAAGTGCCGCACCAGCGTCAGTCCAGCCAGCAGGCCGCCGACCGAGAGCGCGACGGAAAGAATGACGTAGAGCGCCGCGAGGCCAAGCTCGCCGCGCTGGTAGAGCAGGATGGTATCGAGCGAGAACGCGGAGAAGGTGGTGTAGCCGCCGAGAATGCCGGTGGTCAGGAATAGCCGCCAATGCTGCGGCACGCCCCCTTGAAGGCGAAATAGCCGACCAGCAGGCCCATGACCACCGAGCCCGACACGTTTTCAAACAGCGTGGCGTAGTTGAAGCCGGTCCCGAGCAAGCGCGCACTCAGGAGGTTGACGCCATGGCGGAGCGCCGCGCCGAGACCACCGCCGAGAAATACGATCAGGAAACCCATGCTTGCTCCTTCCTCGCCCCGGGCAACAAAAACCGCCTTGCGGCGGGTCACGGACGGACTCCTACCGCATGCATCGCGCGGTAGGAGTCATCAGCCATTGCAGGCGGTTTCGGGGACTCCATCCCCATCACAGTCAACGCTAGCGACGAGCGATGATCCCGTCAATGCATCGCCGCGGCGGCCCGCGGCATCAGCGCGCCGCGGTGGCGGATGACCTTTGCGGCGAGGCTGTGCGCGGCGGCAGCCGCCTCGGCCGGCCGCTTGCCGGACAGGCGCGCCGCGATATAGGCGGCGTTGAAGCTGTCACCCGCCGCCGTGCTGTCGACCGGCACCACCACCTCCGGCACCGGGACGAATTCGCTGCGGCCGCCGGCGGCGACCAGCGCGCTGTTCGGTCCGTTCTTGACCACGATCTCGGGATCCCGAAGGCTTGCAGCCGTTCGACCGTGGCCTCCGGGCTCGGATCTCCCCACAACACCGCTTCGTCGTCGTAGGCCGGCAGCGCGATGTCGACGCGCTTCAATGCTTCCATGAACACCGTGCGTGCGCGCGTCAGGTCTCCGCGCCACCCGCGTGGCCGGAAGTTTCCGTCGAACGCGACCTTCACGCCCTGCTGCCGGGCCATCTCGACGAGGGCGAGGAAGCGGCCCAGTCCGTTGTTGGAATAGAGCGAGAGCGTAATGCCGGAAAAGTAGACGAGGTTTGCCTTGGTCAAGCCTTCGGCCACCCGTCCCCAGTCCGGCAGCTCGAACAGGTCGCGGGCGGGCGACTCGCCGCGCCAGTCGTAGCGCCGCCGCGCGCCGGCCGCATCGGTGTCGACCACCGCAAGCCCGGGCAGGCGGCCGCGCGCGCGCAACGCGAGGTCGCCGGCCACGCCCTCCGCGGTGGCAAGGGCAAGGATCGCATCCGAATAGGCATCGTCGCCGAGCGCGGTCGCGAAGGCGGTGTCGATCCCGGCGCGGGCGAGATAGACCGCCACGTTGAACGTGTCGCCGGAACAGCCCATCCCGAAGCGGCCGTCGCCGCCGCGGACGAATTCCACCGTCGCCTCCCCGACACAGACCGTCCGGGGTCGTTGCTCGCGCGCGTTGTTGGTCATGGTTTGGGGTCCGGCCGCCGGCGCGGAGCATGGCCCGACCCGCAGGTCTTGGCAATTCTTGGCAGTTGACGGGGTCAAAACCCCGCAATGCCAGATAGTCCGGACTGGCATTGGACGAGGGCGAATGTTACATTATAACAAGATCGTTTCGACCGACCCATCCGCGAATTGCCAACTCATGCCGACGCACGTCCACCCCCAGCACCACCATCATCCCCCGGTCAGGGACATCCGCCGGCGGCGGTGTCGCCGTCGATTCTGCGGATGTCGATCCTGGAGCGCCTGGCGGTCGCCGCCGCCTTGATCGCGCTGCTATGGGGGGCGGTGGTCTGGGCGATGATGGGATGAATCGATGACGGCGGCGCTGCAATTCCGCGACCTCACGCTCGGCTATGACCGGCATCCGGCCGTGCATCATCTCGACGGTGCGATCGAAACCGGCGCGCTGGTCGCGGTCGTCGGTCCGAACGGAGCGGGCAAGTCGACGCTGTTCAAAGGCATCGTCGGCTTGATCAAGCCGCTGGCGGGGCGCATCGAGCGCGGCGATCTTCCCGCACAAAATATCGCTTATCTGCCGCAGGCCGCCGAGATCGACCGCACATTCCCGATCAATGTCTACGACATGGTGGCGATGGGGCTGTGGCGGCGGACCGGCCTGTTCGGCGGCCTTGATCGCGCGGCCCGGGCAAGGATCGAGCAGGCAATCGCCGCCGTCGGACTCACCGGCTTCGAGGATCGCCCGATCGCGACCCTTTCCGGCGGGCAGATGCAGCGCATGTTGTTCGCGCGCCTGCTTCTGCAGGACGCCCGCGTGATCGTGCTGGACGAGCCGTTCAATGCGGTCGACGCCAAGACCTCGACCGACCTGTTCGATCTGGTGCAGGCGCTGGCACGGCGAGCAGCGAACCGTGCTGACCGCGATGCACGACATCGATTTCGTGCGGGCGAACTTTCCCGAAACGCTGCTGCTCGCACGTAAGCCGGTTGCGTGGGGACGTACCTCGACCGTTCTCACGCCGGAAAACCTGCTTGCCGCGCGCCGCATGTGCGAGGCCTTCGACGAGCATGCGGACCTCTGCGCCGATGAAGAACCCGCGCTTGCCGCAAGCCCAGCTCCCCGGTCGTGAGCGGGTGTCCCCAACGCGTGTCGGCCGTGGCAGGGATGCGCACCTAAACCGGTGAAGCCGATTTCGGGCCAGCCCGAGATTGCGCACCCAGGAACGACGGAGAGAGAGGCGCCGCACGTGTCGATGGTCTACGATCTCTTCATCGCTCCCTTCAGCGAGTTCGAATTCATGCGGCGTGCGCTTGCCGGCACGCTGGCGCTGGCGCTCGGCGCTGGCGCCATCGGCGTGTTCCTGATGCTGCGCCGCATGTCGCTGGTCGGCGATGCCATGGCGCACGCGATCCTGCCGGGCGCCGCGGTCGGATTTCTGCTCTCGGGGCTCAGCCTGTTCGCCATGACAGCGGGCGGCTTCATCGCCGGCTGCGTGGTCGCCTTGCTGACCGGATTTGTCGCGCGCACGACCGAGCTCAAGGAAGACGCGGCGCTGGCGACGTTCTATCTGCTTTCGCTGGCGCTCGGCGTCACCATAATCTCGCTCAAGGGCAATAATATCGATCTCCTGCACGTGCTGTTCGGCAACGTGCTCGCGCTCGACGATCAGACGCTGTTGCTGATCGCCGTCAACGCCACCATCACCCTGGTCGTGCTGGCCCTGATCTACCGGCCATTGGTGATCGAATGCGTCGATCCCGGCTTCATGCGCTCGGTCAGCAGCGCCGGCGGCCCGGCGCATTTCGCATTCCTCGTCCTCGTGGTGATCAACCTGGTGAGCGGATTCCATGCCCTCGGCACCTTGCTGGCGGTGGGCATCATGATGCTGCCGGCGGCGATCGGCCGCTTCTGGGCGCGCGACGTCACGCTGATGATCCTGATCGCGACGGCGAGCGGCGCGGCGGCGGGCTACGCCGGCTTGCTGGTGTCCTTCCACACCGGTGTCGCTTCCGGCCCCGCGATCATTCTCGTCGCCGGCGCGCTTTACGTGTTCTCGTTGTTGTTCGGGCGCGTCGGCGGCCTGGTGCGGCAGGCCTTCCCGGGCCGCCATCTTGAAGCCTGACGCCGGACGCGCGCAGAGGAGAAAGCCATGCTGACCCGACGCCGGACGATGGTCGTGATTGCCTGCGCGGCGCTCCTGCCAGCGGCTCCCGCCGACGCGCAGGACAAGCTCCACGTCATCGCCAGCTTCTCGATCCTGGGCGACCTCGTGAAGAACGTCGGCGGCGAGCGCGTGCAGGTCGGCACGCTGGTCGGTCCCAACGGCAATGCCCATGTCTACGCGCCCTCGCCGGGCGACGCCAAGAGCGCTGCCGACGCCAAACTGGTGTTCGTGAACGGCCTCGGTTTCGAGGGCTGGCTCGAGCGGCTGGTGAAAGCGTCCGGCACCAAGGCGCCGATCATCGTCGCGACCAAAGGCATCAAGCCGCGCGAGCGCGCGGGCGACCGCGGTCATGATCACGACCATGGACCGGCGGATCCGCACGCCTGGCAGTCGGTGGCCAACGCCAAGGTCTATGTTGCCAATATTCGCGACGCGCTGATCGCCGCCGATCCCGCCGGCAAGGACGCCTACGCCGCGAACGCCGCCGCCTATCTCGCCAAGCTCGATGCGCTCGAGCGCGAGGTGCGGGACGTGATCGCCAGGGTTCCCGCCGACCGCCGCCGGGTCATCACCAGCCACAACGCGTTCGGATATTTCCAGGACGCCTATGGCGTCGCGTTCACCGCGCCGCAGGGCGTGTCGACGGAAGCGGAGGCATCGGCCAGGGACGTGGCCGCCATCATCACGCAGATCAAGAAGCAGAAGATCCCGGCGGTCTTTCTGGAGAACGTGACCGACCCGCGGCTGGTGCAGCAGATCGCGCGCGAGACCGGAGCCAAGATCGGCGGCACGCTCTATTCCGACGCGCTGACCGACGCCAAGGGCGATGCGACGACCTATATCGATCTGATCCGCCACAACCTGAAGCAGCTCGCCGCGGCGTTGGAGAGCTGAGGCGCGGCAAAGCCGGTACACCGGAGCGATCGCCGCCCTCATCCTTCGGCACGCGTCGCAACAGCGACGCCCCTCCGGATGAGGGCGAGTAACGGCTCCTCAGATCAATCCAGCGGCTCGACCTGCACGATCGAAGCGCCGTGGTTGCTGCCGACCCAGAAGGTCGGCGGTGTGGTCGAATTGTCCACGAACATGCGGCGCATGTTGGTGTCGCGCGGCAGCGGATATTCGACCACCTCATTGCTCTTGGGATCGAGCCGGATCACGCGGTCGCTGGTCATGCCGCCGGTCCACAGTTGGCCGTTCTTGTCCCAGATCACGTCGTAGGGCTGCGTGAACTTGGTCGGCAGCGGCCATTCCTGGACTCGTCTCCTCCTTGGTATCGAGCATCGCGATCTTGTTGCCGCGATATTCCGCGAACCAGAAGCGGTCCTGATCGTCGATGCGGCCGCGCCGGTTGCGCGAGAGCGGCGTGCCGGTCTGGTAGGCGGTGAACTTGCCGGTCTTGGCGTCGACCTTGACGACGTAGTTCTTCTGGAAGTCCGTGACGTAGACGTTGTTCTGCGAGTCCGCGCGCACGTCGTAGATCGAGTAGCCCTGACGTCCGCCGGGCAGGATGCTGAACGGATCGAATCTCCTCGAACTTGCCGGTCGCGAGATCGAGCCGCAACAGGGTCGACGGCCCGGCATCGTTCACCCAGAGCTTGCCGTCGACGTGGGCCTGGTTCGTCACCATGTTGAGCTGCGAGTCGTCCTTGAGCCGCTCGGGCGGAAGCTGCCAGATCTGGAACTTCTCGGTCTTGGGGTCGAACCTGGCGACGGCGCCCTGATACATCATGCCGAGCAGGAGATGGCCCTCGCGGTCGATGCCGAGGTCGAGATTGCCGGTCGGGAAGCCCTTGCGCAACTCCGGCATGGCGTATTCGGTGTGCTTGCCGGTCTTCGGATCGAGCTTGCCCAGGAACTGCTCGCCGAAATTCGAGTACCAGGCCGTCGCCGTTCACGACGATCACGTCGTGCGGCTCGATGGTCGCGCGCGGCAGATCGTATTCGGTGATGATGACGTTGGTGCCGCGACCCTTGACCCGCGGCAGGGTCTTGAGCTCGAACTCGTGTTTCATGCCCGAGCTCAGATTGATGGTGGCGAGATACTCGGCCACCTTGCGGAAGCGTTCCGGATTGGCGGCGCGCGACTGGTCGACGCGCCGCTGCGGCTTGATCGGCTGGCTGACCTGGCGCGTAGCCGTTCATGCGCGCGACCACCTGCACGAACTCGTCGGCGTCGTGGCTCGATTTCACCACCCGCTCGAGGGTGTGGCAGCTCACGCAGTTGATGAGCTGGAGCTTGTCGTCATCGGTGCCGGGGACGCTCATCATCCATTCGGCATTGGTGAGCTGCTTGCTGAGGTTGCGGGTCTTGCGCAGCTTGAGATCGGCGCTGGCGGGCTGCCCGCCGCGACATCGGCATTCTTGGGGCCTTCGAGGTCGTATCCGACCGCGCGGATTTGCAGGCTGTACCGGCCGGGCTCGAGTCGCGCCGCCGGGAAGCTGTAAGCGGCCCTGCGCGTTGGTGATGACGCTGATGGTGATGGTCGAACCATCCTTCTTGGCGCTGACGATCACGCCTTCCATCGGCCCTTCCTCGGTCGAGGCGACCTGGCCGGCGAGCGCCGCCGCGGCGCTGCCCGCGCCTTGCGCCGCCGCGGGTGGGCTGGAGCTGGAAAGAACGAGGGTCAACGCGAACGCGGCACCGACGAAAGCCATGCGTCGCAATAGCATCGCAGCCTCCCTGAGTCCGACCTTGGCTTGCGGCACGCGCTGCGGCCTCGCCGCTGCGGCCCGAACGGTCTTGGCGCAAGCCTAGAACTGCACCGCCAGCTGCAGAGGTCGTCGGTCGGCAGCGTTTCTTCGGCCGCCCCGACGCGTGGCCGCTGATCGCGATGTGCGATCGCTTACTTGCTTCCGCCTTCTTCCCGCACGAGCGCTGCGAGCTCGCTCGCGCGGAAAAAGTCCGCCCAGCCGAGCGCCGTCGCGCCGTATTTGTCGTCGCGGATGTTCGGATCGGCGCCGGCGTCGAGCAGCATCCTGGAGAGATCGAGCGCACCGTTCTCCGCCGTCATATGCAGGGCGGTGTGGTTGCAGTCCCACATCGGGCGTTTGGCACTGACGTCGACGCCGTGCTCGATCAGCCACCGCACCGGATTCCATCGTTCCGCTTGCTCCGCCGAAAGGTGCAGCGCGATGGTGTCGCGTCCCAGTCGGGCCCGATGCGCGAAGGGTCCTCGTTCAGCATCGCCGCCGCCAGGTCATAGCGCTTGCAGGTTGAGCGCGGCGATGAAGTCGAGCTCTGCGCCGGCCGCCTGCGAGCATCGAGACGATGCTCGCGATCGGCATTCTCCTGGCGCGGCGGTGGTCAGCGGCGTCGCCGGTCGCGTCGGCGGCGTGCGCGGTCGCGCCCCCAGATCGAGCAGGAGCCGCACCATCGCGGCCGGTTCTTCGCCGCGGCGTGGTGCAGCGGCGTTCGGCGGTGCTCGTTGCGGCTCATGCGCGCGTTCGAGCAGCGCTGGATCGCTGCGTGATGAAGGCGCCGCACGTCGTCGGCGCGGTCGAGGGCGATCGCAGACCACAGGTCGAGCTTCGCCCCTGGCGCAGGAGATACGTCCGCCACGTCCTCGCGCACGCGGCGAAAGCAGGTTGCCCAGCCGAGCACGCCGAGCTCGTAGTCATCGCCCGTGCCGACGACGTCGGAGCCCGCCTCGACCAGCATCTCGACGATCTCGAGGTCGGCGACCGCGGCGGCGCAGGTGAAGCGCATAGGCGTTGTCGCCGAAGTCGCGGATCGTGGACGATCGGCGCGCAGCGCTCGCAGCAGCAGCGCGGACGCAGGCCTGCGCGGTTTCCGCCAGGCCGCCTTGTGCAGCGCCGTCTGCTCTGGAAATTCCGCCGCGGGCGTCGATCAGGTCGGTGAGCGTGTCGAGCAATGCGGCGCAGCTCGTCGACGCGGCCCTGATTGGCGGCGTCGAGGATGGCGCCGATGCGCCCGCCCACCTGCGCCGGACGGGTCGTCGCCGCCCCTGAAGTCGCGCGGCAGAATCTCGATCGCCTCGTGCCGGCCGGCCTTGGCGATCTGGTGAATGGTGCGGCCGTCGGCATCGGTCGTACCGGGGTCGAAGCCGGCCGCGAAAGCGCGGCGAACCGTTTCGACATCGCCCGCGCGGGCCGCGTCGAAAACGCGTTTGCGGTTCGAGTTGCGCCGGATCGCTGCGGTCGACATGCGCCTTTGAGCTGCCGCCAACTGGCGAAGCCGTATTCGCGCGCCAGCGCGCAGCTGGACGGCGGCGAGCTTGGGCTTGCGGGTTCTGCCGGCGCAGCGACTTGAGACGTTGCTTGGCCTCGTTCTTGAGATGCTCGAGGCTCGGACGCGCGGGCAGCGTTCGGGTGCGACGCGCAGACGGACTCGGATCGTGTGTCATGAAATACCTTCCTTCCATATGCGCCCGGCGTCCGCTGAATTTCGGGCAGGAAGTCAGGTTATGTTCGAACGTAGCACGTCGGCGGGCTGAGCCCTTTACGCGGACCGTTGGCCGCCGCTACGGCCGCAACCAGAATAGCGAAACTGCTCATCCGCTGTGCAAGCCCGCGAGCCGCGGCGTCATGTCGGCGGCGGCACGTAGCCTTTGGGGCTTCCTGCATTACTGCGAGCGTATGACCGTCGGGATCGGTGAAGAACGCCATCCAGAGATCGTGATCGTCCATCTTCGCGATCAGATGCGGCTTGTGCTTGAACGCGACGCCGCGTCGGGTCAGCTCACCGACGGTGAGCGCGATGTCCGCGCAGCGAAAGTAGATGCAGCCGCGCGGGTGACCTCTTTGATTTCTCCAGCAGGAGCCGAACGCCGGCGCAGTCGAAAAATGTCAGGTCGCCGAAGCGGTACTGTTTCGGCAGGCCGAGCACATCCCGGTAGAACGCCTCGGAGCGGTCGACGTCGGCGACCGGGAGGCCGATTTGCCCGATATGGGTCGAGATTGAGCAACATGGTCGTCCCCCGCCAGAGCTTTTGTCACACGCGCGTGCAGCCGCGGCGTCCTTGGGCAGTGAGGCGAGCTAAGAGGTCCGCCTATTTCATCCGCCAGCTCTTGTCGATGTAGCGCTGCGCGCCGACCTCGCTCACCTGAATAGCAGCACGATACCTGCCGTCCGGCGTCGCGGTGACGTGTGTCGTCGTCTGCATCGGCACCTGCTCCTCATCCGGGCCGTCGGCGAAGGCCTCGACGATGGCGCGTCCATCGAAGCGGGGCAGCGCATCGTCGCGGTCGTAGGTCCGATGAGAGCGAGGAGTGTGGGCGTGATGTCCACGTTGCTCACCGGCGTGCGGACGGTTGCGGCCCGCTTGAAGTCGGTGCCCCAGGCAATGAAGGTGTTGCGCACGGTCCACGGGCTCATGCTGCCGTGATTGCCCTGAGAACCGCTCAGCGGTCCGGTCGCCCGGCGGTCTCTGTGGAGTCCGCGCCCGGCACGCCATATGGGCTGCGCGCCGAGCTCCAGGGAAAGGTCACGACGATGTCGGGCCCGCGCTCGGCATGAGCGAGGTGGATGAGCTCGATCGCGAAGGTGCCGGGCTCGATCCCTTCGACCGGCGCGCTTCCTTCGCCGCGCCGGCCGGCGGTGAACAGCACACCGATCCAGTCTTGCGATTTGAGGAACTCGGCGATCCGATGGACGAGGACAGGGTCGCGGTCCTCGACATGGAGCAATCAAGGTCTGGCCGCTGCTGGCCACCACGACGTCGTCAGGAATCCCTGCTCGCCTTGAGCCCGGCGTTGATCAGCTCAGCGGTCAGATTGACGCCGAAGGCGCTGTGGCTGAAGCCGTGATCCGATATCACGATGATGTTGGTCGAGTTGGCGAGGCCCAGCTCGTCGAGCGTCTTGAGCAAGAGCCCGACCTCGGCATCGTCGGCGCGGATCGAGGCTCGCGCCGCCGGCGAGCCGGCACCAAGGCCGTGCTGGATGTGATCCGGCTCGGTAAGCCAGTTGATGACTACATCGGGCTTCAACTCCGGCAAGACATAGTCGCGCAGCACGCTGCTGGGTCCAGGCGACCGCAGCGTCGTCCGAGGCCGTCGCGCCGCCGCGCGGCGGGGCGGGGCCGAAGCGCTGGAGCACGGTGTCGCTGACTTGGGGCGGGAATGCAACGCGCACGCCCGGTTCCCAATAGCCGTTGACCAGGATGCCGACGCCCTTGGGCGCTCGCGGGTTGAGCAGCAATGCCTGACCGGTCGAGCCGGAACTCACCGCAGCGAGGCGCTTGCCGCGCTCGGCGAGGATTTCGCCGAGGCTCTTCGATGAGCACCATGCCGCCGCCCGTGACCTCATCCAGTCGCAGCAAGTTACGGTGGTCGTCGTTGACGAAGCGCGAAGTTGGGATCGACCGCGCGGACGTAGATGCGGTTGCCGAGGATGCCGTTGCGATCGGGATAGGTGCCGGTCGAGACCGCCGTCGCATTGACCCGGGTCACGGTCGGGAAGACGGCGTGGCTGTTTGGGAAATTGACGCCCTCCCGGCGCAGCCGCCATAGGTTGGGGTTTCCTCCGGCGTGATCGCATCCGGCCGCAGGCCGTCGAGCACCAGGACAAGGTTGAGCGTGGCGCGACCGGCGCTCGCGGAGTGCGTCGCCGTGGCGAGGACGCCGAGCATGATGGTGAGTTTCGCGCATCCGATCGCAGCTGGAGCGAGCGCGGCGATCATTCGTCTCATGATGTGCTCCCCGGAGTTTTCGGCCGTTTGGCGCCCGGCGTCGACGATAGCATCCGGCAGCGGATGCATATATACGGTGGCGAAACGGAGTTAAGCGATGTCCGACAAGGTTCCCGTCACCGTGCTGACCGGCTATCTCGGCGCCGGCAAGACCACCCTGCTCAACCGCATCCTGTCCGAGCCGCACGGCAAGAAGTACGCCGTCATCGTCAACGAATTCGGCGAGATCGGCATCGACAACGACCTCGTCGTCGGCGCCGACGAGGAAGTGTTCGAGATGAACAACGGCTGCATCTGCTGCACCGTGCGCGGCGACCTCGTGCGCATCATCGACGGGCTGATGCGGCGCAAGGGCAAGTTCGACGCCATCATCGTCGAGACCACCGGGCTCGCTGATCCGGCGCCGGTGGCGCAGACCTTCTTCATGGACGAGAACGTCGGCCGCAAGGCCAAGCTCGACGCCGTGGTGACGGTCGCCGACGCCAAATGGCTGCAGGAGCGGCTCAAGGATGCGCCCGAGGCGAAGAACCAGATCGCGTTCGCCGACGTCATCCTGCTCAACAAGACCGATCTCGTGACGCCCGACGAGCTTGCGCGAGGTCGAGGCGCGCATCCGCGGCATCAACCCCTATGCCAAGGTGCACAGGACCGAGCGCTGCCAGCATTGCGTTGCCGGAAGTCCTCGGGCGCAACGCCTTCGATCTCGACCGCATCCTGGAGATCGAGCCGGAATTCCTGACGGCGACGGGCACGATCACGCATCACGATCACCAGCATGATCACGACCATGATCATGACCACCATCACGGCCATCATCACCACGACGGCGGCGGCTTGAAGCACTATCACGACGAGGAGATGCAGTCGGTCTCGCTCCGGACCGACAAGCCGCTCGACCCCGACAAGTTCTTCCCCTGGGTGCAGGACCTCGTGCAGAAGGAGGGGCCGAGCATTCTGCGCTGCAAGGGCATCCTCGCCTTCAAGGACGACGACGAGCGCTTCGTGTTCCAGGGCGTGCACATGATCCTCGACGGCGATCACCAGCGGCCGTGGAAGGCCGGCGAGAAGCGCGAGAGCCGCCTCGTCTTCATCGGCCGCAAGCTGCCCGGAGGAGAAGATCAGGCAAGGGTTCGAGGGCTGCCTGGCTTGACGACAGACATCGCGCAGCTCGACCGAATCCTCGCCCCGATCGCAACCTGGGCACGTTCGCGTTCGGACATTCTAGGGCTTGCCCTGGCGGGCTCTCGGGCGCGGGGCGCCGCGCGGGCAGGTTCGGATATCGACTTGATACTGTTGGTGTCCGAACCGCGAACATTCCGTCGAAATGATCTCTGGCCCGCTGAGATACATTGGGCCGAGCGACGCGTGGCAGGCTGGCATGATGTCGACTATGGAATAGTCTGGTCGCGCCACATTCAGTTGGAGCCGCCTTGCGAAATCGAGTTCACCTTCTGTGCGCCGTCGTGGGCGGCAACCGATCCGGTTGATCCGGGCACCGTCGACGTCGTGTCGCAGGGTTGCCGGGTTCTGCTCGACAAAGCGGCGCTGTTTGAAAAACTGTTGGCAATAGCCTGGCCGTGACCGACGCCAAGAGCGATATCCCCTCCGTCGTGGAGCGCACGCGGCCGATCAAGGCCGAGCGCGCCGGTCGGTGGCCGCGCATTTCCTCGGCCAGACCGCGGTGTTCGTGCTGGGCGAGGAGGCGCTGCTGTTCGTGCCGAAGGCGGGCGAACGCGCGCACGGCGGCGGTGCACGGCGGCGCCATTCTCGTCGTCGACCGCCGATCGCCGAGCGCATCGTCACCGGCGGCGACGACGGCAAGGTGGTGTCGACCGACGCGCGAGGGCGACGAGCACGCGTGGTCGCCACCGACGGCAAGCGCCGCTGGATCGACCATGTGGCGGTCGGCCCGAACGGCGCGGTCGCGTGGTCGGCCGGCAAGCAGGCGTTCGCGCGCAGCGGCAAGAGGCGCCGAGCGGATGCTCGAGGTGCCCTCGACCGTCGGCGGATTGGCGTTCGCGCCGAAGGGCGTTCGCCTCGCCATCGCGCATTACAACGGCGTCACGCTCTGGTTCGCCGAACGCGCAGAGCGAGCCCGGAGACGCTGGAATGGAAAGGGCTCGCATCTCGCCGCGCGCATGAGCCCGGACGGGCGGTTCGTGGTCACGTCCATGCAGGAGTCGACGCTGCACGGCTGGCGCCTCGCCGATCGCAAGGACATGCGGATGTCGGGCTACAGCGCGCGCGTGCGCTCGCTCGATTGGACCGTCGGCGGCAAGTGGCTCGCGACGTCGGGATCGACCCAGCTCATCCTGTGGCCGTTCCAGGCCAAGGACGGCCCCATGGGCAAGACGCCGCGCATCCTGGCGCCGGCGGAGGCGCAGGTCGAGGTGGTCGCCTGTCATCCCAAACAGGAGGTGGTGGCGGTCGGCTATGCCGACGGCCTGGTGCTGCTGGTGCGCGTCGACGACGGCGCCGAGGTGCTGGCGCGCAGGCCAGGTGACGCGCCGGTCACGGCGCTCGCCTGGAGCGCGACGGGAAATTCGCTCGCCTTCGGCACCGAGGACGGTGACGCCGGCGTTATCGATCTCGGATGATGCGCAGCGTACGCTGACCCCTTCGGGGTCGAGCCCCGGGCAACCTGCCGCTGCTATTGCTTCTTCTGCGCCCCGCCCTTGCGTGCGGGCCGCGCGCGCCGCCGGCTGCGGTCCGAGCGCATTGTCGGGCAGCCGGTTCCAGACCTGGCTGCGGCCGAACAGCGAAATGCCGAGATAGCCGCGCACCTCGAGCTTCTGACCATCCGGACTGAGCTTCATCAACGCGCGGTAGACCGAGCCATCGCGCGGGTCCATGATCGTCCCATCCTCGTAGGACATTCCGTTGCGCTGCATTCCCTTGATCAGCGCCAGTCCCAGCACCGGAGCGCCTTTCTCGGCGCCTTCGCACTTGCTGCAGACCCAATTCTCGTCCTCGCCGGGCTTGAAGAAGATTTTGACGAGGTTGCCCTCGTAGGCGCCGTTGCGCTCGGTGATCTTGAACCAGCTCTCGGGCTTGCCGGAGTTCTCATCGACCTGTTCCCAGCAGGCCCACGGCCGTCGGGTCGGCGGCGTGCAGCGGGACGCTCGTGGTGGCCACCACGAGCGACAGCGCCCAGAGCGACGGCACCCGAGACAATCAGTTTCAGCAACGACCCTCTCATCACAACACCTGCGATCTGTTTGAGCCTGAAAAGTTATTTGATCCCGATGCCCAATCGGGTGGTCTTCGGCACCGTCCCATGGCCTCAGACTGTGGTGATTTCGCGGAAAGCTTTCAATGCCGGGAATTCCGTCTGACGCCGCCCCGGCCAACCGGGGGATATCCCGTCCTGCAACCGAAAATGCGGCCAACTTCATGGCTTTCCGGGGAGCCGAGGGAAAAGGCCGGGCTGGCGAGGGCAGGAACGAGCGTCCACAACGAAACGGGCGGCCGTGGGGCCGCCCGTTCGTTTCTGGTGGACTGCCGACCAGCCCGCCCCCGGGGCAGCCGCGCCGTTCCGCGTCAGCTGACCAGCACATTGGTGAACTGCCAGGGGTCGCTGGTGTCGATGTTCTCCGGAAACAGCTCGCCGCGGCCGTTCGAGCGGCGTCCAGTCGGTGTAGCGTCCGATCACCGGCCCGAGATAGGGCCGCTGCAGCTCGAGACAGCGGCGGAAGTCCATCTCGTCCGCCTCCACGATGCCGCGCTCGGGGTTCTCCAGCATCCACACGATGCCGGCGAGCACCGCCGAGGTCACCTGCAGGCCGGTCGCGTTCTGGTAGGGCGCCAGCCGCCGCGTCTCCTCGATCGAGAGCTGCGAGCCGTACCAGTAGGCGTTCTTGGCGTGGCCGTAGAGCAGCACGCCGAGCTCGTCGATGCCGTCGACGATGTCGTCCTCCGACAGGATGTGCCAGGTCTGCTGCGGCTTCCACTGCGCGCCCGCCATCTCGTGCAGCGAGAGCACGGCATCGTCGCAGGGATGGTAGGCGTAGTGGCAGGTCGGCCGGTAGACCACCTTGCCTGCTCTCGCGCACCGTGAAGTAGTCGGCGATCGAGATCGACTCGTTGTGCGTGATCATCCAGCCGTGCTGGGCCTGCGCCGTCGGCGTCCACGAGCGCACGCGCGTGCCGGCGCCCGGCCGCTTGAGGTAGATCGCGGCGTCGCAGCCGAAGTCGTGGCGCGCGCGCGCCGGACGGCAGCGTCTTCTCATGCGTGCCCCAGCCGAGCTCGGACGGCTGCAGGCCCTCGGAGATGAAGCCTTCGACCGACCAGGTGTTGACGAACTTGCCCGTCGGCTTGGGATCGCGCGCCCGCTGGGTGTCGCGCTCGGCGATGTGGATGCCCTTGACGCCGGCGCGCTGCATCAGGCGACCCCAATCCTCGCGCGATTGCGGCTCGACGAAGTCGAGCTTGAGCTCGCGCGGCGATGTCGACCAGCGCCTGCTTCACCATCCACGACACCATGCCGGGATTGGCGCCGCAGCAGCTCACGGCGGTGATGCCGCCGGGCGCCGCCGGCGCAGATCGAGCACGCTCTCGCGCAGCGCATAGTTCGAGCGCTCCGAGATCGAACGGTTGCGGTCGGTGTAGAGGCCTGGCCACGGCTCCACGACGGTGTCGATGTAGAAGGCGTCGAGATCCTTGCACAGCTCCATCGAGGGCGACCGAGGAGGTGTCGACCGACAGGTTCACGACCATGCCGCGGCCCGGGCCCCGCGGTGAGCAGCGGGGTGAGGATCTCGCGATAATTGTCCTTGGTCAGGGCCTGGTGAATGAACTGGATCTGGCGCTCGTCCAGCAAGCTGCGATCGCTGTCCTCCGGCGCGATGACGACGAACTTCGAGCGGTCGAAGGCGATGTGCCGCTCGATGCAGCGGCAGGGTGCCCTGCCGATCGAGCCGAAGCCGATCATCACGATCGGACCGTCGAACCGGGCGTGCAGCGGCCAGCCCTCGGTCACGGCGGGTGGGTGCATTCATCTCAACGACTCCTGAAGCAAGGGTGAGGGATCACGCTGCGCGCGGCGCGAGCGTCGCGCGTTGCGGGCGAAGCTCGCGACGAGGGTGGCGAGGTCGGGCTGTTGCTCGCGCCGACCGGTGGCGCTGATCAGCCCGCGCGCGCCGTCGAGCGCGCCCGGCTTGAGCTCGCGCGCGAGCAGCCGGTGCGGCTCGTAGGGCCCGGGCAGCCACAGCGCCGCGGTCTTCTCGTTCGAGAAGCCGAACCGTCCGTAATAGGGCGCGTCGCCGACCAGCAGCACGGCGCCATGGCCGAGACCGGCCGGCTTCACGCAGCGCGCGCCTGCACGAGCGCCGAGCCGATGCCGCGCTTGCGGCAGTCGGGCGCAACCGCGAGCGGCCCCAGCAGCAGCGCCGGCCGGCCCGGACCCGCCGACACGTCCCACAGCCGCACGGTGCCGACCAGGCGGCGACCGCTGGTGGCGACGAACGACAGGTCCGGCAGGCGCCCTTCGCGCAGCCGCTCGGAGGTCTTGCTGAAACGGACCGGCCCATAGGAGACGTCGAGCAGCGCTTCGCGCGGCGCGACGTCGGCCTCCCGCTCCCGGCGGATGGTGACCATCGTGTCCTCCCGCCGGTCAGATGTGGAACGTCTTCAGCGGCGCAAAGCCGTTGAAGGCCACCGACGCATAGGTCGCGGTATAGGCGCCGGTGCCCTCGATCAGCACCTTGTCGCCGATTTCGAGACTGACCGGCAGCGCATACGGCTGCTTCTCGTACATCACGTCGGCCGAATCGCAGGTCGGCCCGGCGAGCACGCAGGGCGCCAGCTCGTCGCCGTCCCGCGGGGTGCGGATCGGGTAGCGGATCGACTCGTCCATGGTCTCGGCCAGGCCGCCGAACTTGCCGATGTCGAGATAGACCCAGCGCACGTCGTCGTTCTCGCTCTTCTTGGAGATGAGCACGACCTCGGCCTCGATGATGCCGGCGTTGCCGACCATGCCGCGGCCCGGCTCGATGATCGTCTCCGGGATGCGGTTGCCGAAGTGCTTGCGCAGCGCGCGGAAGATCGCCGAGCCGTAGGTCTTCACCGTCGGCACGTTCTTGAGATACTTGGTCGGGAACCCGCCGCCGAGATTGACCATGGTGAGCGTCAGGCCGCGCTCGCCGCACTCGCGGAACACGGCCGCCGCCGAGGCGAGCGCCCGGTCCCACGCATGCGGATTGCGCTGCTGGGAGCCGACATGGAACGAGACGCCGTAGGCCTCGAGGCCGAGCCGATGGGCGTGCTCGAGCACGTCGACCGCCATGGCGGGCTCGCAGCCGAACTTGCGCGACAGCGGCCATTCCGCCCCGACGCAGTCGGAGAGGATGCGGCAGAAGACGCGCGTGCCGGGGCGGCGCGGGCGATCTTCTCGACCTCGGCCACGCAGTCGACGGCGAACAGGCGCACGCCGAGCGCATAGGCGCGCGCGACGTCGCGCTCCTTCTTGATGGTGTTGCCGAACGAGATGCGGTCCGGCTTGGCGCCGGCCGCGAGCACCATCTCGATCTCGGCGACCGAGGCGGTGTCGAAGCTCGAGCCGAGCGCCGCGAGGAGCGCGAGCACCTCCGGCGCCGGGTTCGCCTTCACGGCGTAGAACACCTGCGTGTCCGGCAGCGCCTTGGCGAAGGCCAGATAGTTTTCGCGCACGACGTCGAGGTCGACGACCAGGCACGGGCCGTCGTCGGCGCCGCTTACGCAGGAACTCGCGGATGCGCGCAGTCATGGCGCTCTCCCCACAGCTCAGGGGGCGGCGAACCGCCCGATGATGCGGATCGGAGTTCGTCGCCCGCGCGCGATGGGGACGCGCTGGCGAACGTGGGCTCTCGACCCGCTTGTGCTGCCTTGGATTGGAATGGGGAGACCCCGTTCCGCACGGCCGGCAATGATGAACAAGCCTCTTCGGTAGCCACGCCGGCTGATGGAAGGCCGGCAGAGACCAAAGAAGCCCGCTCCGTCGTTGCTTTAAGCCGCGTCCCCCGTTGAGAGCGGGGTGCGCCGGTTTCGCCTCCGGCTGCCGGTCAAGTGGTTTCGAGCTCAGGCGATCGCGGCAACTTGCTGCGATCTCGCTCCGGGCGGCTGTCCGGCCTCTTGTCCGGATGCCCACCGACCGACACACGGCCACAGGCACGTGCGAAATTGGGCAATCGCGCAAATAAGCGATATGGACGCGCATTACAAGAAATTTTTCGAAAATGCCCGAGCGCAGTCCATCGCGGACGCGGACCGACGCGGCGCGACGTGCGTCGTGACCGTCCGGCGCCGTCAGCCGCGCGTGGCGAAGGGCTCGACGCGCTGCGCGTTGCGAAGGAACGCGATCATCACGCGCGACGCCGCAGATGAAGAACAGGCCTTGCGTGATGTGCTCGCCGTAGAGTCCCAGATCCAGATAGCTGGCGACCGCCCAGCCGCCGGCAAACGCGGCGCCGAACACCTCGGCGCCGATCAGGATCGCCGCGCTGACCACGGTCAGCACGTTCTGCCACAAAATCCTGGTGGCTGCTGCGGGTCGGTTTGCCGTTCATGGCGTGGGTCCCTGTTGGCGGGCGCAATCTCGGCCAAAGCGATGGCGGAATCAAGTCGCTCGCGCGGCCATAGGCCGCGTGGACCGGGCGCCGGCACCGCCGGCTATGCCGGCAGGAACAGCGCGAACGGCTCCTCGACCGTTCGCCTGAGGTAGCCGCGATAGCTCTCGTGGCGCGGATGACCGGCGGCGATGCGGCCGAATTCGACATCGCTCAGGCCGTCGAGGCGGCACATACGCGATCGGTGCGGCGACCGGGATGAGCTGGGCGCCGCGGCCGGCCTGCAGCGTGGTCATGATGCCGAACATCTCGCCGTTGATGGTCGGACGCGAGATCAGCACGAGGCGAGAACTGCCCGAGCCGGTTCGTGATCAGGTAGATGTAGCCGGACTGGTTGGGGACGGAGACCAGACCCTGCTGCGCGAACTTGGCGTCCAGCCGCTCGGACTCCCGGAAGATCAGGCTCGACGTGCCGGCATCCCAGCAGATTTCAGTCCGATAGGCATAGATGGCGGTCGGGTCGCCGAAGGACGGGCGTAAGGTCAGGTAGTTCCCCTCGATGAAGGATACCGCCGGCCGCGAATAGAAGCCGAGCTCGCCGGGCGCCAGGGTGATGGCGACCGCCGCCGCGAGCGCGGCCTCCCGCGTTCGCCTTGCGCAGCGATACGCCGAGCGCCTGCTCCAGCCTGATCGTGGTGGCGAGCGTGAACGGCCGGCGTCCGGAGAGCGCCTTCTCCAGCGTGGAGATGCTGATCTTGGCCATCTCGGCCAGGTGCTGGCGCGAGATGCGGCGGCGCGCGAGCTCCTCGCGGACGATGGCGGCGACCGAGCGGCTCTGCTCGTCGGAGAGCTGGTTGTCGGAGAGCTGTATTCCGGAATTGTCCGGCATCTTCCGCCCTGTCGGCAGTCGGTACGGCAAGCCAGCGTCGGCAAGTCACGTCAGGCCACGCCGCACAATTCCTCACTTATCCGCACAACGCGGCGTTCGGCAAGGCGATCAGATGATCGGCGGTGAGGAGCAGCCGCTCCCTAGGCCGCGTCGCGGCTCGCCTTTGCCTCGAGCAGGCCCGACTCGACCAGGGCCGCGCGGATGCGCTCGATCTCGGCGCGGCCGAGCTTGACCAGCGGCGGCCGCACCACGCGCGCGCGGCAGCCGGCCGAGCAGCACCAGCGCCTCCTTCATGCGGTTGTGCATGTCGGCCCAGGGCTCGGCGTAGAACACGCGCGCCAGCGGATAGATGCGGTCGTTGAGGCGGCGGCGCCGCGGCGAGGTCGTTGGCCTGCGACCGCGCGGAACAGCTCGGCCTGCAGATCCGCGATCACGCTGCCGCTGCCGGAGAGGAGGCCATTGCAGCCGAGCACCAGCGAGGAGAACAGCCAGGCGCTGTGGGTGGTGAGCACGTTCACCGGCCGCGGCAGGTTCTGCAGCGTGCGGATGTGCATCTCGTGCTGCGGCACGTTGCCGGCCCAGTCCTTGATGGCGCGGATGCTCGGCACCTGCTCGACCATCTTCAGCAGCGTGTCGCGCGGATAGCCCTGGCCGGTCGCGAGCGGATACTGGAACGCGATGATCGGCAGGTCGCTCGCGTCGGCGATGCGCTTGAAATGCGCGAGCGCCATCTCCGGCGACTGACCCAGCGTGAACGGCGCCGGCGGGAACACCAGCAGCGCCGAGGCGCCGCCGTCCGCCGCCATGCGCGCGATCCGCGCCGCCTCGATGCTGCCGTCGGCCCACACGCCGTTGACGATGGGCAGCCGGTCGCCGATCTCGTCCTGCGGTGACATCGAGCACGCGTCGCTGCTCATCGAAGCTGCAGGAGGCGACTTCGGTCGAATGCGCGTTGATGGTGACCGCGGAAAGCCCTTTGATCGCCGCGACGTCGCGCAGGTGGCTGCGGAAGCTCTTCTCGTCGATCGACGAGGTCGTCGTTGAACGGCAGCAGCACGGCCGGAATGACGCCGTGGGGAATGTAATGAGGGTGACGGGGCATTTCTGTCTCCTTGGCGGCGGTCGCCTGCACCGAAATCGGTCGGGACCATACCACGCCCGACGCGCCGAAGTCCTGTGCGAGCGCGCCGCCTTGTCTTGATGTTTACCGAGGGTTGAGCGTACCCTTGCCGGCACCGAGGATGAGGAGAGTCCCATGGCCGCCTGTGCTCGCCACTTCAGCCGGTTGTCGTTCGTGCTCGCGCTCGGCGCGTCGCTGCCGGCGCTGTCCCCGGCAATATCGCCCGCCTGGGCCGGCGCGGCGCTCATCTACGTCACCAACAGCGCCGGCGACAGCATCCATGTGATCGATCCCGCGACCAACAAGGTGGTGCAGGAGATCAAGGGCGTCGAGGCGGCCCATGGCATTGCGCCCGCTCCCGACGGCGCGCGGGTCTATGTCAGCAACGAGGCCGACAGCACGCTCGACGTGTTCGACCGCGAAAGCGGCGCGCTGATCAAGAAAGTGCCGCTCAGCAACCATCCCAACAATATCGCGGTGACCAAGAACGGCGATCGCATCCTGGTCGGCATCGCGCGCGGGCCGGGCGCGGTGGACGTGATCGATGCCAAGACGCTGACCCGGACCAAGAGCATCCTGGTCAAGGGCCGGCTGCACAACATCTACGTGACGCCTGACGGCAAGCATCTGATCACCGGCTCGATTCCGGGCAAGCTCATGACCGTCATCGATCTCGAGCGCGAGGTCCCGGTATGGGAGCTGCCGTTCGATCTCGGCGTGCGCCCGATGACGATCGAGGCCGGTCCCGACGGCGCGACCAGACGCATCTTCGTGCAGCTCTCCGACACCAATGGCTTCGCGGTGGTGGATTTCGCCGCGCGCAAGGAGGTGGCGAGGATCAAGCTGCCGGCGACCGCAACCGAATTCGAGACCGACGCCGGGCGCGCTACCTCGCCCTCGCACGGGATCGGCGTGGCGCCGGACGGCAAGACGCTGTGGGTCACCAGCATTCCCAACAACGCGGTGTTCGTCTATTCGCTCGCCGACCTCAAGCTCATCGGCGAGGTCGCGCTGCCGGCCCTCACGCTGCCCGGGCACGGACCGATCGCCTCGGTGCCGAACTGGGTGACGTTCACGCCGGACAGCAAGACCATCTACATCTCCAACGCCGCGATGCAGATCCGTCACCGCCATCGATACCAGAGCATGCAGGTCAAGGCGGTCATCCCGGTGGGTGAGGTGCCCAAGCGCATCAACACGCTGGTGACGAACTAAGCCGGGTTCGGTCGCATCGAGGTCCGTAGGGAGCGCAATGCTCGCGCGGAGACAGGCTCACCTGGTTCGTGCAAGCTTGATCGCGCTGCGCCGCCGCGCTGAATGAAACTTCCCACAAAACGGACGGTGTCTTCGGCATGATCGAGCACGGCGCGTTCCGCGCCTTTGCAACCCCAGCGGTGACACGGGCCGACGTGAAGCGGCGGGAATTGATGGACTGTTTCAGCGGCCCGGATTATTGGGGGAGCAATGCGAAAGATCGCGCTTGAAGAGCATTTCACCACGCCCGAGCTTGCCAAATACGTGGCAAGACCGACGCAGAGCGACAGCATCTTTGCCGATATCGAGAAGCGCCTTGCCGACTTCGACCAGCTGCGGCTCGAGACCATGGACAAGGCCGGCATCGATGTCGCCGTGCTTTCGGTCACCACCCCGGCGTGCAGTCCGAGCCCGATGCCAAGCTCGCGGTCGGGCTGGCGCGCAGCGCCAACGACCTGCTGGCGCGCGAGGTACAGAAGCGGCCGCGTCGCTATGCCGGCTTCGCCCATGTGGCGATGCAGGATGTCGGCGCCGCGGCCGACGAACTGCAACGCGCCATCAGGGATCTCGGGTTCAAGGGCGCGCTGATCAACGGCCAGACCGGTGGCCACTATCTCGATGAGGACCGGTATCTCCCGTTCTGGGAGCGGGTGCAGGAGCTCGATGTCGCCGGTCTATCTGCATCCCGGCGGCCTGGTGGATCATCCCGCGATGTTCGCCAATCGTCCGGAGCTCAACGGACCCACCTGGGCCTGGACGGTGGAGACCGCGACCCACGCGCTGCGGCTGGTGTTCGGCGGGACCTTCAAGCGCTTTCCCAAGGTCAAGGTCATTCTCGGCCATATGGGCGAGACGCTTCCGTTCCTGCTGTGGCGCTTCGACAGCAGGGCGCAATTGCAGGTCGGCAAGCGAGATCGCGCCGGGTCGCGACCGTCCGACATCATCAGGCGCAATATCGTCATCACCACTGCGGGCGTCTGCGCGCCGGACCCCTGGTCGAAGCCATTGGCGCCTTGGGCGAGGACAGCGTGATGTTCTCGGTCGACTACCCGTACGAGGACACGCAGGTCGCCGCGGACTTCATCGACTCCGCCCCGATCAGCGAGGCGCTGCGGGCGAAAGTCTGCCACGGCAATGCCGAGCGTCTGCTGCGCCTGTAGTGCGGCCCACGGCGTTGCCGCCAAGCCGGCGGAACTCGAACGTTGATTCGGCTGGAACAAGCCCCATATTTGCGATCTCAGCAGATCAGTGCGGATACGCCGGCAAGAGCCCAAGTGATCGCGCCCTGGCGGTGGTCTTTGTCGCTCGCCATTTCTGTCCGGTGCCATGGACCCAGTAGCGTTGTTTCATCCGGCCGTCGCCGACTGGTTTGACCGCAGCTTCGCCGCGCCCACGGCGGCGCAGGCGCAGGCGTGGCCTGCCTTCCAGGCCGGCCGGCATGTGCTGATCGCGGCCCCGACCGGATCCGGCAAGACGCTCGCGGCCTTCCTCGCGGCCATCGATGCGCTGGTGCGGCAGGCGCTCGCGCATGGGCTCAAGGACGAGACCCAGATCGTCTACGTCTCGCCGCTCAAGGCGCTGTCGAACGATATCCAGCTGCAATCTGGAAGCGCCGCTCGCCGGCATCCGCGCGGCGCTTGCAGGCGCAGGGCTTGCCCGACGTCGACATCCGCACCTGGGTGCGCACCGGCGATACGCCCGCCGGCGAGCGCGACCGCATGCGCCGCCGTCCGCCGCACATCGTGGTGACCACGCCGGAATCGCTCTACATCCTGCTCGGCTCGGAATCCGGCCGCGCGATGCTCGCGACCACCCGCACCGTGATCGTCGACGAGATCCACGCGCTGGCGCCCAACAAGCGCGGCACCCATCTGGCGCGTTTCGCTCGAGCGCCTGGCCGCGCTGTGCGGCGATCGGCTGCAGCGCGTCGGCCTTTCCGCCACGCAGAAGCCGATCGAAGAGGTCGCGCGGTTTCTGGTCGGCGCTTCAGCCAACGGCGCAGGCGCCGACTGCACGATCGTCGATACCGGCCATCGCCGCGCGCGCGATCTCGCGCTCGAGGTGCCGGACTCGCCGCTCGAAGCGGTGATGTCGGCGGAGGTGTGGGAGCAGGTCTATCAACGCCTGGCCGAGCTGATCGAGGCGCATCGCACCACGCTGATCTTCGTCAACACCCGCCGGATGGCCGAGCGGGTCACGCGCCAGCTGTCCGAGCGGATCGGCGCAGCGCACGTGACGCGCGCACCACGGCAGCCTGGCCAAGGAGCAGCGCCTCGACGCCGAGCAGCGGCTCAAGCACGGCAAGCTCAAGGCGCTGGTGGCGACCGCCTCGCTCGAGCTCGGCATCGACATCGGCGAAGTCGACCTGGTCTGCCAGCTCGGCTCGCCGCGTTCGATCGCGAGCCTTCCTGCAACGGGTCGGGCGATCCGGGCACGCCGTTGCGGGCACGCCCAAGGGGCGGCTGTTCCCGCTCTCGCGCGACGAACTGGTGGAATGCGCGGCGCTGCATCGACAGCGTCGGCCGCGGCGAGCTCGATCGGCTCGCAATTCTCGCACAGCCGCTCGACGTGCTGGCGCAGCAGATCGTCGCCGAGGTGGCGACGCGCGAATGGAGCGAGGACGAGCTCTATGCGCTGATCCGCCGTGCGTGGCCCTATCGCGCGCTGGCGCGGGAGGATTTCGCGGCAGTGGTCACCATGCTGGCGGAAGGCTTCAGCACGCGCCGCGGCCGGCGCGGCGCGCTGATCCACCACGACGCCGTCAACCATATGCTGCGCGGCCGGCGCGGCGCGCGGCTCACCGCCCTGACCTCCGGCGGGACGATCCCCGACAACGCCGACTATCAGGTGCTGCTGGAGCCGGAGAACCACGTCGTCGGCAGCGTGAACGAGGACTTCGCGGTCGAGAGCATGGCCGGCGACATCTTCCAGCTCGGCAACAAGAGCTATCGCATCATACGCGTCGAGCGCGGCGTGGTGCGGGTCGAGGATGCCCATGGGATGGCGCCGACCATTCCGTTCTGGCTGGGCGAGGCGCCCGGCCGCAGCGACGAGCTCTCGGTCGCGGTGTCGCGGCTGCGCACGGACATGGCGGAGCGCTTGCGCAGCGACCCGACCGGAACGGAAGCGCTTGCGCTGGCTGGTGGACGATCTCGGTATCATCGCGCCCGCGGCGCGAGCAACTGGCCGAGTATCTCGCGGCGGCGCACGCGCGCGCTGAGCTGCCTGCCGACGCAGGACACGATCGTGCTCGAGCGCTTCTTCGACGAGGTCGGCGGCATGCAGCTCGTCATCCATTCGCCCTATGGCAGCCGCATCAACCGCGCCTGGGGCCTGGCGCTGCGCAAGCGGTTTTGCCGCAAGTTCAATTTCGAGCTGCAGGCGGCGGCGACCGAGGACAATATCGTGCTATCGCTCACCACCGCGCACAGCTTCGAGCTCGCCGAGGTCGCCCGCTATCTGCATTCCGCCACCATCAGGCCGCTGCTGATCCAGGCGATGCTCGATGCGCCGATGTTCGTCACGCGCTGGCGCTGGGTGATCGGCGTCGCGCTGGCGCTGCCGCGCTTCCGCGGCGGCCGGAAGGTGCCGCCGCAGCTCGCGCGCATGGGCGCCGAGGATCTGATCGGCGTCGGTGTTTCCCGATCAGATCGCTTGCGCCGAAAACCTCGCGGGCGAGCGCGAGATCCCGGATCATCCCCTGGTGCGCCAGGCCATCGGCGACTGCCTCAACGAGGCGATGGACCTCGCCGGCCTCGAGCGCGCTGCTCGACGCGCATCGAGTCCGGCGATATCCGAGATCGTCGCCCGCGATCTGACCGAACCCTCGCCGCTGGCGCTCGAGGTGCTGTCGGCGCGTCCCTATGCCTATCTCGACGATGCGCCGCTGGAGGAGCGCCGCACCCAGGCGGTGATGAGCCGGCGCTGGCTATCGCCCGAGGCCGCGGCGGACATCGGCCGGCTTGATCCCGAGGCGATCGCGCGCGTGCGATCCGAAGCGTGGCCCGAGGCCACCAATGCCGACGAGCTGCACGATGCGCTGGTCTGGCTCGGGTTCCTCAGCATGGCTGAAGCGGATGCCGGACCGGGCTGGAGGGACTGGCTGTCGGATCTGGCTCGCCACAAGCGGGTGGCGCGGCTCGACGGCGGCGCACGCGCCGTTGTGGATCACGGCGGAGCGCCTGCCGCAGTTCCTGGCGCTATGGCCCGTCGGCACGACTTGAACCCGCGATCGCCGCGCCGGCAGCCTATGCCGAGCGCAGCTGGTCGCGCGACGAGGCGCTGGTGGAAATCCTGCGCGGCCGGCTCGAGGGCTCGGGCCGGTTACGCAGGAGACCTTGGCCGGTCCGCTTGGACTTGCGTCCAACGAGATCGCCGCGCGCGCTCGCGGCGCTCGAAGCCGAAGGCTTCGCCATGCGCGGGCGCTTCACGCCGGGAGCGGCAGCCGAAGAATGGTGCGAGCGCCGGCTCCTGGCGCGCATTCACGGCTACACCGTCAAGCGGCTGCGGGCCGAGATCGAGCCGGTCGCGGCGCGCGATTTCCTGCGTTTCCTGCTCGGCTGGCAGCGCGTCGCGGCCGACGCCCGGATGGAAGGGCCGCAGGCGGTCGATACCGTGGTCGGCCAGCTCGAAGGCTTCGAGGCGCCCGCCGGCGCCTGGGAGAGCGAGATCCTTCCGGCGCGTCTCGCCGGCTACGAGCCAACCTGGCTCGACGATCGTTGTCTCGCGGGGCATGTCGCCTGGACGCGGCTGCGGCCGCGCGCGGGACGAGCAAGCAATGGACGCGCCGAACGGCAGCGAGGGCCGGGCGACGACGCCGTGCGCACCACGCCGATCACGCTGATCGCGCGTCGTCACGCCGCGCCTGTGGGCATCCCTGTCGACCCAGGAGGACGGCGTTCATCCCAGCCACCGGGCGCAGCTCGTTCTCGATCACATTCGTGCGCATGGCGCCTCGTTCTTCGAGGAGCTCGTGGACGGCACCGGCCTGCTGCGATCTCAGATCGAAGAGGCGCTGGGTGAATTGGTGACGCTCGGCCTCGTGAGCTCGGACAGCTTCGGCGGATTGCGCGCGTTGCTGGTGCCCTCCGGCGAGCGCAGGCCGATCGCCGGCGCCCATCGCCGCCGTCGCACCGCGAAGTTCGGGATGGAGGAAGCGGGCCGGTGGGCGCTGGTCCGCCGTCCGCGGCCGGCAAAGGCCGGCGCGGGCATGGAAGCGGGCACCGCGCAACAGGCCGTCGCGCAGCAAGCTCTCGGCAGCAGCAGGCGGTCGAGCATGTGGCGCGCACGCTGCTGCTGCGCTACGGCGTCGTGTTCTGGCGGCTGCTCGAACGCGAGGCCGCCTGGCTGCCGCCGTGGCGGGATCTGCTGCGCGTCTACCGCCGGCTCGAAAGCCGCGGCGACATCCGCGGCGGCCGCTTCGTGGCCGGCTTCTCCGGCGAGCAGTTTGCGCTGCCCGATGCGGTCGCAACGTTGCGCGAGGTTCGCCGCCAGCCGGCTTGCGGCGCGCTGGTGTCGCTGTCGGGCGCCGATCCGCTCAACCTTGCGGGCATCCTCACGCCGGGCCCGAGGCTCGCCGCGCTCACCGGCAACCGCTTGCTCTATCGCGACGGCGTGCCGATCGCGCTGCTCGCCGCCGGCGAAGTGCAGTTTCTCGAAACCCTGGATGCCGCCAGCGAATGGGCCGCGCACAAGGCCTTGCTGCGAAGCGCCGTGCCCGGGCCGCCGATCGCCCCTGCTGCGCCCGCGCCCGTCACGCCGGTGCCGAACGCCTAGCGGCGATACGACGAGAGCATTTCGCGCTTCGCGCCGCTCGCACCGGGTCGATGCGGGACTACAGTTTCTGCCCGTTGACCCAGTCCGCCAGGATCTTCCAGTTCGGGTCGTCCTTGGACGCGAACTGGCGGCCGCCGGAATGGAAGACGTTGCCGCCGGCCTCGGGCGCCAGCGGCTGCTGCAACAGCCGGCTGGTCGCGGGATCGCCCGGGTTCACCAGGATCGCGGCCATCTCGAAATTCTTGCGCGACTGCTCCTCGGTCCACGCGCTCGCGCCGGGCGCAAGCCGCTCGAGCCGGAATGCATTGTTGCTCTCGGCGTGGCAGACGTAACAACGGGTATGGCCATCGCGTTTCTGCAGAAAGACCGGCTGGACGCGGGTCTTGAAGAACTCGTAATCGAGCGATGGCGCCGCGCGCGTCGCCATCGGCAACGGGGAGGCGGCCGTCAATAAAGCAGCCGTCATGATGAATCTTGTTCGCCAAGCCGCCATGAGCATCCTCCCGGAGTTTTTGATTTTCCGAGCGGGGGATGCTAGTCCCACATCGCAGCGCTGCCAATGCCGTATCACGTGTTGGTCAAGCGGATCCCGCCGCGGCGCCCCAGATCGGTGCAGTCTTCGTCCGTCTTGAGACCGATCGCCCGCACGCCGTAAACGGCGAGCTCCTCGTCGCGGTCCTCGGTATCGCCCGGTCACCCCGACCGCGCCGATAACCTCGCCGTCGGCGTCGCGGATCTGCACGCCCCCGCCTTCGGGGAAAATCTGGTCGCCGGTCGCGCTGAGCAGGTAGCGCATGAAGATCGGCTTCTCCTCGGCGCGCACCTTCACGAGCTTGGAGGAGCGGCCCATGGCGAGCGCGGCGTAGGTCTTGCCGTAGGCCATCTCGAACCGGATCATGGAGCTGCCGTCCTCCTTCTTGAACGCCTTTACCTTGCAGCCGGGCTCGACCACGATCACGGAGAGCGGCCGGCAATCGAGCTCGGCGCCGCGTTTGAGGATGGCGTCGATGAGACGGTCGGCCTGATCGAGGCTAATGGCGGTCATGGATCCTCCAATTGCGTTGATTCGATATGGCGCTTCAGCATATGCCGTCGAAATGTACCAGCAGAACGTAACGCGCGGCGTGCCGGCCTCGGTTGACTCGGCATCGGCAGCTGTGACACGTCGCGCGCGCGGCGGGGGACTTGATCCGAGGAGGGTGTAATGTCCGAATTTTCACGGCGCGACATGCTGAGCGCCGCGGCCGCCGGCGGCATGATCGCCGCTGCAACCAGCACCGATGGCTTGGCGGAAGGACAACCGCCGTTCGGACCGACCCCGCCGGTGCTGGCCGGCGCCCAACTGCCGTCCTTTCGCTTCCAGCTCGGCGCGGTCGCGCCCAAGTCCTGGAACGGCGGCTGGGCGAAAGAAGCGACGGTCGCGGAATTCCCGGTCTCCGAGAAGCTCGCCGGTGTGCTGATGTCGCTCAATCCGGGCGGGCTGCGCGAGCTGCACTGGCACGCCAATGCAGCGGAATGGGCCTACGTGATCAAGGGCCAATGCCGCGTCACCACCATCAACCCGCAGGGTCAATCGCAGATCGCCGACTTCGCCGCCGGCGATGTCTGGTACTTCCCGCGCGGGTTCGGCCACTCGATCCAGGGCATCGGCGCCGAGGACTGCCTGTTCGTGCTCGTATTCGACAATGGTTATTTCTCCGAGTTCGGCACCTTCAGCATCAGCGATTGGGTCGGACACACGCCGCCCGAGGTGCTGGCGAAGAACTTCGGTGTGCCGGCGTCGACCTTCGCCAATTTTCCGAAACGCGAGGTCTATATCGCCAAGGGACCGGTGCCGCCGCCGCTTCCCGCCGATCCCGCGCCCGGAACGATCAATCCCGGAACGCTCACCCATCGCTATCGCCTGCTGGCGCAGCGTCCAGACACTTATCCGGGCGGCACGAATCGGCTGGTGTCGCAGCGCGAGTTTCCGATCTCGACCACCATCACCGGCGCGCTCATGCGCATCAAGCCGGGCGGCATGCGCGAGCTGCACTGGCATCCCAATGCCGACGAATGGCAGTATTATATCGGCGGCCGCGCCCGCATGAGCGTGTTCGGATCCCACGGCCGCGTGCGCACTGGAGGAATTCAACGCCGGCGACGTCGGCTACGTGCCGCAGGGCTACGGGCATTACATCGAGAACGCCGGCAGCGAGGATCTCGAGCTGCTGATCGTGCTCAACAACGGCACCTACGAATCAATCTCGCTGGCCAACTGGATCGGCGCCAATCCGCATCTCTTGCTGGCGACCAACTTCGAGGTGCCGGAGAGCACGTTCAAGGATTTTCTCACGCGCGACCGCTTCATGCCGGGGTGAGGTGCGCTGTTCGATGGGTAGCGGCTCCTGCATCCGGACGGGTGCGCGAGTCCCGGTCGGGCCCCAGCTCCCCAAGTTGGGGAGAGGGACCGCGCCAGTTTGTGGAAACGTCAGTGCCTCACGCTCTTGAGCGTTTCGAGCACGCGCTCCGGCGTGAACGGCAGGTGGCGCATCCGCTTGCCGGTCAGCCGATAGAATGCGTTCGAGATCGCGCCGGCGATGAACGGATTGCCGATCTCGCCCAGGCCGGTCGGCCGGGTATCGACCTCGACGAAGCTGACGTTGCATCTCCTCCGGCAGGTCCGACATGCGCATCAGGTTGTAATCGTGGAAGTTCGACTGCTCCACGACGCCGTCCTTGATGGTCACGCGTTCGTGCAGGATGCTGACAGGCCGTAGATTATCGCGCTCTCCACGTTGGCCTTGGCCGCGGCCGGCTGCACGATCACGCCGCCGTCGATCGCCGCCCACACTTTGTGGACGCGGATCTTTCCCGTCTTCGCATCGAACGGAGATTTCGACCGCACCGGCGCCGAGCGAGCCTGAGCGCTCGGTGATCGAGATGCCGATGGCGCGGCCGTCCGGTCGTTTGGCTTTGTAGTCGGACATCTGCGCCAGCGCCTCGAACACTTTGCGCGCCTTCGGCGTGGCCCCCATGCGCTCGAAGCGGAATTCGATCGGATCGACGCCCTGGTCGACCGCCATCTGGTCGACGAAACCTCGATGGCGAAGGTGTTGAACACGTGGCCCACTGCGCGCCAGTGCTTGAGCTTGATGCCGTGGGAGACGCCGCGCCGTTCGATGTACTGGTTCGGCACCCCGTAATACGGAATCTTGATGCCGGTGATGAGAAGGAATTCACCGTCGCCGACGACACAGTGCTTCCAGCCCGTCACCTTGCCGGACGCGTCGGTTGCCGCCTCCAGGCACTGGAAGGACTGCGGGCGGAACATGCCCTGGGCGATATCCTCCTCGCGCGTCCAGATCAGCTTGACCGGACGGCGCACCTCCTTGGCGATGAGCGCGCATTCGGCGGCATAGTCGCCGAGCGAGCGCCGGCCGAAGCCGCCGCCCATGTAGCACTGGTGGAAATCCACCTGCTCGTCCTTGAGGCCGAGCGCCTTTGCCACCGCCTTGCGGGATCCGTCGGGCGCCTGACTGCCCTCCCACACCTCGGCCTTGTCGCCGGCATCGTTGATGCGGACCACCGCGTTGAGCGGCTCCATCTGGGCGTGATAGCCGTAGTCGCTGCGGAATTCGGCGTGATAGGTCTTGGCGGCACCGGCGAACGCGGCCTTCACGTCGCCTTTCTCTTCGAGCTTCACCGCCGACGCATTCGGGTCGGCGTGGATCCTGCACGTAGTCCTCGAGCGCCCGATCGGAGTCGAAGCCGTCGGCCTTGGCCTTGCTCCAGGTGACTTTCAGCGCGTCGCGTCCGGCCTTTGCGGTCTCGAAATGATCGGCAACCACGGCCAGGCCATTCGGCCAGCTTGACGATGCCGATGACGCCTTTCATGCGCCTTGATCTGGGCGTCGTTCCAGCTTTCCGGCGCGGCGGCCGACTGGTCCTGCTTGCCGGGATCCCAGATCTCCGGCCTGCGCGTTGTGCACGGGCGAATGGAGCGTCGAGGCGTACACCATGCCGGGCAGCTTCACGTCGATGGCGTATTGCGCCGTGCCGTTGACCTTGAGCGGGCGTGTCGCGGCGCGGCACGGACTTGCCGATCAGGCGGAAATCCTTGCGCTCCTTGAGCTCTTTCGGATCGACCGCCGGCAGCGTCGCCGGAATCGTGCCGAAGGCGGCGATCTCGCCGTAAGCTCAGGCGCTGGCCATTGGCGGGATTGATGACGACGCTCGGCTCGGTCTTGAGCGAGGCGGCATCGACGCCCCATTTCTGCGCGGCATTGGCGATCAGCACCTTGCGCACCTGCGCGCCGGCCGTCCGCAGCTGGGTGAAATAGAGCTGCACCGCGCGGCTGCCGACGATCCACATCAGGTTCTCGGTGCCGAACGGATCCTTGTAGCCGTAGACCTTGGCGTCGGCAGGCGCCCATTCGATCGCGACCTTCGACCAGTCGGCATCCAGCTCCTCCGCGACGATGAGGGGCAGCGACGTCATCGAGCCCTGGCCCATTTCGGCGCCGGCGCTGAGAGATAGTGATGCGTGCCGTCCGGCGCGATACGCACCCATGGTGTCACCGGCGCATTCGCCAACGTGTTCGCCTGGGCCTGCGACATCAGGCGCACGCCGTCGTTGCCGACCGCGATACAGAATGCCATTCCGCCCAAGCCGGCGAGCAACGCCGCGGCGGGAGATGTGTCGTGTCGATCATGTTCATGGCTCAGACCTCCCGCGATGCGCGCTCGATGGCGGCGATGATGCGGTGATAGGTCCCGCAGCGGCAGATATTGCCGTCCATGTGGGTGATGATGTCAGCGCGCGTCGGCTTGGGATTCTTGGCCAGCAGTTCCGCCGCCTTCATGATCTGGCCCGGACTGGCAGTAGCCGCATTGCGGCACCTCTTCGAGAACCCAGGCCTTCTGCAGCGGGTGAGACGAATTGGGCGACAGGCCTTCGATGGTGACGACCGTCTTGCCCGCCACCGATCCCACATCGATCTGGCAGGAAGCGCTGCGCGATGCCGTCGACATGAACAGTGCAGGCGCCGCACAGAGACCGGCGCCGCAGCCGTATTTGGTGCCGGTCAATCCCACGTGGTCGCGGATGGCCCACAACAACGGCGTGCCCGGGTCGGCATCGACCGAGACCTGTCGATTGTTCAAGGTGAACGAGACCATGCTTCCTCCTCCCACTTCGCGCTTTCCTCACGCCCGCCGCCGCGTGAATTCGGGCGACTGGAAGCGCGGGAGCGGCTTGATTGCTGGCTGAACGCGAAATTGCACGCTGGACGTTGAGCTTGCGTTCAGCTTAGCAAGCGCGGCGGCTGTTTCACATCGGAAAAATTCAAAACTATGCCCGTCCCCGACATGCGTTGGCCCGGGTCCTCGCCTAGGGTGCAATGCAGGAACTCAAACCCCATATGATCCCCATGAATCAGACGAACCAAGCACTCGCAGCCCAAGCCGCCGACGCCAACCCGCTGTTCGAGGACTGGTCCGAGCCCTTCGGCGTTCCGCCCTTCGGCCGGATCGAACCGCAACATTTTCTGCCTGCCTTCGCGCGCGCCTTTGCCGCCCACGAGGCCGAGGTCGCGGCCATCGCCGCCGATGCGGTCGAGCCGACCTTCGCCAACACCATCGACGCGTTGGAAACGGCCGGCGACGCGCTCACGCGCGCCTCCAGCGTCTTTTATCTCCTTGCCGGTGCGCACACCAACGACGCGATCCAGGAGATCGAACGCGAACTGGCGCCGCTGGCGGCCAAGCACTGGAACCGGATTCTCATGGACGAGGGCCTGTTCCGCCGCGTCGACGCGCTTCATCGCCGACGCGAGCAACTCGGTCTCACGGCGGAGCAAGCGCGTGTGCTCGATCGCTATCACGCGATGTACAAGCGCGCGGGTGCGGCGCTCGACGCCCCCGCGAAAGCACGGCTCGGAGATATCAACGAACGTCTCGCCACTCTCGGCACGACCTTCAGCCAGAACGTGCTGGCGGATGAGCAGGGCTACACGCTCGTGCTCGACGGCGAGGACGACCTCGCCGGTCTTCCCGATTTCGTGCGCGCGCGGCGGCGCAGGCGGCGGCCGAGGAGCGCGGCCTTGCCGGCAAGCATCTCGTCACCATCTCGCGCTCGAGCGTCGAGCCGTTCCTGCAGTTCTCTTCCCGCCGCGATTTGCGCGAGAAGATTTTCCGCGCCTGGATCGCGCGCGGCGATGGCGGCGGCGCAACCGACAACAAGGCGATCATTGCCGAGATGGTGGCGCTGCGCGCCGAGCGTGCGCGCCTGCTCGGCTATCCGACGTTTGCCCATTACCGGCTCGACGACGCCATGGCCAAGACCCCGGAGGCGGTGCGTTCGCTGCTCGAGCGCGTATGGCTGCCGGCGCGCAGCCGCGCCATGGAAGATGCCGTGGCGCTCCAGGGTCTGGTGCAGGCGGAGGGAAAGAATTTCGCGCTCGCCCCATGGGACTGGCGCTACTACGCGGAGAAGCTGCGCAAGGTGCGCTGCGACATCGACGAAACGGCGATCAAGCCGTACTTCCAGCTCGATCGCATCATCGAGGCGGCGTTCTACACCGCGAACCGGCTGTTCGGGCTGACCTTCGAACGCCGCGACGGCATTCCGGTCTGGCATGACGACGTGCGGGTGTGGGAGGTGCGCGATGCCGCCGGGCATCATCGCGGGCTTTTCTTCGGCGACTATTTCGCGCGCAGCTCGAAGCACAGCGGCGCCTGGATGACCACGTTGCGCGACCAGGAACGGCTCCGACGGCGACATCCGGCCTTTGGTCGTCAATGTCATGAATTTTCCAAGGCCAGCGAAGGCGAGCCGACGCTGCTTTCGTACGATGATGCCAAGACGCTGTTTCACGAATTCGGCCATGCATTGCACGCGCTCCTCTCCGACGTCACTTATCCGATGGTGGCGGGGACCAGCGTGCTCACGGACTGGGTGGAGCTGCCGTCGCAGCTCTATGAGCATTGGCTGGAGCGTCCTGAAATCCTGAGCCGCTTCGCCGTCCACTTTCGTACCGGCGAGCCGATCCCGCAGGATCTGCTGCGCCGCCTCATTGCCGCGCGCACGTTCAACCAGGGCCACGCGACGGTGGAATACGTCGCTTCCGCGCTGCTCGATCTGGACATCCATCTGCAGGCGGCGGCCCAGGCGGGCCATGCGAAGGCTTCGGGCGTCAAGGCATTCGACATCAATGCCTTCGAGCACGACGCCCTCGCGCGCATCGGCATGCCGGCTGAAATTGTCATGCGCCACCGCCCCACCCACTTCCAGCACGTGTTCGCGGGCAGCGGCTACGCCGCGGCTTACTACAGCTATATGTGGTCGGAGGTGCTGGACGCCGACGCCTTTGCCGCGTTCGAGGAAGCCGGTGACATCTTCGATGCCGGCACTGCGAAGAACCTGCGGGAGCATGTCTACGCCGCCGGCGGCTCGCGCGATCCGGTCGAGCTCTACACCGCCTTCCGCGGGCGGCTGCCGACGCCCGATGGGCTGCTGCGGCGGCGGGGATTGAGTGAGGAAGTCGCTTGAGGTTGCGATCGTTTCTCGCGCTTCCCGTGTCATCGCCCGCGCAGGCCGGCGATCCAGCACCCGAAAAACGTGCGATGACGTTCGATCGTGCCTCATTTGGATATTTGTGATTACTGGATGCTCCGCTTGCGCGGAGCATGACAGCGCTGGATTGGGCCCGAGCATTGACGATGCAGCTTCACACCGCCGGGCACCGCCAGGGTGTCGTTGCCGCTCCACATCATGCCGCCGTCGAGGCGGGACGCGCCACCCTGGCCGCCGGCGGCAACGCGCTCGAGGCCATGGTGGCGATGGCCGCGACCATCGCCGCGGTTTACCCGCACATGACCCAGATCGGCGGCGACGGGTTCTGGCTCGTGCACGAGCCGTCGGGACGCGTGCGCGCGCTGATGGCGCCAGGTCGCGCCGGCGCCAATGCGCGGCGCCGAGCTCTACCGCGAGTATGAGACGATCCCGCCGCGCGGCCCGCTGGCGGCGCTCACCGTGCCCGGCGCGATTTCCGGCTGGATGCTGGCACTCGAAGCCGCTCGCTCGCTGGGCGCTCGCCTGCCGCTGCCCGACCTGCTCGGACCTGCGATCCGCCACGCCAGCGACGGTTACACCGTCACCCGCAGCCAGGCCCGGCTGACGGCCGAGAAACTCGCCGAGTTGAAGGGACGTCCCCGGCTTTCGCGCAGGCATTCTTGGTCGATGGTCGCCCGCCCGATGCCGGCACGACCCTCAAGCAACCAGCGCTCGCCGCAACGCTCGATCATCTCGCCCATGCCGGGCTCGATGATTACTACCGCGGCGATGTCGCACGCGAGATCGCCGGCGATCTCGACCGCATCGGCAGTCCGGTGACGCGCGGGGACCTCGAACGCTGCCGGGCGAGCCTTGCCGAGCCGCTCTCGGTCGCGCTCGAGGCCGGCACCGTGTTCAACACGCCGCCGCCGACGCAGGGTCTGGCCTCGTTGATCATTCTCGCGCTGTTCGATCGCCTGCGCGTGCCTGAGTCGAGACGGCTTCGATCACGTGCACGGCCTGATCGAGGCGACCAAGCGCGCCTTCGCGCGTGCGCGACCGCGCCGTGACCGATCCCGATCGCATCCAGCAGCCGGTCGACCGCTATCCTCGACGGCAGGTTTCTCGACGGCGAGGCGCTCAAGATCGATCGCCGCAAGGCCGCGCACTGGCCGGCCCCTTATGGTGAAGGCGACACGGTGTGGATGGGCGCCGCCGACGCGTCCGGGCTCGTCGTTTCCTACATCCAGTCGCTCTATTGGGAATTCGGCTCGGGCGTCGTGCTGCCCGCGACCGGCGTACTGATGCAAAATCGCGGCGCCAGCTTTTCGCTCGAACCGGGCGCGTTGAATGCGCTCGCGCCCGGCCGGTTGCCGTTCCACACGCTCAATCCGGCGCTCGCGGTGCTCGCGGACGGCCGCGTCATCGCCTATGGCGCCATGGGCGGCGATGGCCAGCCGCAAACGCAGGCCGCGCTGTTCACCCGGCACGTGCGATACCGCGCGCCGCTCGACGCGCGCGATCGATGCGCCGCGCTGGCTGCTGGGCCGCACCTGGGGCTCGACCCATACCAATCTGCGCATGGAATCGCGCTTCGACGGCGACCCTCGTCGAGCGCCTGCTATCGGCCGGCCACGACGTCGAAGTGCTGCCGGATGCCTATTCGGATGTCATGGGCCATGCCGGGGCGGTGGTGCTTCACCCGGACGGGACGCTCGAAGGTGCGTCACGATCCGCGCGCCGACGGCGGCGCGGCGGGGTGTAGCGATCGGCCACGGCGGGCATGTCCGGGACTGTCATGGCCACGCCTCCATTCCGCCGCAGTCCGTGATATCGTGCCCTGCCGGCCGCGGCGAGACTTGGCGAGCACAGCCATGATTCATCGTCTCTTTTCTCCATCCTGGCCGCGCTGGTCGGAATGGCTATCACCGGCAGGCGGCATCCGCCCATCCTCACGTCTGGGTCACCGATCAAGAGCGAGCTCGTCTACGCGCCGGACGGTTCGGTCACCGGCGTGCGCCACGCCTGGACCTTCGACGACATGTTCTCGGTGTTCGCGACCCAAGGCCTCGACTCGAAGAAGAAGGGCGAGTTCACGCGCGAGGAACTGGCGCCGCTCGCCGAGGTCAATGTCAGCTCGCTGAAGGAATACGACTTCTTCACCTATGCCAAGGCGAACGGCAAGAAGCTGGAGTTCAACGACCCGCAGGCCGGCTACTATCTCGATTACAACACCAAGGACACGGTGCTGACGCTGTACTTCACGCTGCCGCTCAAGGCGCCGGTGAAGGCGAAAGACCTGACGCTCGAAGTCTACGACCGGGAACTATTTCGTCGACTTCAGCTTTCGCCGAGAAGGATCCGGTCAAGCTCGTCGGCGCGCCCGCGCAATGCAAGCTCTCGGTCGCGCGCCCGCAGGAAATGAATGCCGCACTGTCGCAGCAACTCAGCCAGCTCGGTCCCGACCAGCGAGATCCTCGCTGACCATCGGCGCCGAATATCGCAAACAAGATCTTGGTGAAATGCCCGTGAAAACCGTCGTCGGGGGCGACTGGTCGTTCATATCGCTTTGGTGGTCGCCGTCTCGCCGGCCTCGTGTTCGCTGGCCGGTGCGCTCGACGCTGCGCGCTCGCGCAGGCGCGGCCCGTTCGGCGCGCCGCGCGCAGCGCGCCGGCGCCTCCGATGGGCGGCGTGCTCGGCTGGATCTTCGCCAAGCAGGCGGAATTCTATCGGCAGTTCTCGAGCCTGATCCGCGCCGCCAAGGCCGATGGCAGCGCGGCCTGGGGCCTGTTCGGCTGGCGTTCCTCGTACGGCATCTTTCACGCCGCCGGCCCCGGTCACGGCAAGGCGGTGATCTCGTCCTATATGGTCGCGAATGAAGAGACCTGGGTGCGCGGCGTGGTGCTGTCGTTCGCCTCCGCGCTGTTGCAGGCGCTGGTCGCGGTGGTGCTCGTGGGCATTGCCGCCGCGCTCCTGAACGCGACCGCGGCGACCATGAAACGCGCGGTCGATCGTCATCGAAATCGTGAGCTACTCGCTCATCATCCTCATCGGCGTCGCGATTGCTGTGGGTGAAAGGGCGGGCTTTCCTCACGACGCTGCAGACGCTCCATCGCCCCGCCGCCGTCGGTGCCGCTGTCACGCCGGCGCATCACGCGCACGCTCATCACGATCATGCACGATCACGATCATGATCATGGTCACGATCATGGTCATGACCACGATCATGATCACCTCCATCATGATCACGTCACTGCATCGACCAGCGCTGCGACGGCCACGCGCACGATCATGATCACGACGACCATGCTTCGGCCTGGGGACACGCGCATGCGCCGGAGCCGGAGGAGCTCGCCGGCCCGGGCGGATGGAAGCGCGGACTCTCCGCCATCGTCGCCGTGGGCTTGCGGCCGTGCTCGGGTGCCATCACTGGTGCTGGTCTTTGCGCTGGCGCAGGGGCTGTTCTGGACCGGCGTGGTCGCGACCTTCGTCATGGGGCTCGGCACCGCCATCACCGTCGCCGCCATCGCCACCATCGCGGTCGTTCGCCAAAGCCTGGGCCAAGCGCTTCGCCGATACGCAGCTCCGGCTACGGCATGCTGGCGATGCGCGGCATCGAGGCCGGCGCGGCAGTGGTGATCATCGGCCTTCGGCGTCGCTGCTGCTCACCGGCTACATGGTGAGCGAGCGGATGGTCGGAATTTAGCGCGGCGGGATCAGCCCGCTCGGCGCGCATATCGACAATCTCAGCATCATCCTGATCGGGAAGGGAGCACGAATGGCAGCCGAACAAATTTCGACCCGTTGCTGTATCGTCGGCGGCGGGCCATGCGGGCTCATGCTCGGCTTCCTGCTGGCGCGCGCCGGCGTCGACGTCGTCGTGCTCGAGAAGCACGCCGACTTCCTGCGCGACTTTCGCGGCGACACCATCCATCCCTCGACGCTCGGAGCTGATGCACGAGCTCGGCCTGCTCGACGACTTCCTGAAGCTGCCGCACCAGAAGGCGCCAGCGCTCGAGCGCATACTTCGGCGACACGGCAATACGCCTTCGCGGACTTCACGCACCTGCCGACGCGCTGCAAGTTCATCGCGCTGATGCCGCAGTGGGACTTCCTCAATTTCCTCGCCGAGCAGCGGCAAGCGCTATCCGTCGTTCCACTCTGCGCATGCGCGCGGAGGCGGTCGACCTGATCGAGGACGACGGCCGGGTGTACCGGCGTGCGCGCCAACACGCCGGACGGCGCCGCTCGACGTGCGCGCCGATCTCGTCGTCGGCTGCGACGGCCGGCATTCGACCGTGCGCGAACGCGCCGGCCTCGCAGGTCGAGGACATCGGCGCGCCGATGGACGTGCTCTGGTTCCGCCTGCCGAAGAAGCCAGCGGACCCCGGCGAGACCATGGGCCGGTTCGACGCCGGCGCGCATCATCGTTCTGATCGACCGCGGCGACTACTGGCAATGCGCCTTCGTGATTCCGCAAGGGTCGGATCGAGGAGACCAAGCGCGCCGGGCTGCCGGCGTTCCGGCAGACCGTCGCGCAGGTCATGCCCGTGTTCGCGGACCGCGGTCGGCGAGCTCAAGGACTGGGATCGAGATCAAGCTCTTGACCGTCGCGGTCGACCGGCTCGAGCGCTGGCATCGGCCGGGGCTGCTCTGCATCGGCGACGCCGCGCACGCGATGTCGCCGGTCGGCGGCGTCGGCGTCAATCTGGCGGTGCAGGACGCGGTGGCGGCAGCCAATATCCTGTGGCAGCCGCTGAAGGCCGGAACGCTGACGCGAGGACGACCTCGACCGCGTGCAGAAGCGGCGCGAGTTTCCGACCCGCGTCATCCAGCGCATGCAGGTGTTCATGCAGGATCAAGGTCGTCGATCGCGCGCTCGGCGCGGACAAGGCGATCGACGCGCCGCTGCGCGCTGCGGCTGATGGCGCGCTTTGCGCCGCTGCGCCGCATCCCGGCGCGCATCGTCGGCATGGGCGTGCGGCCGGAGCACGTGCACACGCCGGATAGCGCGCTGGCGCGGCCGGTGGGTAACGCAGAAGTCTCCGTCTAATCCGCGAAGTCTTCCGGCCTGAGCTCGATCGGCGTGCCGTGCGGCGTGCGGTCGGCGGCGTGATCCCAGGCGTCGCGATAGCGCGCGAGCGTCTCGCATGTCGGCCACGCCCTTCTCGGCGACGATGCGTTCGAGCGCGTTGAGCCAGTGCCGGTAATAGGTCTCGCCGGTGTCGGGATCGCCGGCGGCCTGCGCGCGCTTGATCTCGTCGCCGAGCGTCGCCGCCCATTCGGGCCAGGTGAACAGGCCGCGGTCGTGCAGCGCGAGCGCCATGGCGAAGGCCTGCGCCTCCCACGGCTCGCGGAACACCGGCCCTTCGGCGTCGCGCGGAATGCTCGGGCACCGCCTCGGTCGCGCGGCGGCCGCGGCGGCGTCGACCGCGGATCGAGCGGCGTCATGCGGCTCACGCCGGGTCGAGATACGGCTCGAACGCGTCGATCGAGACCTTCAGCGTCGGGTCGGCATCCGGGCCCCACAGCTCGCGCGCTCGTCGAACACCACGGTGTAGAGCCATTGCGGATTGTCGCCCTTGTCGGTCGCCACCGAGTCGGGGAACGCGTGGCAGCCGTGCACGAGCTCGACCGACGCCGACGCTTGCCGCGCGCGTAGCGCGGCAGCCGCGTGTGCGTCGGCGGATGGATGTTCTTCGTGCGCACGCGGTCGCCCGGCTTGAAGCGCGCGGGCGCCTGCTGCCTGGCGGTAGAACGAGCCGCGCGTCATGCCCTGCTGCGACGACGTCGGTCGTGAGCTTGCGCTGCAGCGGCTTGCCCGGCGCGCAGCGCGTGACCGGCGGCGAGCTCCTCGGCGTCGGCGTAGCCGCGCTCGACGACATTGCTCTCCATCGCCAGCGCCCAGCGCTGGTAATAGGACGCGGTGAGATAGACCTGCGGCGGCAGCCGTCTCCTGCGCGAAGCGCGACATGTCGATGTGCCAGGCGCCGGCGTAGCCCATGGCGCGCTGCATCGCGAGCACGCGGCCTTCCCATGGGGCGTGGAACGGCGGCTCGTTCGGCTCGGGCTCGACCTTGCCGAAGCCGTCCATGCCGCCCATGTCGTGGACGCCGTCCATCACGCGACCTCCTCGGGCGTGTTCGGCGAAGCCGGTGCCGATCATCGAATCGCGCGTGACCGAGGTCGGCGAGCTGCTCCTCGCTCCAGCCCTCGGTGCCGGGCGGGCGCATCGGCAGCACCAGGAAGCGCGTCTCGGCGGTCGAGATCCCACACGCGGATTTCGGTGTCCTTCGGCAGCGTGACGCCGAAATCGGCGAGCACGCCGCGCGGGTCCTTCACCGCGCGCGAGCGATAGGGCGCCGACTTGTACCAGACCGGCGGCAGGCCGAGCACTTCCCACGGATAGCAGGAGCACAGCGTGCAGACGATCATGTTGTGGCAGCTGCGGCGTGTTCTCGACCGCGACCAGATGGTCGCCGACGCGGCTGATCGTGGCCGAGCGCGGCTGACCGCCTTGGTGGCGTCCGCGAGCAGCGCCTGCTTGAAGGCGGGATCGGTCCAGGCCTTGGCGACGACGACGCGCGCCGTTGTGCGGGCCGACCTTGGTCTCGTAGGCCTCGATGATGGCGTCGAGCGCGGCCGGATCGATGTAGCCCTTCTCGGTCAGCACCGTTTCCAGCGCGCGCACGCGCAGCTGCGTCTCGGACAGCTCCGAGCCGTGCTGGTGATCATACGTGGTCATGATCGTGCTGGGACATGGGGCACCTTCAGCGCATCGGGTCGTCATTTGAGGACGCGGATGATCTAGTATCCTGCGGGCCGGAGTTGAAGTCGAGAGCAGGGCCTGGGGCCTTGCGACGGCTGAATCGGCGGGCGACGACATCACGAATGCCAGGGACAGCATGACCGCAGCGGCAGAACTGTTCGACCTCAAGGGCGCGTCGCGCTGGTCACTGGCGCGTCGAGCGGACTCGGCGTGCGCTTCGCCGAGGTGCTGGCGCGCGAAGGCGCAGCGGTCGCGCTGGTTGCCCGCCGCACGGAGCAAGCTCGCGGCGGTGCAGGCGCGCATCGAGCAGGCGGGCGGCCGCGCCGTTGCGATCGCGGCCGACGTGCTCGATCGTGACGCGATGATGCGGGCATTCGACGAGGCCGAGAGGCCTTCGGCACCGTCACCATCCTGGTCAACAATGCCGGCGTGGCGCACGCGAACCGCGCCGTCGATCTGCCGGCGGAAGAGTGGCGGCGCGTCCTCGGCACCAATCTCGATGCCGTGTTCTTCTGGGCGCAGGAAGCGGCGCGCCGGATGCTGCGCCGGCGAAGAAGGGCGGCGCCATCGTCAACATCGCCTCGGTGCTGGGCTTCGGCGTTGCCAAGGGCACGGCGGCCTATGCGGTGGCGAAGGCCGGCATCGTCCAGCTCACCAAGGCGCTCGGGCTCGAGCTTGCCTTCAAGGGCATCCGCGTCAACGCCATCGCGCCGGGCTGGATCGTAACCGATCTCAACCGCGAATATCTGTTGAGCGAGCAGGGCGCCGCGATCAAACGCGAAATCCCCGTCGGACGCTTCGGCGAGGAACGCGATCTCGACGGCGCGCTGCTGCTGCTGGTCTCCGATGCCGGCCGCTACATCGCGGGTACCACCATCGTGGTCGACGGCGGCCAGATGGTGGCGCTCAGGGGTAGCTTTCGGGACGCGAGCGTGCACGTCACTGGAGGACCGACCATGGACTTCACCCTTCCGCCCGAGATCGAGGACATCCGCCTGCGCACGCGCGCGTTTCGTCGAGGAGCATGTGCTGCCGCTGGAAGCCGCGCGGACGAATTACGACGAGCACGAGAACATCCGCCTCGACGTGCTTGCGCGACGTGCAGGCCAAGGCCAAGGCCGAGGGCTTGTGGGCGCCGCAGGCGCCGAAGGCGTACGGCGGCATGGCGCTGCCGATCGTCGGCTGGGCCGCGATGTACGAGGAAGCGAACCGCTCGATCTTCGGGCCGCTCGCGTTCAACTGCGCCGCGCCCGACGACGGCAACATGAATGTGCTCGCGCTGGTCGGCACGCCGGCGCAGAAGGACAAATGGCTGCGGCCCATCGTCGACGGCAAGGTGCGCTCGTCCTTCGCCATGACCGAGCCCGCGCCCGGCGGCGGCTCCGATCCCGACATGATCCGCACCCGCGCGGAGAAGAAGGGCGACGCGCTGGGTGATCCACGGCCACAAGTGGTTCATCACCGGCGCCGGCGTCGCCGAGCATTTCATCCTGATCGCGCGCACCTCGGACGATCACGCGGCGCGGGCTCACCGGCTTTCCTCTATCACCGCGACCAGCCCGGCTGGCGCATCCTGCGCCGCATCCCGATCATGGGGCCGGAGGAGCATGGCGGTCACTGCGAGCTTGCCTTCGACGGTCTCGAAGTGCCGGACGAGAACGTGCTGATGAAGGTCGGCGACGGGTTGCGCGTCACCCAGATCAGGCTCGGGCCGGCGCGGCTCACCCATTGCATGCGCTGGCTCGGCCTGGCCAAGCGCTGCATGGAAATCGCGCAGGGCTACGTGGCGGACCGCGAAGGCTTCGGCATCAGGCTCGCCGACCGCGAGAGCGTGCAGATCAAGCTCGGCGAGGTCGCGCACCAGATCCAGATCGGGCGGCTCCTGGTCATGCACGCGGCCTGGAAGCTCGATCAGGGCGACCGCGCGCGCAAGGAAGTCTCCATGGCCAAGGTGCACGTCGCCGACACGCTGCACCAGGCGGCCGACGTCGCGATCCAGCTCAACGGCGCGCGCGGCTATTCCAAGGACACCGTCCTGGAATGGATCTACCGCTACGCCCGCCAGGCACGCCTCGTCGACGGCGCCTCCGAGGTGCACAACATGGTGCTGGCGCGCTTCATGAAGGACGAAGGCCGCGACTTCTGGACCTGGGGCGGTGGTAACAGGGTATGAGGGCGAGATTGCCGCTGCTTGCCGCGTGCTTGGGCAAGCCCTCGCAGCGTGTGCATCCCGCTTAGGCGAGCTTGGATCAATAAATAGTCAAACAGAGATTAATCAGACGAATTACCCCTAAATCGACGGCGTTCAGGTTCATAATTAGCCGCTCACAGTAGTCGCGAAGTCGTGTTGCAATGCAACGCTAAAAGTTACTGGTGCTGATCCCCATAATCCTGTATCGCAGCCGGCCTTGGACGGGAGAACGTTCTCCGGGTTGATGGTTTGCGTCGACTTCCCTGGCATGAGCCGAGATCTTCCATGAAAATTCGTGTTGGCTTCGAGATCACCTACGACTTCGTTGCGCGCACGCCGATGATGCTGATGCTCAACGTGCATCCGTCACGCGCCGCCGACGTTATCAAGCCCGACCAGCTTCGCGTCATCGCCCGCGGTGCCGTTCACGCGCTATCTCGACGCATTCGGCAACGTCTGCACCCGTCTGGTGGCGCCGCCGGGCCAGCTGGAAATTTTCACCGACGCTCTGGTCGCGGATTCAGGACTGCCGGACGCGGTCGAGCCTGCCGCGCGCCAGCACGAAATCGCCGAGCTGCCGCACGACGCCCTCGTGTTCCTGCTGGCCAGCCGGTATTGCGAGACCGAGCGCCTGATGGAGGCCGCGTGGTCGCGCTTCGGCCAGACGCCGCCGGGCTGGGCGCGGGTGCAGGCGATCTGCGACTTCGTGCATTCCCACGTGCGCTTCGGCTATCAGCACGCGCGCGCCACCAAGACCGCGACCGACGTCATCATCGAGCGCCGCGGCGTCTGCCGCGACTTTGCCCATCTCGCGATCACGCTGTGCCGCTGCATGAACATCCCGGCGCGCTACTGCACCGGCTATCTCGGCGACATCGGCGTGCCGCCGGAGCCCGAGCCGATGGATTTCAGCGCCTGGTTCGAGGTCTTTCTCGGCGGCCGCTGGTACACGTTCGACGCCCGCCACAACATTCCGCGCATCGGCCGCATCGTGATGGCGCGCGGTCGCGACGCCGCCGACGTGGCGTTCAGCACGACCTTTGGACCGAACGTGCTCAAGCGTTTCGTCGTGCATACGGACGAGGTGGTGGCGGCCGAGATGGAGCTCGCTCGAGCGCAAGGTGGCGTAAGCCGGCCGCCGCGGCGGCGGCCTATTGCGCGTCGAGCTCGGCGCCGGTCTGCAGCGGTTTTTCTTCCATCAGCACGATCGCGATCAGTGCGATCGACATGCTGGCCGCGGCGACGAAGAACACCCGTCCGAAAGCAGTGGCGGAAATCCCCGCCTGCAACGCGCTGTCAAGCGGTTGACCCGCTACCGTGCCGGCCAGGACGATCGCTCCGAATACCGCGATCAGCATGGTGGCGTACAGGTTCCGGCTGAAGTTCATCGTCCCCACCGAAATGCCGAGCTGATGGCGCGCCACCACGTTCTGCATGGCGACGGCGGTGAGCGAGGGCAGCGGCCCGAAGCCGGCTCCGATCAGGATCAGCATGAGCTCGAACGATAGCGGCGTCATGTTGTCCGCTCGCCATGCCAGCGTCGCGACCGCCGCGATCGAGATGAGCGAGCGCCACCATCGGCAGCAGCTTGTAGTGGCGCACGCGGCCGAGCACTTGGCCGGCGAAGCCCGGCGCTGGTGTTGAGCGCCACCATGAACACCACCAGGCTAAGCCCGGCATTGCTGGGTGAAAGCCCCATCACGCCGCTGCAGGTAGATCGGCAGAAACACGTTGAGCCCGATGATGGCGCCCCAGCCGAAGGCATTGGCCGCCATCGCGCAGCGCACGATCGGATGCTTGAGAATGGAGATCGGGATCAGCGGCTCGGGCGCCGTCAGCAAGCGCAGCACGAACAGCGCGGCCATGATCAGCGCAAGGGCGAAGCAGCGCCAGGATCGGCAGCGACGTCCAGGGATAACGGACGCCGGCCAGGTTCAACGCCAGCATGAACGATACGCTCGCGCCCACGATCAGCGCGGCGCCGAGGAGGTCGAGGCGATGCGGCCGCTCGTAGCGCGGCAGGCGGCGCAGCAGCGATGTCGTGATCGCCAGCGCCGCAAGCCCCATCGGAATGTTGATCCAGAAGATGACCGACCAATGCAGATGGTCGGCGATCAAGCCGCCGAGCAACGGGCCGCTGCCGCCGGCGGTGGTGTAGGTCGCGGCGAAGTAGCCGTAATAGCGGCCGCGCTCCTTGGGCGCGACCAGATCGGCGAGCACGACCATGCCCATGGATGACAGCCCGCCGCCGCCGAGGCCGTGCAGGACGCGGCCCGAGGATCAGGACCAGCATGTTCGGTGCCAGCGCGCAAACCAGCGAGCCGGCCATGTAGGTCAGGATCGCAATGCGCAGCGTGAACCGGCGCCCGTGGATGTCCGCGATCTTGCCGTAGAGCGGGATGACCGCGGTCGACGCCAGCAGATAGGCGGTGATCAGCCAGGGCAGGTTATGCACATCGTCGAAATCGCGTCCGATCGTCGGCAGCGCCGTCGCCAGAATGGTCTGGTCGAGCGACCCCATGAACGTCGGCAGCAGCACGCCCAGCACGATCAGCAGGGTCTGTCGATGCGTGAGGGGCGTGGCCTCACGGCGATCGGCGTAGGCATCCATCGGCAGGGGCGTTCCGGTCCCTAGATTTATGCGTGATCGGCGGCATGCGCGCCGTCACCTTTGACGCCGGTTGTAAAGCACGCCTCCGACCGCGGCCAGCCCGCGCAAAGGCATTGGCACGATGTCCGCGCTGCATGCGAACCGTTGTGCTGCATTGCGCCAAAATGCGCGGCGGGCCGGTGCGCCCGACACTTCGTTGCCGTGGCGGCGCCCGCCGTGAAATTGCCAGGCTTCTCAACTTCTTGGCATTGCTGCCACGCCCGCTCGGCCTATATCCTTGGAACGAGTCGAATATCCCGGCGGCCGTCGTGCCGCGCAGGCTCACAATGCCGCGGAGGCGCGCGCGATGGCGCTCAACCACGTCACGCTCGACGACAAATACGACCTCGACCAAGAGCCGGATCTTCGTCACCGGCTTCCAGGCGATCGTGCGCCTGTGCCTGATGCAGAAGGAGCGCGACCGCCGCGCCGGCCTCAACACCGCGGGCTATGTCACCGGCTATCGCGGCTCGCCGCTCGGCACCCTCGACCAGCAGTTCATCCGCGCGCAGCGCGCGCTCGACAAATACGACGTCCGCTTCCAGGCCGGGATCAACGAGGACATCGCCGCCACCGCGATCTGGGGCTCGCAGCAGGCGGAGCTGCGCGGCGAGGGCAGGTTCGACGGCGTGTTCGGCCTCTGGTACGGCAAGGGGCCCGGCGTCGACCGCACCGGCGACGTCTTCCGCCACGCCAATTTCGCCGGCACCTCGAAGCATGGCGGCGTGCTGGCGCTGATGGGCGACGACCACACCGCCGAATCCTCCACCACCGCGCATCAGTCCGAATATCACTTCATCGACGTGATGATCCCGATCCTGAATCCCGCCGGCGTGCAGGAGATTCTCGACTACGGCCTCTACGGCTGGGCGATGTCGCGCTTCTGCGGCAGCTGGGTCGCGCTCAAGTCGCATGCACGAGACGGTCGGAATCGACCGCCGTGATCGACGGCAGCCTCGAGCGCGTCAACATCGTCATCCCGCAACGACTTCGCGATGCCGGAGGGCGGGCTCAACATCCGCCTGCGGCGACACCGATCCTCGGGCAGGAAGCGCGGCTGCACGACTACAAGCGCGACGCCATGCTCGCCTTCGTGCGCGCCAACAAGCTCAACCAGCTACATCACCTCGGGCGGGCGCAAGCCGAAGATCGGCATCATCACGGTCGGCAAGAGCTATCTCGACGTGCGCCAGGCGCTCGACGAGCTCGGCATCGACGAGGTCAAGTGCAACGATCTCGGCATCCGGCTCTACAAGATCGGCATGCCCATGGCCGATCAGCCAGCGACGACCTCAAGCGAATTCGCCGACGGCCTCGAGCTCATCATCGTGGTCGAGGAGAAGCGCTCGCTGATCGAGGTGCAGGTGCGCGAGGAGCTTTACGGCACCGCCAACCAGCCGGTCTGCATCGGCAAGAAGGACGAGCGCGGCAACTGGCTGTTCCCGGTCAAGGGCGCGCTCGATCCCAACGAGGTCGCGATCTGCATCGGCGAGCGCATCCTGCAGAGCGTCGGCCCCAACGAGGCAGATCGCCGCACGGGTCGCGCGCGCTGAAGGAGGCGCAGCGGATTCTCGCCGAGACCCAGGATGTCGCGGTGCGCATTCCCTATTTCTGCTCGGGCTGCCCGCACAATTCGTCGACGGTGGTGCCGGAAGGCATGCGCGCCTATGCCGGCATCGGCTGCCACTACATGGCGCAGTGGATGGACCGCTCGACGCTCGGGCTTCACCCAGATGGGCGGCGAGGGCGCGAACTGGATCGGCGAGGCGCCGTTCTCCAAGCGCGCCGCACGTTTTCCAGAATCTCGGCGACGGCACCTACAACCATTCCGGCTACATGGCGATCCGCGGCGCGATCGCCTCGGGCGTCAACATCACCTACAAGATCCTGTTCAACGACGCCGTCGCCATGACCGGCGGGCAGGCCAATGACGGCGGGCTGACGGTGCCGCAGATCGCCCGCCAGGTGGCGGCCGAAGGCGCCAAGCGCGTCGTCGTGGTGACCGACGAGCCGTGGAAATACGGCAAGCACGAGGACTGGCCGCGCGGGCTCGACCATCCACCACCGCGACGAGCTGATCGCGGTGCAGACAGGAGCTTGCGGAGATCCCGGGCGTGACGGTGCTGATCTACGACCAGACCTGCGCCGCCGAGAAGCGCCGCCGCCGAAAGCGCGGCATCTTTCCCGATCCCGACAAGCGGGTGATCATCAACGAGCTGGTCTGCGAAGGCTGCGGCGATTGCGGCGTGAAATCGAACTGCGTGTCGGTGCAGCCGCTCGAGACCGAATGGGGCCGCAAGCGCACCATCGACCAGTCGAGCTGCAACAAGGACTTCTCCTGCGTGAAGGGCTTCTGCCCGTCGTTCGTGACCGTGCACGGCGGCAAGCTGAAGCGGGGCACGGGCGTTGCCGCGTCCGACGACCGGTGCCGCTGCCGCGAGCCGACGCTGCCGGCGATCGGCCAGACCTACGACATCATCGTGACCGGCGTCGGCGGCACCGGCATCGTCACCATCGGCGGCATCCTCGGCATGGCGGCGCATCTCGAGGGCAAGGGCGTCGGCGTGCTCGACATGGCCGGGCTCGCGCAGAAGGGCGGCGCGGTCTACAGCCACATGCGCATCGCCGAGCGGCCCGAGGATATCCACGCGATCCGCGATCGCGGCCGGCGGCGCCGATCTTGTGCTCGGCGGCGATATCGTGGTCGCCGGCAACAAGAAGGTGCTGGCGGCGGTCAAGCATGGCAAGACCGAGATGGTCATCAACCTCGCCGAGTTCCTGCCCGGCGATTTCACCCGCAACGCCGATTTCTCGCTGCCGACCGAACGGCTCAAGCGCGCGATCCTGGCCGACGCCGGGCGCGAGAAGACGCACTTCATCGACGCGACGCGGGCCGCGACCGCGCTGTTCGGCGCCAGCGTCGGCGCCAATATCTTTCTCGTCGGCTATGCCTACCAGCTCGGCGCGATTCCGCTCGCGGCCGCGTCGATCGAGCGCGCGATCGAGCTCAACGGCGAAGCCGTGGACATGAACAAGGCCGCCTTCGAATGGGGCCGCCGCGCGCGCGGTCGATCCGGCCGCGGTCGAGGCGCTGATCAAGCCGGCGCCGGGGCCGACCAGCGACGCGCGGACGCTTTCGCAGTCGTTCGACGAGGTGGTCGCGCGCCGCGTCGCGTTCCTCACCGCCTATCAGAATGCCGCCTACGCGGCGCGCTACCGCCGCTGGGTCGAGAAGGCGCAGGCGGCCGAGGCGGCGCGCGCGCCCGGCAAGACCGGCTTGGCCGACGCGGTCGCGCGCTATCTGTTCAAGTTGATGGCCTACAAGGACGAATACGAGGTGGCGCGGCTCTACTCCGACGGAGCCTTCGTGAAGCAGGTGAACAGCGAACTCGGCGGCGAGCAGCTGCGCTTCCACGTGCATCTCGCTCCGCCGCTGCTCGCCCGACGGGACAAGGTCACCGGCGAGCCGAAGAAGATGACGTTCGGCCCGTGGATTTTCCCGCTGTTCGGGTTGCTCGCGAAATTCAAGGTCCTGCGCGGCACGGCCTTCGATCCGTTCGGCTATTCGGCCGAGCGCAAGACCGAGCGGGCGCTGGTGCGCGACTACGAGGTGCTGCTCGACGAGGTGCTCGCAAAGCTCAATGCTGACAACCACCACATCGCGGTGGGGCTCGCCGCCATTCCGGAAAAGATCCGCGGCTTCGGCCACGTCAAGATGCGCCACCTCGCGGCCGCGAAGGCGGACGAAGCGGCGCTGCTCGACCAGTTCCGCGCCGGCCCTGCGCCGCTGCTCAAGGCCGCGGAGTAGCCTTGGCCGAGCCTCGCCTCGGCGCGAGGAAACCAGGTGCCCAGCGCGGTGACCTGCATCAAGTCTGACTTGACCTCGGCGCAAGCCCATTTTCTTATGAGTTGACAACAGGTCTGCCGGTGAACGGCGGCGAGGGCCGATGCGCCCGCGGGGATTTGGCGCTGTAGACTGGGAGAATTGCCGTGGCGACCGACGCGGCGCGCGCGGACACGTTCCCCAAGCTCCTGATTCGAAATGCCCGCCGTTACGCGGGCCGGCCGGCCTATCGACACAAGGATCTCGGCATCTGGCAGGTCTGGACCTGGGAGCAGGTACTGGAGGAGGTGCGCGCCTATGCGGTCAGGGCTCGCCCGCCTCGGCCTCAAGCGCGGTGACACCATGGCCATCGTGGGCTCGAACCGGCCCAAGCTCTACTGGTCGGTGACGGCGGCGCAGATGCTCGGGCGCCGTTCCGGTGCCGGTCTACGCCGACGCGGTCGCCGACGAAGCTCGCCTTATGTGCTCGCCCATGCCGACGTGCGCTTTGCCGCGGTCGAGGACCAGGAACAGGTCGACAAGCTTCTGTCCATCGCCGAGCGGCTGCCGAAGCTCGAGCGGATCGTCTACGACGAGCGGCGCGGGCTGCGCGATTACGACCATGGCCGCCTCCGCGCGCATCGCCGACGTCATCGCGGACGGTCACGCGCGCGCTCGCGCGAGACCACGCTTGGGCCAGTGGCTCGATCGCGAAATCGACGGCGGGCAAGGGCTCGGACCGCTCGATCATTCTCTACACCTCGGGCACCACGGGCCAGTCGAAGGGCGTCGTACTGTCCGCCATCGGCTGCATCAACGCCGCCTCCGACACGGTCGCGTTCGACCAGCTCACCGCAGCGCGACGAGGCGCTCGCCTATCTGCCGCTCGCCTGGGTCGGCGACCATTATCTCAACTATGCGCAGGCGCTGGTCGCGGGTTTCTGCATTGCCTGTCCGGAGAGCGCCGACACCGCCATGGCAGGACATGAGGGAGATCGGCCCGACCTTCTTCTTCGCGCCGCCGCGCGTATTCGAGCAGATGCTCACCGCGCGTGATGATCCGCATGGAGGATGCGGGTCCGCTCAAGCGGCGAGCTGTTTCATGCCTTCCTCGGCGTGGCGCGGCGCTATGGCGAGAAGATCCTCAACGGCGAGCGCGTGCCGCTCGCGGGCCGCGTGCTCTACGCGCTCGGCGAACTCCTCATCTACGGCCCGCTCAAGAACGTGCTCGGTCTCTCGCGCGTGCGCATCGCCTATACCGCGGGCGAGGCGATCGGTCCCGATCTGTTCTCGTTCTTATCGCTCGATCGGGCTGAACCTGAAGCAGCTCTACGGCCAGACCGAAGCCTTCCTCTATCTCACCGCGCAGCCGGACGGGAAGATCTACGCCGACACCGTCGGGCAGCCATGACCAACGTCGATCTGCGCATCGCCGACAGCGGCGAGGTCCTGTTCAAGTCGCCGGGCATGTTCGTCGGTTATTTCAAGGACGACGGCCAGGACCGCCGAGGTCATGACCGCGGACGGCTATGTCAAGACCGGCGACGCCGGCTTCATCGATCCCAAGACCGGCCATCTCAAGATCATCGACCGCGCCAAGGACGTCGGCCGGCTCAACGACGGCTCGTTGTTCGCGCCGAAATACATCGAGAACAAGCTCAAATTCTATCCCAACATCCGCGAAGCGGTGGTGCACGGCGACAAGCGCGACTTCGTCTGCGCGATGCTGAACATCGACCTCGCGCGCGGTCGGGAGCTGGGCCGAGCGCAACAACGTCGTCTACGGCTCCTATCAGGAGCTGGCCGGCCATCCGCTGGTCTACGACATGCTCGCCCGCCACGTGGAGGAAGTGAACCGTTCGCTGGCCGAGGAGGAGGCGATGGCGAGCGCGCAGATCCGGCGCTTTCTCATCCTGCACAAGGAGCTCGATGCCGACGACGGCGAAGTCACGCGCACGCAGAAGGTCCGCCGCGGCTTTGTCGCCGAGCGTTATGCGCCCTTGATCAACGCGCTCTATGACGGTTCGCGCGAGGCCGACATCTCCACCGACGTGACATTCGAGGACGGCCGCAAGGTCACGCTCTCCGCGCGCGTGAAAATTCGCGACGTGGAGACGGTGCCGGTGCCCGTCCTGGAGAGGTGGCATGAACGGGCCATGCGCCTCTGTGCGCAGCGAAAGCGACACCGGCGAGCCCGGCATATTTGTGCACGGGCTGGGGTCATGAATTCCGGCCGCCACTCGCTCTCGTCGGGCCGCAATGACGGTGGTGAGGGCACGCACGAGGCCGGGCGGCCGGGACATCGCGGCTGGCGATGTGCTGCTCGCGGTCGAGAACGTGTCGCTCGCCTTCGGCGGCGTAAAGGCGGTCACCGGCGTTTCATTCGATATCCGCAAGGGCGAGATCCGCGCCATCATCGGCCCGAACGGCGCCGGCAAGACCTCGATGCTCAACGTCATCAACGGCTTCTATCAGCCCCAGCACGGCCGCATCACCTTCAGGGGCAGGCCGCGTCCGCGCATGCGTCCCTACGAGGCGGCGCTGCGGCGGCATCGCCCGCACGTTCCAGAACGTCGCCCTGTTCAAGGGCATGACGGCGCTCGACAACATCATGGCGGGGCGCACGCTGAAGATGCGCCGCGGCTTGCTCTGGCAGCTGTTGCGGCTCGGGCCGGCGCTGACGCGAAGAGATGGAGCACCGCCACCGCGTCGAGGAGATCATCGACTTCCTCAAGATCCAGCATATCCGCAAGATCCAGGTCGGCAAGCTGCCCTATGGCTTGCAGAAGCGGGTCGAGCTCGGCCGCGCGCTTGCCATGGAGCCCGATCTCCTGCTGCTCGACGAGCCGATGGCCGGCATGAATCTCGAGGAGAAGGAGGACATGTCCCGCTTCATCCTCGACGTCAACGATCACTACGGCACCACCATCGCGCTGATCGAGCACGACATGGGCGTGGTGATGGATCTGTCCGATCGCGTGCGTCGTGCTCGATCACGGCATCAAGATCGCCGACGGTACGCCGGCCGAGGTCAGGCCAACCAGGCCGTGATCGAGGCCTATCTCGGGCCCGAGCCATCGAGATCAGAACCATGACGGGCAACGTGCCGGCCGCCCGCGTCCTTGCCGATGCCGCCTTCGACCGCTGCTGCGGCCGCTGGCGGAGCGAGCTGAGGGCGCCATGATGGGGCCCGTGCTGGAAACGCTGATCGGCGGGCTTCTCACCGGCGTGCTCTACTCGCTGGTCGCGCTCGGTTTCGTGCTGATCTTCAAGGCCTCGGGCGTGTTCAACTTCGCGCAGGGTGCGATGGTGCTGTTCGCCGCGCTGTCGTTCGCGCGACTCTCCGAGTTCATGCCGCTCGTCTTCGCGTTTGCGCTCGTCGGTCCTGATCATGATCGCGCTCGCCTATGCGATCGAGTTCCTGGTGCTGCGCCGTCTCGTCAATCAGGAAGGCATCATCCTGTTCATGGCGACGCTCGGGATCGCCTATTTTCTCGAGGGCTTTGGGCAGACGATCTGGGGCAGCGACATCTACAGGATCAGCCTGGGGCTGCCGACCGAATCCGATCTTCATTCTTGGAGTCGGTGTTTCCCGGCGGGCTGCTGATCGATCCGGCCGAGCTGATCGCCGCCACGATCTGTGCCGTCATGGTGCTCGTGCTCGCCGTGTTCTTTCAGGTGACGCGGGTCGGCCGGGCGCTGCGCGCGGTCGCCGACGATCACCAGGCCGCGCAATCCGTCGGCATCCCGCTCAACCAGATCTGGTTTCATGGTGTGGGCGGTTGCCGGCCTCGTCGCGCTGGTGGCCGGCATGATGTGGGGCGCCAAGCTCGGCGTGCAGTTTTCGCTCTCGCTGATCGCGCTCAAGGCGCTGCCGGTGCTTATCCTCGGCGGCTTGACGTCCATCCCGGGCGCGATCGTCGGCGGTCTGATCATCGGCGCCGGCGAGAAGCTCGCAGAAGTGTTTCTGGCGCCCGGTGCTCGTGCGCGCCTTCGATCTCGCCGGCGGCGGCATCGAGAACTGGTTCGCCTACGTGCTCGCGCTCGTGTTCCTGCTGGTCCGTCCGCAAGGCCTGTTCGGCGAACGCATCATCGAGCGGGTGTGACGCCGTGCTCTATCGCGAAGCCGGCCAGTTCAAGACATCCTACCAGGCCGATCAGGCCGATCTTTCCGATCGCGCAAGACCGCTGGTTCGTCATTGGCCTGATTGCATTCGCGTTTCTCGGCGTGCCGCTGTTCGCCGGGCAATATCTCTACACCGAGGTGCTGATCCCGGTGCTTATCCTCTCGATCGCCGCGATCGGGCTCAATATCCTCACCGGCTATTGCGGCCAGCTCTCGCTCGGCTCCGGCGGGTTCATGGCGGTCGGCGCCTATGCCGCCTACAATCTCGCGCTGCGGCTGCCGGAGACCAACATCATCCTGGTCTTCTTGTTCGCCGGCGTGATGGCGATGCTGGTCGGCATCCTGTTCGGGTTGCCGTCGCTGCGCATCAAGGGTTTCTACCTCGCGGTCGCAACGCTGGCCTCGCAGTTCTTCCTCGAGTGGGCCTTCGCGCGCGTCAAGTGGTTTACCAACTACGCGCCATCCGGCTCGGTCGCGGTCGAGCCGGATCGAACTGTTCGGCGTTCCGATCGACACGCCGGGCAAGACCTACATCCTCGTGCTCGCGATCGACGGTGGTGCTCGCGCTCGCGGCCAAGAATCTGGTGCGCGGCTGGATCGGACGCATGTGGATGGCCATGCGCGACATGGATATCGCAGCCGAGATCATCGGCATCAGGCCGCTGCATGCCAAGCTTTCGGCCTTCGCGGTGTCCTCGTTCTATATCGGGATCGCCGGGGCGCTATGGGCCTTCCTGCGGCTCGGATCGTGGGAGCCGTTGGCGTTCGACGTCAACCGCTCGTTTCAGGTGCTGTTCATGATCATCATCGGCGGACTCGGCACCATCCTCGGCTCGTTTCTGGGCGCCGCCTTCATCGTGCTCGTTCCGATTTTCCTCAACCAGCTGCCGTCGTGGCTCGGGATCGCGATCTCGACAGCGATGATCTCGCACATCGAGTTCATGCTGTTTGGCGCCATGATCGTGTTCTTCCTGGTCGTCGAGCCGCACGGCCTCGCCCGGCTGTGGGCGATCGCCAGGAGAAGCTTCGGCTGTGGCCGTTCCCGTATTGAGGCCGCGACAATTCGCGGGCACACTCGGGCCCGGACGCGGAGTAGAATTCCGCAGGATCGCCGGCCGGGACGGGGTCGCTCCGGCGCTGTCCACGGAGAAGACGGCAATGAATGCAAAACGTCGGTATCGCGCTGCGCGGCGCTGCTGGGCGCCGGCGCGCTCGCCGCGCCGGCGCTGGCGCAGAACGAGCAGTTCATCCCGAACCTGGTCTATCGCACCGGCGCCTATGCGCCGAACGGCATCCCGTTCGCCAACGGCATCGCCGACTACTACAAGCTGGTGAACGAACGCGACGGCGGCATCAACGGCGTCAAGATCGTGTTCGAGGAATGCGACACCGGCTATGCCACCGATCGCGGCGTCGAGTGCTACGAGCGCCTGAAGGGCAAGGGCCCGACCGGCGCCGCCTACGTCATCCCGCTGTCGACCGGCATCACCTTTGCCCTCACCGAGAAGGCGCCGATCGACAAGATCCCGCATCATCACCATGGGCTACGGCCGCTCGGAGTCGCGCGACGGCTCGGTGTTCCAGTGGAATTTCCCGCTGCTCGGCACCTATTGGACCGCCGCCGACATCATCCTGCAGCACATCGCCAAGAAGGAAGGCGGGTTCGACAAGCTCAAGGGCAAGAAGATCGCGCTGGTCTATCACGACTCGCCCTACGGCAAGGAGCCGATCGCGCTGCTGCAGAAGCGCGCGCAGACTGCATGGCTTCGAGCCGCTGCTGCTGCCGGTGACGCATCCCGGCGTCGAGCAGAAGGCGACCTGGCTGCAGATCCGCCAGAACCGTCCCGACTATGTGCATGCTGTGGGGCTGGGGCGTGATGAACTCGCACCGCCATCAAGGAGGCGGTCGCGGTCGGCTATCCGCGCGAGAAGATGTACGGCGTGTGGTGGTCGGGAGCCGAGCCGGACGTGCGCCCGGCCGAGGATGGCGCCAAGGGCTACAACGCGGTGACGCTGCAGCACACGTCGGGTCAGTTCAAGCTGCACGAGGATCTCAAGAAGTTCGTCTACGACAAGGGCCAGGGCTTGGCCAAATGGGAGGAGACCGGCGAGATCCTCTATGTGCGCGGCTTGATCGACGCCATGCTCGGCGTGGAAGCGATCCGCACGGCGCAGGAGAAATTCGGCAAGAAGCCGCTCACCGGCGAGCAGGTGCGCTGGGGCCTCGAGAACCTCGACCTGACCGCCGAACGCATCAAGGAACTCGGTTTCGAGGGCGTGCTGCAGCCGATCAAGGTGTCGTGCGCCGACCACGAAGGGCGCGCGCACCGGCCGCATCCAGACCTGGGACGGCAAGAACTGGAAGATCACATCCGATTGGTACGTGAGCGACGACAACGTGATCGCTGCCGATGGTCAAGGAGGCCGCCGCCAGATATGCGGCCGAAAGAAGATCACGCCCGGGCTGTCTGGCGACGAACTGATGCCGGCCCCGGTCGACCCCGGCCGCGATCGACAGGAGGCGGCGGTCCGCCCGCGTCCTCCGTCGTGCCAAGGCGCGGCGCGCGGCCGCGTCGCGATCCTCTCCGTCAACAATGTCGAGGTCGTCTACGATCACGTCATTCTCGTGCTCAAGGGCGTATCGCTCGCGGTCCCCAGGGGCGAGATCGTGGCGCTCCTGGGCGCGAACGGCGCCGGCAAATCGACCACGCTGAAAGCGATTTCAATCTGCTGTCGGCCGAGCGCGGCGTGGTGACCAAGGGATCCATCGTCTTCGATGGTGAAGAGGTGCATGCGCGATCAGCCCAACGAGCTGGTGCGACGCGGCTGCATCCAGGTGATGGAAGGGCGCCACTGCTTCGCGCCACCTCTCGGTCGAGGAGAACCTGCCTGACCGGCGCGTTCACGCGGCCGCGACGGCAGTGCGCGCGATCCGGCGTGACCTCGACCTCGTCTATTCCTATTTCCCGCGGCTGAAGGAGCGCCGCGGCGTCCACCGCCGGCTACATTTCCGGCGGCGAGCAGCAGATGTGCGCGATCGGGCGCGCGCTGATGTCGCGGCCGAAGATGATCCTGCTGGACGAGCCGTCGATGGGGCTTGCGCCGCAGCTGGTCGAGGAGATTTTCGAGATCGTCGGCGATCTCAACGCCAGGGAAGGGGTGTCGTTCCTGCTCGCCGAGCAGAACACGCGCATGGCGCTGAGATATGCGCGCTACGGCTATGTGCTCGAAAACGGGCGCGTGGTGCTCGACGGCGAGGCCGAGGCGCTTGAGCGCGAACGAGGACGTCAAGGAGTTCTATCTCGGCATCGCCGAAGGCCGCCGCAAATCATTCCGCGAGGGTAAGCATTATCGACGGCGCAAGCGCTGGCTGGCATAGCTATCCGTCGTCTCGTCGGGCCGCGACCTCCCGGCGATCGGGCCGGCGGCGGTCGCAGGCCCGGACGCGTCGGATCGACAGCCGTTGGGATCGACAAAGTGCTGACTTGACCTCGGCGTGAGCCCACTTTCTTATGCCGCTGACAACAAGGTCGCCGGTGAACGGCGGCGGGGCGCATGGCCCGCGGGCCGCGACCGGGCGAACTGGGAGGATGGCTGTGGCGACCGACGCCGCTCGCGCCGACACGTTCTCCAGGCCGTCCAGCGGCGCCCATCTTCATCCGGGCGGGCCCGCTTATCGCCGCAACGACAAGGATATCGTCCGGCATCCGGAAACGTGGCCCGCGTCCCGCTTGCGGCGCGCTTTGATCAACGCGCGCAAGTCCGTGCGTTCGAACTGGCGGGCGAATGCGTCGGAGCCGGCCGCGTGAGCGCCGCCGAGAACATCCTGGAGGCGTCGGACGTTTCGATCCAGTTCGGCGGCGTGCGGGCGCTGGCCGATGTGAGCTTCCATGTCGAGAAGGGCCAGGTGTTCTCGATCATCGGCCCCAACGGGGCGGGCAAGACGTCGATGCTCAACTGCATCTCGGGCCGCTATCGCCCAACGAAGGGCCAGCTGTTCTACAAGGGCCATTCGCTCGCCCGCTCGTCGATCAACGACCGCGCCGCGCCTCGGCATCGGGCGCACGTTTCCAGAATCTGGCCCTGTTCAGCCACATGTCGGTGCTCGACAACATCATGGTTGGCCGCCACCATCTGATGCGCAACAATTTCGTGACCGGCATGCTGTATTGGGTCGGCGGTGCGCAGCGCGAGGAGCAGGAGCATCGTCGCAAGGTCGAGGACATCATCGACTTCCTCGAGATCCAGCACGTGCGGAACGAGCCGGCTGGTACGCTGCCCTACGGCCTGCGCAAGCGCGTCGAGCTTGCGCGCGCGATCGCTATCGAGCCCGAGCTGATCCTGCTCGACGAGCCGATGGCCGGCATGAACCTCGAAGAGAAGGAGGACATGGCCCGCTACGTCGTCGATCTCAACCAGGAGCTCGGCAAAACGGTGATCATGATCGAGCACGACATGGGCGTGGTGATGGACATCTCGCACCGGGTCATGGTGCTCGATTTCGGCAGGAAGATCTGCGAGGGGACCCCGGAGGAGGTGCTGGCCAACGAGCACGTGCGGCGCGCCTATCTGGGCGAGGGCGACTCGCCGCTCCACGGAGGAGCTCGTGGCCCAATGATGGATGTGCGCACCGAGATCGTGCAGGTGCACGGCTCGACCTGCGGCTGGCCGTCGACGTCCAGTGTCCCGGCCGAGGTCGCGCTCCATGACACCTTGCCGCGGATGCTTGCGCGCAACGCCAGGCAATCTCCCGATCTGGTCGCGCAGCGCGAGAAGGAGTTTGGCATCTGGACCGCCTACACGTGGCGTTCGGTCGAACATCATGTGCGGCGCATGTCGACCGGTCTTGCCGCCCTGGGTGTCGCGTCCGGCGACGTGGTCGTGTTGATCGGCGACAACCGCCCGGCGTGGGTTTGGGGCGAGATCGCCGCGCATGCCTGCGGGGCCCGGAGCCTCGGCATCTATCGCGATGCGCTGGAGGACGAGATTGCCTATCTCGTCGACTACGCCTCGCCGAAAGTGGTGATCGCGGAGGACGAGGAGCAGGTCGACAAGTTCCTCAGTCTGGCGGGGCGCATTCCGAGCGTCGAACGGATCATCTATCTCGATCCGCGCGGCATGCGGAAGTACGACGACCCTCGCCTCATGTTCGTTGCCGATCTTGAGGCATTAGGCCAGGCTGCGCTGGACAGCGATCCCGGATGCTACGAACGCATGGTCGCCGCGACGCGTGCCGATGATGTCGCCATATTGTGCACGACCTCGGGCACGACCTCGCACCCCAAGCTTGCCGAGTGGACGCATCGCGCCTTCCTCGGCCATGCCGCCTCCTATCTCGTGGCCGATCCCAAAGGTCCCGACGACGAGTATGTCGCGGTGCTGCCGCTGTCCTGGGTCATGGAGCAGATGTACTCGGTCGGCTGGAACCTGATCGCGCGGATGAAGGTGAACTTCCCTGAGGAACAGGCGACGGTCATGGCCGATCTGCGCGAGATCGGACCGACGTTCCTGCTGCTTGCGCCGCGCGTGTGGGAGCAGATCGCGGCTGACGTGCGTGCCCGGATGATGGATTCGAGCGCCTGGAAACAGGCGATCTACAAATGGGGAGAGCTGCGCGGGGTCGAAGCCGTCGACAAGGGCAAGCGCTCCTGGGTCGCCGACAAGCTGCTGTTTTCGGCATTGCGCGACCGGTTGGGTTTCAGAATCTCACCTCCGCCGCCACCGGCGGCGCGGCGATGGGGCCCGATACGTTCAAGTTCTTCCTCGCCATGCGGGTTCCGCTGCGCCAGCTCTACGGCCAGACCGAGGCGCTCGGCGCGCATACCATCCACCGCGCAGACGACATCCATCACGAGACGGTCGGATATCCGATGCCCGGCGTCGAGATTGCGATCAAGGACCCCGGATCAGGAGGGACTCGGTGAGATCATCGTGCGGCACCCGCACATGATGACCGCTTATTACAAGAATCCCGATGCCAGCGCGGGAGATGTTCGACGATGCCGGCTGGTTTCTGACCGGCGACGCCGGCTACCTGACCCCGGGGCGTCACCTCGTCGTCGTCGATCGCGCCAAGGATCTGGCGGTCACGGCGACAGGAGTGCGCTTCTCGCCGCAATATATCGAGAACAAGCTCAAGTTCTCGCCCTTCATCGCCGAGGCCGTCATTATCGGCGCCGGTCGGCCCTACCTGACCGCCCTCGTCTGCATCCGCTACCCGGTCGTGGGGAAATGGGCCGAGAAACGCCGCATCACCTTCACCACTTACACCGATCTTGCCGCCCGGCCGGAGGTCTATGCCTTGCTGCGTCGCGAGGTCGAGGGCGTGAATGCTTCGCTGCCCGAGGGCCAGCGCGTCCGCAAATTCGTGCTGCTGTACAAGGAGCTGGACGCCGATGACGGCGAGCTCACCCGGACGCGCAAGGTGCGACGCGGCGTGATCGCCGAAAAATACGGTTCCATCATCGATGCTCTCTATTCCGATGCCGCTTATGTCGACATCGACACCGTGATCCATTTCCAGGACGGCACCAGGCAACGCATCGTGACCAAGTTGAAGAATGAAAGCCTCGACGCCGAGGCGGACGGGAGAGGCCGCGCATGAAGTGGGACCTGCTCGTCCAGTTGCTGGTCAACGGGCTCATCGTCGGGATGCTCTACGGCGTCGTCGCGATGTGCTTCACGTTGATCTACAAGTCGACCCAGGTGGTCAATTTCGCGCAAGGCGAATTCCTGGTGCTGGGCGCCTGGATCTGCTGGTACTTCATCGTGAAATGGCAGTTGCCGTTCGTGGCTGCATTCGCGTTTGCGCTTGTCTTCACCACCCTCTTCGGCGTGCTGGTACAGGTCGTGATCCTGCGCCCGTTGATCGGCGAGCCGATCATCTCCGTCATCATGGTGACGATCGGGCTGTCGATCTTCATGCAGGCCGTGATGAACTGGGCCTTCGGCAACAACGCCGCCCGGTTCCCGAACGTCTTCAGCTCCGAGAAGATCACCATCGCCGGTCTCAATGTCGAGACCGCCTACCTCATGAGCTTCGTGCTGTCGCTCGTGATCATGGTCGTGTTCTTCTATTTTTCCGCTACTCGCGCTACGGCCTGGCGATGCGGGCGACCGCTTACAGCCAGCAGGTCGCCCAGAGCCTCGGCATATCGGTCAAGCAGGTGTTCGCGATGGCCTGGGGAATCTCCGCACTGGTCTCCTGCGTGGCGGGTGTCGTGCTCGGGCTCGTCAATGCGGTCTCCAATTCGCTGGCCATCATCGGCATCAAGGTGTTTCCGGCGGTCATCGTCGGCGGCCTCGATTCTGATCGTCGGCGCGGTGGTCGGCGGCGTCATCATCGGACTGCTGGAGAACTTCGCGGAGTTCATCGACGGTCAGTATCTGCACATCGGCAACATGTACACGGTCGCGCCGTTTTACGTGCTCATCATCATCCTGATGATCCGGCCCTACGGCCTGTTCGGCACCGAGAACATCGAGCGGATGTGACGCAAGAGCGTTAGCCCATGTCCTATGTCCCCTATCCCCGGCCCTGCGGCGACTTCCGCACCAGCTACGCCGCGGACATGACCATGTTCCGGACCCGGGGCTCGACCATCATGGCATGGGCGGGCGTCGCGCTTCTGCTGGCAATGCCGCTGTTCGCCAGCGATTATGTCCTGAGCCAGCTCATTCTGATCGGCATCTACGGCATTGCGGCACTTGGGCTCAACGTGCTGGTCGGGTTCACCGGCCAGATCTCGCTCGGCCACAGCGCGTTCTTCGGCTTCGGCGCGTTTGCCTCCGCCTGGCTCGGCACCGCGCATGGCGTGCCGCCGCTGATCAGCATCCCGATCGCCGGCGTCATGACCACCGCGCTCGGCATGATCTTCGGCATACCGGCGGCGCGTCTCAAGGGCCTCTATCTCGCCATCGCCACTCTCGCCGCGCAGTTCATCCTCGAGGATTTCTTCGCCCGGGCGCAGTGGTTCACCGGCGGCTCGTCCGGAGCCCCGGCGGAACCGGCGAGCCTGTTCGGCCTGGCGCTCCACACCGACAAGACTTATTTCTACGTGGTCCTGTTCTGGTTCGTCCTGAGCTACGTCGGCGTCGCCAATCTGATGCGCACGCGCGACGGCCGGGCGCTGATTGCGGTCCGCGATCACTACCTCTCCGCCGAGGTCATGGGGATCAGCCTCGCCCGCTACCGCATTCTCTCCTTCGGCATATCGAGCTTCTTCGCCGGCATCGGGGAGCGCTCTATGCGCATTACCTCGGCTTCGTGTCCGCCGAGGCATTCACCATCCTGCTCTCCATCCAGTTTCTCGCGATGGTCATCATCGGCGGGCTCGGGTCGGTCGCGAGCTCGGTGCTCGGCACTGCGTTCATCCTGCTGCTGCCGCAGGTCATGCAGGCCGGCGCCTCGACGCTCGCCGAATTCTTTCCCGCAATGCAGCAGGGCGTCGCCTACATCAAGGAGATGTCGATCGGGGCCGCCATCATCCTGTTCCTGATTTTCGAGCCGCAAGGCCTGATCCACCGCTGGCGATTGATCCGCGCCAGCTTCAAACTCTATCCCTTCTCGTACTAGTGGGCGCATTTGACGTTCTATCAGTATTGGCCGCGAGTCGTTCTAGGAACGTCAAATCCGCGCACTAGGATCATGGCTTGCTAGTGTCCCTTTGATTCCGAGTTCGCATCGGAGGTGCCGCGAGGGTGTGCGAACTTCAGATCGGGACTTAGCGTTCACCGTGATCCGATCGGATCATGCTTTAGGACTGTAAATTTGCTAGTGTCGCTTGATTTTTGAAGTCCGTTGCTCTCGGCGGCGAGCGACGGCCGGCACTGGAGGTTGCCGCCCGGGAGAAACGAGCATGAAAAGGGCTGTTATGGCCGTGAGCTTCCTGGTTGCGGGTGCCGCGTTTCCGGCCCTGGCACAGGACAAGGCGTTTGTGGGCCACCTGGCCGACTACACCGGCGCCACGTCGTTCGTCGGCAAGTATTACGGACCGGGCGTGCGCGACGCGGTCGACTTCATCAACGCCAACGGCGGCGTCGCCGGCACGCCGATCGACATGGAAACCGTCGACTATGCGTACAAGATCCCGGACGCCATCGCCAACTACAAGCGGTGGAAGGGCAAAGGCATGGTCGCGCTGCAGGGGTGGGGCACCGGCGACACCGAGGCGCTCATCGGGTTCGTTGCCGACGACAAGGTGCCGGTATGGTCGGCCTCCTATTCCGGCCATCTGACCGACCCGACCGGCAAGAATCCGGACACCAAGAAACCCGCGCCCTACAACTTCTTCTACGGCCCGTCGTACACCGATGCTTGCCGCGCAATGGTGCAATGGGCCGCGGGTGACGCCAAGGCAAAGGGCATTGCCAAGCCGAAATACGTCCACACCGGCGACAACCATCCGTATCCGAACGCGCCGAAGGAGGCCTGCAGCAATTTCGCCAAGGAACTGGGATTCGAGGTGCTGACCCCGGTGGTCATTCCGCTGAAGCCGGGAGACTTCAAGGCGCAGTGCCTGACCATCAAGGATTCGGGTGCCAATTACGTCTACGTCGGAAACCTGGGCGGCTCGGTCGTTTCCATGCTCAAGTCGTGCGACACGGTCGGTCTCAACGTGCACCTATCTCGCGAACATATGGGCCGGTGACGAGCCCACGATCGCTGCGGCGGAAGCCAAGAATTACATCTTCCCGTCGGCCACGCCGTTCTGGGACCAGGACGCGCCGGGCATGAAGCTCGTGCGCCAGATTGCCGACAAGAGCGGCTTCGCCAAGAACGACAAGCCGACCCACCACTATGTCCGCGCCATCTGCTCGGTCTATTACATGAAGGAAGCGATGGAATGGGCGAAGGCCAACGGCGGACTCAGCGGCGAGAACATTCGAAAGGGCATGTACGCCAAGCAGGATTGGGTGCCGAAAGGCCTCGAAGGCGTCTGCATCCCGTCGACCTGGACCCCGACCGACCATCGCGGCACCATGACGGTCTCGATCAACCGCGGAAACTTCCAGGACGGCAAGGTCAAGATCGATAAGGTCGCCGACACCGTGCTCAAGCGCGAAGACCGCTGGCTCGGTCAGTAGGTCGTCGCGGCACGCCGAGGCTCGCAGCCGGAGCGAGACCAAGATGGAAGCGGCCACGACAGCGACGGAAGGGGCGGACGTCGGCCGGCGAGGCGATCCTCGAGGTCAAGAACATCGAGGTCGTCTTCAACGACGTCATCCTCGTGCTGCGCGGGCTCAGCCTCGAGGCGCGCCGCGGAGGCATCACCGCGCTGCTCGGCGCCAACGGGGCCGGCAAGTCGACGACGCTGAAGGCGATCTCCGGCCTGCTGGCGGTCGAGGATGGCGCCATCACCCGCGGCAGCGTTTCGTTCGATGGCGAGGAGATCACCCGGTTGCCGCCGAACCGCATCGTGCAGCGCGGCATCTTCCAGGTGATGGAGGGACGCGGCATCGTCCAGGACATGACGGTGATCGAGAACCTTTCGTCTCGGCGCCCACACCCGGCGATCGGCCCGCGTCGGCGAGCGATATGGACCAGGTGTTTGATTACTTTCCGCGCTTGAAGGAGCGGACCGGGCTCGCCGGCTATCTGTCGGGCGGCGAGCAGCAGATGCTGGCGATCGGCCGCGCGCTGATGGCAAGGCCGCAGCCTGATCCTGATGGATGAGCCGTCGATGGGACTGTCGCCGTTGCTGGTCTTGGAGGTGTTCGCCATCATCCGTCGCCTCAACCGCGATCTCGGGATCTCCATCCTGCTGGTCGAGCAGAATGCCAACATGGCGCTGAAGGCGGCCGACTACGGCTACATCATGGAGGGCGGAAAGGTCGTGCTCGACGGCCCGGCGGAGAGCCTCATGAACAACGAGGACGTCAAGGAATTCTATCTGGGCGGCGGCAGCGGCGAGCGCCAGCTCGTTCAGAACCTGAAGTCGTTCCAAGCGGCGCAAGCGCTGGCTTTGACGAGTCATCAGTCTAGCTAGGGCCATCACCGATGACCCCGGACCATTTCGATCAGCTCGAGACCCGCGATCCGGACGCGCGCGAGCGCGATTTTTCGGCCGCCTGCCCGACTTCATCGCGCTGGCCCTGAGTGCGCCGGGGTGGGCGACGCAGCTTGCCGGCATCGACCCCAATGCCGTGACCTCGCGGGCGGAACTGGCGAAGCTGCCGGTGCTGCGCAAGTCCGAGCTGGCCGAGCGGCAGAAAGAGCGGCCGCCGTTCGGCGGCTTCAACGTCACGGCGCCCGGCCGCATGCGGCGCTTGCTGATGTCGCCCGGGCCGATCTTCGAGCCCGGAAGGGGAGGGCGAGGATTTCTGGGGCGCGGCGCGCGCGCTGTTCGCCGCCGGCTTCCGGCCCGGCGACGTCGTGCACAACTGCTTTTCCTATCACCTGACTCCCGGCGGCTTCATGCATGGAATCGGGCGCGCACGCGCTCGGTTGCGCGGTGATTCCCGCCGGCACCGGCAACACCGAACAGCAGCTCGCGGCGATCGCGCATTTCAAGCCCGTCGGCTATCTCGGCACGCCGGATTTCCTGAAGATCCTGCTCGATGCCGCGGCGACGGCCGGCACCGACGCGTCTTCGCTCCGGCGCGCGCTGGTCTCCGGCGGCGCACTGCCGCCGTCGCTGCGCCAGGAGCTGGCGGGGCGCGGCGTGCACGTGCGCCAGTGCTACGCCACCGCCGACCTCGGCGTCGTCGCCTACGAGAGCGAACCGATCGACGGATTGGTCGGTCAACGAGACCCTGCTGGTCGAGATCGTGCGGCCCGGCACCGGCGATCCGGTCGCGGACGGCGAGGTCGGCGAGGTCGGTCGTCACCTCGTTCCATCCGGACTATCCGATGATCCGGTTTGCGACCGGAGACCTATCCGGCGGTGATGCCGGGCCGCTCGCCGTGCGGACGCACCAACATGCGGCTGACGGGGTGGATGGGTCGCGCCGACCAGACCACCAAGGTCAAGGGCATGTTCGTGCATCCCGCCCAGGTGGCCGAGGTCGGCAAGCGTCATCCCGAGCTCGGCCGGTTGCGGCTCGCTGTGGCCCGCGCGGGCGAGCAGGACGTGATGACGCTCATCGCGGAATGCCCGGCGCCGGCCAACGGATTGCACGAGGCGGTCGCAACCACGCTGCGCTCGGTGACCAAGCTCGCGCGGCGAGGTGAAGTTCGTTGCGGTCGGCAGCCTGCCGAACGACGGGAAGGTGATCGCCGACGAACGGCCGGTGGGCTGATGGGCATTGCGTGGTCAAGCCCGCGGCAGGCGCGGTTGGCTGCCCACCGCGCCTCACGCGCGCTCCCCTCTTTCTTCTCGTCGAGAAACGCTAAAGTACGCTCGTCCGCTGTCACCGATGGAGGCTCCGATGCGCCGGGTGAACGTCGTCGCTTTTGCCGCAACCGTTGCTCTTGGTTTCCTTGCCGCCTTCGCTCTCTCCGCGCGCGCGCAGACCGGCGTCACCGCGTTCGAAGGCGCGCGCCTCATCGTGGGCGACGGCGGCGCCCCGATCGAGAACGCGACGCTGGTCGTCGACGGCGCGCGGATCGTCGCGGCCGGCCGCGCCGCCGACGTGAGCGTGCCGGCGGGCGCCGCGCGCGTGAACCTCGCCGGCAAGACCGTGATGCCGATGCTGATCGACACCCACGTCCATCTCAGCCCGACGCGCGACGCGATCATGCGCGACTTGCAGCGGCGCGCCTATTTCGGCGTGAGCGCCGCGCTGAGCCTCGGCATGGACAATTACGAGCTGCTCGATATCCGCGGCCAGACCATCCCCGGCGCCGCGCGCTTCTTCAGCGCCGGGCGCGGGATCACCATGCCCGAGCCGGGACGCCTCACGGTGCCGTACTGGATCACGACCGAGGCGGAAGGTCGCAAGGCGGTGCAGGAGCTCGCGGGCCACAAGGTCGACATCGTCAAGATCTGGGTCGACACCCGCGACGGCAAGTACAAGAAGCTGACGCCCGAAATCTACGGCGCCATCATCGACGAGGCGCACAAGCAGGGCCTGCGGATCACCGCGCACATCTTCGATCTCGAGGACACCAAAGGGCTCATCCGCGCCGGGATCGACGCGTTCGCGCACGGCGTTCGCGACACGCGACATCGACGACGAACTGGTAGCCATGTTCAAGGAGCGTCCGAACCTGGTGCTCACGCCGAACCTGCCGGACCGCGGCGTGAAGACGGATCTGGGCTGGCTGCGCGGCAGGCCTGCCGGACGCCGAGCTCGAGAAGCTGGAAGCCGCCAACACCGACAAGCCGCGCGAGCAGGCCTTCTACGGCATCCAGGCGCGCAACCTGGCGAAGCTCAACGCGGCCGGCGTGCGCATCACGCTCGGCACCGACGGCAACACGCCGTGGGGTCGCGCATGATCGAGATGCTGGACATGGTGCACCGCCGGGATGACGCCGATGCAGGTCATCGTGGCGGCGACGCGCAACTCGGCCGAATTCCTGCGCATGGCCGACGCCGGCACGCTGCAGGCGGGCAAGAGCGCCGACTTCATCGTGCTCGACGCCAACCCGCTCGACGACATCACCAACACGCGGCGGATCGCGTCGGTCTACCTGCGCGGCGCGGCCGTGGATCGCTCGCAGCCGGCGCGGTGAGGGGCGTCGCGGCGGAAGCAGGGAGGGCGATGGACAAGGCGTCACGCAATCCGGCTATTCCGGCATGCCCGCCTTGCGCAGTCCCTCGTTGAGCCGCTCGTGCTGCTGCTGGTACTTCGGGCTCGTGAGTGCGAGGGGAACCGGCGAAAGGCGGCGGAATGTCGAGATCCGTCGTGGCGGGACGTCTTTGCAGGTAGGCGGCGAGCGCCGCGCGAGCCTCGTCGGAGCGACCGAGATGCGCGTAGGCCGCTGCGAGGAAAGCGTGCGATGAAAGGTTTCTTGGATTGGCGTCGAGCGCGCTGATCAGCGCGTGGATGGCCTCCTCGTCCCGCCCGAGCAGGATGAGCGCGTGCCCTCGACCGTCCAGCCAGGTCCACCGTCCCGGGTCGCGCGGCCCGATGCGATTGGCCTTGGCGAACCAGTCGAGGGCCTGTTCCGGCCGCCCGAGATACATGGTCGACAAGCCGATCTCCTTGTAGGCCCACGGCTCGCCGGGATTTTCCATGATGACCGCTTCGGCCGCGGCGATGGCGTCGTCGAATTTGCCCTGCGTGCGCCGGAGCGCCGCCTTCGCCTTCAAGGCCATGAGGTGACGGGGCTCGATCGTGACCGCCCGATCGAGCAGCAGTTCGGCCTCGCGCAGCCGTTCGCCATCCCCGGTTTCGTAGTAGCCGTTCAGGAATTCGAAAACGAGCGTCGTGGCGACGCCGGCCAGGCCGTCGACGTTGGTCGGCTCGACCTTGAGCGCCTGCTCGAACAGACCGCGGGCTTCCATCATCGTGGCCGGCGACGACGGCAGGTTGAGCACCGCTTTGCCGCGCATGATGAGGTCGATGAGCTCGGCGCTGCTCGGCCTCTCGCGCGAGCTTCGCCGCGCTTCCATGTCGACGACCTTCAAGCCGATCGCGCGCGACACCCGGCCGACGATCTCGTCCTGCACCTCGCAGGATGCCCGTTCGCTCGGTGTCGAAACGCTCGGCCCACAGCTGGCTTCCTTCCTTGGTTTCGGCCAGCTGGATGTTCACGCGCACGCGTTCTCCCTCGAAGACCACGCTGCCCGCGAGCAGATAGCGCACCTCCAGCTCGCGGCCGATCTGCCGCGCGTCTGCGCCCCGGCCTTTGTAGGTGAACGCGGTGTCGCGGGAGACGATGGAGATGCCGGGCAACGCGCGCACAAGGTCGCTGATGAGGCTGTCGGTGATCCCGTCGGCCAGGTAGTCCCGCTTGGCATCGCCGCTGAGATTGATGAAGGGAAGGACGATGATCGACGGGACCTGCGCGTTGAGCCGGTCCGCCGCCGGTTCGGCCACGCCGGCGAGCGCAATGGGATCTTTCGTGGACGCTGTGGTCAAACGGGAGGGCGACGACAGCAGCCACGCGGCGGTGACCAGCAATGACGCGACGCCGATCAGCGCGACGGCGAACAGCGGGTTTCGTGCCGCCCGCCGCCCGGTCGGCGCCATCCCTTTCTCTGCCTGCGCGGCGTGAGCCTCGCGGTCGCCGGGCGATATTGCATGCTCCCGGCGGCGCCCGATCCGCGATCGGAAAACGCCGGCGGGGCGGAAGCGGCGCCGTTGAGACCGTCCGCAACGTGCTCCTGGTCCGGATCGTGCCTCGTGCTCTGGAACGGTAGCGCCGCAAACGATGGCTCGTCGGGGAGCGGCAGCGGTTCGCCGGCCGGCACGAGTGCCGCCACATCGCGGGCTGCGCCCTGTGGCTGGGGCTTCTTGCTCGATCGCGATGCGCAGCCGGCGCGGAAGCGTCCTCGTCGACGTCGCCGACAAAACGAAACCCGCGCTTGTACAGCGTGCGAATGAGGCTCTGGTCGTTGCCGCTGTCGCCGAGCGCGCGCCGCGCCGCGCTGATGCGGGAGCTCAGGGTCGCCTCCGAGACGATGCGGCCCTGCCAGATCGCGTCGATCAGCTCGTCCTTGGGCACGAACCTGTCGCGGTGCCGGATGAGGTGGACCAGTAGATCGAACACCTGCGGCTCGACGTGAACAATCGCGCCGGCGCGCCGCAACTCCCGCCGCGCGATATCGATCTCGAAATCGGTGAAGCGGAAGTTCAAGGCGGCCCCCTTGGTTGCTGACCACCGATGTCGCCGCCGCGCGCCGACTTGTCAAATAGTCGGCAGTTATCGAAGGGGTTGCCCCATACCACTCTGCAGAGAATCTTCAGGAAAACACCAAAGAGATTCAAGGCGGGCTGGAGTTCGGCTTCAAGCCTGTCATCTCGCCTGCGGCTAAGCACACGGTCGTGCTGCGGCACCCATTGAACCCCGTTTACAGCTAACTGCCTCTGCGCTGAGGCCAAAATCTTCGAAAGGGCTACA